>Ga0209416_1000036_pt1 | contig 155481 bp, 220 predicted proteins | sample RifGroF1_FD_184001 | JGI IMG/M metagenome (GOLD analysis project Ga0209416, IMG submission 184001) | Groundwater microbial communities from Rifle, Colorado, USA - Groundwater F1 (SPAdes) (version 2) | ecosystem: Environmental > Aquatic > Deep subsurface > Groundwater | place: Rifle, Colorado... | reverse complement strand
TTTTTTTCTTCTTGTTTTTCTTCTGGACTTTTCTACCACTCTTTATAGTCCTTATAGACTTAATAATTCTTTTATGTATGAGCCAAGATAAATTTGAAGAAAAATATTATTAAAAGGATGATATATTGTGGAGAGTAGTAAATAATTACCGCTAAATAAAGGAAAAAATATGAAAAGTGTTTTATTAGCATTGATCGTGACAATTGTATTAACAGGGTGTGTCAATTCCAACTCCACTATGAAAGGCGTTCACGAAAAGGTCATAAAACAATTCCTTAACCAATATAAATTAGCTATAAAAAGCGGAGATAAAATAGAAATATGTGTACAGGCTGGTTTTGTTGTCGCAGCTTATAGTCAAGCTGGTATAGAAAAAGACTATTTAAAATGGAAGACCATACAAAGGCAAGATTGTGCATATGCAGGGATTAGATTGTAAAAATATTGTTAAGGGGGATCATTATGAAAATTTCAATAGAAGCCTATTTAAAACTACAAGCTACTGTATTAGGTGGGATTGTGGCTAAAGAAGGGACTAATAATGAGTATATAGACCAAGATTATGGTTTACAGCATAGGGCTAAGAAAACAGTTGACAAGCTTCTAGAAATTAACAATGTGGTCGTCGATGTTCCAAAAATAGATGAAGAAACAACACCTTGTGTTTGTTGTGATTGTAAGTTTTCTGACAATTCACCTGGCGAAGGTGTATGTGGTTTGTGTATGTGGATTGGTGGTTACACTAAATTTGAGGCTAAAGAAGCTGACGTTCCCCCAGAAATCACTCCAGAAAAACAATCTCCAAACGATATTCTAAGACTATGTGGTGATTGTAAGTTCGTTCGCTTATCGGCCTATGACAAACCCTGTGCGGATTGTTTAAATATAATACTAAAACCCAACTGGATAAGAAAATGAAAGAATCACAAAATCCAAAACAAGAAAAGAATGTGAGGCGTATTTACCGTAACTTATGCAGTGCTTCCTGCTTTAGCACCACAATAACCAAGACGGACCTCGAGGTCCTGTATAGTTGTTTTTCTGATATCTGTATCGTAAATGGAAAGTGCCGAAAGATACGGTCTGAGGCAATAACTACGGATTTATTTAAAATCTACACCAAGGAGCTCTAATGTACTTTCCTATAAGTAATATTTATTGTTTTATTTGGAACACCACTGAATTATTAGGCTCAGTGGGTATTAAATTAACAATTATTCACAAGATGTGTCCCGGCCTTATACCTTGGCTATTTGGCAAGTGTATTGGGTGTGAAGGTCAAGAGATTAAATAAGGAGTAGTTATGAAAATCTACATACATAAAAGAGGCGATGAAATTATAGTAACCGATTACGATTACTACCTAGATACTGGCTATATCAGATTTAGTGAATATACGGTTCAAGTCTATGATGACCACGATTTCAACAGAATATTAGAGGGTTACGAACTAGTGGGGGAATTATGATTAAAATTTATGTGCATAAAATAAAGGACGAGATAGTATGTGTAGATTATGACCCCCAAGATGATTTAGGACTCGTAACGTACAGCGATTGCTGTATATTATACTACAATAATAATTTTAAAAAATGGTTGGATGATTATGAATATGTGGGGGATTATGAGTTTTAAATGGGCTCCATTAGTTGGATTAGTAGTTTTTGCTGTATTTCTTGGGATATATCTTCTACTAAGTCTCATACCGGGTGATTTACTATATATGGCCTTTTTAGTAGTGACTATTTTAGTATCTGGTTGGGTATTAGGATATGTGGTCATTGATATCTATAACCAGTGGAGGGACTTATGAAAAATACACATCTTATTAAAAGATACCAAAACCGTAAACTTTACGATACCATTCAAGGTAAATATGTGACCCTAGAAGAGATAGGAATATTGATTAAACTAGGCGAAAATATCCAAGTTATTAATGACAGATCTAAAGAAGATATTACCTGTAAAACACTTGCTACCGTTCTTTGTCACCAAATTATGACAAAAAATGAGTTGAGTATTGAACAACTTCAAAGAGCGATAGTTGATGGTATTTCTAAATATATAAAACTAGAGGAGTAATCTATGCTTAAATTTATATCAGAATCGTCAATTTTGCTATTGATCATATTACTTGTAGCCTACTGGGGTAAGATACTTAAAGTTATCGAAGATGTTATTCTACACCCAGATAATAGAGTTTTATTGATTTTCTCTATAGTTTTGATATTTAGGGTGTTTAGTTTTGTAGTGATATTGTACCAAGATTATATTCAAAGAAATGTCTGTAATAAGACGTAGTTAGGCGCACGAATACAAAATCACGGCTTAAAAGGTGATCTTGCTAAGTAGTTGAAATTAGGTGGAATTTAGCAAACTAAACTTTTTACCTATATTAGCGATATTGTTAATCTCAGTAAAATCTTTAGTAGTCGTATAATCAACAAGTTAGCTTACTTCGCACTCTGGCCAGGCTATCTACCTGCATAAACCCCTCATTACCTTACCGCCACTATCCCTTACCTTACCGCTTACTTACCGCTAATGGTTTATAGTTTATAGTTTACTGTAAACCTACCTATAGCCCTCATCGTGATTAAACCATATTGTCGAGGTCAACAAAATGCTTTACCTGTTATACCATTTTCGTGATGTCAAGTAAATGGTTCTTTATCTAGGCTATCTAAAGATTGTAATTGTAAGCAAGATAATGCTGTTTATTTATAACTATAAGCATTATGATGTATATACATGGCTTAGGCATAGTTGTTTAAATGTATGTATAATTCCTAAAACCAAATGATTTCCAACTGATACGGTTAACTTAAATTGCTTTTATACATACATAGTATAGGTTTTTAGTCATAACTATGCTTAAAGTATAAATTATTAAGTAAAAATTATTAAGTAAAAATAGATGTTAAATATGTTTTTAACGTAAAAAACTTATTTTAGTATGGTAGATTATTTAGTAGTTTTAGCTAATTATAAGGATTACTATAAAGTTTGTTTATATACTAACTCTCTAGTTCTTATATGTCTTATTACCGTGGGGTAGTGCTGGCCATAGCTATCGTCTCTATATTCCTCCCATGTCCAAGTGTTAACTGCCCAGCAATGTGTTGAACCTATATAGTATTCGTGTTCGTAAGCGATAACCTCATTGTTTAATTTATTTGCTAGATCAATCATAGATTCTTCTTTAGGCACATTTACTAACCTATCATTTAAATCTTCTACTGTCATTTCTTTAACAGCACTAAGTATTTTCTTTAGTTTATCTATCATCTTAAGCTTCCTCATTATCATCATGTTGAGTTAGACGAACAAGCTCCCGCTCTGTGAACCAATACTCTGTAACCTCATCATCTTCTTTAAAATAAGGCTCCCTTCTTACCAAGTATTCAAAAGTATGAATATTTTTCATCTGTCGGACAGGGTTGCCCACAAATACCTGTCGTATATCCAATACTGTATAGAGCGTTTTCCCTGTATCCATTACTTCGCCCGGACTAAAAATAGATATTCCCATAATATCGCTAAAATCAATACGACTATCAAGACAAGTTACTAATAGTGGATTTGCATAAATTTGAAACGAATCTATCTGTTCCACAGCGTAATTGTCAATTGTCTTGGAGTCTCCATACTCTCTACTTTTACGGAAACAAACGTATTTTCCTATAAAACACCTTAATTCCATAATATTTGTTGAATATCCTAATTTCACTTTAATCTCCTTTGTTTATAAATTCTGTTCTATCCAATCTCCGCCCTTCAATAGGATTAAACCGATTATGCAAATAAATAATCCTACTAAAGAAACCTTATTTAACTTAATACTACAAAACAAAAATGGAACTATTATAAATGAAAGACTTAGTAAAAAGTCCCATATTATTCCACCTACGAATATTTGATTAGATTGGGTTTCTACTTTAGTAAATATTAGCCACATGGCATTTCCTATTAGTGCTATGAACAAGCATAGGGGTATATAGTAAATACTTGATTTAAAAGAAGTTTGATATCCTAAATAAGAATAAAATCCATATAGTAACGTATTCAGTATTACAAATGTCCAAAATAACATTACAACTCCAATCTTTGCTTAGCTATGTTATAATAGGTTTCGTCTATTTCAATCCCTATGAAGTTACGATTTAAAATCTTACACATCTTACCCGTTGTATTAGATCCCATAAACGGATCCAAAACCAAATCCAATTCATTTGACCAACTTAAGATATGGTCTTGAGCCAGTTTTTCTGGGAATATAGCTGGATGCTGGTGCGCTATTTTATCCGTTGAACTTGAGCCACCACTTACCACATATGTCCAGACATTTTGTACTTTAACGTTTTCATTGATTTTAACGTTCTTTATTTTGAAGGTGCCATCTGATTCTCTATTCATTACCTTAGTTCTATGGGTTCTTTTATCGCAGTGCTTATTTCTTCTTGGCTGTATGATTGGGTTGAAGGTTTTAGGCTTACCCTTGGAGAATACAAACATGTATTCAAAAGCTGAATAATATCGGTTACTTCCACCTACTGGAGGTGGATTATCTTTATGATAAATCATGGTATCGTGTAGATTTAAATTACACTGCTCTTTGAAGAAAATAGCTTGTTTGAAGCTTGAAAGAGTTTCGGTTCCTTTAACTGTAGCATCTCCAATTACCCATACGATTACACCACCTTGTTTTAGTGTGCGGGTTAACTCTTGGGCTATTTGCTTGAAGAGATCAAAATTCCACATTGACGAATTATTATAAGTTCTTAAATTATCGTAAGGCGGTGAGGTAACAACTAAATCTACGGATTCACTAGGAATATCCTTTAATTTTTCTATACAGTCACCATGGATTAGATTAATCATTTTTATCCTAACATGCCATACTTTTTATTGAGTTTTTTTCCATTTGGTCTACAGCATCTCTTAATATTTTAAAAACACTTAAGTCGGTAACTGCGATTTTTAGAACCTCTTTCTTTTCAACAAAATTAGGAACTATATCTCCTACATCTAATTGCTCAGGCAATTCTTCAATAATAAGTGTATTTAGATTTACACTAATAGAATGTTTACCGTCTCCCAATACTATTTTCATTCATCCTCCTAAGTCTCTCACTACAATGTTCACATCTATCTAGTAACAGCTCTAATGACTTATCTTTATCAACAGAGCACATATGATTTAAATAATCTACATCAGGTTGGCTATAGGGTGAATTATGGTTATAGCCTCTGTTTATCATTTCATTAACCAATTCATCGTGTCTTTGTTTCATGCTTTTGGGTTCAATCTGGCCAGCCCTACCGTTCATATTATATTTCTTAACAAACTGTTTAAAGAACTTGTGTATTTCGCCGTGTTCCCCTAACAAATGATTTTTACAAAGAATTTTAGGATCAACCATCCACATTCTCATATAATCTCCTATGTTATCTTAATAATAACATACGATAATTAAGCCGTCAATGTTTTTTATTATTCAACTTAAATACCTTCCTTCTATAGTAATTCCAAATACTTACACTAATCAAGAGATGATTAAAGTTTTTACAATATGTTATTGTAAACCGTAACCTATTTACCTCGATATGAAAAATATTGATTAAGCCGGGGATAGATTTACGGAATAGAACTACTTCTATATTAACCCTCATTTAAATCCTCAGTGCTTTTATACACTATTCTTTCATTGTCTTCGTACTCTACCTCAAACTCAATTCCAGCATATATAGCTTGAGCTAATAAACATCCTACACACCCACCACAGGATTCATTTATAGGTTGGTAGCCCAATGCCCCACTGCACTGCCAGTCAGACATATCCCACTCTTGAAAGGTTTCACCATTATTTATTAGTTTATATATTTCACGCTTTCCCATGTTAATCCTTAATCCACTCCCTATATTTAAGCCAATAAGCTATTTTATATAGAAATAAACTATCGATCGTCATATTAATATACCACAGATCTATGAAGATCAGAGGTACTTCTCCATCTGTTTTATATGGATATGTTTCACATAGATATATTTTAAGTCCATTCGAGCTATTGTAGATGGAGATAGATTGGCCAAATAGATAGATATCCCATATCATATATTTCCAATACTTAGGGTTGTCTTTGTTTTTAAACACCTCTTCCAGTCCATCCCATAGTTCTTTTTGTGTTTTCATATATCTCCTAAATCCTGTTTACAGTCGGGGCAATACAAATATTTACTAGTTATTAAGTGAACTTCACGTTTGTTGGGGTGAGAACACTGATTATGGCACATAAACAGATCTATCGGAGCCTTACCTCGCTTAATAGTATCGGCTATGTCCTGTGCTGTGTAGGTGGCTACAAACTTACTGCCGTCTGAGGAATTGGCTTGAATCACCCTATACTCAAAAACATCAAGACCCTTATAAACAACACTCTCTATCGTGGTAATATAGCTATCTGTATGTTCTACTATCTGTTCGGGTTTGTAGTCCGATATTAAGCGAATTGATTGTAGAGCAACTATTTTGTTTAATGGTATACTATGTAGGGTAATAAATATATGAAGATCGTAGCCTATCCATCTTTCTTCAAAATCTTCTATTCTATATGGAATTAGGCCAACTGGTATTAGGGGGTCTGAATATATAGCCACATGTCCAATATATTTCTTCATTTGTTCCAACGTATGGTTTGCCGTAGGCATCATAAGGACTCCTTAGTTTTTCTCTTTTTAAGGGTTACCAGTGTTTTCATTGAATGACTGTCGTATTGCATATCTATACATACGTATCTACAACTCATTGCGGCTTTCTCAACAGTATAACAGTCTGGCATTTTATATCCACTTACCCAGACATAGACTTCATCTTCAGTTGATCTATTCCATTGTAAACAACTATCATTTAAAATATCAAATAATTTGGTGTCATTATCGTCGAATTTGTCTTCTTGTTCCATAAGATCTCCTATAAATTAATTACTTCACAACTATCTACAACGACTTGGAATCTACAATTAATACCATTTGAAGTTGTTATATAAGTTCCTGGGGTCAAATAAGACAGAAAAGCCGTGTTATTTGTCGAGTAGACAGCATATACTTTATTGCCTATACAAAGTCCATACTCAGGGAACGATTTTGGATAAACATCTTCTAAATCAGGGCAAAACTTAATAGTTTCTAATTGAGCATCTTGACCGTCCTGTCCATTAATGCCATCGATACCATCTTGGCCATTAGTTCCATTTAAGCCATTAATTCCGTTAATTCCTTGCTGTTGTCCACAAGATACCATAAGTAATAATAAAGCAATTGTAGTTAATTTCATCATACGTTCCTCCTATTAACTATTACGCTGCTTTCAATTCTTCTTCTAGTTTTTCAACCAATTGATTGATGGTTTCAACATCCCTAGGTAATGCATCTTTAACTACCATAAGAACTTGTTTGTTTTTAAAATCTACTACATAAACGATATTTTCTTGATTTTCTTTCATATTGACTCCGTTATTTAATACTAACCGAAATCAATAAAAAAGTCAAGAAATATTTTTAAGAATATGTGGGGGAATATTTGCTACAATAGAATTTCCAAGCATTTTATACCGATTTATTTCTGATATTTCAACGATCTTTAAATCCGGCGTTAAGCCAAACTTAGTCCATTCAATTGGAAGTGTCATTAGTAGTTCACATTCTTCTGTATTCAACAGTCTGATTTTACTACCTTCTACAACATAATTGCAGGTACTTTGTCCTCTACCTCCTATTCCTTTAGTTAGAGTATTTATATATCCGTCTTCACGAATTCTAGCGTCCAAGTGATCTATTCTATTAGATTTAGAAACGGCAACTATTTTCTTATTTTTAATTTGCTTAGGCTCTTCGTAATCATGTAAAGTGCGATATAATCTAACTTGTTCAAGGTCTTTTCTGGTTCCCAATATAAACACTCGCTCCCTTGCTTGTCTTGTTCCAAAATGTACTGAGTTGAATAACTCACAATCGATTTCATATCCGGCATCTCTAAGTTCTCTTTGGACGATTTCATAATCTTTTCCTCCGTTTACGGTAATCAATCCCTTAACGTTTTCTAATAAAAAATACTTGGGCTGAATTAATTTTAATAGCCTAACAATCTCGTAAAATAGCTTGGTCTCAACATTATCTAGTCCTAGCCTAGACCCTTGATAACTATTCCCCGAACATGGCCAACCCCCTGTAATCATATCGATTTTAGGAATATTGGACAGAGATTTCTCATCAATTTTAGTTATATCTCCAAGGTTAGGGACTTGGGTATAGTTGTACTTTAGAACGGAAATAGCCGGTGCCCATATTTCAGAAAAAGCCACTACCTTAAACTTATCTTTAGGTAAATTACAAGTAGTTCCCTCTATACCAGAAAATAAAGAAAGTATATTTATCATGAGCAGACCTTCCTTCCTGTTTTCATATATTCCAATAACTTATCCTCGTTCCAAACCCTAACAACTTCTGTTTTATATATCTGACCAACTTCGGTTTCAAGAAAATATGATTCTCCAATAATATCTTTGAAACCTCTGTTTCTATAGGTTCTTTGATTATTAGACTCACAAATAAGTTTCTCGAAAATTTCGTTAGAAATAACTATCTCAGAAAAATACTCGCCTTCTTTCATTTTCTTCATACCAACACGAAACAAATAAGATTCATTACTCATCTAAATCTTCCTCCTCAAAATCAATATTATACTCAGGTACTTTCAATTCCTTTTTGTTTTTCCTATTGAGAGTTCTTTCTTGTTCGTCAGCTAAAGAATCTGCAAAATCTTGCAATTCCTCTTCAATTTCGGTAGCTAATTCTGGAATATAAGTTTGTATAGCTAAATCGTAAATCTTATTATAATCAGAACTCTCAACCTGATTTTGATAATACTGTTGTAATAAATGTGGCCAACTCAAATTAAATGTATCCGAAAATGATATTCCTAGGGTAGATGCGTACCACCTACGAACCTTACCTTCAAGTGTAATATCGGAACTATTTAACTTATGGTAAATAGCTTCCAACTGAGAGGCATAAAAAATGTCAAAACTCTTACTCATCGCCAGTATCTTCCTTAGCTATTTTGCCGTTTCTTATACTATCTGTTAAAGATTTCTGCATATCTTCAACTTCCCTTTCTTTACTTTTTACAAACTCGTCTTGGGCCATGAATGATAGCTCTAAAACTTCTGATAAAACGTTATTATCTTTTATATGTCCACCGCCAATCTCTTTATTTTCCCAAAAGGGAGGACATTTAATAACTCTTTGTTGTAATTGGGCGAACGCAAAACTAGTACTTCTAGCTACTGAATGAGCATTCTGTAAATCTGGGCCCAGTAAATCTCTATAAAGCTTATCGGCCTTTACAAACTCTAAAGGGGATAAAAAACACTTTACAGTAAATGTACCTAAGTATGTTTCTTTAGAATTTTCACCAACTACATTGATATAAAACGTTGCAGTTCCATCGTCATTTAAGGAAATTTTCGACATAATTCCTCCATATACATCTATATACCACAAAAATTAGTAAAATAGATATACAATAAGATTTATTGAGAACCATCGTTAATTAATGTAAGACTTCAAAGAAGAAATGGAACACAATTTTAGGTAGACATCTGGGTAGACATCTGGGTAGACTATTTGGTAGAAGAAAAAGTGTGAGTTGGGTAGAAGAAAAAGTGTTGATTTGGTAGACGATTTTGTTCATGTTACTTTACTTACTTTACTTTATATATATTTATACTTTATTTTAATTTACTTACTTTATGTAAAAAATTAAAAACTTTGTAAATTTGTGGTATATTAGTTTGAAAGGGGTTTTATGTTCACATACACCGATATTTTTGGAGACTTTTTAGACAAGACCAATTCTTTGTTACTTAAATACACAACTAAATTGTCTGAAATTAAAGATCCAGAGCTTATGTTGATTTTAAAAGAAGCTTATTCATCAGACAATGTAGATGGAAGATTATTAGCAACCCTACTAAACTCTATCTTTACCCAAAAAAGTATGACCTTTGTTTTATCACAAAGAGGGTTTATTAAGCTTTTAAAAGAAGACACTAATGGAAGAGGCGATAAAATATCCGGTAGCAAATATATTGACTTTAAAAGTAAATTACATCAGTCTCAGTATATTGAAACTCTTAGGGAACCTACTAATAGAAAAGGTGGTGTTTATAAGTTAATTCACCCAAATACCGTAGAAATTTTAAATAAAAAGTGTTCTAGGGATTTTTTCAAAGCTCAGGAAGATAAGGTATTGGCTTATTATGACACCGGATTGTCTTACGCTAAAAAAACTAATAAAACCAAAAAGACGACCGCTACTGAAAAGTGGAAAAAAGTTAAGGAAGAGTTAAGGAATAAAAAAGATGAGTAAGTATACCTCCGACCAATTATTTGATTTATGGCTTAATTATGTTAGAGAAAATGATAACATTCGGTATATCCATAAAGAAAGGCTTGAAATAGTAGGAGAATTAGCTTCTAGTTTTAAGTCTGGCGATATTTCCTACGAAGAAGCCCTATCTTATTTAAAAAAAGTTGTCTTAGCCCTTACAACAGAAGAAGGGAGAAAAGGAAAAGGAAAACATGCCGGATGGAAAGAATGTGTTGAAGACGACTATCGAGGGGCCTTAGCAAGTGAATATGTTGAATTAGATTCTCCCAAAAAAGAAGAACAAGTGCAAGAATCTAATATTTTATTGATCGAAGATCCTTGGATTGACAATTGGCTTAAAGCTAAGTTTGGAAAAGTTCCTAGTGAGATTACTAAATTGGCCCATACCCCAGGTTCTTATTTGAATGTTCAATTCTTAATTGAGACGTTTTCTAGTAAATGGATTTTTGAAGCAAAAGAGCCAAATTGGAGGCGAATTTGACTAAATTACTTTTGTGTGGTAAGATCTCCGTAAGGAGAGATTGTATGAAAGATGAAAAATGGACTAAAATTGAGCTTCTAGAAGGCCAGGCTAGGTCATACATGCTTATAGCCAAAGCAATGCAAAATAAGGGTTGTTTTGATATCGCAGTGACTTATATTAATCAGGGCATAGAGTGTTGTAATCTAGCTATTAGCATGAAAGAAAAAGAAAATGAAAGAACTAGTACTTTTCAATATGATTTGGTAGCCTAAAGGAGATAAAAATGAGCTTACCTTTAATTAAAGATTCTAAGGGAGATCCTTCTGTAACCATGACAGCTTTTGTTTTAGGATTTATTGTGGTCTGTATTAAATTGTTATTATCTGGATTAACCATCAAGGGTTTTTCTTTTGCGGTCTTTACTGGAGTAGACTTCTCAGCATCGGTATGTGCCTTAGGTGGGGTATACGTTTTAAGAAGAAATACCGATCCAACAAATAAACAGGATAGTACTAATGTTAAACCTTAAGGAGTAAATTATGATAGAGTGGTTAACAAATTTATGGAATAAAAATAGAGTTTTGTTTTATGTTTTTTTACCCTTAGTAGCTTTTGGTTTTATTGTTAAGTTAGTGTTAGATTATAATTCAGGTAAAGCTACTGATACTATTAATAATACCCAACAGACAGATAACACGTTGGCTCAACAACAAGCTTCGGCTACTGGAGCCGCAAGTGTACATCAAGAAAACGCTCAAGGTATTCAAAATCAAATAAACAGTAGTAATAATTCAGAAGGAGATGTAAATTGGCACAAAAAATAGGCAGAATATGGCTTAGTTCTGATTTGCACGAAAAACACAAAAATATTTTGAAGTACTGTCCTAACCGTAAGTTTAGTACTATAGAAGAAATGGACAAAGCAATTAGGGATCATTGGTTTAAAATCGTAAAACCAGAAGATACAATCATAATTGTAGGGGACTTTACTTTTGGTTCTAGCGATTATCCAGATATTCACGATAGGCCAGGAAAAAAAATACTTGTGAGGGGTAATCATGATAGATCATCTAGCAGAATGTTATCCTTAGGTTTCGATTGGGTTTGTGAAGAAATGACAATTAAAATACAGGGCCGTTTGGTTAAAATTAGTCATTTGCCTTATCTCAAGTACTATATCAATATGAAAACTACGCCCGAATTAGAAGGGGCTTTTGATTTAGATAAGGTAAGGTTTAAAGATTTAATGCCCATAGATAATGGCAATATATTGATTCACGGTCATGTTCATTCTTTAGAAAAAGTAAAAGACAATATGATCCATGTGGGGTGGGATGCTTGGGGAAGATTTGTTAGTGAAGATGAGGTAGCTAGTTTAATCTCAAAAATAGAAAATAAGGAGAAAGAAAATGAAAAAAATAATAATAGTATTATTAACAATGTTTCTGAGTTTTAATTGCTTAGCTGAGTGTCAATGGTCAGCAATAGTAGAAACAAAAGACGGGTTTCTTTATCCCAAAAACTGTCATTTGAAGGTGGGTAAACTTGTTGAAGAAAGTAAGCTAAGGGAACAACAGGTTCAAGAACTTAATAAGTCCATAGAATTAAAGGACTTGACTATTAAAATAGCCGACGAAAGAATTAAGAACTGGAGAGATACTAGTTATGAATTAGAAGAAAGAGTTATGAAACAAAAACGTTGGTCAACCTACAATGATTATCTATACTTTGGTGGTGGGGTTGTTTTAACAATTTTAAGTGGTTGGGCTATTGGCCAAGCCGCTAAATAAGGTCGTTGTTTTGGAGTGTTTTTAAAACGATATAAACATCTTTTGGCTGTATTATATCCAATGGCTTGTCAAAAACAAGTCCTTTAAATTTTTCTAAAATATCTCCTGCCAATTCAGAACAAACAAATCCTTCATCTCCGTCTAGTAATTTTTCGCTTCTAAAAACATTGGCAAGTATATTTTTTATACTATACGGTTTTCCAGCATTATCCACCATATATTGCATCATTTTAAGGTATTGCTCGTCACTGATTTCTATTTCAAATTCCTCAACAACATGAACGTGCTTATAAAATAAAACACTACCGATATAGTTAACCTGTGTTCCACTAGCCTGATATATAATCTCTCTTTGGATAGATAATGAAGAGAATTTTACATACACATGAGAATATCGAGTAAATCCCTGTTTAGCCCTTATTACCCAACTAAACCAAGGAAAAGCTTTTCCCTTAGGTCTTGAGAATCCTATTATCATTTTTTTCATAATTATCCTTGTAAGTATTTCAAAATCTTGGATTTCCAAGAATCAATAAGACCTTGCGTTACAAACCCTTCAGGTTGTTTTTGGCACAATCTATAATAAGCTGTTGGAAAAGCGCCTTCTTTTATTCTAGTTAATACATCTGCATAATCATCAAACATCTGATCTGATTGTTCTAATGTAATTCCTGCTGTGGTATTTGTAGAATATAAATCTATTAACAATGGGGTAGCTACAGATTGAAAGTATTGGATTCTATCATTTATCTTTAGTGTAATTTCTTCTAATTCCTTACAATAACACATTCTCAAACAGTCTTTATTTGGATTATCCATATCAACAATAATTTGTTCTAAATGTGTAGGAGATAATATGGTGATCCCATTTACAATCATTAAGCTACCTTCCATAACTGAAATACAGAATTTGTTTGAACAGTAATTGCACCGCCAGTTTCACTTCTAAATTGTATAGCAATAGTACCTGGAGAGGAAATAGTAAATACACCATCTCCAATAACTATTTGATTAGTATTAGCTGCTGGAAAAGTAGTAGAAGAAACATCGTCTGTCGGTGAAGTTTGGTCATAAACATATGCTTGATCTGTGCCATTTCCTGACTGTGGAAGGTGCCATTTTGCTCCTACTGAGCCTATACTAGCCGTACCTACTCCTAATCTAAAACCACTACCTGTTTGTGTTGCAACGCTTTGTGCTATTACAATAGCTTTGAATGTGTATGTCCCTATAGCAAGAGATGGGGTGGTAAGTTGAACTATACTTTCATAAGTAATTACTGTAGATGCTTGCGTTGTAGATGTAACCAATGCTTGCATATTATCAAGTTTTGTCTTGTCAGTACTAGACATAAAACCATTAGCACTTGTAGTGGCAACAGCATGGTGAGTAGTAACTGTTTGGTCTCCATGATTATGTACATGATCAGAAAGAGCAAAACTAGCAGCACTTCCTTTAGCGTTTGCGGAACCTACGGAGCTTACAGTAGCAGTGGGAATATTATGAATATGATCTGCCCTAGCTATATTGGCGCTAGAACCTTCTGCATTGGCTTGATCTGGAATCTGACTAGATACAACACCAGCGGTTAAGGCATGAGAGTGGTTTGATCTCGCCAATGAATTTGCATTACCCTCTCCATTAGTGGTAGATAAGGTTAAATTTGTTGTTGGAGCTGCTGTAGTTAAGGGATCTCCACCATTAGGAAGGTGTCTGGATTGGTGTGTTTCAATGGTAACACCGTTAACTGTTCCAGCATTAGTGATATTATTAGTTCCCATGTCTAAAGTACCAGCCATAGCCCTACCACCAGAGACTAAGAAATAATGAGTATGGTCATCGGCTGTCAAACCAGTTAAATCACCATGATTCGATACTGCACTTAAATTACTAGGTTTAAAACCTAATCTAGGTCTCTCATCAGAAATTTGCTCTAAATTTACTTCTCCGCCTTGAGTAATTATTGTAGCTATTAAGACTATAGAGTCTGTTATGTGAGATGGGGGTATAGGAATACCAGCGTTTGTAGCTAAAACTAAACTTGCGTATTTATTTTGAGAATAAACAAAAAGATATTTTTCATTAACCCCATCCCCAACCAAGTATAATGAATGTTTGGCAAATTCACCAGCACCCAAATCAGCTAAAGTACCACTACCGTCATCGTACTTATCATTAATTGTAGTTACATTATCAATATGGTGATACCCAGTTGTTGCTGTTTTATAATATTGAATGAAAGGTACAGATGTACCTCCAGAAGGGTTAAAAGTTAATGTTCCAAAATAATATTGACCATTAGATACATCTAATTGTCTTGGAGTTGTGGTGTTTTCAGAGACAATACTACCAGAAACAAAGATACCGCCAAATGCAATCCTTAGCATATCCTCAACATTATTGCTCATTTGTTTCATAATTATGGGAGACTGAGCAACGATGTCAAAATCTGTAGTATCAGACAACACTCTTCCTAAAAAAATGTTATTCAAGGTATTAGGCTGACTAGATGATTGAGAAACAACTGAGTTTGTATTGATATATATATAAGATTCTGATAAAGCTGGTACTATAAGCGTAGTATCCTCCCACATAATCTCTTTAATAAAATTGCCAGTAGAATCAATTAAAAATCCTGATCCAGCAGCAATATCTACCTCTCTTTCTCCACTTCCAACTGTTAATTCTCCTCCATATATTAAACCAACAGTAGCCTCTTCACGAACCAATTTACTTAAATTAATAAGTCTATCGTATCTATCTCCTTGATATATGCTTTGTAATACAACCTGTCCAGCATCGTTTCCACCAGAAATATTTAAAGCAAAACTTGAACTTTCATCAACTGATATTTTCTCTTTGTGAGCAGAGCCAGAGCCAAATCCTGTTGTACCAGGATGATCTATTAAATAATCATATGAAATGCAATTTATATCTCCTAAAAACTGAATTACAGGGGCACTACCTTGATTTAATGTATTAATTCCTATATTAAAACCTTCTACGCCTATACCACTACTCCTTAAAACAGCACCATCAGATACTTTAGCAAAAGTACCTAAACCACTATATTGTGCTGATAACGCCGTAGATAAAATGAATTGAACACCTAAGCCAGAAATATCAATACCAACTGGTGATCCACTTGTATTAGTATTACTCATATTTGTATTAATAACACTTATAATAGAAGGATATGCTGGATTTCCAGCCCCAACAATTTTAAAGCAAGTTGTCCAATCTGTTCCAAAGGTACAATCATTGAATAATAATTGACCAACACCACCTAAACTAGAATCTAAATTTACTAAAGTTTCTCCACTATCAATTGTGCATCGGGATATCGTCATCGAATCAAAAGAAGCTGAGCCATAAAGTTGTATTAATTTTCCACCTACACCTGAAGTTCCAGTAAGTGTCAAATTAGAAATGTAACCTCTGGGGATACCTGTAATTGCCGTACCCGTAGATGTATTGCAAGAAATTATTGTATTTTTTTCGCCCGCACCTTCTAAGCTTATACCTTCTTTAAAAATCAAGGGATTTTCTGTAAAAGTTCCTGGCCCAATAGTGATAAGATACCTATTTGAATTAGATGAGTCTACTATCGCATCTAAAGCATCTTCTATAGAAATAAAATCTCCACCTTTTTTTGCAACCGTAACTATCTTAGTATCTCGATTGGTTATGAAAAATACAGAGTCCGAATCAATATTTGCTTTACTATATTCCATATAGCCGGAATAGTATCCAACTGTATTTGCGTTATCTATATCTAAATTCAATGTGCAATTACGAAATTGAGTTCCGGTTAGTATTATACTAGCCCCAGTTCCAGAAGTGTCCGAGCAGACACCCTTATCACAATTATTGAATACTATTGAGTTTCCAAATAGCGAAGCACCATCTGTAACTAATATTCCACAATTGTTTGTGTTGCCCGATATGGCAGCCCCTATGATCTCTAATGAAGAGTTAACGCCCTCTAAATGTATTTCTGGGCTAGTTCCGGTTCCGGTAGGATAAGTATAAAAATTCTCTAGATTACAAAACGCATAATTTCCACCAGAAGATGTGATTTTTACAGCATTTGTATAAGAACCACTCATATCTACATATTCTAAATAAAATTCTTGATCTCCACCACTAGCATCAATTAGAACCCCAATATCACAATTATAAAAAGATATTTTGTGTATTAGTGCCCATTCAGAATTTCCAGTACGAATAACACCGGCATATCCAGAGGCAGTATTTTTTATAGATAAAAACGATAGGGATGCTCTTTGACCTTGTAAGTCAAACACACTATGTGCCCCACCATCACTCACAACTATTGTAGATATATTATCAAATCCAGTAACCACTACTCCGTCTGGAACAACCAACAAAGGTTCTACGAATTCCCCAGGACCAACCATAACGACATATGGATTAGTAATGCTTGAATCTATTATAGAGTCTAAAGCTGCTGAGATTGTAGTAAATTCTCCGCCAACTTTAGCAACAGTGATTACTTTAGGGTCGTTAATATTAGCGCCATAGTAAGATACTAAGCCGTTCTCATCAATAGAGGCTAACTGTTTTGTAGTAGAGTCTACAAAAACCTTTGTTTTCCCTAAAGCAGCAGCACTAGGTGGAATTTTATTTCTAAATCTAATTTCGCTCATCTTATTCTCCTAAAATCACACATTTACCTTCAATATCTAACACACCTTCAATATCTATAGCCTCATCCACTATCATTTGTTGGCCAGCAGGTATAGTAATAATACTATCTTCATCAACAACGTCATAAGAAAAATTATCTATCGACGCCTCTTCTATAGCATCTTGAACGTTATCTGACTCCATACCGTTTGTACTATTATCAAAAGGGGTCTCAATAGCTGTTTGTATTTTTTGTTTTCCACCTGTTTTCATATTATCCCCAAATTATAATTCTATAACTAGTATTTGCCAAATTAGTCATAAGTTTTATATTGGTGCAATTAGCTGGTAAAAAAATACTCTCTCCGCTCATTAAAGCTAAATAAACCACCCCATCCAAACTATATTTAATTGCGTCATTAATTCCATTTGGTAAATCAGGATCTCTAGTACTAGGACATTCTAAGAAAAAGAATCTAATATTATTTCCTGAAGTGTGTGATATATTAACAACAGTAATATTGCTTATTATTAGTCCGGTATATGATTCGGATATGGAGTTATCTACGACTGGATTGACTGATATTGGATTGTTATTGTTATAAAATCTACCCCACTCATCAACTTGGATAACTCTTTTAGCAACAGTAGGCTCTTGCTCATAGATTGCAGCTTCACGATCATTTAAAACTGGTGTAGATTTTCTTTGTTCTTCTGCGCTAATAGAACTAAACTTAGCTAATGTATAATTAGTTAAATCAGTTCTGGTATTGAAATCTTTATCTCTAGGTCCAACTAAAAGTGTGGTAGGCGATAAGACTCTTTTAACTTCAAGAGTTAGTGTGGTTTCACCAATTGCTGTAATTTTAACGGTTTGCTTTACTTTGAAGCCACTAGTGGAAGATATTATGACGGTTCCGTTGGCGTTTCCATCTACTATAAATACTTGAGGCCCCACTTGAAGCCAAGTCTTTTCAAACGCCATCCCAAACCTCTAAGAACTGACCCTTCAGTTCCGAAAAAAGCCCTACTTAAAGGGCTTAAATTACTTTAAAATAAGATAGAACTTTAAATATACCGGCTATGACCCCTGTCGTAACTGTTATAATACCAGCTATTTTAACATACTTACCGTACATCCAACTTTTAAATTTATCTGGTTCTTTTAATTTATCTATTTCTGAATCTATTTCTTTTTTAGACTTTTCAAAATCTTCTTTCAATATCCTTAATGCTTCACGATTTTGGATAACCCCTTCTTTATGTTCTTTAAGATCTACCGTATTTACTTTAACTTCTTCACGAATAAAATTCAAAGCAGCACTCTGATAACTTAACTCATCGCCGTGTCGTCTTTGTTCGTCTCTAACTTCTTTCAGTAAATCGTAAAGCACTTGGTTATCCATTTTATCCACCTATAAATATAATTATGGAAGATTAGATGCGCCAGCAGATTCGTCTTGGGAATCCGAGCTTTCGTCGAAGTGCTTTAGGCCCAAATAAGTAACTTGAATTCTAGACGTTGCTTTTGCATTTACCCCAGTAGCGTAATTAACAGGTACACAACCAATAACGGTCATAATGGGTTTTTCTGGGTGCTGTCTATCAACTATAGAAATAGTTACACCTTCTAAGTTTAGAAGATCTTGAAGTTTCGGTACTTTAGGAAGTATATGACCACCATTGCCAACTATTCTAAATCCAGAACAATTAACAGTAATAGCTTCGTAACTTGTCAGAGCAATCTCAGCAGGACTAAATCTACCTAAAATATGAATTGCCTCTGCACCGTGATTAACCGCCCAATTACAACTATCAAAAAGACCTACGGTTACGTTATCAACTTTTATTACAGCCGATGGTCCAACTAATACTTTACCCATATCTAAACTCCTTAAAATATTAAGTTAAAGATTGTTATTTAAAGTCAATTATACGTTTAAGATTACCTTTCTTAGTTGTTTTTGTTAATTAATCAATATATTCAAACATATAGCCCTTGCGATGTATTCTTCGACCAGACAAACAATCTTTCACATATCCCTTATTAATATTGATTGATTTGGAACACTCATCTACACTTAGCCATTCGCCAACAAATTGTCCTTTGGAGTATACTGCTTTATTTTTAACAGTTGGTTTAACTAGTAATAACGATTTAAACACCCTAACTTTTTTATCTGAGTGTTTGTTTACATATTTTTTAGACTGTTCTAATTTTTCTACCAAAACTTGCTCGAAATTAGGCGTGTTGGAGTATATAAATATGTAATTATGGTAAAAACCAATATTATTGGTCATTACCTCGGATAATTCAGATAAGCAAATTTTTAAATAATTGGCACATCTACTAATATTAGACCACTCTCCGATAAAATTCTTATTAGAATCAAACACTTTGAATTTTCTGTGCCTAGCTTTTAACATCGTACTTTTAATACTATGTTCTATTTTTTCCTTATCTTCTATATATGAAAAAATATACCTACCACAATAAGGCTGTTTTTTATTTAGATTTAAGTAAATCCCATTTTGTTGGACATTATATTTTCTAGCAGCTTCTGACTGATTTCTCATCATATTTATAATATGTCCCGTTTCTAAAGACCATATGTTAAACCACCTACACTTCCTCCATTTTAAAGCAATATCAGATGAACGATCGTTGGGCCCGATAGATATATTATATCCATTAGGAATAGTACTATTAAATAAATTAGTATAATATATTTCACGATGGTTCATCATTTCTTTACTGTCGCATTTTGATATTTGGCTTATTTTAAAAACATGGGTTCCATATCTTCTCATAGCCCGATAGAGGGGGTATTTAGATTTTAATGCACATTTCAAGTGAGCTTTCCACCTCATCTTTAAGTTGACGGTTTGACCAATATAGATCTTACCATTGATAGTGTTTGTAATTTTATATATTACCATATTTTATCAAAAAATAGGGGCCGAAGCCCCTTATATTACGCTTCTGCGCTACTTGATATTTGACTAATATCTAAATTAATAGGAATAAAATATATCGCTGTTGCCAATTTTATCTCAACAGAAACTCTTAAAATTGGCCCAACAGACTCAACCTTAGCATTTTTAAAACCCAATGGAGCATCACTACTTGCGGCTATAAGTTTTTGTTTTTTATAACTATCCATTTTATAGGCTAAAAATGAAAGTCCAGTTGCAGCATCTACATCTGCTAGTGATTGACCAACAAAAGCGGCTCCAAAACTTTCTACTAAATCTAGAGAAACTAAATCAGCAGCATAAACGGCTTGGATACTATTGTACACAAAGTTTGTATCAACACCGTAGGTGGTCTGATCACTTACGAATTTATTCCCAACAACAGCTTTTTCAAGAACTAAAAGTCCAGCATCCAAAGCGTCTTCTAAATCACTTGGATTTCCACTATCAAAACCGGTTGGGTCTTCAAAGCTAATTACGTTAGCAAATTTATTAACAATTGCCTTGTAGAAACCGCCAGCTTGCATTCCAGCAGCTATACATGCAGTATGCCACGGTAAATAGCTAACTACTGTTCCAAAACTATTAACTTGACTGGTTTTTTGCATACAAACCGCAGCTCTATAATGTGCTAATGAGCTAGATTTAGCTTTAGCGTCTGCATAAGATCCCCAGAAAGACAAGAAAGCTTGTCGATATTTTTTAATCTTAGGAGTAGACATTTTTAACACATGGGATTTAACCAATGCGTTAATAGCATCGATAGAGTATGTAGATGCGGAATCCGTCAATCCATCAGCAATATCATCAGAAGCGTCTCTTGAGAACAGTGGAATTACAAAGTTAGCTTTAATACCTTCCAAATCAGCTATTGCAGAAACTATATTAGAGGCAGAAGTAGCACCTTTTTCTCCATCTTCTAAGTAAGAAACAGAAGATTTCTTTAAAGGTAATCCTTTTACGGCTATAGCCACAAAATCCAATACAGAAGACTCACCGACTTTAGATTCAAAATTATAAAGAGCTCGTTTAATTCTACCAGCTTCATCCCCACAAATTCCTACAGCAGAAACCTGATCTAATGCAGATGGAGATTTTTGTGTTGAAGATTCTACCACAGAAGCGGTATAGTCGGTTTGTGAATTGATAAAATCAGCCAAATCTTTAATAGTATTAAATTGAGAAAGAATAATGTTTAAATTGGCCCCAGCTCCGCCAACTACAGTAGTGGTTAAATTCGTACTATTAATAGTACAAGTAGCGGTAGTTCCAGCATATCCAATTTTCATAGCTATTTCAGCAGCTACCAAATATTGTTCATTAGTATTATTGTCTTTTCTGTTAATATCTAATTGAATTTCAGGTTCTTGACTAGATACTACTAATCCAGCGGCTAATTCTATAGCGGCCAAATCACCAAGTGAAGAATCGATTAATTCAAAACTTCTTCCATATCCTAGAACGTTTGCTTGATCGTCAGTTAAAGTATCTAAAGCAAATACCAATTGGTTTCCAGAAGCAACGCATGAAATACCAGAAGGAAGCAATGCATCTATTTCAGAAGCTAATTCGGCTACAGTATCGTGAGCAGATTCAACACTACTTAAGGTAACCACGGTAATTGCACCGCCATTAACTCTTACTGAAAAAGATAGTCCGTTAAAAATTGAGCCGTCTGCACTATCACCAGTTTGTGAAGCAACATAAGCTACTGCACATGCGCCAACAGAAGCGCCACTGACAGAATCGTTATCATCATAAGCATTTGGTAATTCTGCAACAACACCAGCAACTATTTGATTAATTCCAATTACAGCGGAGGTATTATCTACAAGAGTTACTTTAGCCGTAAAACTAGTAAGTCCATTAAAAGCACCAATAATAGCAGTTGCTAAATCGGCGTCCGTTCCAATACTTGAAACATCTAAAACTACTTTATGGGTAGCAGCAACATAATGTGCGCCGGTAGGAACTACAAGGGCTCCACCAGTAGTATCTAAAGCAACGGCATATTTAGTGCCATCTTGAGCTGCAATATAAAAATAATCCCCATCAGCCATTCCTGCTTGATCTACAGAAATACTTCCTTCTTCTTCCGTAGCATTAAAAGTAATGGCGTCTGAAGTAATAGAGGGGGCGACTTCTGATTTTGTTTGGGTTACATTGTAGTAATATTTATTACCATCAATTCCGTAATTTTTATCAGTAAGTGTTCCATAACTAGCGTCCATAAGTGCGGAAGCCTGTTCGCCTTGATTGGTTTTAGCGATATAAATTTTATTAGCCGATCCACTAATGTTGGCGTCTGAGCTAGGAGAAGCTAAAGCCATAAAAGCATCTACGATTGGGCCACTAATATATTTACGAATAACCCTATCGGCTTGAGTTGGTGTAAAGTAATTATCTTTTAAGATATCTCCATTTACACTATCAATTCCTTTACAAACAGCTCCACCAGAAGCCTCACCAATAATAACAATATTACCAGAACTAGAGACTCCAACTGGTGTCGATTTTACTTTTGGGTCAATATATGAACCGGGTAAATTCGTATTTACAAAAGATTCTGTTAAGCGTTGTGACATATTATATCTCCTTATTAATTATATTTTGTACCCAAAATGACATAAACCTTCGTTAAACTTACTTGAACTATCAAAACCCATAGCTTTAAAGTGTAGCCAGATTATTTCTTCTAGTTCGTTAGAAAGTTTTAATTGTCTTTTAACTTTGCTAAAATACTTTCTAAACTCTTCTCTAACATTTTCTTCAACTTGCTTAATAGTTAGACCAGCTTTTCTAATCCTTCTATCTCTAGCTATCTTTACTTTATCTTCAGGACTCATAATATTTTCCTCAATTTTCTCTATTTTTCTTATTTTTGCCATATTAATACCCTTCGTTTACTTTAGGTGGTTTTGGGGTTTCTGGTTTCTTATAAGCATCTTTGGGGTTACCAGAATTGCTAGGTAAATTACTCATCCCTAACATTTTTTCCACTTTCTTAGTGGCTACCACTTTTCTTGATTGTTTATTACCCCTTTCTTTATCTACAATAACTACTTTTTTAGCAGCTTTCTTTTTATTATTGGCAATTCTCATTTGTTGGATAGGGTCTTTGCCAGCTTCTCTTTGTTCTTTAAATTTATCCCTATCTTGTAATCTTTTTTCAGAAATATGTTTAATATCCTTACTTGGCTTATTAGCTGGCTTAGCTTTTTCTAAACTAGCCTCTTCTGACTTAGGAAGGTTGGGTTTTTTCATTTGTTTTTGTTCATTTATTTTTAATTTAACCTCATCCTTGGCAGATTCTTGTGTTGCACGTCTAATCGCAGGAACTTCTTTATATTTCCTAGAAAATCTGGTTTTTTCACCTACGTTTGAAGATCCTTCTCCATGGTACGGCTTATGAACACCTTTATCTCTACCAAAAACTTTCTGAGAACCAACAACTATTCTATCGTTTCCTCTTTTTATTCTATCTTCTCTTTTTTTATCATCGGACTTGCCCTCGTCAACTATAGCTTTCTTTAATTCCCTCTTTTTTAAAAAAGAACCTAATTTAGGGGACTTTAATCCACAAGCTTTATCTACTTCGGCTTTCATAAAAGCTGGTTTTTTGTCCTTAGTTACTTTATCAATTATTTTTTCGCCGTCTTTTTTTTCATCTTTTTCATTGTCTTCCACTTCGGATTCTAATTTTTCATGTTCTTCTACGTTCTCGTCACCCTCTTGTTGTTCTGGAGACTCACTTTCCTCTTCAATATCGTCGTCGTCATATTCGTCTCTTTCGTGAGCTTCCGCATCTGCTTGCTGTTCTAATTCTTCTTCGTCACTTTCGGACTCGGTAGAGTCATGAATTTCTTTTTCCTCAGGAGATAAGCCTTGCTCATGATCTGGAATCTCTTCACCATCTTCTGACTCAACATCTTCATTATCAATGTCTTCTGACTCACCATCTAATTCAGTATTTCCACTATCATTATGTTTTTTCTTAGCAGATTTAAGTGATTTACTAGCAGCTAATTGCTCGGGACATTCAGTATTTTGAGTAACGGGCTCCGATCCAGCTTCAATTTCATGAGCAGTATTTGATTTTTTTAAGTTACTATTTTGATACATTTTTTTAACATGGTCTAAAATCTTAATAGCCGCTTCTGCTGCTGTATACTTTTTGTTAATATTTTCCATACTTTATCCTCGTTATTTGTAACTTCCTAAAGATTACTATTATTTTGACTTTTCTTGATTTTTATATTGTTTTTAAACTTCTTAAGCTTACCAATTCCTTTGTTTTTCCACAAAACACCTTCTTTGGAAGGTGGAACATCACTAGCTGGGGCTTCCGCTACAAAATCAGGATCTAGAACATCGGCTACCACATCTTTAGTTTTTTCTTTATAGCCTTCCTTAGAATTTAGGGCTTTTTTAACAGATTTATATAGGCTTTTTTTGAGTTCTAAAGCGACTTCTAACGGTGTATAGGTTTTTTTATCCATAAATTCAACCAGTTACCTTATTATTTTCGTAAATAAATATAAATTAAAGATTATTATTCCTCATCGTCGTCAATTGTAATCCAAGTTTGATCGTCCCCACTATATTCTTCTGGAGCATCTTGACTTAATATCTTAATACCCTTATCTAAAACGACTTCGTTAATTCCAATATTTTCAGAAAGATCAACAGCCTCAATTATTCTCTTGGGCCCTTTAATCCAAGACTCTTCTGTTTGGCCTCTTAACACTATGTATCTAGAAAATACATTTTCTACTCCAAAAGCTTCATTTGGAACCATATCCGTACAAGATATTGAAGATAATTGAAAATTCTCTCTTTCCAATAAAGACTCTCGATATCTCAACAATCCGTATTTTACGACAGAATATAGAAAAATCAAAGAACTGGGATCACCATGAGCATGACATCCAATGTTATAGGATTCTTTGGAAATTATTCTTTCTCTTCTAGCCCTATATAGTTGATATTGCGGAATAATTCCCATTTTACTGCTTTTTAAATCAGACCCGGCAGCTATTTGTAATCCATTAGTTCCTGCTTTATCTAGTACTGTAAATCCCTCACCAGTATTTGGGTCAACTAAAATCATTCCCGCACCAATATATCTATATTCTTCAATAGATTCAGGTACTTCAACAATTCCATTGTCTTTATCGTAAGAAACGATATTAAACGGAGGAACTATAAATCTAATGGACTTGTTAATATTGCTAGGTAGTAAATCAACAACTTCATCGGATAAATCACCCAAAGTAGCTAAAGAGTCCATTTCTTCACTAGACCCAATAGATAGGGTTATGCAAGGGAATTCCTCTTTATCTATACGGCCTTTTAAATATACCGGTATTTTATTATTTAAAATAAATTCTTTGGCTCTATTGATTTCGGCTAATCCGTATTTTTCTTTTAAAAATGGGTTTTCTATTAATGAGCTGAAAATATCCTCAATAAGCCAAGGATTTTTACGCATGTCCTCAATAGCAAGTTCGATTGCTGTTTTTACGATAAGATCTCCGGCAAAAATAGACATTCTAATCCCTTTGTTTTGTTAAAGATTGCTATTTGTAGTCTTTTAAGATAGACGGTAGGATGGTTTGTTCCCACTGCTCACACGCCCATGAAAACACCGAATCCATAAAATTCTTCGCCTCTAGACCAGGATGGACCCATTTCCCCTGAGATTGGTGAGATTCGTGTATAATTCTAAAAACCATATGTTGTCTTTTAATACTTCCATCACTCATTTTATGTTGATAAATAGAAAGTCCCTTCAATGCCGGATCTTTAGCCATCGGACTAGGCCTAGCAGAGTCTATATCAAATTTATGGAGTAATCCAAGTCTAGGACTACCATCTTGATTATGTTCTATTTTCTTATAACTAACACCTTGCTGCTTTAAAAAAGCTTTGATTTGATTGGTTAAGTCCTGGGCTTTTGGTGTTTGTTCCGATGGATTTTTAGACATCTCGAATGGGATAATAGCATATTTTTTTCCATCTTTACTTGTTTTAGCAGATTTACCATTAAGTAATTCAGACATCCATCCACTTTTCCTCCCCGACTCAATAAACATAGCTTCTTCTTTTAGTGAAACTATCCATAGATTAGCCTCAGGGTTGGTAAATTCTATAGCATCTTGGTATTTTTTTCTAAGGGATTTTAAACCGTCTCTTGACACCTCATAAAGTCGTGCGTTTGTCATCGAAGCCAACGCTTGTACCCCCTGCACCAACTCAGCTTCAACCTGTTTCTTAACTTCTTTGAAGTCTTTTACAATAGATTCAATATCAATATCAAGTTTTAAATTAGACATCTTCTATTGTTCCTCTGGCCCTTCTTTAGTATCCCTATATCCCATATGAGGAACCGACCCTCTACGCTTCCCACCTTCGTGGGCAGAATGGTGAGGAGCTTTTTTCATTTGGGATTTATTGTAGTTTTTAGAGGTAGGATCAGAATCAAAATCACGCAGAATTCCACGCCTCACGCCTCTCCAGGATTCACGCCCCGTTGTACCATCAACCACTTTCATTTTACCGTCTTTTTCAGCACCTACTGGAGATTGTGGTATAGGAATGTGTTTAGTTGGATTGTCTGGAAGTGAACTTATTGATTTAAGGGGTTTTTTTTTACGTCATCTGGGTTTTGTAAAGCATCTTCTGGCATTTCAGAATCATCTTGAAACTCCCCAGCATGAGGTAAACTTTCTTCAATCTCACTACGACCATCGGCATCTTGCATATCTTCTTCTGGATCATAACCATTTAGTTGTTTGGCCATTTGAATCATAGACCTAAGCATAGTAATGAGAGATTGATATAATTCTGGATTATTTTCTTTAGCGTCTTCTAACATAGCCTTATTTTGCTTAAAACCCTGCAATGCATTGAAAATATCTTGTTTTAATTCAGAACTATTATCTTCTTGACCGTCTTGCATATCTTCAGGTATTTCTTCGCCTTCTGACATTTCTTCGGATTCATTAGGGTCTTGTTGGTCAGATAAATGGCCATGTATCATATTAGATAACATATCATATCTATCGCCACCTTCTTCTGAATTTTCTTCAGGCATCTCTTCACCCTCAGAGTCTCCCTCTAAACCATCCTCATCTTGTGGGCCAACATAGTCCTCTTCGTCTTTTGAATTTTCTTGTTGATCGCCTTGATATGTTAAGTCACCATTAGCAACGTGTTCGGGTTTTAATTCTTCTATTTCGTCTGGATTTATATCGAAATAATTCTCGTCATCTTCGGATAATTCTGGAGCTTCTTCAGATATATCTTCTAAATTTTCCTCTGAATTTTCTTCACCTTCCTCGGACACATCCTCTTCAGGCATTTCTTCGCCTTCTGTGGACTCATCAATATTGTCAATTTCTGGTTCCGTAGATTCCTCGTCAAAACCAGTTTCCTTAACTTCATCTTCTGGAACAGTATCACCTTCGGACATATCTTCTTCAGAGACTTCTTCAGAGACTTCTTCGCTTGCTGGAATATTATCTTCCTCAGGTATACCTTCTAAATCACTATCTTCTGACTCTTCTGGAACATCGGAGTCGTCCTCAATTGAGGAATCTGCATTTTCCTGAATATTTTCATCTTCTGGAATTTCAGAATCTTCATCTACATTGTTTTCTGCTAAAAATTTATCTACTTCTGGTGAATACTCAACAATTTGGTTCTTTCCATTCATCTTACCGTAGATTAAAGCCTTGGAAGACTCGCTCATTGTTGAACCAACGCCAATAGTTAAACTATGGCCAGACATCTCTTTATATCTATCACGAATTCCTTCTAATTCTTGAGCAGCTTCAATTGGAATCTCAAATATTGATTCGTCCCCAGACGACACTATCACTCGACCTTGTTTAGATTCAACCCATTGGTCTATTTCAGAATGGTTATCTTTAATTGATTGGGATAATTTGCCCAGACCTTCGTGATCGTCAGAAGCAATAGCTTGGCCAAGTTCAGAACCGATATTATCACCATTAATACTAACATAAATTTTATCCATATATCGATCCTTATTTATTTTTTAAAGCTTCAAGTAACATCTCAATATTTTCAGCACCAAAATCTTTGGGGAATTTTATTTTTACCCTACCGTTTTCTATTTTTTTTACCTTTATCTCTTTACCCATATTTTCACCAAAGCAAATACAGGGACTTATCTTATCATCGCCCTTACATAAAATCCCACCACAATCAGGACATTTAATTTCTTTCTTGTCCATTTCAATAGATTCTTCTTTTACTGGAGCCCTATTTACTCTATCTTCTAAGAATTGTTTTAACTTACTTTTCTTATCAGGCTCTGGCTCTTCAGGTTGTGGAGCAATTGTTATTTGAGGTCTAAATAACTCAGAAGTAATCCTTTGATGAATTAAATCTTTTATAGCTTCTCTTTCTGAAATCTTCTTATCAACAACACTATGAACCAAATCGTATAGCTTAAGTCTTTCATCTATTAGATTTTGTAAACTTTCAGCCTTATCGGATTGATAGTCGGCAGGTCCCAATCTGTTAAGCTGATCAGTATCATATAGTTCCAAACTGGACATTAAGATCAAACCAATAGATGGCAATGATCTATATTTAAATTCTGCTATTTTCTTACCCTCTTTAACTAAATCGCCACTATAATTATCAGGAGATAGTTTATTAATATGTAGCTTAGCTTCAGCAAATGGCAAGTCCAAATCAATAATATCGCCTATTTGTTTATCTTTTAAGTTCATAAACAGATAGCTTAAAACAGATCTAGGTACGATTTGTAAGGCTATTTTAATATCGTTAGGGTCGGTAACTGTATTTGTATTAAGCTTAAGAATACCACCAGAAATTTCAGATTTCTCCAATTTGTCTAGGATATCCTCTCCTAAGAGTCTTTTAATTAGATTTCTTTCTTTTTCTTTCATTATGGTGTATTTATTATATAAGTATCGTCTTCAATTATAAAAACTTTAATATCGGCAGAGCTTGTAATAATATAGTCATAAGTGTAGGTGTTAAGGTATATCCAATGTTCCGCCATTACTGGAATCCCTACAAATCCATTGGCGTCCGTAACCCCAGTAGCTAATATAGCGACAGTTGAGTCGCCAATAGTTACACTTCCGTCTGCTACACCAAAAATAGCTAGAGAAATGCCTTTCCCAACTTTAGTTTTTGTAGAACAGTCAGTAGTAAAGGTGGTAGCCCCTGTTTTAATAGGCTTTAGGTGGTGGCCGACTTCTATAGTTTTTCTAGCCCCAGCAGCATCGTTGTAACTATTTGAATCTACACTAGATGGGTCATAATTATTGTTGGCTTTTCTTCTGTTTTTTAGCTTCATAGTTATGTTAACTCCATTATTTTTACTATTCTAAAGATTAGTATTATTCCTCAAACTGCCCCATATCAACCTTTACATCATATTTATTAGGATCTAAAGAATCGTCCGGTTTAACTTGCGTTCTACTTTTCGGCTGTTCTTTGGTTGAATTGATATTTTCCGTTGCCTTTCTAATTGCGTTATGGTAAACATACTCTCTTTGAATCATACATTGATAAGGGAGCCTAACTGGATTTACACCATCATTAGTAACTCTAATTTCGTTTATTAGTTGGGAAACATACCAATATGCTAAATATGTATATCTAATAGAATAAACCCTACCTTTTCCTGTAGAAATATCAATACCTGGATTTCGATTACCAGATATCCACTGAATATTACCATACTGGTCGGTCGTGAAATCGACATTGTATATGTACTCAATATTTTGAGAATCTATTAAGTAACTTACACATTTAGCTGGAAATTGTAGATAGTCATTATGTTTAACACCATATTCAGCTCTTTGATAGTTATCTACTTTTAATTCTATATTTTTGGCATAAATACGATCGCCAGGCAATAGAGATATTTCTTTTTTGTCTGGGCCATTAATATGACATTGATAATATTTAGGCAATACTAATCTAGCCGTTGAATTATCGTAAATTCCACCGTCTGTGTTGGTATTGTGTTTACTATTACTAACAATAGTACCCTTAAATTCACCTACTTTTTTATAGATAAACCCGTTTTCAGAAACAACGTCTAGTTCGCCAGATCTTCGATAGTCACCCCTATCTTTTAAACCAATAGGAGAAGGTATAGCTACCCAATGCTCAAGTAAAATTCCCTTGTCTGTAGCAAACTGCTCTTGAGCCTCAAAAGTGAAGCCGATATCTGGTATTTCGATTGGAAGTACGTTAATCTTACTCATCTTCTTTTAGTCTATCTGCTAATTTTTTAAGTTTTTTACAATCATGTTGTAATTCTTGCCAGGCCTCTCTTAGCTTTTTTTGATTATCTCTTAGAAGGTTTTCTAGAACCGCACACCTATTATGTGGATTATCACCGGCTTTTTCCAATTCTTTATCAATAAATTCCTGATAATATTTCATCTCAGGTCTTTGTTCTAGCAACTCATTTAGTTGCTCTCTAAGTTCATAGATCTTTTTAAAATCAACCGCCATATTATTTGCCTTTAATTAAATCCAGCTTATTTATGTTTAATTCCGTACACTTATCGTTCATAATGGATGCTAAGTTTTTTTGTAATTCGGGATAATTCTTAGCGATATCGTTACTACTATGTTTAGAAAAAGATAAACAGTTATTGCTAATTTCAGCCTCGTACTTAACAATATCCAAATTAAACCTAGAAACTATAAAGTTAATTTTGTTATTTTCAGATAAGATAAAAGCTTCAAATCCTTTATTTACAATAGTAGGGTCAAGCTTAGAGGTAACCTCCTCAACAATAGTATTTGTATGCTCTGACTTCTGCAAGGCTGGTTTAAAAGATTCAAACTCCTTACATAATTGATGAGATACTAAGGCTGGATGACTACCTGCGGCCAATACTTCGGGGCTTTTTTGACCTTTCTTTTTATTGCCAACTGCTAGGAAATAGCCACCAAAGGTTTTTATGATTTTTACGTTTTCATCATTTAGTTCACCTAAAACGTCAATTTTTTCTATATCTGCTGGTTTAATATCCATTATTATCTCCTTAACGCTAAAGATTGTCTTTTAACCGTATTTATTTGATTCTTAAGGATTATAGGTCGAAATCGTCGCCATAAGGAAACTCAAATTCAGGCACTTTCCATTGGCCAGAAGTTTCCAGTATTCTGTGATATTTAACAGATTCATAAATATAAATTGTTTTAAGTATTAGTTTTAAGTTCCCTTCTATTTCACCAGACTGTATCTTATCTGATTCTATTTCTAATTTAATAATAGAATGGGCAAGATCGTCCCAATCCATAGAGATAGCTTTATCCACAATAGCTTGATCTTTTTTGTTCATTAAAAATACCTTTTAACTAGTTTTTCATACTCCAGTCTTTTATGTTTACTTGACGCATTATATCTTGACCACCAACGCTTTTCAGTTTTTTTGTATCTTTTAAAATCTGCCAACACCATAGCACCGGCCCAAATCGAATAGTCTAAGTCTTTCAGTAATTTAGACCTATCTAGGTTGTAGCTTTTCGCTGTTCTATGGTTAATTTGGCTAATCCCAAAATCAGTACACTTCTTAATACACCTTTTAGCGCCCAATTTATACCCACTTTCTTGCATTAATATGGCGGTATAGATATGGGCTGGTATCTTATGTTTTATGCTATGTCTATCAATAAGTTTAGCTAATTTAGTCGCATATTTCTTATCTATATTGGGCTTATTTTTTAAGATCTGTCTGTAGGTTCGTTTTGGGTTATCGTTTTCCCCAAAAGTACATATTGTAACTAATAATAAGGCGGTGGTTAAAAAATATTTAAATCCCATACTATATATTACCACAGAAGCTAATTCAAATCAAACTATTTTTTAAGATTCTTAATGATTTTGGACACATAGAAGTGATTATTAAAATTAGAATCACCTCCCTTAAGTTGGCTTTCCTGTCTGGTATTCTCTGGATTTTGATACCAAGCATGGGCTATATGGTCAGGTTTGTTTCCAAACTCACTCTGTAAATTATGCCAATGAGAATCTGCCAATTGATGGTCTAAATTAGGATCGTTTTTTAGTTGTTGATCTAATTCATTGGGGGAAAGTTTTAATAAATGGCCATACCTTTCACCTAATGTTTGGTTTTTATTAAAAACACTTTTAATAGCGTTTTGAGACAGGCTATATTGTCCAAACCTACCTTTAGGTAAAACATTGTTTTCAACAATAGGATTATTCTTAATATTATGTAACATGTCAGATTTTAAACCATGGTCTGGGGCAATTTTTACTTGGTTTATTTGAGACTGATCAACAGAAGAAGGTTGCCTGCCAGGTTCTTTGTTTTGACCCATATTGTGGGCTCCCACTAACATTGTTGATAGGGCGGCTCCTGTTGCAATAGCTTTTCTCCAACTTTTCTGTAAAATACCGTTTCTTTTATGCCATTTAGTTTGGGATTTATCTAAAGATGGACTACAATATCCATCAATCCTTTCTTCGTCACCACAAATAATACATCTTGGGTGTCCATTTGGGTGCGTCCACTGAGCAGCTTTAAATTTGTGTTTTCTTTTGGCCTCAGCTTTTTCTTTATTTTTCTTAATTATTTCACCTTCTTCATCTGCGTTAATTTTAGATTTAGTCAAATCATTTTCTATATTTTCGCCGGCTGCCAGCCTACCCCCTTTACCATATATTCGCTGTTTCCAGTTTATCTTACGATCAAGTCCTTCTTTGTTAGGTAATTTTTGCCAATTAGCATGTAAAAAATTATGTGGCTTAACGATGTACTCCTGCTCTCTCGGGATTAACTCATCGTATTCTTTAATATCTCTATCAATTGAATTCGGTATGTAATTATGAATAGCACTTTCTGGTATCCAAGCAGAATGAACTGTACTTTTCGTACCATCGTCGTCAATACTGTCGGCAAAATCATTAGCTATATTGTAGTTTGGCGTCCAAGATGATAGTGATGTATTGTGTGTGTCCGAATCAGTCTCAGTACCCCTATGCATTAAAAACATTCTCTCCCCAGTTTTAGGATGTTTTTTTACTTCTGTTTGAGAATGTAGCTTATGAAAAAACCTCTGTTTGGCTTTATTGGTGGCTTCTGGGATATTTTCCCTAGGTTGCTGCTCTGATACCCAATTGATCATAGTATTAGTCTCTTGAGGTCTTAATTGTTTTTTGGGATTACCCATTTTACTTTGAAGACTTCCTTTCTGCAAATCGTTTTCTAAATCCATAGCCTTCTTAATATGATCTGATTTTTTCAATTCTTCAAAAAATTTATCGAAATATGGTGCCAATTTTTCTTTTTGTTCCTTGGTACACCACATTAAACCTTCGCTGCCACCAGATAAATATGTATTTTCTCTGTCTTTGGATTTTAATTTATAACTAATATATCCTTCAAAAGCTCTGGCGAATAATTCCTTAGGTGACATCCAATAGCTAGGCTTTTCCTTAATTCCGTGTTTAGCTAAATCATTAAGAGCATCACGGGTAGAGTCTTTAAAGCTTTTCCAAGCATCTGATTTAACCAATTCTTTCATAGATTCTTGAACCGGAGATTTATCACCCATATTCCAAACAGCAGATTCGGATAAGAATTGATTTTCTGGGTGAGCATTTACACCATGAGTTTTGGATAAAATATTGTCTAAAAAATGGCCCCATTCATGAGCCAATGATCCGACACCTTTCGACCTAGTTAAATTAATAGCAATTTCTTTTGGTTCATAATGAGCTAAAGCAGTTCCGTGGCCTCTGGCTCCAATTGCTAACCCTAACCTACCATTAAATGAAATCATTTTTTCGGGTAAGTCTAATATATCTGCCAAATCCTTAAAGGCTTCGGAAGACATTTTCAAATGGTGTTTTCTTTCTTCGTCAGTAACACTATTTCCCCACTGTAAACCCTTCATTTCACAGGATTTTATAATAAAATTAGCTTGGTCTTCTTCGGTAGTTAATTTAGTATCTGGGCCAGTTCTTTTAGCGTCTTGAGTATAGATCTCGGCTACAGAAAACTTTTTAGATTTTTTACCTTCTGAGACTATTTCAAAAACTTTACTTAAAGACTTTCCTTCCACCAAGTCTTTTATTTTTCTTACGCCCTCTTCGGTATAAAATTCAGCCATAGCAGCTTGTCTAGTTTCCTTAAGCATATAACCAACACTTAACCCATCCTGATCGGATTCAGGTAGTGTTCTAGCAAAAGCATTTACTAAATCCTCAACGTCTTGACCAACAGAGCCCTTTGTTTTTCTAAAATTTAAGGTTTTATTTACATAGGGAACTAAGAAGTCGTCGGAACCTCTTACATAGTTTTCAGAAGCCCTGTTTTCTTTAATCTTAGCAACAATTTCTTTTTGGATAGCTGAAATAACGTCGGTAAATAATAAGTCTTTTTGTTTAGACAGCTCTTGAACTCTATTTCTAACATATTCAAAAGTTTCCAAATACATTTCTTTTTGAACTTCGTGTTTTGGACTAGCAGGAAATCTATTTAAAATTTGGTTGGCTACATAGGGGATAATTGGATTGTCCTTAGCTACATCGTCTATTAGATTGATAGGGAATTGTTTCAATAGGTTTTTAACGGTAATATCGGATATTTCGGCAGTTCCCATATCTTTAATAGAGCTATATTGTCTTTTATGTCTAGCTGAGCCTTTTATATCTTTACCCAAGTTAGAAACCTTGGATTTACGAGCGTTTACATATTCTTCTTGTTTTTCTTCTGAGGTTTCGGAAATTTCTTGTCTTGGTGACTCAACAACTTCTTTCGTTTGTTCTGTTTCTTCCTGGGGCTTTGATACTTGAGGCTCTGGAGATTTTACTTCATGAGGAGTTTTAATATCTGAAACTGGTTTTTGAACTTCTGGAGGTTGTTTAGGCTGCTCATTAGTTTTTGGCTCATGCCCCTGAGCAACATAGTCCCAACCATCTTGGGTTTTGATATAGTCTTTTCCATCCCAAGTTCTGGTTTCGCCGATATTAGCTTTTTTACCACCTTTGAAGAGATCGGAAATATGTTGTTTCTGAAGATCTTGCTCTATTACTTCTTCTATTTTTTCTAGTAAATCCTGTAACTTATCCATTTTAATAAATCCTCACAATAGATTATAGATTAAGATTTAATAGATAGCTAATAACCTAAGCTCTTCCTTAATTCTACCACATTCTTAAGCAAATGGTTAACTTCTAAATTCTTTTGTTTGCCTAAGAAGTAAGCTAATTCCGTTTTTAACAATAAATCAGCTATTTGCATAGTTTTTTGCATTATTTTAGGTCTTAGGTCAAGGGTATGGGCTGGGTGAGATTCGGCTACAATAGGTTTGTTTTCTAATAGGAGGTCATGACTATGGCTCTCTACCTTATTAGCAGATAGATTTTCGTCAGCCCTGTTTTTATATTCACCAGCATATGGCTTTGAGTTAAAACTAATAGCTTCGGGTTTTAATTGATTTTTTAAACTATTGTATTTAATAGTAGGATCAATTTGTCGCATCCTATCTAAATGCTGAGTAGCTAATGTTTTATGGCTATTTGCTAAACTAAATCTAGTACCCATATGAGGATCGTCAAAAGCACCTTGATCTAGATTATTACTATGGTGAGCGTGGTACATATTATTGTGAAAATTAAAAGCATTTTGGTGATTTTCAAAATCATCTGCATTTCCCTTCTTACTCATGAAAACTTCCCTACCTTCGTCATCTAATGGTAAGCTATCAGCTTTAGATGGTAAAAAACCCATCTTACGAGGTACTTTCTTGTAACTATCATTGTAGACAGAATGGGCTTTATCGGCTCCAGTATGGGCGGCTTTACTTTCAGGAGAATGGGTAGATACCTTCTCAACACCGTGTTTTTTAGCTTCTTTGATAACTAAATTTAATAAATTTTCACGCCAATCTTTATGGTGTTGAATTATCTTATCCATGTGTCCAGCCTTATCATGGGCTCCTTCTCTTTTTAAATAATCCCTAGCAGTGGACCCGAAGTCGCTTTGTAATTCATCTGTAAGCCAGTGTTTTGGATTACTTGTGTCAACCCGAGCCCATCCAATAGTATTTAAGTTAGTTGGGTGACCGCTTCTTTGAGAAACCTCTTGTACTTTCTTAAAAGTATCGTACAATTCAGGATCTTCCTTTAGCTTAGATAAAGATTCTGGACTATGGTCTAATCTAAAAACCACCTGCTCATTACCATTGGTTCTCTGCATTCCATCCCAATTCCGATAGGATACGTTGTATTTGGTTTTAGGAATTTGGTCTATCTTTTCTTGAATTTCCTTAGAAGAAAGCTTCCCTTGGTTTCCAAATATTTGCTTCCAAGTATCTTTTAAATTAGGAAACATTTTGTGCATTTTACCTACATCAATAGAACCACCGTTTTGATCTGCATAATCCTTAAGCATTTCATGTTGGTGTAGATTTTCGCCGTATTCATGTTCGTGAGTTCTTTTTGGTACAGACTGGTCCAAAAAGTCTTTATTGTTATCCTCTTCTTCTTGGGCCTGTTCTAGGGCTTTATTATCTTCCCTAGCTCTTCTTTTTTCTCTAAGCTGCTTTACAATCGGTGAGTGTTCTTTAATATGATTGGGAATATAATCTTCGTTTTCTAAAGAATTATCAAAATGATCGTCCATAATGCCGTCTATATAATCCTGAGCTCTTTCGTCTATAACTTGATCATAGCCCTCATAGACATGATCTGGGAGATTCCCATTTTCTTCATATTCCGCAATATCCTCATCACTCATACCATCGTTTCTATTATCACTAAGATATTCACCTATCGAATAATCATTCCTAGCTTTTTCAGTACCCTCTTCAAAAGAATCTTCCCAAACAAAATCTCTATTTTCTTCTTTTAAAAAATCCTTCAAATGTTCTGAGTCATAACCATGATGACTATCGTCGTTATACCATTTTTCCAACATTTTAGAGCCATATTTAGGATCTATTTTTTCATTGTGGTACAGTTTGATCTTAGAGTCAGTATCTCCATGTCTCATAATATGGTCTATTTGATGGTCTTTTAATTTATCGTAACCAGCAAATTTAGCACTTAATTGTGGGCTATGATTAATTCCATCTCTCCATGCGTCCCAATTATCATCCTCATTCCAATTATCCTTAGCCTTCTGAATATCTTCTTCACTTACCCCACCCTCTCTCAGGCTTTCTTCATCAAATTCGTCATTGTGGTGTCCACCAGTTATACCTAAGGTTTTATCGATAAATTCGTGACGTTCGTTTTCAGGTATTTTATCTAATAACCTCCCTGCCGTCTCACTACTAATCTGATGGGTAGGCGAACTTTCTAAGATTTTTAAAGCATCTCCACCGTGTAAATTTGGATTAGCGGCCAGTTTTGAAATAACACCACTATCTAAACCACCTAGAGATTTGTTATTGTGGAGTAAATGGTTTTTAATTAAATTATCGTCAAAATGTTGATGGTCAATATAATCACTTAACTTATCAGGATGTTTAGCTGCGATTTTATATAGGTGCTCTTTTTCCAAGCTATCTGGATTTATCTCCGATACTTGAGGTGTCCAGTACTTATCTTTAGGATTACTTCCAAAAGACTTTGGATTCTCAATAAACTTATGTATAGTGGAACTAGGTAGCTTATATCGCCTAATTAGTTTATTGATATTTTCTGAATTAGGGTTCCCATATTCAGACTTTTTACCGCTATTTTTTAATCTTTTTAGATACTTGTTTAAAACCTTTGCGTTGTTTTCTGGTGTATTGTGTTTGTTTTTTAAATATGGCTCTGGAACCGCATCGGCAGTAAGGTCGTCATGATAATGCCCAGAAAGCATATTGACATATTCCTCGGGAGTAAACAGGTCGGATTTAATATGTTTCCTAACTTTTGTATGGTTAATAGATTTATCGGGATTCAATATAGGGTGTTTTATTTTTCTAACTGCCATAACTACCTCAAGGACATTTTCAATTTTGCCAAAAACTTAGGATCGTGGTGTCCAAATTCATTAGCGTATTGTTCTGCACTACTGTGAATCTGTTTATTACTGTTGTGATCAAAACTAGTAGTTCTTTTAAAATCCATCGGATGCATTGGAACTTCTTTTTCAATTGGCATTTTTTCAAACATCCCGACCACATTTTTCATGGTATCGCCTAAGCTAGAATTATAGATTCCATGGTAACCAGCATTTCTAATAGCATTGTGGAAATCTTCTTTTCTAACTACACCAGGATTGGTCTGTCTTTTCTGAGCAATTTCTTCAGCTTGACTCCACAAATTATGACTATCTTTGCCAATATCATAAAGTTTTTTACTACCTAAAGAAGTAATGTATTTACTTTTAGATCCAGATGTTACAATATGTTCTGGCTCAGTATTTTCTAAATAAAAGAAAGACATTGGATGTTCCGGTTTACCTTGTTTAGCTTCGGAACCTATTCCCCTGACCCCGTGATGTTCTGGATCCAATTCGGTTAATCCTTGTTGGGGGGAGTAGTGGATCAATTTAGTATCTGGATTATGGTCTTCTAAAGGATGCTTATCCTGATTTTTACATAAATAAAATCCATTTTTAGCATAAAACTCTGATTTGTTAATCTTAGTAGGTTTCATTTTTAACATAGATTCGGACATCGGATATAGATTTTCGTGATCCATGTTGTGTTGGAAAACCATACCGTCTTTTGTTTCGGAATAATTATCATTTGGCTTAACTTTAGGAATATCTGTTCCAGTTCCTTTCATATGTTGACCGGCATTTGGGCCTGAATGGAAGTGAAGTTCGCTGTTTAGTCCTGAAGAATATAGGCTTGATTCTTGTCCAAGTGCTTGAACTAATTGGTGTAAATGAGGTATTGATCTAATATGTGGATTGTGAATTAAAATACTTTTTTCTTTATCTCCATATTTTCCCTCAATCTCATCCACCCCATACATTTCGTGAGCATCATAACCCTTGTCTCTCAAAAGATCTAAGACATCCTCATGAGTCATTTTGGTTTTAGTAGGGTATCTGGGATTTTCAGTGGAAAATATAAAGTGAGGTTGTCGATTTAAAATAGCATTGGGTTTTTCACCAATACTTTTATGTAAATTGTTGATAAAATTGAGTTTATCTTCTTTTTGCTTTTCGATTGTTTTAAGTAGTAGTTTGTACATATTTCCTCACAAATAACCTCTGACCAGCATCGTAAATCTTATACCATTTTAATTCATTGGCATATTCACGTTCTTTAAGCTTCCTCTCATCCATATTAGCCCGACACCTTCTACGATTAAAGGTATCAAACTTATCCGTCCATTCCCAACCTAAAGTATCGTGAGAGTGTTGGAATCCCAATTGCTCTAAAAATTTACCAGTTCCATACTTTAAATCAACCCAATAATAAACTTCTTTAAAACTCTCATTTCTTTCTAAATATTTTAATAACTTAGAGAACCCACCAATAATTCTAGTATTCAAATCTGTACAGAATCTTTCAACTTTAAGGGTGTTTTTATCGTAAATCTTATAACTTAGCACACTCTTAAGATTGCCATTATAATACAGACCTATGTGTTTTCCCGAAAAATAGCCCTTTAAATGGCACCTAGTTAGGAATTCTTTAGCGTCCTCAGTTTTTACTTCTTTAATTTCAGTTTTACGACCGTAGATAGTTGCAATATTAGTATTTGTCTTATTATTCACAATAGACTTGACTATTTCAGGATTTTTATAAATATCGTTTTCACGGAATTGGAGAATTTGCAGACCTAACTCCTCATATTTTTGTCTCATGGTAAAATGATAGTAACTATCGTCCACCTCTTTTTCACAGTGCCAATACAAACCATCAACGTTTAAATATAAAATGTCACTTATTTTGAAATCCGGCTTATAGTTTAATGTGAGGTGTGCTTTTTGATTATAATTCTCTAGCCCCAAAAGCTTATTGGTATACAGTTCTAAACTAGTAAATCTATCTATACTGATTTTAGCCAAAAAAGAGTGTAATTCTTCATAGGTGGAGAAGGAATTCCTCTTAAACAAAGACCAAGTAAAAGAATGTGATAATTTGTATTGTTCCGCCAATTCATCGATCGTTTGCCCAAAAATACAAGTCTGGTTCCCCCTGCTTATATTAGTTTCTATCCTAAGCTTTCTTTTGAGCGCATGGCTTTTGTGTAGGTTAAACTTATGAATATAATATTCAACCAACCACATACTAATATTTTCCTGTTCGGCTATTTCGATAATTCTAGTATTCTCTACAATATACTTTTGATATAGCCATTCTTTATCTTTAACATTACTGTTATTTTTTTGTAAAAAACTACCCTTCTGCTCGGTACTCTTTTTAAAACCATACTTAATCCGATAAAGCCTAGCCATTCTAATGGTTGACCCAGCCTCCTTAGCAACCTCAATTATAGTCTTGTTTTCTGAAATATATTTTTGGTAAAACCATTCTGGATTTTTTAGTAAATCCCATTGCGTGTCTTTATTAGTATTTAACTTAGTCCACATTTCTTTCGTTTTCTTTGTGCCTATTTTATCCATACACTTTCTAATTTTAAATTCACTTATTTTAAGAATATTTGCCACCTCTAAAGCTGTCTTATTTTGATTAATATACAATTCAATAATATCTTTATAGGGAATATTGTCGTCGGCTACTTTTTTTCGGTATTGCCTATATCGATCGTCCACATCAACATTGTGATCGGACAATATCCTTGCAACAGACGATACATTGGTGTTATATTTTTTAGCTATTTCAGGAGTAAGCATTTTATTAACCAAATAGTCGTCAATTAACTTTTGATGATCTATTCTTCGATTTGATCTCGAAACATTTTGGTGTTTTAACTCTAAGGGTTTAGTAATATTGTATTTCTTGAGATATCTTATAATACTAGTGTGGCCACAATTCAATTCCTTAGCTGTTTCGGGTATAGTCTTGTTTTGGTTTAGATATAAATCTATTAGTCGGTCTTTATCTATTAGTATTTTGATTCCCCTACCCATACCTTATTATACCATACTTTACGAATAAGTCCACATATTTATACTATAAATAAAATTACTTTATACGTTTGAAAGGTAATATTTTTGAAAAAACTTAGCCTTAACTTGACCCATCATTTTAGCTTTCTTTTCTTCTAACATTTGAATTCTGGGTTGGTAGGTTTGGTTACCGGGCCCACTTGAAGATTGTGCAAGAGAATCTTGGCTAATACTCGTACTGTTGTATTTTATTTGGGCTTGTTTTGCGCTTAAAATATCGATAGCCGCTATCATACCTATAATTTCATTAACTATTTTAGGAACCTGGCCTTCTATGTGACTTAATCCAACCGTGTAGGTAACTGTCCAGAAAGCAGGAAGCCAAGAGAATCCATTTATAGCTTGTAAAAAAACTAACCCGGCGTTATTTTGACTTCCATCTACAAGAGAATTAGCGCCTAATAAGGCTAAAATAGGTAGTAAATTCAATTGCCGCCTATGTGACTGACCCATATCTACCCACGAAGCTGGTAATCTAAATATATTCTCACCATTACTTGAAACTACCGATAAATCTTCAACTGAAATTATGGGCCCATGTTGGGTTTTCATATAGAGAAACTTTGCATAAAGTGCTCGGTCGTATGGAATCCTTTCTTTCATCTGTACTTTATTTACAAAAAGCTTACTTTCTGATTCAAAAGTATTTACAGCATATTCGATAAGTATTTTTAAATCATCCGAAGAGTAATCTGAAAGATCAATTCCCTTCAAATAAAGCAATTTTAATTTATCCGGTGTTATTAAGGGCTCACACCTACCCAATAAATCAGACGTAGCCGAACTGATAACGGGATAAACATTATTTGTAATTTCCTTAGAAATAGTATAGTCAGCCATCTTAACACCCTCCAACATTCAATAATTCCGCTACTATAGCAGATTTTACCAAAAATGTTTTAGATGTTCCGTTTTCGGTTAAAATAAGAATTAAATTACCAGTTCTAGGAAATTGAGTTGACGGAATATCAATTTTAAATATTGATTTATCATCAGCAAAAGGTTTAGTTGCTACTATGGTAAATTCTTTGGCTGAATCTACAGATGAAAACTTAGCCGATAAAGAAAAAGTAGCCGACGTTGGTGAATATCTCATTGGAAATTCCGAACTAGCTTGAATTGGCTTAGATAAATCAACTAGTTGTAAGTAAATAGTATTGGCTTGGCCCTCATAAACATAAGCTTCATTAGCATAATTCCAATGATTTATACTAGATACATTTTCCAATATTTTAGCCGATAATCTCATTTTATCTCCTTAATTTTATATATATCTGGTTAAAGATTGTCTTTTTAGGGTAAATTGTGGTAATATAAAGTATGAAGATTAATGAAAGGCTAATTTCCATTGACGGGCTGAGCGGGGTTGGTGTCTCTACTCAAATTCGATTATTGCGATTAGAATTGCAAAAATCAGGATACAAAGTAATGGTTTTTGGCCATGGAGAAATTAACGAATCTATCCAGGATTATATTTTGATTCGTGATTTATTATCTATACATCCTGACTTAATTGTTTTGTGGGACAAGACTTTTATAAAATCAATGATTTACGACTTAACTCAAGGAAGTACTGACCAAATGGTTTTAGAAAAATACAAAGATTGTCTATATAGATACAGGGTTTTACTTCATGAGTTTCAATCATTACATTTAGTATTGTTACCTAATAATCTGAAAACATGTCGGGTAAATTTATTGGGACGACACTCTATAATCCCTAATATATTGTTTTGGGACTTTCAAGAACAGAAAACAATAATGGATATGTATAAAATTGTTAATTCTCACATATTAAGTAGTGGGATTAACATAGAGCATATGGAAGTCTTTTGTGAAGAAAAAGCCTTAGATGTTCATAGTAAAATACTGAAATTACTAAAATAAAGCCCTCCATTTAGAAGGGCTTCCCTACAACCTAAATACTTGAAATTATTAAATACTATGCAGACGCCATAACTCCAGCAGCTTTTAACGAAGTTAAAACAGCATTGATTTTGGTTTCAATAGCGTCTAGTCTTCCTTCGGCCTCTGTTCTAAGGGTTTCTAAATCTGCATTATCAGCCTTAATATCAACTACGGCTTTTACCTTAGCGGTAGCTTCGTCAATGGCGGTGTCTATTTCGGCACCAGTTGGCTCAGCGGCATTAACAAATGTACCAGCAGATGCTGTAAAGGTAGTTGCAGCAACTACAGCGGCGGTCATGTTGGTAGAACTAATAGCAGCTACTACAGTAGCTACACTTGCGACTGAAGCGGCGTCAATTGCATCCGCTACTTCATTAGCCTTGGCTCTATTGGCCATTGCTACAATTAGAATGTCTCTTGCTTCTCTTGATAGACTCATTTTTTCCTCCTGTGGAAAAATGGACGCTCAGTTAATCTGAGGACTATCCTGTTGATAACATATAGATTATTATTTACTTGCAATATTAAATGAGGTATGGTATATTTAATTAACACATAAAAGGAGAATTAAAATGAAAATAATTACGATTAAAACACAAAAAGACTTAGACAATTTACCCTTAACTTTCAAAGAATTTACTGAAATAGAGATTAGAAGCTCAGAAGTTATTGAAATCAGAAAAGCTTGCGATAACTCAACGGTTACAGCTTACGGTAACTCAACGGTTAGAGCTTGCGATAACTCAACGGTTACAGCTTACGATAACTCAACGGTTACAGCTTACGGTAACTCAACGGTTAGAGCTTGCGATAACTCAACGGTTAGAGCTTGCGATAACTCAACGGTTACAGCTTACGGTAACTCAACGGTTACAGCTTACGGTAACTCAACGGTTACAGCTTACGGTAACTCAACGGTTAGAGCTTGCGATAACTCAACGGTTACAGCTTACGGTAACTCAACGGTTACAGCTTACGGTAACTCAACGGTTACAGCTTACGGTAACTCAACGGTTACAGCTTACGGTAACTCAACGGTTACAGCTTACGGTAACTCAACGGTTAGAGCTTGCGATAACTCAACGGTTACAGCTACCGAAATGAGTATTATTACCGTAGAATCAACATCTGTTAAACTAGAAGCTAGTTTAAACTCTGTAATAATATTACGACAAAATATTAAATTTAAAAAAGTAAAAACGGTTACTGTCGTTAGACAAAAACAAGTAGAGCATAATTTAAAAACCTTTAAAGAGGTTTACCCAGAAAACGTAGTAGACGGTGAAATAATTCTCTATAAATCGGTTAGCCCAACTAACCTAACAGACTTTAAAACAGGTAAAATTAAATATGAAATTGGTAAAACAATTGATTGCCCAGATTTTGACCCAGATAAAAACAGAGAATGTGGCGGTGGCTTGCACTTATCTCCAACCCCAGAATTAGCACTTAACTACAATCAGGGTAAGTTGTTGAAGTGTAGGGTAAAAGTAAAAGACATGGTAATTTACAGTAAGTGTATTACAAAAGTAAGGTGCAGAAAGGTTTTTGTAGAGGGCGAGGTTTAATGTGGATACTAAAAGAATAATACAAAATTGTAAAGATGGAGAATTCGACAATAGCCCATCTCTATTCAGGTTTGTTGTTGAGGATTATTTTGATATAGAAACTTGGCCAAGAGAGATGACCGATAAGGTATTTATAATGGCTAATTATAATAGTCAAAGTAGAAATAGATACGATATGTATAGTGTTTTTAAAGAATATTTTAACCTAGTAGAATTGGCTAGGATTGCTTATAATTGCGGTAAACAGACAACTTAGGAGACTTATATGAATAAATTTGATAAACTATTTTTTCTATTTTTCTTAACTATCTTTGTGGTCGCCATAATTCAATTCCTTAAGCTAGACTATCAAAATGCGCTAGAAGGAATTAAGTGGTTTGCAGGTGCGAGGTAATCAATATGGAATCTGTAAAACATTCTTTAGTCAAGCAAAAACAGTTGATGGAAATAGAACTTTGTGGCGACAAGATACATTGTAGTGATTATTACAAAAAACTATCTGTAGTCCATAAGGTAGTTACTTGGACAATAAAAGTGATAGATTCAATGATTTTAGATATTTACAAAGATAGTTCTTTGGAACAATAATATTGACTTGAACTGCGCCTTGTGGTATATTTAATTAACACAATAAAGGAGTTAAAAATGAGTAACTTATTGACCGAAACCCAAAAGAAATTTTTAGAACTTAGCCAAAGATATGAGCAATTGAAGGAAGAGATGAAAAAGATCAATCCAGAATTGAATCAACTAATGGAACAAATTGGCATTGGAACGTATTTTCAAGATCCTGCTACTAAGTTGGTATATAAAATATCACAACCTACTGGAACTTTTGTAGAGTATAAAAAGATAGACTACGACCGTACAAAGAAAGAATCTGAGTCAAAAGGCTCGCTCAGTAAAACTGAAGCGGAAAAACAAGGCTTTGATTTATAAGGAGTTACTATGGGAACCGACGACTTAATGGTATTAAGGGAGATGCTTAACAAAAGAGGAATTGCCTTTACATTGGGCAACCAAACGGTAACGATTCCGCCTGTACATAAACACTACGTAAAAGACGGTTATTGGAAATCAGAGGAAATAGAGCCAGAAAGGAATTACCGACAGATAGTGCTGACCATTGCCACCCTAGATACTTTAGATTGTGGGTGTACTACGGTATTTAATTTCACCGAAGACGGTGGTTTAATAAATATTAGCTCGTATAATTACGGAGATTACTAAAATGAAAGAATGTGAAACTCCAGCAGACAGAATATATAGAAACCTATGCTCTATCCCTTCGTTTAATACCACTGTAACAAGGTGTGAGCTGATGATAATTTTTGAGCGTTATTCCGATATCTGCATAATAAGGGGAAAATTTAGAAAAATACAAGTTACCGAAATCACCAATGGTTTTTATAATATTTACACCAAGGAGTTATAATGTATCTCCCTATAAATAATATATATTGTTTTATTTGGAACACTACGGAACTATTAGGGGAATACCTTAAATTACCCGTACATTTAATAACACCTAAGGGGTTCGCACCATGGTTATTTGGTAAGTGCATGGGAATCAAAGGAGAGCGAATAAGATGAAGAAACTAAAGGTTTTCGTCGGAATAGACGGAAGATGGGTATTGTGTGAAAAATTTCCAGATGACGAGGAACACGGTGGGTTAGAAGAAATGTTAACTGATCTAATATCAGAATGTATTGAGGTAGAAGAAAAAATGGGATTTTATCTAATGTCTTTTAAAATGGCTTACTGGGATAATCCAGAAGATGGAGGATACCTAGATATAGATAAGTTAGAAAAAAATAAGGAGTCACCATGAAAACTGACTTAGAAATATTAAAAAATCTATTCAATCAAAGAAATATTCAATTCATAATCGAAAACAAAACCGTTGAGCATTCTGCAATATGCTCGGCGCCCTATATATCTACCAATGGATATTGGACGCAAGATACTGTATATCCAGCCAACACAGTAACTGAAATCATATTAACTATAGTCGAAAATAACAACTGTGACGATGCAACTACTGTATTTAGATTTACCGAAAGTGGTAAGTTAAAAGGTATTGATTCTTATAATTGGGGAGACTATTAATATGAAATTTGCAACATTAAGGGATCTTGTAAAAATACTGAATGATCTGCCCGACAATGTTTTGGACAAGGAAATACACTATATAGATATTAGTTATTGTGTAAAAGAAGAATATGAAGAGGCGTTTCTAAGATTACTTAATGACGATGAGAAGGGTATTGAACTTTGTTGTAATTAACTCTCCATCCAATATTGCATAACAGCATTCCTTTCTAAAGGAACGTGTAGATCTTCTTTAATATCGTTAGGGTCACAGTATTTTAGGGTGGAAAATTCTTTATCCGGGTCACCAGATGTGTCTATATCTTGTTCTATACCAACTTTAGCTTCAAACAAATAAACCAATATTTTCCCGTATTTATGCATTTTAATTAGTTTTAACTCAACAGCGTCTAGCCCAGTTTCTTCTTTAAGTTCCCTTAGCGCTCCTTCAAAATACTGTTCGCCAACTTTCAAATGACCGCCAGGATTAGCCCAACCACTACCATCGTTCCTTTGGCCCATTAATATATTGTCCAGACAGTCTCTAATTAAAATAGCAGCAACTCGATTAGAATCCCTTCCTTCCTTAGCCATAATTATTCCTTAATCATTTCGGATAATTTCAATTCGTTCTTTTTTTCCTTAATATAGGCTACAGCCTTAGCGATAGCTAAAACCTCGTTTTCATTAAGTTTTGGTAACTTTTCCGAAATAAACTTAACTAAATCTTCTTTTTTGTCCAACCTTTCAAAAGCACTGTCTGACAGTGTTTTAAAAATTTTATCAAGTTGTTTTTTACCGAAACATTCTTTAGTTAGAGCCGACATACCTGTTAAGTTAGATGGGGCAGAGTCACTACAGCTAGCTATTAAGGCCTTTTGAATATTAGACATATAGAATTTTTTCTTTTTTCCTTCAGATTTCCAAGTATTAGGATTACTATAAATATCCTTACCAGTTTTTGGTTTAGTGGTTTTTGACGGAACTATCCTGTCTCCTAACTTCCATTCTTTATTTGATTGAGAGGATATTGTTCTTTTAGGTATTATAGGTTTGCCCTCTTTTGCCGGGGTAGACATAGGGGTTAGTGGCTTAAAATTTTCTTTAGGTGAAATTGTTGGCTTTAGTTTAAACGATAGTTTACTTTTAAATTTGGGTTGAGTGTCGGATTTGTTTAAATTACTTTCCACTTCCTCACATTTCTTAAAAATGTCAAATAATGACTCTTTCGATATAAGTTTGGTTTTTGACGGTTTCTCTAGTAATTCCGCTATACACATTTTATTACATGCAGCGGTGGTTACAGTTATTTTTCTCATTATACATTTTTCTATCCAAATACCTTTCTTATCTAGTCTAGAACCTTCAATACTAAAATTAACAACATGTTTGGTATTTTTCTTATCAGTTAACTGATCGAACTTTAACATAGCTGCTATACTGATAGCTCCGGGGTGATTGAACTTGTCGAACAATACTCCTGCAACATATAGATAGGGCCTTTCACCGGCTTTTTTCCAAAAATACTCATGGTGTTCATTTTCACAATCGTCTTTTTTCAATATTTTTTTAACCTCAAGGATCTTCCCAACAATCTGCGATGGCTCTTCGGACTTATGCTCAAAGTTTATCGTTCCATCCTGTGTAGCTGAAGATATATCAATTCCTTCTATTTTAACTCTTTCACCACTTGAATCCAAATCGGTAGTAGACCCAATGCCATGCAAATAAGTACCTAATAAAGTATCCATTGTTTTCCTCTTATTATATATTTTTTATAAAAGAATATTTTTTAGCCGTCTTTTGTCTACCAGAAATACAACCATATATATCTGAAGTCCTGATGTTTAAAACCCTAGAACAATATGCGACCGATTCAAACTCTATTGTTTTACCGGTTTCGATGTTTTTAGCAAACACAGAACTTCCCCCATTAGATCTTTCCATTAATCATATTAGTGATTTTATATATTTTCCCATCTATTTCTTGACATTTCATAGATTAAAGATTGTCATTACCTATTTTCACGTCGCAATTTATTGAAATCACAACTAGTCTCATTTCATTTATTACTTATAACTACTTGAAATTGTTTAATTATTAACAAAAATGGTAATCAGTAATATATTGTAAACAAATATACAATTTCTTGTATATTAATCAACTTTTTATAAAGGAGTCAAGTATGAAAAGTACCGCTAAAGCTTATGCTTGGGCAAGAGATCTTAAAGACAAGTTGGTAATTCGAGGCATGACAATCGTTGAATCAAAAGATGCTAATGCATGGCCAGAATTAACAATTAACACAGATCAAGCCTACATTCAAATCGAAGCTGTCAATAATGTGAGCAAAGATATCTTCGGCCAAGACCTCATTGCTTTCGCACCCCATAAGTTAGTTCTTGCTTATGATAATGGAATTGATGCTGGTGTTTTGGCAAAAATTTATGCCGAAGTCGTAAAACTTGGTATTAAAATGTATGTTTCTACAGATGCTACATTAGCAGATGCCAAAGTTGCCGCCGCTACTGAAGTTGAAGCCGATATTCAGTGGCCAACTAAAGGAATGTAATCTACCCATTAACTTTTAACAAAGGAGTCGCCCGTGAAATATTCAGAACAAGAAATGGCAGCTCTCATTAGTGAGGTAGAAACTCAATTTGCTGAATCTTTAGCTAAAGCCGAACAAGAGGCTAAAATAGAAGAACCTAAAACTGAAGAAGTTAAAGTTCAAAAAACAGAAGAAGTAGCTAAACAAGAAAGTGAATTTGATTATGACGAAGAGGATTTTGCCGAAATGGACAAACTCTACCAATCAATGAGCAAAGCTGAGCAAGACGCACACTATCAAGCTATTAAAAAGACTATATTTGGATCTGACACTATCAATAAAACTGAAGAAGTAAAGGAAGTTAAAATTGAAAAGAAAGAAGACAAATTAGCCAAAGCTGAGATAGAGTCTCTTAAAGAAGAAAACACTGAGCTTAAGAAAAATTTGGAAAAACTGACCGAAGCTTTTACAAAATTTATTAAGAAAGAAGCTCCACAAAGAAAAGCAATTACTAAAATTGAATACATCAAAAAGACCGAAGCTGAAGCTACCGTAGCTCCTACTAAAAAAGATGCAAGTCAATTAAGTCAGAAAGAAATTTCAAACATTCTTTGTGAAAAAATCAGATCTGAAAAGTTAGAGAAGAAAGACAGAGAAGCTATTGATACTTATTATAATAACACTCAATCAATTGAATTAATAAAACATCTTTTATAGGAGGATTACATGGTAAACCAATTGAATGACCTTATGAAAGCCTTGGAAGCTGGTAGTTACAACGCAGCACCAAGTTCTTTACAACAAGGATCGGCTCTTCAGATTGAAGATCTATCCCCAGTTATGGAAAATGTTTGTTTTGACGACAAACAAATTAAATTGCAAAAAATGTTCTCAGTTAAAGACGCAAAAGGTACTTTGGTACAATTTAACCGTCAATTAGATTACGGAATTTTCGGCGGATCTGCTCAGTATGAGGGTGGAATTGGCGAAGAGGATACTTCTAATTATTCAAGAATCACCATACCTATGGCTTATTATTCTACAGTTCGTAGAGTAAGTGTTGCTGCTAATTTAGTTGCCGCATTTGATGGCCAAAAAGCTGAAACCAGAGCCGGAAACGACGCTGCTATAAAACTATCTGCTGATATCGAATTTGACGGTTTTAGAGGACAAGCTGATTTTTCTAACTCAGGTGTTTTCGATGGAAACCCTGCTGTAATCGCTGACGTACCTGGAATGCAAGGCGTCGATATGCAAGTTAGACTTTCAGATTCTCTTTCTAACACTCAAGACCTTATGTTTGCAGAATACGGATCAAACCAAACAGTAGTTATCGCAGTTAACGGTACTTTGACCGAATCGTTTATCGAGGACGGAGCTGTTAAAAGTGCTATGAATCATGGTTCTGCTGATAAATTGATGCTAGACCCGATTTCTCTTTCTGCTTATAATAAAATTGCTCACGCAAAAGAAAGAATCATGCTTGCTGGTTCTGCTCAGGAAGCTATGGGCGCTAACCTAAGAACCCAATGGACATCCAACGGTACAATTAGTTTAGAACCTTCAAGATTTCTTTCTGGTAAAACCGCTCCTGCTAGAAGTAGAGCCGGCTCACCTGCTGCCCCTGCTACAGTAACTCCTACCGCAGCTAACGATGCAGCTTCTATTTTGGCTGCTGGAGATTATTACTATAAAGCTACCGCTTGTAACGAAAGAGGCGAGAGTGTTTCTACATCTTCTGCTCAAGTATCTCCTACTGCTGGCCAAAAAGTTACTTTAGCTATCGCTGCCGTAACCGGTTGTAAATATTTTAACGTATACCGATCTGCTGATGGTGGAACTGCCGCTGCTGCTAAATTTATCGGTAGAGTAAAAGCTAGTGGATCAGGCGCAACTAGTTTCGTAGATTTGGGCTTTAAAGAGCCAGGTTCTGTAACTGGTTTCTTGCTCCAAACCAATACTTTTGGTTTTCACCAATTAGCTCCATATTCACGATTAAAACTTGCTCTCCACGATTTAAGCTTGCCCGAGGCGCACTTTTCTTTCAAATGCCTCGCGGGCTATCAGCCAAGGAAAAACGTCCTTTTTGAAAACATTTCTGGTCAATTAAGTTAATAGATTCTATTAATTTCAAGTATTTAGGGGGGCTTAGCTCCCCTTTTTTATTTCTAACAATTAGCCAATTACGACCTTTAAATTAACAAATAGACGCGAAGGTTCGTTTTTATTTTAAATTATTTTTATAAAATATAGATCATTTTATATTAGTTTGTGGTATAATAGATTATATAACAAAAGAGGTTTTATGTCTTATCAATCACAACTAACACCAGAAATTTTAGAAAAAATTACACAAATGGCATCCGAGGGCTATAATCAAAATGAAATAGGGGCTGAGTTAAAAATTGACCGACAAAACATTAACTATTGGATAAAAAAATACAATATAAATATGGTCAGTAGGTTAGGCAAAAAGCATTACGACAAACAAAATAAATTTCTATTAGTGTTAGAACAAGCCCTAAAAGATAATCAAAAAATAAAATTAAATCAAACCATTAGGCAATTAGAAATACACCCAGAAACCGCTAAAAAGATATTAAATCAACATCCACAATATAGGGCGGTTATAAGAGGTAAGTTTGACGCCCACAAGGAAGATTGTTCCCTTCCTATAGATATATTACAACAAAGACTACCAGACCAATCTCATAAAATAATAAGTTCCCAGAATACATTCGTCACAATATTGGCACCTGACGGATTTATTTACGAAAAAGCGTTTGCTAAAATATTCCAAGGAGATCCTAGAAACAAATGCGGAAAAACCCTAACTATCGATCAAGTTCGTGATCAGTTAAAAGCCCTAGGATATACGCTAATAGAAGAGTCTTATTCTATAAAAAGGTTTCCATTAAAAGCTATACATGATAAATGTGGTTTTATAAGAGAAAATAGATTAACTAATTTTTACTCACAAGATTGTGGTCATTGTTCTTGTAACGGAACCTCTAAAACCGAAGGGATAGTCCACAATTGGATAACTTCATTTGGGTTCCATGCTGAAAAATTAAGATTTAAGGGGAAAACTAAAGGTAAAGAACTTGATATTTACATCCCATCTTTAAATTTGGCCATTGAGTATAATGGATTACACTGGCATTCGGAACGAATACCCAAACATGCTGAAAACCACAACTATCACTACGACAAAATGAAACAAGCTAACGAACAAGGAATTCGCCTTATAACTATATTTGAAGACGAGTGGTTAGATAGAAACTCCCAAGTTAAAAACTATCTCAAGTCTGTTTTAGGGATTTATGATAGAAAAATCTACGCTAGAAAATGCGAATTAAAAGAAGTTGAAAGATCAATTGCTGCTAAATTCCTAGACGACCATCATATACAAGGTAAAACCACTTTTAAAATTGCTTTTGGCCTTTATTTTGAAGACGAATTGTTAGGATTAGTTACTGGAAACATTCACCATAGACAGAAGGGTGAAGGAACTCCGTTTGTTTTAAATCGTTTAGTTTTTAAAGACGGCGTTCAAATATTAGGAGGGGCTTCTAGATTAGTTAAAAAACTAACGGAATATGCTAAAGATATGGGCTATAAAGAATTGATCTCCTGGTCAGATAATAGATACTCAGAAGGGACTGTTTATGAAAAATGCGGTTTTAAGCTTGTTGAACACTTGCTTCCAGATTACAGTTACGTCGCTCCAGATATGACTAGACAAAGCAAACAAAGCAATAAAAAAGATTTACTTTTAAAGAAAGGCGCTGTAGGAACTATGGCTAATACTGAAAAAGAATTAGCCATGTCCTTAGAATTATACAGAATTTGGGATTGTGGTAAAAAAAGATGGTCTATTTTATTGTAAAATGTGGTAATATGCCAATCCACAACTGCCATATTATTTGGACTATTTGTAATATAGTTAGTATTGTTGGTAGCCAATTGTTTAAAGAAACTTTTTTCATTTTTTTTCATAATAATTCCTGTGTTTACATGGCGAAATTACCATGCTATATCTTTCCTTATTAACCAAGCACAAATCATCTACACATAGATCCTTAGTAAAAGCCAAAGATCGCTATGTATCTATAAATAGGGAAATCGTGGTTTTAGATCAAAAAAGTTTGATAAATATTGTTATTTTGTGGTAATATAAGGTATGGGCAAAAGAAATTGTATCTTTACCGGCGAAAATTCTCATTATAAGACCAAGGTTATTGGTCGGGATTATATTAGCGACCAAGACGAGCTTCATAATTGGACCAACGGAGTTCCTGTGAGCGAAGAGTACGAAAAATACAAAAGCGGATTTCCTACTGACCTAGAAATGGATGCTAGCGAATGTTTTCATATGCTAGAACTATCTAGGCTTAGAGTTAAGTATTATGAAATTAAATTGAGAAAAATCCAACAAAAGCTTAAAATAGAGATGAAACATAAAAAAGCTATTATAGTTAAAAAATATACCGAAAAACACAAAATTGAGGATAAGCAGAAAAAAGTCGAACAAAATCCAGAGCAATATATAGAAGATGTATTAAGTGAATCCGATAAGTTAATAGATAGTATGTTGAAAGGAAAAGAATGATTAAAAACACCTGCTTTACTTGGAAAACCTCTGACATACACAATAAGCGTATTAAAAATAAGTGGTCATATGAAATAAATAGGAGAAGATATCGATTTGATAATGATATCATTGGTGTGGAAATATATAATACTGACCGTGACGGACCACCAGATTGCTCCAACGAATTAACATTTGGAATTAATAAGGAAGTTGATAAAATAAATTATTTTGAAGATTGTTATGATTTTTATATAAAGTGGTATTGAAATTATAAACAGGATTTTATGAAATATTTCAAATACAAAGACGCTATTGATATGTACGGTAAGAGCCGAAGGACTAATTTCAAAAAAACCGATCATTACACTTGTAGCGACTTTCACCCTATAGGAAAATTAGAAGTAAAATTAGGAACCCAAAAAGAATCCAGAAGAATTAATAGAGCGGAACTTGGTATTTTTGAATATCTTATAATTTTATTCCATAGGGGCGAGGCTTAAGGAGATTTAAATGTCAAAAGCAAAGGTTAAAGGATCGAACCATATATATGTAAGAAACGGTCGAATAATGAAACGCAATATGTCTATCAATAAATTTGAGTTTCGTTTTAGTTGGGAAGTAGGAAGATCCGAAAATAGTGTGAAGTTGGTTGGCACACATAAAAGATATCATAGATTGAGCCGGCCACATCAATACCTTTTTAATAGATATACTAGAAAAAATGAGGCAAAATAGGAGATTTAAATGTCAGAATTAAAAAACAGATTTGAAGTATTGCAAGTTACAAAACTGTCTGATTTAGGGAAAGGAACTAGTATCCCAGAATCAGACCTGACAATTCAAACAGGTGAGGAGATAATTCAATATAAATTTGTTGAAGAAGAAGAAAGGGTAGAAAATGTTGAAATTAAGCCTGGCTGTTTTTCATTTGAAAATACACAGTGTGGCTTAAAACTACAACCGTTTCAATTAAGAGACTATGATTTACTTAAATCAATAGACAATACGGCGATTATCTTAAAAGAAGCTAATACATTTTTCGATAGACTATATGTTTACGAACAACTTAATAGAGATAAGAAAAGAGCTGTCTTATTATGTTCCCAGCCAGGGTGTGGAAAATCTGCTAGTTTAAATGAAGTTTGTAAGAAGTTTCTAATAGATCCAGGTACTTGTGTTGTTATTTGGGACACATCTTCGGTCAAGTCCCAGTCAGTTAGTTCGCTATTCCTAAGCCATGCCAAATTCTTACCTACCGTTACCAGATTGATTTTGGTTATCGAAGATATTGGCGGAGGCTCTACAGATGGCGATTATGGACCTCGAGGTGCTGAATCGGCATTGCTAAATTTATTAGATGGGGTTGGATCTCCATTTAAAGGAGTTCCGACATTTATTTTAGCTACTACTAATAATCCAGAAACCTCAGTCGAAGCCTTAATAGACAGGCCCGGTCGTTTCGATAAGGTTATTGAACTAAAACACCCTAATACTAAAGAGTGTGAGGAATTGCTAGTATTTATTCAAAAAATATCCGAAGCTACCGAGGAAGATAAGCAAAGTGCCAAATTAGCTGCTGAAAATCATTTTAGTATAGCTCATTTGCAGGAAGTCATTGTTCGATCTAAATTAGACGATATCGGAATATTAGAATCTACTAATCAATTAGTTAAGCATAAAAAAAGATTCCAAAATGCTTTTAAAAAAGAAACTAAATCAATAGGATTTGGAAAATGAAAATTGTAACTATTTCCGATACCCACAATAAACATAATTTAATAAAAGTACCAGATGGCGATATGATTTTATTTGCTGGCGACTGTTCCGGTAGAGGTACTTTTGAAGAAGTAGTGAAATTTACAGAGTGGTTTGGAAATTTACCCCATACCTATAAGATTTTTTGTGCTGGCAATCACGACTGGGGTTTCGAGAAATATCCCCAAAGTTTTGAAGATCTTTGTAAGAAAAACAATATAATTTATCTTAACAATACCTCAATTGTAATCGAAGGGATCAAAATACACGGATCGGCATCTACGCCAATTTTTTGTGATTGGGCTTTTAACAGAAGTAGAACAATAGAAGATGCGAATAAGGGTAGGGCCAAAGCATTGGGGCAAACTTTTATTGGTGACGATTGGGATAAAATCCCCATAGATACGGATATTTTGATCACACACGGACCACCTTATGGAATCTTAGATGAAACAGTTAGAGGCGATCTTTGTGGGTGCGAACTTCTGTTAGATACCGTTATGCGCAATAATATAAAAATGCATGTATTTGGTCATATTCATGAAGCTCGGGGAACTAAGTGGGAGGGGTTGTGTTTATTTGTTAACGCATCTGTATTAGACGAGTATTATAGTCCAAGAAAAGAAGGAGCCCTTGTTTTTGATTGGGAAAAGGTCTTAGATAAAACACATAAAGCTTAATATATTACAGTATTTTATGGTATATATTATTATAAGTATTAATAAGAGGTAAAATCATGTCTGTAAGAAAAGTAAAAACCCCATCTAAAATGTTTACAAGTAATTCGGCGGATTTAAAAAAAATTATAATTTCTACTGTGGATGAAATAGATGATATTGTAGGAAAGTCCCTTGGGCCCGGTGGAAGGAATGTTATTATAGAGTCAGAACTACCTGAAATTCCTAACAAAAATACCAAAGACGGTGTTACTATTTTTAGATCTTTAGGCTATGAAAATGCCTATAAACATTTAATAACCGAGCAAACTAGAGATGTGGCGGTTAGAACTGTATCGGAAGCGGGAGACGGAACGACAACCGCAACTATTATAGCCGCTGCCTTAATTAAGAACTTATTCAATTTCTGTGAAAATAATCGAAAATACAGTCCACAGAAAACCACCAGACTTATCCAAAAAATATTAAACGATAAGTTAATACCTCAAATAAAAGCGGCTTCAATTGTAATTAATGATAAAAACAAATCTTTATTGAAAAAAGTAGCTACCATCTCAGCTAATGGTGATTCTGAAATGGCAGACGCCGTAATTACAGCTTTCGATAGTGTAGGGTACGGAGCAAGCTCACACGTTACGATTCAAGAGTTATCTGGCCAAGGAGGTTATCAGGTTGAATTAATTGAGGGATTTCCAATTTCAAAAGGATATGAGGAAAGTATTGGGAAGTTTCACGCCGCATTTATTAACGATCAAGCCCATCAAAAATGTACGATGGATAAGCCATTGTTTATTTTATTTGACGGTAAGATAAATGATATGGTGCAAATAATGGATATATTGCAAAGAATTGGCGAGGCCTATGTAAGTGGTAATTCCGATTTTAAAAACGTAGTTATTATTGCACATAAATTTAGCGATCAGGTATTAACCCAATTAAGTTTTAACTTTCAAAATCCTAATTCAATCAACGTTGTTCCTTTAGCTACACCAATAATGCCAATTATAAATTCAGAATTGGAATTTTTAAAGGATGTGTCGGCATTTACTGGCGCATCAATATTTGATATGTCTAATCCATTAACAGAAGCTAAAATAGAAGATTTTGGCAAAGATATGGAAAGAATTGAAATTTCTCGTTTTAGAACTACTATTGTTGGTGACCCAGACGCTCTTAATATTGAAAGCAGGGCTGGAGAACTCGAGGTCCAAAGAGAAACTTCCGAATCTAAACTCGAAAAATCAATTTTAGAAGAAAGACTGGGTAAATTAACCAATGGAATAGCTAAACTAAAAATATTTGGCTCGTCTAATGGGGAGTTAAAAGAAAAAGCTGATAGAGCTGAAGATGCAGTTTGTGCCGTTAGAGCCGCAATTACAGACGGATGCGTACCTGGCGGCTGTCGAGTTCTAATTAATTTAGCCATGTCCCTTAATGACGACAATGACTTAGTATCTCAACAAATAATCATTCCTTCTTTATTTGCACCGTTTTATAGACTTTTAGATAATGCAGGTTATACTTATGAGGAAATCCAAGAAATACTAACTAGGATGATAGAAGATCCTAATATTACTTATGATGTGGAAAATGCTAAGTTTGGAGATGCTAAGAAAATGGGCGTTTTAGATGCTACTAGGGCCGTAGAACAGGCTTTAAAAAATGCGGTAAGTATCTCTATGGTTATGGGAACATTGGGCGGTATAGTGGCTTACCCAAGAGATGCTAGTTTAGAAAGAAGCCATGCTATTGACGAAATGGAACATAAAAGAATAATAGATAATCCAGAATCACAAGTAAACGAAGCTAATTTGAGGCCATAATGGAAAAAAGTAATATTATATTTAAAAACTTAGAAATTAAATTGTCCCAAGTACTCGACGACCCCGACTTGGCTAAGTCTGTGGTTGAAATGAATAAGGTATTTGCCCAAACCACTAGAAAATACGTTGATATTCATGCTAGGGTGGAATATCTCGAACTGCCTTGGTATAAAAAATTATGGATGAAAATTAAAAGTACACAAAATAATTTGAGACCATAATTAGGCAATTAAGCCTAGTAAATATAGGAGAGACCAATGAGTCAGACCAACAAAGTACACAAATTAACAATTAAGAACAAAGCCCCCGGTCAAATTTCTGCCGGTTACAATACTGAGGTTTTCTTAGACGATAGACCACTAATGGCTAAATTCCTTAAACTTGAATTTCATGCAAAACGAGTAGTTAAAATACAAATGGAAATTTATGCTGATGTAGAGATAGATGGTATATGTTATGAAGGTAAGTATATATTAGGAAAATTATCCCAAAATTAAGGGTACAATGGACGAAAATCAAAAGAAAGAACTAGAAGAGTATAAAAAGAAGATCATATTCGATCCTTTAAATTCGGCTGAAGAGTTAAGGGATTGGATGGATCTTTTTTTAGATATACGCTTCCCTATGGGGGTAGTTTACCCCACATCTACACATGGGCCCGTCGAAGCTATGTGGAGAATTTACGAGTTAATGAAGACGGGGGAGAGTGCGGAGATACCTTCTGTAGCTATGCTTGCTAGCCGTGATAGTTATAAGTGTCAGGTCAAGGGTAGTAAATTATTAACTCCAAATGGATTAGTAAATATAGAAAATATTAAAATAGGAGATATTGTTTGGACAGGTTGGAATTGGAAAAAAGTTACTAATTGGATAGATGACGGATTTAAAGACGGAATCAAATTAACTTTAAATAACGGAATAGAACTAACATCAACCCCAATTCATAAATATTGGATATTAAGAAATGGAACAGAACAATGGTGTCAAGTAAATGAACTGCAAGATAATGACTTAATTTGTCATCAACCCCTAATTGAGGGCAATTGTGTTGGTAATAATCAATGGCTCTCATTTAAAAAAGAAACGATAGATTCGGCGCATTTCTTTGACCTAACAGTAGAGGACGATCACTCCTATTGGTCTAATGGGTGTATCAGCCACAACACACTTTCTGCTGCTGCTCTCGAAGTTTTATTAATGATACATCTTAGAATACCAATGGCTCATATGGCAGCTATTAAGCAACAATCAGCAAAGGCAATTCAATATGTAAGCTCTTTTTTTAGAAAACTTAGGCCTTATTTAGAACACCATGGTTGGAAAAAAAGCTCTGATAGTAAGACATATATTGAATGGATTACAGAAACTAACCAAACTGTTTATTTAAACATAGTAACCTGTACGATTCAAGGGGCTAACAGTGAACATGTACCTATTCTGTGTATTGGGAGAAATGTAGATGTAATGTGTAAAAACTCTAATTCTACTACCAATAGAGTTCGTAGGAACGTATCTGCTATGGCTCTCTATAAAAGAATAATAAGGGGAGACAATGTAGAGGCGTATTCTCTAAACCACCAAACAGGTTTATTTGAATTTAAAAAAATAACCCATGCTTATAAACAACAGCAAGAGTTATTTGAAGTAACGTTATTGAATGGTAGGTCATTACAATTAGGAGCCAGTCATGAAGTTTGTGGTATAGACGGTACATATAGACCACTAAAAGATTGTAAGGTTGGTGATAAATTACTTAAACTAGGAAAGCAGAGTTCTAAGGTAGATTTGTTAGTAAAAGAAAAGGTGTCCACGGAGTATAGTGTACCAAAAATAGAAACAAGTGAGATTGAACAATTATTACTAGGTTCTCTATTAGGCGATGGAGGCTGTTATAAAAGAAAGGGGAATAATGCTTATTTTGCAGAACAACATGGTCAAGCCCAAATACAGTATTTAAAATGGAAACAATCTATTCTTGAGAAACAATATAAGGTAAGTTTTTACCAAACAAAGCCGGGATACGGATCAACCCCATTATATAGGATGTATACGGGAAATTCACCTTCGTTAAATGAATGGGCTAATTTTCGTAAAAAAATAGACGAAAAGGTTTGGAGGCTAAACCCATTTGGGTTGGCAATTTGGTTTATGGACGATGGTAGTAACTCTATGTCTTTAGAGTTCCACACACAGTCTTTTACTTATGAACAGAATGATTTATTAAGACAAGTTCTAAAGAAGAATTTTAACATAGACGTCTCTGTCCAGTCAAGAAAGAATTACAAGGGTGGAGAGGATTATTGGATACTGCATGGAGGAGTGTCTGAAAAATACAAATTATATAAAATATGTAAAGACTATATTCACCCAGACTTAATATATAAATTTAAAAATGTAATTGAAAAGACAATTAGAGTGTGTAAATACTGTGGAAACGAATTTACCACTAAGGAAACTCATAATCATGCACATAGCTGTTACTCAGTAACTTGTCAAAATATTAATAAAAATCAACTACACATAGGTGAGATATTAAAAATAGAATCAATAGGGATACAGGATTCGTATGACTTTACGGTTCAAGACAATAATAATTTTTTTGCTAACCAATATTTAGTCCATAACTGTATTGACGAGGTTGACGTTGTTCAAAACCCAACAGCCCTAAAAGAAGCGAAGATGATACCGTCTACATATCAAGGGTTTTTCCCTCTCACGGTGTACCTAAGTACCCGTAAGTATAGCGGTGGTCTCATGGAGAAGACGCTTAAGGAAGTTGAAAAAGCCGGTGGTGAAATCTTAAGATGGAATATCTTAGATGTTTGCGAGAGAATTACTCACGAAACCGCTAAAATAGATGAGCCCAAAGTTACTCGCTATATTTCCCGTGACCTTCCTATGGAAAATTTATCTCCAGAAGAGTGGGAAGCCCTTAACGACGAGCAAAAAAATAGATATGAAAAATTTGAAGCATATGCCGGAATAGCCAAACACAAAATGCTATCTGTTATGAGAAACTATCTGGTTGACCGACCACAAGATGCTCATGGGGGTCTGTTTAAATCCGCCGTTGCCGTCCACAACAACTTTAAAACCACCCCTATCGACATGGCCGACGCACAGTTACTCTGTAACAAACCCTCGGCCTCTGGACTGGTTTATCCTAGATTTATAGATGAACTAAACACCCTAACTGCTGAGCAAGCTGTTTTAAGGTTTATCGGAGAAGAGATTCCAGATGGCGTTTTAAATCCTTTTGAGTATTTAATTAAGCAACTAAAAGATTTGGGTATTCAATTTATAGGTGGTGCCGACTGGGGATATACGGACTATACTGCCCTAATCGTATTGGCTTTATTACCCAATGGAGATGTTTGGTTGGTAGACTCTTTTATAGAAAATAAACTAGAATTAGATGATATTGTTAAATACGCCTCTGAATTACAAGAGAACTATGGGATATCCAAATGGTTTGTTGACCAAGCCTACCCTGCCTATATTAAAACTTTTAAAAGAAAAGGAATGAAATGTCCTAAATTTAAAAAAGTAGTTGAGGACGGTATTGCAGCGGTACAAGGTAAGATAGTTGATAGTAACAATAAAAGATCTTTCTTTGTTTTAAAAACACCGGTCAACCAAATAATTATTAATTCTTTTGGTGAATATCGTTGGAGTTTAGATGGCAGTGGAGATACAGTTGAAGGTAAGCCATATCACGATACTGATGGAATAGCTGATATTATGGATGCGATTAGGTATCCTTTTCAGAATCTTTTTTGTAAAAGTGGTGTTAAAATTTCGTGCCACACTGTTAAACCTGAAACTTCTCCTAAACCTGTTAAGGTGGAAACACACAAACCCTTACAGGAAGTTGCTAAAAACACTAACCAACAAATTATGCAACAACAAATTAGTAGTTTGGCGACAAATAGTCCTAAACCTACTCAAAATGTCAACAAAAAGAAGATTCTGTGGATATAAATATGTTTTTTATCGAAAAAATAGTGATTTTAATTGGTATTTGGGTTAATAATACCAATCTTTAACTAGTGACCTTTAATTTTTGGAGAAAAAATGAGTAAAATGAATCTAATCGTACACATGAATGGATATGAAAACGATAATCAAAACGATCCTACCTTAAATTCCTTCAAGTGGCATAGGGAATATTTAGGTTTAGAAATAGATCAACCGGTTAGTAAATTGATTTCTTTAGCTTCTGGAGAATCTTTAAATTTGTTTTCTGGATCCGTTTCTTTAAATAGCGACGCTACCACTACATATGATATTGCTTTAAAATCAGGTACTTCCAGTATATATGTAATCTCTCATAATTCAGGAACCGCCCCTCTTTTTAGAACACCTAGGGTTTCTGGAGCTGCTGCCGATACCGAAGTTAGCGTTACTAAAAATGGTAAAGTATTGACATTTACCTCTACCTCTGGAACCGCTTTTAGTTTAGTCACCGGATTAGTACAGGTTGGTGACAGAGTTAGAATCGGTACATTATTTAACCAAAGTAATCAAGGTGAGTTTAAAATTATAGCCAGAAGCGCTACTTCTTTTAGTATTGAAAACGAAACGGGAGTAGAAGAGTCATCAATTGTTTTAGGTGCGGATTTTGATCAACAGGTTAATATATATACTTCCGCCGGTGTTCAAATTGGTGATAAATTAGCCATCGTAGATGGGTTTAGCTTAGTTAGTCAAGGAACTTATGAAATTACAGACGTAAGTCATGACTATATAGAGTTTAGTTCAATTGGTGTTTTGCCAAGTGAAACTGCTGTAAGTAATTCTCCTAGTGCTATTTCAATATACCAATCTAGCCAACAATTTGTTTATATCGAATCAGACGGTAAATTAAATATTAAAATAAATGGGTCAGTAGTAACAAATATTATAGAGCCCTTTTCTATCAATGGAGTGGTTAAGCCAGGTATGTTTTTAACTAAATCCAATATAACTAGTTTAACAATTGAAAACCCAACTACTGATATTTGTAGGGTTTACTGTATAACAGCAGAATAGGTGAAATATGGCAGATAAAAAACATACTATTACCTATGCTCAATCAGAAATCCAAAACGCCCAGGACGACCTAAACGATATTATTATGAAGAGTTCTTCTGCTAATCCTACTATGATGGATTTTATTAAAAAAGCTACGGGTTCTTCCAACAATAATAAGCATGTTCCTAGACTTGCTTTTATGGAAAAACCCAATAATTACAATAATTATGCTGGGATATATAAGATCAAGAGGGATCTACTTCCCGACGCTGTAATTAAAGATATTAGGGTTAAGAACCTTTTAATTGCCGCTATCTTAAGAACTAGAGGCAATGCGTTATCAATGATGGGTCACCCTAAAAAAGACCGCTTTGATGTGGGTATTAAGGTAGACGTAAGAGGTGATTTTAAAGATTTTATTGAACCAGAACAAATGGTTAAAATTCAAGAAAGAATTGATAATTTTACTAAATTATTGATTAATTGTGGTAATACGGAAGGGGTTAAAGAAGACGAAAAAATGACCCTATCTGAGTTTTTAGATTTAAGCGCTAGAAACGGACTTTCGTTTGGTAGATTCTCAACTGAAATTATTTACGACACCAATACTAAAGAATTCCATAGGTTTAGACCTGCCGATGCTGGAACTATTTACCCTACGGTTAAAAAGGGCGAAACTGCTGAATCAATTAGAATGTCGTCCCTTTCTTTATTAGAAAGTATTACTGGTGATATTGAGTATAAAAAAATTGATAAAAAGAAATTTGAAGAAGATGAGTATGCATGGGTCCAAGTAATAGACGGAATGCCCAGACAAGCTTTTGCTCCAGAAGAAATGTTGGTTTATAATTTATTCCCATCCTCAGACGTTGAGCATAATGGCTACCCAGTTCCTCCATTAGACACTATTGTTAGTTCTATAACTACTTTTCAATCAATTGAACTTTACAATAAGCTTTACTTCCAAAATGGCCGTGGTGCTAGGGGAATGTTGGTTATCCAATCGGACGAGATTGACCAAAGTGTTTTGGAAGATATTAAACAACAATACAACGCTTCAATTAATGACGTTGGTAATAGCTTTAGAACCCCTATTTTTGGTGTAGGTAAAGAAGATGTGGTTACTTGGACTCAAACCTCTAATCAAAAAAGAGATGGTGAGTTTCAATTCTTATACGATCAGGTAACTAGAAATATTTTATCTGCATTTAATATGAGTCCAGACGAGTTACCTGGCTTCCAACATTTGTCTAGGGGCACAAACCAAAGTTCGATGGCTGAAACAAGCAATGAATACAAATTGGTGGCCTCTAGGGATGGCGGACTAAGACCCTTGATTTTAAAGATTCAGGATTTCTTAAATGAAAAGCTATTCCCTATTATGGATCCAGAATTATCTCAGCTTTGCTATATTGCACTATCTGGTTTAGATGCTGAAACTAAACAGCAAGAGTCGGTAAGATTACAGCAAGATGCACCACTCCATTACAACTATGACGCAATAATGGAAGAGGTTGAAAAAGAACAGATAGGAACTCATTTGGGTGGGAAAATACCATTTAACATAATGATTCGCCAAATTTTTGATACCTATATGGATACCTCTAGGGTTATTGGGGAATTAACAGAGAGCCCAGCTTCTTTTGTTGACCCTATTTTAAAATACAAAAGAGATCAATTCTTTTTTCAACACATATCACAATTAGCTCAATTTAACCCAGCAGCAGTAATGGCATATTACGCTACTAGAAAAAATACATACGATACGCTTAAGGTACTTGTGAAAGATTACTTGGACGATGAAAGTGATAAATAATAGGAGATAAAATGGCACTAGATTACAAAACAAAATACCTCGAATTAAGATCAAAAATGCTGGAAAATATGGATGTTTCCTTTAGGTTAGGGTACGAAAAAGGATTTGACGAGGCCCAAAAACAAGCCCAACAGCAACAGGCTCAGCAAGCCCAACAAATGTTGATGCAACAACAGCAAATGGCCCAGGGACAAGTTGATCCAAATGGCCAACCAGTTTCTCCAGAAGAGGAGCAAGCAATGCAGGAACAGGAAATGGGCCAAGAAATGGGCCAAGACCCATCGCAAGATGACCAAATGGTGGAAGAGCCCCAAGATGGTCAGGACGCTAGTCAGTTAGACCAACATATTCAAGAATTAGAATCACTGGTTCAAAAGGGTGAGAAACCTACCGTTCTCTCTATGAGAGAAGCTGTTTTGAAATTGGCTGAGTTGAGAAAATCGCAGAAAGATAAGATACAAAGAAGCAAAAAGCAAATAGAGTCCTCGCAAAAGAAAATAGTCGATAGTGTTTTGAAAAAATGGGAAGACGAAGCCAATAAAAGAAAAGAAATAGAGTCAAACGATATTTCTAAAATCATTGCTGCAAGCGGGTTAGATGTAAAATAATGAAGGGTCTAACTTTAAAATCAATTGAGGCTTTAGAAAAATTAGTAGATGAAAGATTTGATCCAATTACGTTGGAGTTTCTAGGATTAATTCCTAAAATTAGCAGAGAAAAGAAAATTATTTTTTCTACATCTAAAAACAGCCTAACATCTTTATTTTTACAGTCTCTTGGGACTAAAGATCCAAATAAAAGTGAAGAGGATACTTTAAAATCGTTGCTGCGTATAGCAAATGGTTATATCGAATCTCTCAAGCAAAAAACCAAAGCCAAGGTTACTAATAGAATTGATGGATATATAAGGGATAAAACTACGAAAGATAAAAAAATTGATGCTCAAACAATTCATGGGATGTTTAATGAGGAAATAGATTCTGCCAAAAATCATTTTAAATTAATTGCCAATTGTGAATCTAGTAAGGCTGCTAATATGGGAACAGCCTTGCAAATAGCTAAAGTAGGAGCATCGCAAGGAATTGATGATCCCGTTGTATTCTATATAGTTTCCAATGACGAGAGGACATGTTCCGAATGCAAACGTGTATATCTATTACCCGACGGAGTTACCCCACGAACGTGGAGACTGTCAGAGCTAAGTCATGGATATCACAAAAAAGGAGACCCAACTCCAAGTATTTCGGGGAATCATCCAAATGAACGTTGCGCCATGGCGTTTTTAGCTCCGAACTGGGGATTTAACGAAGGTGGCTATGTGGCTTACAAAGGTAAGGGGTGGGACGAACTTAAAAATCAAAGAGAAAAATACGGAAAACTTCAACCACTTAGTTTAAAAAAGTCTTATCAAGATAATTATGGCAATTGGCGTTTCGACAATAACGACAAGGCTGGAATGGAACATCCAGACAATCAACTTAAAGAAAATAAATTTGATCATAAGATTGCGCATCAAGCAAATAATGGTAAGTTAGTTTGGAAACAAAAACACATGATCTTTAAGAAAAAACCGGTTACCGCACAGGATATGGATTCGACCCATAGGAAATTATGGAACATCTATGATCGTAAAAACAATCTTCAAAAAAATCCAGAATTTAGAAATACATTGCTTAATCTAAATAAGCAAATTATCAACGACAATGATCGGCATCTACATTTATCTGGCACAAGCATTGGTTCAAATCCTAAACATACTGAGATGAGACAGAGACACTTAATACAAGCATTAGGTGGAGAGCCTGGGTATTCAATAGAAGACGTTAGACACCCACAAACCAATCAGCATTTAGGCGTTAGAATTAAGGCCGAAAGACACCCACATGGAAAAAAAGCCGAAACAAGTTGGTTATTTGATGGTAAGTCGTTAATAACAGAATACGACAAATTCAAAAAATAATCAAAATAGTTGTTGACTTATTTATTATACCGTGTTAGTATGAATATATCGGAGACACAATGAAAGATAAGTCCATCGAACAAGAATATACAGAAAGGGAACTTACAGAGCAGGAAATAGAGGATAAAAATGCTGAAGAAATAGAAACCTGCACTGACGAAGAAGCCGAAGCTTTTGGAAAATTCTTAGATGAATTAAGAGAAGGCGGCTTAGAAAAGACAGAAGAAGACGAATTTTAGAAGCTACAGAGACTTCAGCCACAGAACTGGAAGGGAAGGAGTGGTATTCTCTGACCGATGATATTGGGCGGTACGTTTTCATCGGCGTACCGCCTCTTTTTTTAAGGAGGCAATTATGTTTAGTAAATTTAGTGATGACCAATTAAGAATATTATCGATTTCTTTACATAATAGAATTGAAATATTAAATGATATGACCGAAGTTTTGATGGAGTCGGAAATCTACTCTGGAGTTGAGGAAGAATCTGATAAAGTATGGGAATTACACGATTTAGTAAAAAAAGAAAAATCATTTAGAGTATCTAAAAACTCTATAAAGTAGCCATAAGTTAATTCATTGCATTGGCCCCTCTCCTGAGGGGCTTTTTTATTGACAAAACACCCTTACCATGCTAGTATCTAAGTATGAAAGCAAATTATAAATACCAAACAGAAGCCGCAGAACAAGTCTTAAAAAACGCTTTAAATAAACAATACATAGCGTCAGTATTAGCTGCTTGTCCAAACTCAGGAAAAACCACAATATCCCATATTATAATTAATAAATATATCCAAATATATCCAAATGCAAATATACTCGTTTTAACCGAAGGTCAAAAAACTTTACAAGATCAATACCTTGCAGAATTAAAAGACGCTAATGTCCATATACGCTTTACCTACGGAACATTTGGATCAAACGCTCAGGTTCAAGTCGGCTTACCACAGGGAATTAATAAGTTAGAATGGGATAAGGTAGATTTATTAATAGTTGACGAGTGTCATCGGTGGTTTTTAGAAAATACAGATCAAAAGATAATTAATAAATACCGCCCAGAACATATTGTCCTTATGTCGGGAACCCCAAGTAAATTTAACCTTCACAACCAAACTAGTTCTAAAAAATATGGGATGTACTATATATCAGCAGACGAATTACAAAAAAATGACGTTTTTTCTGCTGTAGATATGGACGTTATAGGAGTAGGTTTCCAAAACAATATCAAAGATGTCTGGGGTAAGTTACAAGATAGACAAGCCAATTTATCCAAAGTTATGATAGCTTGTGGAAGCATTTTACAGGCCAATACAGTAGTTAACTACTTAAAATCAATTGGTAGAAAATGCGTAGTAAGTACTAGCTCAAACGACAAAGAAAATAAAAACATTAATGAATTCAAAAATGGAAAATACGACGTATTAATAGTTGTTGACCGTGGAATCTTAGGATTTAACGACCCTAATATCACAACATTAATTGACATGAAAAAAAGTTCTAATATAGACTCAAGCTTTCAGCTTTTTGCTAGAGTTTTAAGAAACCATAAAGACAATATTAAAAAATCATATTTTCGAGTTACAGATAAATCGTACAATAAAGAAGTTATTATGCTCCACAAGATAGTAGCCCTAATGGACTCAAGAAATTTTAGATTATTTAACGGAAAAAATTTAAAAATTAGTCAATAAGCTCAATATGTGGCCAATCAACAAAACTAAAGTTCCTCCCGAGCCTTATTTTGATGTTTTTAGCCTTAGCAATCTCTTCAACTAGATTGCACATGTCTTCAAATCTTTTTATATCACTCCAGTCAATCGGGTAGGGCGCCGCATCGACAGCTTCGCTTGGTTTCTTATTATGTTTAGATTGGGGGTATTTTAACTTACTATTTCCCGATTCAAAAGCCTTATTCTGATCTTCTTCTCCCCGATATCCACATAGTAAACTAACATCTCTTTTTTTAATTAACTCGTCCACTATAATTTGCAAATCAGGATGTAATTCCCCTCTTACTTTTAAACTTTTTGGTCCAAACTTGTACATTAGAACATCTCCTTATTGTTATTATATATTTCTTTAGCAAGTAAATTAATAGGGTGATCAGGATTTTTAAAATAAAAAGATATTACCCCAAACCAGCCTTCCTCAAAATCCCTATTGATAAACTTAGTACACAGCTTCCAAGTTAATTTACCGAACCAAGTGTTTTTTACAGTATATAGTCTAACAAAAGCTAGTAATTTCCCGCTAGTTGCTATCCCAGTTATTTTTGTATATTCCTTACTAGTAATAAAATACCAGATTCGTTCATGTAGCTGTGGTCTAGAATCGTATTTAAAATAGCATGTTAATAAACATTCTATCATTGGTTCCCATATGAAAAACTTAGATAAAAACTTATTAGCTAAATATGACCAAAAGATAATGTCCCTTGGATGCATAAGTCTAGACCATCTTGGTTTTTCTGGATAAACATTATCAAATCTCCACCAATTATCTTTACCGTGATCGTAAATTTCCTTATGATAGGGTGTGTTTAGTATCTTAGAAAAACAAGCGATTGAATTTATATTGTCGTGGCTAATTGTCCTAATATTTGTCTTGTCGGGATTTAAAGATTCGTAAGCTCCACGATCATAAAGTCCTTTGACTTTTTGACCTTGAGTATCAAATGTTTGTAGATTATAAACAATTCTTCTGAAGGTAGTTAAATCATCTTGATTTAGTGTTCCTATTATATCTTTTAGGATATAATAAATCACTAAAAAATGGATTCCGTTTTCATTTTCTCGGTGATTCGGTATTTTATCTGGCCACAATTCCATGCCATGGGATATATCTATGTAGTTTTCCATAAATTAAAGATTGCTTTTGTGGTATATATAGTTATGAAGATTGTTATAACAACGCCTATTAAAGCATATCTAGTTAATTTTACAGAGGAAAACATCAATTGGGTTCGCCAACAATTAACCTTTACGAATAAAGATATCGTCTTTCAGATTAGTAAGGTTAAAAAAATGCGGTGGTTAAGGAATAAAGATCCAGATGCTTGGCAGGATAGAATTAATGAATTAGAATCACAAAAGAAAACCACCCTTTTATTTGAAGATTCAGGTGGTTACTACATTAGACCCGGAAGCGTTCCTTATCTAAAATTAGATATTCCTGTTGAAAATCTGGTCGAATATCCTGAATTTAAACCTTATAAATGGCAAAATAGCCTAGATTTAACACCATATCTGTATCAGGTGGGATCAGTTAATAGTTTACTTAACGAAAAACATGGAAATATCGAACTTTCTACAGGTAGTGGTAAGTCTTTGATTTTATTGATGTTAGCCCAATTAATGGGGCTAAGAACAGTAGTGGCTACCCCCTCAAGATCAATATTTATGGAATTATTAGAAAAATTTGAGTATCATTTCGGATCTTTTATGGTGGGCGGTTTTGGGGATGGAAAAAAAGATATTAAAAAACCAATTACGATAGCGATTGGTAAGTCACTAACTATGCTTAAAGAGGGGTCTCCTGAGTATAAGTTCTTTGCTGATAAACAAGCTATGCTAATTGATGAAAGCCATCAATTCGGATCAGAAACCCTTGAAAAAACGTGTCATGGAGCCTTAGCTAACATACCCTATAGAGCTCTTGTATCTGCCACTCAGAGCCGTGGAGACGGGGGTGAGATATTGCTGTACTCTATCATAGGAAAAACTGTTTGGACATTATCGATTCAAGACGCTATTGCCCAAGGATATCTATGTCCATTAAAGTTTAAGGTTATTACTACCTTCTCTCCCTCTACTAAGAAAAAGACAGATCCTATTGAGTGTAAAAGAGAGCACTTTCTTCATAACACCAATATAATAGAAATTGCCGCTAAAATAGCCAATGCTAGTTGGGAACTTAAAAAAGAATCAACCCTTATATTGGTTGAAGAGCTGTCTCAGATCCAGATGGTATCTGAGCTTTTAAGAGTTCCTTACGGGTATGTTCACAGTAGTAGTAAAGCAGAAGCCGCCCTATATGGTCTAGATAAGGTTAGCTTACAGGAACAGGTTGATAGGTTTAATAGAGGGGACAGTAAGATATTAATTGGAACCAAAGCTATTGCTACGGGTACTAATATTTACCCCACACACAATACTATTAATTTAATGGGTGGAAGTTCTGAAGTTGTCACAAAACAGGGCCCAATGGGAAGGTCTACCAGAAAACTAGAAATTTCCAAATATGCTTCTTTTCATAAACCTAAACCCTTTACGATGATTTACGACTTTAGGGTAACTGGACAGCCTATTTTAGAACAACAGTTAAAAAAACGCATAGAATATTACGAAGAAACGGGTGAAACTGTACAATTTTATTAGAATAATATGGTATATAGATATATATGAGTAAAAAGAATCAATATGATAAAAAATTCCAAGAGCTGGCTATTCAAGTCAACCAAGCAATTATAGACAATGATGGTCTAATTGGTGACCAAAAAGAACAGGTTGAATTGATGATATCGCTGGAGCGTAAGTTCCAGTACTATGCCCAAAAATACGCAAAAACTAACCAAATATATGCTAAATTTATAGACTATATATTACACGAAAGTGGCAATATATTAAGTGCTAAGCCCTACTTTAGAGAAAGGTTTACGTCATTTAGTGATAGGATAATATCTGATTTTAAAGAAAAGAAAGGGAATAATCTCGGTAGATACAAAATAAATTATTTGCTAATTAAATTTATAGTAGATAATTGGGGCGGGCCACTACCAGAAAAGGTGCAGCACTATTATAACGAATACTTAGAAGCTAGAAGAATTTTAATCGAAAACAACCTACCTCTAGCTATTAATAGGGCTAAATTATTTTATAGAAAAACCCCCAGATCTCACCTTAACTTATTGGATTTAATAGATATTTGTGTGTGTGGTTTGATTACTGGCATCGATAAATATTGTGGAGACTATACTAGGGTGTGGCGATCAACCTGTATTGGCAATATGGTCAGCAATATGATTGAGGAGTATTCTAAAACGTTTTTGCGACTATACCCTACAGATAAAAAAGTTCTATATAGAGCAAATGCTCTTAAATATCGACTTCAAATAGATTCTATTGAGGATCTGACTAAGGCTGTCAATTCGTCTTTTGAAAAAGACGCAACAGAAGGTAAAAAAATACCAACACTACCGATTTCTGAATCCCATATTAGAACCCTACTTAATGGTGTGGGCTATGTGTCTACCGATAGTAAAATTTCCGAAGATAATTATGACGGAGGATCAGAAGAAGGCGTGGGAATATACGATAACACTCCAGATCCAGAACAAGATGTTGAAGATATTGTAACTAAAAAAGACTCTATAGATAAAATCATAAATGCGTCCCATGATTTAAATATGGTAGAGAAAAAGATAATTATGCTAAAAGGAGTGGTCTTGTGAAAACACTAAATGGATTTGTAATGACAGAGATATACTCTGGAGAAAGAAAAATCCAAACTAAAGTAACCTCTGGATTTGCATCTGTGCAGCAAAAAGCTAATATAGTTAAGCTTAAAGTATTGCAAGACGCACAGATTACCTATGGTAATTCAGTTATTACCATACCCAAAGATGGATATGTTTATGTAAAAGAAGAAAATCTATATACTCAAAAACATTTGACCCAGAAATTTGAAATAAGTGGAGACTCAAGGCAATTTATTCTATTAGATTTTAACTATGTGGTGGCTTACGATGAATAGGATATTGAGAGTCGGCGATCCACATATTAAATTAACTAACCTAGAAGAAGCCAATAGGTTAATGAATTATATATTTAATGTAATTTTTAATGAAAATATCGATACCATAGAGTTTCTAGGAGACTTATTTCACAACCATGCCGTAAAAAGAGTAGAGGTTGAAACTTTTTGGCTAACAGTTTTTTCTAAATTAAGCAATAGTAGGCTAGAAAATATCATAGTTTTAGTAGGGAATCATGATCAAATTGGGTCTAAGGAAAAAGAACTATTTAATGCTTTAAATGTATTTCATGGTAAGTGGCCTAATGTTCATATTATTAATACGCCCACTATCATAAATAACATTGCATATGCGCCTTATACTAAAAATCACGAAAAATTATTAGACGACTGTGTTACTTTGTACAATAAAGGAGCTACTACTTTGTTGGTCGCCCACCAAACCTTTACTGGCGCTTCTTACGAGACCGGATTTTATGCTGAAGACGCCATAGAACCTAACCTAATCCCTCAAGATAAGATCATATCAGGACATATACATAAAGGTCAGCAAATAGGTAAGTGTCAATATATAGGAACCCCCAAGTGGGACACTATGGCGGATGCAAATTCGGAAAAGGGCATTTGGATATTTGACCACAACGACGACGGGTCTATGATTTCTAGTAAATTTATATCCACAGCTAATGTCGTTAGTCCTATCTATAAATATGTTATTTATGAGGGCCAAGAAGTTCCCGAATTAACCAATACTGCTCGTAATTATCTGGAATTTCATGGAAAAACGTCCTGGATAACAACCATGAAAAAGAAATATAAAGAAATTGCTAGTATTAAGGGTGTTCCAACCGATCGTAAAACAATTCAGGTAAGTAGAGAGGGCTTGTACCAACTTCCAGAATATTTAGAAAGCTATTTTGAACCAATTGCGGGCGTAACTAAACTTCAAATAAATGATTATTTAAAAAATCTAACCGAAGGTGTTTGATGGAACCTAATAACGTAGTCGAACAAGATCGTACCAACCTATTACTCACAGGGGTTGTTTCGGATTTCCAGCTTCAGAATTTAAAAATATGGCCCAAGCTAGTGTTTGACAATTTAGATACTTTTAATTTAAAATATGATTTTTGCTTAGATGAGAACTCTGAAAAAGAAAACTCATTAGGGATATACTCTGGAACGGTAGAGTATGATTTTATTTTTAAAAAAGGAAGTAAGGTTAGTAAAAAAACTAAGGAAAGGGCACTTCACGATATAGCCAATTGGGTAAGATTTTTATTCTGGAGCGATACAGAAGTAATCTTTAAAAGAAAAGGAAAAAGATGGATTTAATAGGACTTCCTGACGATATGACCCAAGATGAAAAAGATGCCATTGTTGAGTATCGACAAAATGGATGTCCAGGTTTGGTCAAAATAGACTCAGAAAAAGTCACACAATGGTTTGAGCTCTATGTTTCTGGTAAAACCTATGCCGAAATTGCCGAAATATCCCATTTTAATAAAAATATCATACTTTATGTAGCTCACCGAGGCAAATGGAATGATAAAAAGATGTCCAAAATCAACGACATTGCCTCTTCTTTGTGGAATAAAACCTGCAATTCTAAAATAGAAGGAGCCAATACCGTAGCTACTTTTATGTCGGCAATGAATCGTTATTATATTAATAAGTTAAATAAGTATTTAGCTACTAATGACGATGCGATTATTGAAAACTTAGATACTAATTTATTGGGAAAGTATCACAAAACTATCGAAATGTTGGAGAAATTAATAGCATCTGGTAACCCAGCCTCAATTCCATTACCTCCAAACGAATCTCCGTCAGTTAATATTAATATAAATGGGCCCACCGAAATAGTAGATGGATCAAACTCCATAGATATCAATCAGTTAGACAAAAAACCGTCTAGCGGTGAAATCCTCAAGGCACTTTTAGCCCTTAAAAACAGTAAATAGTTGACTTTTACCTAATTTTAATGTTAATATAAGACATGAAGTATGTTTTGTTAATCATATTTATAGTCGCAACTTATAATACTGGTGCCGATGAACAGACAGATGAAAACAATAGGGCTAATTTTATGCGGGCTAAGGGGTATGTTCAAAAAGCAATTCTTAAATCTAATCATATCTATAAAGTTAGAAAAAAAGCCGAATACTATGTGATGAAAAAAACCGGATTAAAAAAGAGTACGGTATTTATAATCACGACCACAGTGGCTAGCCTCTATAAAGGAGAAATTGGAACCAAACCAATTAGAAAACTTACCTTTAAATTTGTAGGTGGTCATGTTAGACCAGACTTTGTGCATAACTTTAAAAAACAGGAAACTATGGTATCGGTGTCTATAAAATGGGAGTTTTAAATGAATACAATCAGAAACGTTAGTATTGTTCTATTTTTACTATCTATCTTAGGATACTGTCATGAAATATTTCCTTATGATTTAATCTGTACTTATAATCATAAACAGATAGTGATTCAGTCTAATAAAAACAAAGTTACTGTCCTTAAATACAATAGTCGATTTTACATTAATAATATCAATAACTTAAATGAAGTAGATGATTATGTGGAAATACACAATGGAGATCATAATATTATATTTCCACTAAAGTGCGATAAAATATAAAAAATATGGTATATTAAAGTAACGGTAGTAAATCCGTATAGGAGAAAAAAATGAAAAAAGTACTAATGTTTATTCTTCTTTTGTGTGTGTCGTTGACATTTGGGGCAACAAAAGAGGTTAAAAAGAGCGAGCCCCATAAGACCATTGTGTCGTCCAAAGACGGTATTGTTACTATTAATCTTTCTAAGGAAAACACACTGATTATGAATACCTATTTTGACGGCTCTTCCGTAGCAGAAGTTATGGATAAAGCTAGACAGATGGACGCTTCTTTACCCAGTGGCGACCCTATGTTTCTATTTATTGACTCGGGTGGAGGATCTATCTATGCAGGATTGGAATTGCAAAACTACCTAAATAGCTTAAATCGTCCAATACACACCATCACTAGTTTTGCGGCTAGTATGGGCTTCCAAACAGTTCAATTCTTAGGAAAGAGATACATCCTACCTTTTGGTGAACTAATGAGTCACAAAGCAACGGGTGGTTTCTACGGTGAGTTTGGAGACGGACTATCTCAATTGGACCAAAGATATGTTCATTGGTTAGAAAGAATTACAATGATGGATAAGCAAACCGTAAAGAGAACTAATGGTAAGCAAACATTAAAGTCGTACAGAGCAGCTTACGAAAATGAACTTTGGCTTAATGGGGAAAAAGCTGTAGCCCAGGGTTATGCGGATGCAGTTGTTAAAGTTGTTTGTAATCCTACACTTAAGGGAAGTTGGAGTAGAACAGAATCTTTTAGATTTATGGGCTATAAAATCGTATTTGTTGACACTTTTTCAGATTGTCCTACTATTGGATACCCCTTAAGTATGAAAACGTTCGTAACAACACCTGATGGAGATACCTATGAATATTACGGGCACAAAGAAGAGCCTGTAAAAAAAGATACGACCAATTATTGGAGTAGTAAGAGTGTTTTTCCAACAGGTAAAGATGCAGAAACTCTAGATACTTTTATCAAAGAACAAGAGAAGACGCACCGTAACGAAGTTTTGAATAAGAAAAACAATATTAAAAAATCTTATTAGTTAAATTATAAATTTTCTAAACTAACCCTCCTAATTGGAGGGTTTTTTATTTTTTGTGGTATATAGTTGTAGAGGTATTAAAATGATTATAATTTTTAAGTGCAATAACCCCAAATGTCAGGTTGAAATAAAGAAATACTTTAAAAACACTACTGATATTCCCCGTAATTTAGATTGTGGTATATGTATGATGGGAAAAATGGAAAGACAATTATCATCCCCATTCTCTAAATCTACAGAGGTTATTGATAATGGCTTAAGACAGAGACAGTTAGAAATCAATAAGGATATTGTTGAGAGTGAAAGACAAAAAGTAATAGAAAAAGGATAAACATGTTATACTTACAAACACTTATATTTAACAACATAGGAAGATTCACTGAAGAGCAAGTTTTTGAACTAAGTAATCATAGTAACCTATTGCTAATTGATGGCCCGTCTGGAGTAGGTAAATCAACAATATTCCACGCTTTGGACTATTTATTAGATGTAAATTCCATACCAGCAACACAATTACAAAGTCGATTTACTAAAAAACCCATATACGTTAGGGGGATTTTTAAATATAATGATCAAATTATTACTGTAGAACGAAGTAAAAAAGATGGACTTACTATTAAATTACCTAGCGAAACTATATCTGGCAATGTTGATTTGGCTGAGTTAAAATTGGACGAACTAATAGGGGTGCCCAGAAAGCTTTTCAAGAAAATTATACATAAGTCACAGCAGGAGAGGGGTTTTTTCTTACAAATGACAGCTAAACAAACTTATGAATTTTTAATTGAATTATTAGGATTACAGCCTTATCAAGATAAAATCGAACTTATTAATGAGAAAAATAAAAATAACCTCCAATTAATTGATACAAAAGCCTCTGAATGTATCAATTTAACAGCAAATATAGACGAATTGATTTTAATAAAAAACAGGGAAATAGCACCGGTATGTCTTGTGGATAGAGACTTATTAGAACAAAAAAGACTTGTACGAGATCAATTATCTACTAAGCTCCAGTCTCTAATTGAAAATAAGCAAAATCAGTTGAGTCAAATATCTAAACCAATAAAAGGAGTATGTGAATATGACCTCAGTGCTTCTAGGGAAATAGAGTCTTTGATTAAAGAGGTTAATTATCAAAAAAACGCCCTAGTGAAAAGCGTAATTGAGAAAAGACAGGAATTGTCTAATAAATTATCCGATAAAAAGCAACAATTGAATAAGATTCAGTATCTAAAAACCGAAATACAAAGTATAGTATCTAACGTAAACACTTTTAAACAACAAAAACAACATGCTGAAAACAATAGCTGTCCTACCTGTAATCAATTATGGTCAAGCAACGATCAAAAAGAATATATTAACAAATTAGATACCCAGATCAAAAATCTGGTGAGCGATATTTTACAAAAAAAGTCTAAAATAGACCAAGAGCCACTTCTTTTAGAAGACATAGGATCTATTGAGTGTTTAATTAAACAATTACAATCGCCAGACACATCTTCTTTTGATATTCAAATTGCCGGATTACAAGAACAACTGTCTCAAGAAAAAAATAAGTTAAGCAATCTTCAAAAAGAAATTGATTCCATATATCTAAAAGATCAAAACCTGTTTCTTCAAAAACAAAAAGAAATTAGTGAAATATATGACGGGGAGATCAATAGTGTCAAGACCACTCTCAACACTGTAAGTACTGACATTGAAATTATGGGAAAAGAACTTCAAAACTATAATTTGAATTGTAGATCTTACAAACAACGAATGGAAGATATTGAAGTAAATATTATCCAAAAGCAGCAAAAGCTTTCTAGTATCCAAGACTCATTGTGTCAATTAAAAAATAACCTGATAATTGCGGAAGAAGCTAAAAGACTGATTAAGTCATACACTCTTCAAATATTTCAAGAGACTTTGGATACGATTGGTGAGACGGCCACTTCTATTTTAGGAAACGTTCATAATATGGCTAATTCCAGCATCTTTTTTGAGGGATGTAAGGAAAACAAGTCTGGCACCATAAAAGATGAGGTAAATGCTATTATAACTAAAGCCGGTGAAAGTGACATTCCCATTAAAACATTGTCTGGTGGTGAGCGTACAGTAATTGATTTAGCGGTAGATTTAGCCGTCATTGATGTTATTGAAAATAAGGTAGGTAAGGGTGCGAATTTCTTCATCATAGATGAACCGTTTGATGGTTTGGATTCTGAGGGAAAAGAACAGTATTTAGATGTTTTAAAATCATTAGATAGCGGTAAACAAATAATATTGGTAGACCATAGTCCAGAATTAAAAGAAATGATTTCGGACGTTATTTCTATTGGACAATAGCCTCTGTTTATGGTATATTTAATTAACAGAGGGAGGCAACATGCTAAATGACAATATTTATCAAGACGTTTTAGAAACACTTAAGGTTATGGAAAATCAAGGTCATTCTGATAAGGTACAGACACTAACTCTATTGTTAGAAAAATATGTACATAAAAATAAAGCTACGCATTTAATGAACAATAAAGACCTAACTACCATTGTAGATGACGCCAAAACACTAATGGCTCATGAAACTTTTCCTAAGTTTCTTCAAACATCTGGTAGATTAAAAACCCAACTAGATCAAGAAAAGCAAATACAATTATGTATTGTGGAAGCAACAATTGGACATCTTAATAGATTAGAATGCTTTAAGAGATTACCAAAGTTCGACTTCAAGGATAATAAGTTTTAAAGGAGCAAAAATGAGCAAGACACAAGAATTTAAGAAAAAAGTACTTAAGAAATTCCCATCATTTGTTGAATCAATTCAGAATTTGGGATCTCAGGATTTAGAAAAGAACCTATTGATTTACTCTAAACATAGAGAAGATTCAGAGTTGGCCCAAAAACTAGACACGGAACTTCAATCGGCTAAAGAGAATGTTACTTTTTTAGCGGGCCCATACCGTGATGCTATTGGGGCATTAAAAATGAAAATGGCTTATATTAATATGCTTATAAGAGAAGCTAATGGCCAATCTAACGAAGAAAATGATAAAGTAGAAGAGGAATAGTGGATTCTATAACTGTCCTGTCTTTGGATCTTTCAACCAAGACAGGATATTCGGTAGCGCACATAAAAGATAATAAATATGAACTATTAGCGTCTGGAACTTTACCAAAAATTGAAAAACCTAAAATCGAATATCCTATGGACTATTTACAGTGGTCCTGGGAGTGTTTTAGGGAAATTGAAAAATTAATGAAACAGTTTAGTCCAGACAAATTAGTCATTGAGGAAACATCTAAGGGTTCTAAAAACAACTTTTCACAAAAAATATTGGAATTCATACACCTTAGGGTGGCTGAAATGATAAGTTATACAATGACTCCGGCTAAATATTACCGAACTGAAGAGTGGCGTAGGGTATGTGGCTGCCTAATGACCACTGAAGAAAAAAAACAAAATAAAACTGTCAGAACCAAACACGGTTTAGGTGAGAAGGTCGTCAAGGACAGTGACGGTAAGCGATTAGGCAAAGTCGGAAAAAAACACGTTAACGTCCGTAGGGTTAATGAACTGTTCAATTTAGATCTTAAACTTAAAGATGAAGACAGGGCAGACGCTATCTTATTAGGATATGCGTTCTTTTTAGAACAAAAGTAGTATTTATTTAGATTTTGTGGTATATCTCTAAGAGAGGTAATTTTATGGGAAATTTTTGGGAAAATCAAGATACGATATCAAACTATGAAATGTTGGGGGACAACTCACAACCCGAAGTTATATCTATAACCCCATTTCATAATATATCTCATCAGGTTGTTGAAGAAATACAGGAAGAGTCTGCTTTTGAATTGGATGAACAAGAAACAAGTATTGTTTACAACGCTAGACTTCGCTTAGAACAAGCCCGACTCTATGAGATGCTAATTAACCATAATCTATTTGAAGGTGTTTCTGCTGATCAACAAGCTATTCAGAACGTTCAAAACGAACTTAAGGAATATATAGTTTATAGACTAGAGGTGTTGTTAGGGCTTCGAGCATTAAAGCCCCAAGCGACTGAAATACAAAGCCAGTTCAATGAGATTGAGGTGGATTTTTTAAAACAACTGGCATATAAGGGTACTAGGGGTGTATCTATTCAGGCTACTCAGCAGCCTAGTGATATTAAACCAGTACAAACTACACCCGTAGTTAATAAATTAAAATCACTGTCTAATATACCAACTAAGCCTACGATTCAACCGATTGAAGTTAAGCCAACGATTAAACCAGCGGCGAAAACTACAACTAAATTAACCAAAACGGTTAATAAAAAACCAACCAACTCTGTTAGGCAAAAAATAAAAGCAGATGGGTTAGGAGAAAGACGATTAACCCCACAGGAAGCCGAGGCAATTGCTCGGGAAGACTTAAAAATAAGTCAAAATAGAAAAAAATTAAGCGAGATGACTCCTAAAGAAAAAGCTCAAGAAATATTGAGGGTCAATGAGAGACATGCTAAAATCGAACCTACCAATAAGGTTCCCTTAATGACTCCAGAACAAATAGAATTTCATTATATGAAACAACAACAGACTCAATCGTCTGGCGGATCGGACTTAAATCAATTTAACTTACAATTAGCAAATAAATTAGCTGCAATCAAGCAACGGGAGGGATAATGGGTAAAATTACTAAAAAATCAGAAACTAAAACAAAATCACTTAATGCAAGTCAAAAACTAATTGCATTAGAAGGGCTGACTACTGGTCTCCAACAACAAATTCAAATTTTGGCTGAAGAAATTGATAAGATTGGTCAAGTTGTACAGCTTTTAGCTAGGCGATTAAATGCCAGCAATCAAATCGCTAACATTTCTAGTGATTCTGTAACGCAAGTAATTGTGGACGAGAATGCTAAATCGTTGGAGTCTAAAGTGCAGATGTTGATAGATAAGGGTATAGCGAAAAGGTCGTCCGATGGTCTTATAAAAGACGAACAGTGTTTTGTTGTTGGTCGAGAAATTGATAAGGACGGTAACGTAATTGCACCTAGAATACAGTTTGCAGTTGCCTCGTTAGTGGCAGACCTTAAGCCGAAATTTATTGGACAAAAAGAAGGGTCTTTGTTTAAAAACGACGATAGTGAAAGTTCAATAGAAATTATGGAGGTATATGATATTATTCCTCCTAAAAAAGAAATTAAATTTGACAAAGATCCTGCATAATATTAGCAGTTAGATTACGGTGTTTTTTTAAAATATCGTAATCTTTATAAAAAAACAGGATGGTACGATGAGAAAATGGACTGATCAAGAAATTATTTTTATTATTCAAAAAAAAGAAGAAACTGATTGGACGTGGGCAGAAATAGGCGACGCTTTTGAAAAAAAATTTAAAGAAAATGTTCACTCTGAAGCAATTAGAAAATGTTACCAAAGAAATAAAGATTTATTTTTACAAAAAGACCACGACCTAAAACTATTAAAAGATGTTCACAGAAGCAAGAAAAACAATTCATACAGAGCCAAAGAAAATCGTACCATCCTCCAATCTTGGATTGATCGAGAAGATTTACTAGACCAGTTTAAATTACTTCTAGAACAAATTAAACTATCACCGTATAAAGTACCTAAATCATTGGTTTTTAAATCAAAAGATAATAAAACTAAAGATAAAATGACCATGGAATTGCTGTTAAGTGATATCCATTATGGTAAATTAATCAAAGATGATTGTGGAAATACTGTAGTGTCTTGTGATGTTATTAGAAAAAGAATTAAAAAAGTGTGTGACCAAGTTGTGAAAGAAATAAAGCGAAACTCTGTCTTTTATGATGTGGAACGAATGGTAATCGGAATTCTAGGAGATATTATTGAGTCTTCCCATATGCATGGAGAAGAATCTTTAATGGGGTGTGAATTTGGAACCTCAAGACAAATGAATGAAGCGATTGTTAGTATCTACCATGACCTTTTAATTCCAATATCTTTAACCGGCCTTCCTTGTATCGATATTGTTTGTGTAACTGGAAATCATGATAGATTGGGGAAACAAAGCACATATGTTAAGCCAGGAGAAAACAATTTAACCTACGTTATCTATAAGCAATTAGAATTGCTATGTCAAGTTGGCGGATTGAAAAATATTAAATTTTCTATAACCAGTAAAATGTTTACTAATACCGAAATATACGGCTCAACTATAGTTTACGAACACGGTAACGAGCTCTCAAATTTAAATCGTGATACTATGATGAAACTAATGAATAAGAGACAAGCTCAAATCGGTAAAATTGTAGATTTTTATCGGGTTGGCCACTGGCACGAAAGAGTAGAGTATGGTCAAGGAAAGGTGCAGGTAAATGGCAGTGTTCCTGGTCAAGACGACTATTCGGAAGGTAAGGGTTTCGACTCCGAAGCTCTCCAAATGCTTAATTATTATATTAAAACCAACAAAAGAAGAACTAGTTTTTTTAGAAGCTTTCCGATATATCTCGAAGAGAAATCTAACTAAAATAACAAAGATACTTTTCTAAACTAACCCTCCTAATTGGAGGGTTTTTTATTTTTTGTGGTATATAGTATTAAGAGAGGATTAATGGCGAATGTTATAAGTAGGTATGCGTCTGAAGAAGAAAATAAAAGAACTTAGAGGAATAATTGTAGGGCTGGAGATGGAAACTAATTTACTAGAGCACGACTTGAATAGAATTGAAATTGACCTGTTTTATCTGGATAGATTACAAAGAGATTTAACCTATAATATTAACCTATTAAGGCGGGACGACATTGTAGCTGTATTGCCAGAATATAAAAAATCAATGGAGGCTCTGGAAGAGGTTAGAACTAATATTATTAAATTCAGCAATTTAAGAAAAAAACTACAAAACTCTATTGATAGTAATTTAAAAAAATACGATTTATATTTAACTCAATTTAAAACCGAGTACGGTGGAGAAACCGTACTTCCATTTAAAAGGAAACCATGAACCCAAAAGACAAGAAAAAAATACAAGATAAGATCGAACAAGAGAGAGATTTTATCTACTGCCCACGGCTAAACAATTCTCTAAAGATTTTTATGGATTCTTATCCTGATGGTGTTGAGGACGATAGAATAGCCAAAGTCTTATTACTAGAAAACAATGAGGTTGATAATATATTTATGGCAGCTATTAGAAAAATTAGAAAAAAACTTAAAATAAATGTGAGGGACTAGTGAGAAAATTGTTTTTTGACTGTGAAACGGGAGGGCTTGACCCTACTATTCATTCTTTATTAACAGCTTATTTCGGTGTATATAACGACGATTTAGAACTGATAGATGAGTTGTATCTCCAATTGAAGCCGGAAGATGTTAGCACGATTTGTGTTACGCCAGAAGCAATGCAAGTAACTGGTATTAATTTAGAAGACCACCTTAATGACCCCCAAACAATTACTTACAAAGAAGGAGCCGTTAAATTAGTAGCCTTACTGGAAAAACATAAGATTCCAAAAAAGAGAAGGCACTATAGGCCGTGTGGTCAGAATATTGATTTTGATATACCCTTTGTTAAAAACCAATTGTTGGATGGGGAAATCTGGTCAAAATATGTCCATCACAATTCCTTAGATACATTAAGGATATTGACTTTTTTTCAAGAGGCTGGTATACTACCTAAAGAACTTGGTAAGTTGGAAAGTATGGTAGAGTATTTTAATATTCCAATGGGCCAAGCCCACAACGCCAAGGAAGATATTAGAATGACGGTCGATGTCTATAAAGCTTTTTTGGCTTTGATGAAAAGTAAAAAACATGAAATGGGGATTACGTCAGGTAGTTCTTTATTAGAAATAGTGGAGGAATAATGCCATATATAAAACAGGACGATAGATTAAAATTCGATAAAGCTTTGTTGGAGATATTTAAAAATACTCCTAAAAATGCTGGAGAACTAAACTATTTAATCACCTCCATTTGCTATATGTTTATAGAGCGAGATGTGGCTAAATATCAGGACTTTAATGACGCTATAGGTGCTCTAGAAGGTGCTAAATTAGAAATGTACAGACGAATAATCTCCCCTTACGAAGATAAGAAAATTGAACAAAACGGAGATGTTTAGTGAATCATATCGGTACATGTAATCATCCAGAAAGCTATTTGACCGGCTCTACAGTTAGTTCTATGATTAAACGGTCTAAAGAACTTGGGTTACCATACTTTGCCGTTACCGATAATGGATATATGTCCTGTTCTTTGAAAGCATATTCATACGCTAAAAAAAGCGATATTAAACCGATACTGGGTATTGAAATCTTCTTTAAAGATCCAAACTGTCCTATGGCCTTAAATACCCCATCTCAAAATGTTAAATATTTTAAATTGGTAATACACGCTTTAGACCAACCGGCTTATCAGAAATTAGTCAAAATGTGTAGTAATACCCAAAGAACTAAGATGTATATTGGCGATCATAAATTCTATTTGTGGACATGGGCGGACCTCGAGGACCTAAGCAAATTCAACGTAACTGTTTCTAATTCCAACGTAGAAGATATTGTAACTAAACATTTATTAGTTAACAGTGCTAGTGTAGGTATGCAATATTATCAAAGGCTATTGGAATTATTTAAAGATAATTTTTATCCGTCTATTGTTCCCTATAAACACAATCAATATTGGTCAGAAACGGTAGAAGTCCAATTAAACGGTAAAAAATATTATATTCCGGCTAACGATAGAATAGAAACTGATTATTTTGAACAAGCTACAGCTATTGAACTAACTAGAAGGGGAAATAAGCACAAAAAACTACTTTATATCTATATTAATAAAGTTAGATATAAGGTAGCTGAGCCATTTCAAGATATTCATGGGGCTAAACTAATCAATACCTTTAGAGATATGCCTACCGGAGATATCCAAACTAAAGCTAATAAGTTTATTATGGCTCTAGCCCAGAAATTTGGACAAGCCGGCAAGCTATTGATTAATAATTACGCTTATTATTCAGAAAAAGAAGATAAAATCGTCCAAAATATGCGTTTGGGTGGTGAAAAACAATTCCAAGCAAGTCAATATATTTGTTCAACCGAAGATATTAAAGAATATCTAATAACTGAATTGGGATTTACCGATAAGGCTATTGAAAAAACCGTTCAAAACAGCTATCAATGGGCCGAAAGATTCAAAGACTTTGAGTTAAAGTATAGTTACCGACTCCCAGAGGTTGACGGTAACCCAGAACAGCTTTTAATTGATATAATTAAGAAAAAAGGTAGAATGAAATGGGATAATCCCCAATATGTACAGCAGTTTAGAGAGGAATTTGATTTATTGACTAAAAATGGTGTAATTAATTTAATACCATATTTCTTACCGATAGAGAAAATATTTGATTTCTACGCCAAGAGTGGGTTTTTAACCGGTCCTGCCAGGGGAAGTGCTGGTGGATTCCTCATATCTTATCTAGCCGGAATAACCCACTTAGACCCTATTAAATATGGACTATCTAGTGCTAGGTTCCTAACCTTAGATAGAATACAGCAGGGAAATTATCCCGACATAGATGCGGACTTTGAAAGTCGTACTCCTTTGGTTGGGCAAGATGGGAATAGTGGGTACTTATATAAAACATACGGAAAAAGAGTTGCCCAAGCGTCAACCCGAACCCTTTTAAGGATTAAATCCGCTATTTTAGACGCAAATCGATTTATAAATGGTGGTAAGGTAGATGATTTGGTAGCTGCTTTTAGTAAGTCACTCCCTAATACCCCTCAAGGAGTGAATGATAATGAATATGTATTTGGATATGAAGATAATGAGGGTACTTGGCACCCAGGCCTATTAGAAACTAACGATGATTTACAAAAATATGCCACTGAAAGGCCAAAAGAGTGGGATATAGTTAAAAGAGCCCTATCACTATCTAGACAAAACTCTCGCCATGCTTGTTCATATTTAATTGCCGATTGTGATATTGAAGATATTTTGCCGGTTTTTGAAATAGGTGGGGTAAATCGAGTAACCCAACCTGAAGCTAAACAATGTGAAGAGGCTAAGTTAATTAAATATGATTTTTTAGTAGTCCAGTCGTTAAAAGATATACGGTTTGCCTTAGACTATATTAATGCTAAAAAAACGAATGAACCACAGTGTATTGGTTGGCAACATCCAGAAAGTGGTAGTTATGGTTGTAAACAATGCGATCCTGAAATGTTTAAAGAGGATGGCTGGACTGAAGAGTCAGGGGACGGGTGTTTGGAACCAATTTGCCTACATGACCAGGCTGCCAACCTAATATGTCCTAAATGTAATAAAACTATAAAAGATTGTGGCACAATAGAAACTGGTTATTTTTTACATAACGGAACTAAAACTTACATCTGGGATTTACCAGAAGACCAAAATGTTTTTAAAATGTTAGGTAGTGGAAAAACAGAAAGTGTTTTCCAACTAAATACACAGTCGGTCACTCCTTTTGTAAAAAGATTACAGCCAAAATCAATACTAGATTGCGCCACTATAACCTCTTTAGTGCGACCAGGACCACTTGATTTTATTGACGAAAAAACTGGTAGAAATATGGCCGAGGAGTATGTGGCGAGAAATAACGGAACAAGTAGGGGTCACTTAGAAATTCTTAATCAAATGCTACCTGAAACTCATGGTATTATTGTTTTCCAAGAACAGGTTAGTCGAATATGCCGAGAGTTAGCTGGAATGTCAGTTATAGATTCAGAAAACGTTCGTATAGCTATGGGAAAAAAGAAAAAGAAACTAATCGACTCCTTAAAACCTGTGTTTATAGAGGGCGCTACTATAAAAGTTGGTAGGGACGTTGCGACCGAAATTTGGTCTATGATGGAAACGTTTGCTCGGTATGGTTTTAACAAAAGTCATGCTGTTGGTTACTCCGTAATTTCATACGCTTGCGCCTTTTTAAAGTACCATTACCCCCTAGAATGGTGGGCAGCAGTACTTAGTAATGCTAAAGATAAAGAGATTAAAGAAGTATTTTATCAGTACACTAGAGATATGGTTTTACCTCCTGATATTAACCTATCTACTGAAAAAATGAGTATTGACTATAATTTAAATAAGATTAGAAACAAGTTATCAATGATTGTTGGGGTCGGGGCTAAACTAGCGAATAAAATAATAGAAGGAAGACCCTATAAATCTATACAAGACTTTGCTAATAAAAAGGTATGTGGTAGTGCAATTGCTAGAAAACTAATCCATGTGGGTGTGCTGGATTCTTTATTTGACCCTAAAGATAGTCTACTAGTGAAGATGAAAAAATTTGAAGACGCCGTTATCTATAGAGATTATCTAGAAAAGCTTAATTCTTACGATATTTTAGATCCCAAACAGGTTAAGCTAAAAGAAAAATACGAAAAAAAGGGCCCAGCAGCATCTAAAATAAACGATTTGTATATCGGAATGACTCCGTTAAAAGATTTTCAGATTAAAAAATCAATATTTCCGACTATGAATTTGGATTTAACTAAGATTTTTTTAGAAAATTACGAAGGTGAGATTCACATTACTCCCCAATATCCTGTGATTTGTAATAATTTTGGTGAAGAATTTCCCCTTTTAACTGGCGAGCAGCTTCAAAAAATAGATGAAACCAATATTACCCAATACTTTAGGTTTTGTGTTCTCGGATATATTATAAATGCTGAAGAGTTTGCCTACTCTAATGGGTCTAAAAAAGCCTTAAAGATAGTGGTGGATTCCTCTGGATATACATCTGAAAAGGTTTTATGGCCAGATTACGATACTGGAATATTGTCATATCCACCAGAACTAAAAGCCGGTGCTGTTTGTTGTTTTTTCTACTACAAAAAGCCCGACAAGCCTTATACTAATATTATACGGATACAAATAAAAGCAGAATCTATTTGACATAATTGGGAGATTGTGGTAGTTTAATGGTAGGAGTAGTTATGAAATATATTCTTATTGTCCTACTACTAATCAACATTGGTTGGTCAGAAGATCGTATTAAAATAGGTATTATAGATTCTGGCATTAGTATTGTCCAAGCAGAAAACCCTATCCTATGTCGTAATGGGTTAAAATCATTCGTACCAGACAGTTCTGGATACGACTCACATGGTCATGGAACCAATATCTTTGGCCTAGTATCTTCAGGCTTAGATAGTAAAAAATATTGTATTGTGTCCTATAAAGTTTGGAATTACGATATTACTGCCCGACAATCTTTGCAATATACCATAAAAGCATTAAAACAAGCTAATATAGACGGGTTAAGTTATTTAAATATATCTATGAGTGGTGGTGGATACGAGCATAAAGAATTTCTGGAATTAGAGAAGATAACTCATAAGACAATGGTAATAGTAGCATCTGGTAATGAAAATAGGGATTTAGACAATATTTGTGATATTTATCCGGCTTGTTATGGAACAATATTAAGTAAAAATTTTTACTCGGTTGGAGCGATAGACACTGAATCTTCTAATTATGGATCAATAGTTACCTGTTACACAAAAGGCTTACAGATGGGAACACCTGTATTATCAGGTACATCTCAAGCGACAGCATATTTTACTAATTTTTTAATAAAAAATAATAAAAATATGGTATATAAGAGAAAGGAAGGTAAGAATGTACGACCCAATTGTTTCTGAGCTTCAAACGATCGACAATATAACTGATAAATTAGAGCATAGGGTTAGCCAATCAATAAAAGGGGATTATCTATATTTGCAAATTAAACTTGAAGATAAATTTGTTATAAATAAAACATTCTTAAATAATTACGATGGTCGAATTGACTTGCAAAAGGCTAGGGATTCTTTTAATACGGAAGATAAAGTTAAAAAATATTTTGGAATATAGGAGAAAAAATGAGCAAATTAGTTGAGATTATGGCTAAAATAAAGCAAAACAAAGACATTGTGAATACAAAGATAGATACTGAAAATCCCCATACTTTAAGAGGGTTAGAGTCTAAGGCTAGACGAGCAAAAGAAGATCTAAATGATTTGTTTATAAAGTACCGAGCCGCCGTACAGTGTAATTGTGCTTTTATTTTAATTACAGGATCTTTAAGTGACGAATTTGCTAAAATATCTAAAGAAAAGTTTGATTGTTTTACCTTAGATGGGGAAGATTTTTATAAAACCCTTCTTAAAGAAGTTAGTCCAAGAATCTATATGAACAAATTGGCTGGATCGTCAATGTTTGATATTTTGAGCTCAACCTTTGAAAGTATTGCTTATACAATAGGAATAACGGGTTATAAGTCTCTAATACCTAGCGCTAAGTTTAACAAAATTATCAAATCAGAAAAAGAAGCTTTAAATGTTGTTGTTAAATCGTTTAACGAAGGTGTTGGGGCTGAGGTAGCCGGTCTTTATTATCTAGACAAGGCAACTGTTTCGGCTATAGATAGTGATTTTGAAGGAACGATTATTCCAATTATGATCCAAACAGAAAATACCGATCTGATCAAAGATTTTGCTCAAAGATTTAGGCAAATAACTAAAAACGTATTTATAGTTACGGTTGGTTCTAAATTAGATAAAGAATTAAAAGAAGTTTCAATATATAGTAGTTCAAAAATAACCGAAGAGGGTGTTGAAAAAGCACTTACGTCGGTAAGAGAGCAAATATAACAAAAGGAGTGTCAAAATGAAAATCGGATCAGCCAGATATGGCGGCGGAAAAAAGAATTTTAAGATTAAAGATGGCGATAATATCTACGGTATTTTACCCCCTATGGGTGAATTAGCCGATAAAGGTAAGTGGTCACAATATTACCGAATTGAGTGGGGGTATAAAGACTCTACAGGTAAAAACAAGCCATTTCAAGACGTTAGGGTCACTAATCGAAAGACCAAAATGGTTGAAATTGAATCTGCTGCTCATTTATTGAGAGAAAGTTACGAAGCTCATAAGAAAAATGTAGCTGAATTGTTTAAAGCTGGCCAAGCTACCAGAGACGATGTTAAAGAAGCCGCTGAATTATGTAAAAGATATAATTTAGAATGTAAGCACTATATGAACGTTATTACCCCCCAGGGAGAAATTGGCCTATTGAAGCTTGGACATAGAGCTAAACTTGCTTTAGACGGCGCAATTAAATCTCTTAGAGATCAGGGCATTGATCCAATCGGTCTAGAAGGTATGTATTTTAATATCAATCGTTTTGTTCCACCTGGAAAGGCGCTGGACACTACATATACAGTTACCCCATATCAGGAAAATGTATCTGTACTATTGAATGGGAAGCAACAGATTGTTCAACAAAGAAAAGCTTATGTATTGGATGAGATTATTTTGTCCAGATTAGATCAAGAGGCTTATGAGCTCAATAAACTATATCCTGTTATTACAGCCGAACAAGTAGAAGAAATTGTTAACCAACCTACTGAAGCCGATGTTTGTCTAGCTGTAGATAGAATTCTGGGTAAGTCCGATGCTCCTGTAATAGATGACGCTCCTGAAGAAGAAGAAACCCCAGCGGTTACTAAGCCGATAATTACAAAACCAGTATATCAGAAGCCAACTACATTAGCTAAACCGACAGTAACGCCGACGGTAACAACTACTAAACCAGTAGTTACTAAGCCGACTGTTACTAAGCCCGTCACCACTACTAAACCGGCGGTTGTTTCGGCTCCGATAGTGGTAGAAGAAGATCTTGAGACAAATCCAGAGGAAACTACCGAGGAAAACTCGGCAGTTGCTCAAGAAACAATGTCGAATGATGATTTTTTAAGAAGTATAGGGATAACACTGTAAATGAGCGACTTAGTTACTAAAAAAGAATTTAAACTTACAATACCTCCTTTTAGAGATATTCCAGAGATAACTTTGGATATCTCTAAAGTGAAGGAGGGTGAGGATAGATTCTTAGAAGCTAGAGTGGTAAATGGTGGAACGTATTCCTCTTTAGAGTATGTTTTTAATGAAGGATATCGTCAAGCTAGGCAGCATTTAAGTACTATAATGTACCAAGTGGCCATGACTGACAAAGAGATTCGCAGGATTAAATCAGAATGTTTACTTGACGAGTATCCTGATTTTCTTAAGACAACTAAAACTAAGGACTCTACTGCAACAAAAGAGGCGTTTTTAGAAAGAAAAGAGGGATATACCACAGCTATGGATAGATTAGCAATGTTAAAAGCTATGGAGGCACTTTTCGAGGGTAAAATAAAGGTATTTGAAAATGTATGTCGATATATGAGAAAGGAGATCGACATACAGTTAAGAAGCGGAGTAATGAACGACAATAAATATGTGAGGTGACAAATGAATTCTAAACAAGTTAAGAGATTAAGAAAAGAAATGAAGTCTATTATGAAATTTTCTTTAAGTAAGCAAGATGGCTATAAGCCAGATGGCTATAAGCCAGATTATCGAGTAGGAAAAGAAGTTAAAAAAACCGTTTACTTTAAAGACAAAAAAGAAATATCTGAAAAAGAAGCTGAGGCTATTGTATCTACCGGAGATACAGTTAGTGAATTTCCAGAAGTTAAAAGAATTACCATTGTAAATGTGGCCAAATATAAGTACCAAAAAGCTAAAGAGGAGTTAAGTAGAATGCTAAAACAAGCGAGGTAATTATGTCTAAAGAAAACGGAACTATTAGTCTTTTAGATATTTTATTATTAGTTAAAGCTTTAGATAAACTTAAAAAGAACTCTCCTGAGTATAATGCAGCTCACACTAAGGCCAAAGAGGGTATTGAAAATTACAATAGATCAAATGGATTAGGTAAGTTTAGTATGAGCATTTCTAAGGCGAGGGATATTATTAAAACGAAAGAAAACGAAGAAAAGAGAACTAAATTAACTACTAGTTATAAGTCAATTCCTAAACCTAATACTAAAGGAAAACCAAATGGACATAAAAAATAATCTCAAGGTATTTTGGTGTTTGTTTTTAATGTTGGTGGGTATATTTAGAGCTATTTTTATTAAAATAATATCTATACCGCTCTTTTTTGTAGCAATTTTTATGGCAATTATAGCAGCAATAGTAAGAATATTTTTTGAGGGAATATATGGCGAGTAAATGGATGCAACAATTAAATAAAATGGAGGGAGCTGTAGATCGTGAGTACGACCCTTTTGCTCCCGAAAATGTTTTGAGATCTCCTTCCCCATCACTAAACTGGATTTTCTGTAAGGGATCTGGATTACCATTTGGATACTCTTGTGTGTTTTATGGCCCAGCTAAGGGTGGAAAAAGTCTAGCCTCCTATCTTATGGCTGGTCAGCTACATAAGGACGATAAAGAAGCGATTGTAATTAGATTTGATACTGAGATGAGGGCTGCGGTGCAAATGAGTGATAAGTGGGGTATAGATAGGGATAGGTTCCAAGCATTTAATGTTAACGATCCTGTCCAGATTTATGATAGGATAAGTATTGAGTTTAAGGCTATGTTAGAACAGGGTATGCCAATCAAAATGATCATTATTGATAGTATATCAAATATGGCCGGTGTGAAAAGAATGGGGAAAGACAGTGTTGCTGACCATCTTATGGGCGACGACGCTATGACTCATCAAGTTGGGCTTAAAAATATACTACCAATTATTAGAAAATATAATATAGCATTAGTCTGTACCGCACATATTAGGGCTAATTTTGATGCTGGACAATATGGACCAAAAGAAAAACTAGCTGGAGGATACGCCGTAAAACACTTCTTCGATTATTATGTACAAGTTACTCGGGATGGGTCTTCTGAATCTAAAATTGAGAGTGATGAGGTAAAAGATTTTAAGGGCAAAAAAGAGTTGATAGGACATAAGATATTTGTAAAAATGGCTGAAAATAGCTTTGGAACCCACGGTAGAACGGGTCAGTTTACATTAGAATATGATAAGGGCTTAGTTAAGGTTGAAGAAGAGATTTTTGAGCTCTGTAAAAACCTCAACCTAGTTGAAAGGCCTAATAATAGGACTTATATTTTCGACGGTAAGACATATACTAGTAAAGACCAGTTTATCACAGCTATTCGTGAAAACAATGACTTAGCTAAAAAAATAGTAGAATTGGTTTATGCCAGAGATAGGCATAATTAATCTCCGTTTGTGACCTCCTTGAGAAGCCCCTCTGTTTTTCGGAGGGGCTTTGTTTTTTTGTTGACTATTGTGGTAAAAACGTGTTAGTATAAGATACCGAAGACCACCGGAGGACTTTTGAATAAAGACGAAAAAATTCAAAAACTGATTAATATAGCACTAGAAAGGTGGCTAGACGATAAAGAAGACGATATTCAACTGTATCGACACTATCTTCTATCTATGACAGAAGAGAGATTAAATGATATGTTAGATAGTAGAACTAAGGAGGAATTATGACATTAACAGAAAAAATCACACTGAGCTTTAATTTAGTAATACTGCTATTGCTTGATATTGGTCTTATTATCGGCGGTATTAGTATATATCACGAACCAGATCTTGACACTATCTGTGTACTTGTAGTGTCTATCGCTTTTGGGATTTATGTTGCAGTAGAATCGGCTATATTGGCGTCAAAATACTTTAAAGAAAAGAAGATTAGAGATAATTATAGTTCGGCTTGTGATGAATGTGGCGATGACTATGACAATGACTGTGATTGGTACGAATATGACGACGAATACCATGGATTATGTGAGTGCGGAGAGTGTGACGAATGTTGTGAATATGACGACGAATGCGATTGTAAAAAAGAACAATAGGGATTGTGACCGCTGAAGAAATTGTAGCATTATGGGTAATAAACGTAGTAACGATTGGTGTTATTATATTACTTCGTATTATTAATTAATTTGTTAATTACTGGGAGGTTAAATGAGAAATTCATACGACAAGGATTTTGAAAAATCCTATCTAAGGTACGACTATTTGACTAGAATAAAACAATACGACCCTAACTGGGTATCTCAACATAAAAATACTGTAGAAATAACATCTATGAAAATGTATGAAAAACTAAGGACCAACTTTAATCTGGTTGGCTTTGATGGTGAGGATTTGAAGTCAATTGGAAACATCTATATGTTAGCCTATATGGGACTCTATAGTTTAGAGACCAATGAAAAGCTTAGGAATAGGTTTGTGGTAAAATTTTTAGAAAAAAATAAAACCGAACCTACCAAACAAGAATTGGCCCAAGCCGATCGAAACAATTTGATAAATTTTTTACGACAAAGAATTCAACACTGCTCTACAATATGTGAACGAAAGAGTCGTAATATTAAAGCAGGTCGGGCTAAAATGGGTATTTATGCTGAAACCAAGCACTCTAAACCAGTTTGCGATGAATTGCTTTTAGAAGACCATAAGAAGTATGGATATAGGTCAGTAACCCAGAAAGAATATCGAGAAATCAAAAGCAAGTCCGATAGTTTAATTGACCAATACGGCTATGGAGTTAGATTAATCCAAATACCTTGTGGTAATATGGAAATAGATGACTATGAGTTCATTAGAAAAAACATATTCTGTGATACTTATTCGGACGATCCAGAAGAAATGATGTTAAACTACGAAAGTGATAAACAGTTGGAATATCACAGAAATAAATTTGATAGTTTAACTGTAAAAGAAAAAATATCCATGTTAAGGTCGTTTATAAAAGATAATTCTAATGACTCCCAGTTAAAAAACGAATTAAAAACAGCAAGAAAAACATTGGGACTACTTAAAGAGATGAAAAAGTCTGAAATTGTGGTATAATAGGTTAAGATAGATTGTATCAGAGGGTAATTGTGGATTACAAGTTAATAGTGAAATCCTTTTTTATAGAAAAAGACAATTGTAAGATTGATAATTTTTACCTTAATTTGAGTAAACTAGTTAAGGTGTTAAAAAATGAAGGTCTTGATAGATCGAATATAAATCAAGAAATTGTTGATGAAATTACTATTGGGTTTTTAACCGACAAAGCCAGCGACCTATTTAAAATAAAATTTGGATATTATGTAATTCACTATCTAAACACCTTAATTGACTTAGATTTTTCAGATAACGCTGTTTTAAATAAAGAACCGGCTTCGGTAGAAGAGTTGAAACCAGAAGATTTTAAGCCTAAAGAATATGACTCTAGCTTATTAAGTATAATAGGACTGGAAGAGGTTGATAAATGACCGATATAAGTAGCCAAGCTAATCGTATTTTGGAAGAGTCTCAAGAAATCCGACAAAAAAAATACGAATTGGATAAAAACCGAATCAAAAATGACTATGAGGATATGGTCCAAAGGCAGCAAGAGGCTGAGGTTAATAAGAACATAGTTCTAGATAAGATGTCTTCTGATAGGATAGAGAGAATAAAGAAAGAAAATCGTGAGTATTTAGAACACGCTAAAAACTCTAAATGCTTTATTAACGATAGTTTTAATGGTAAAGTGCCTTTTTTCGGTAAGAATATAATTTTAGCGGCTGCGAAGACTGGTCAAGGAAAAACTACGATCGGTAAAAACATCGCTTTCCATACTTTAAGTCAGGGTGGTAAGGTTCTCTATATCTCAAATGAGGAAAACCCTAGTGATGTATATAACGGCGTAACTTGTATTTGTAAAAAATGGTCATATATCAACCACGAGTCTTTTTCTCCCGCTCAGCTAGACGAATTTGATCGTATGATTGGGGTCTTATCAAACCGTATGGTGGTTGTGGACGATAATTATAATGGTAATTATGGCCAAACTACCACATTGGAAGGGGTTAAGTCAATTCTAATGAATTTACAAAAAAGTCAGGCTCAGTACGACGTTATAATAATTGATTATTATCAAAATATTGGGAGATCTAGTGATAGGCCATCTATGTCCCCGTGGCAAGTTCAAGAAGAATTCGCAAAATTCTTAGATACCTTTAAAAATAATTATTTAGCCCCCATAATTGTATTGTCCCAACTAAAAGAAGGCAAGGATTTGGAGTTTAAAGAGGCTATTGAAGGTCGAAAAATGATCTTAAATATAAGTACATGTGCTATGAAGGTGGTAGCTGAAAGAGATTATATGAGAACGTCTTTTCATATTGAGAAAAGTCGATTTACCAGTGCTGTAGGGGATACCATTTATGTCGGCTTTGATCGTGGTCGATATGTAGAATACACAGACATATTTAAAAACAACGCCGAATTAGAAGCGGTAAGGAAAATATCAAACAACACCTTAAGTAGGGTATTTGGAGGAAACGATGGTAACAAATAAGGACATTGGATTTTTTAAAAAGCTGTATTTAATTTTCTTAACCTGGATGCAAGTTGGGGCTATCAAAAACGGCCAAATAGACGCTAGTATTTCATTAGCAGAAGAGCATTTTAGGGTCTATTTTGGATTAAACCTCCGAGACAGTCTCTTAAGTGGTACTAATTCTTCTGAAGTGTATAGTGCCTTAAACCGACACGCCAATATGGTGGTAAAAGAGTGTTTTGGATTTGCAAATACGCCTTCTAAATCAAGACTACGCCAACAAGCAATAGACTCCTTTATTTCCAATATTCAATTAGAGGTTGAACTGTAGATGAAAGACACTACTGAGCAGATATTAAAGCTGTTTTTTGATACAAATGAAACAATCTGTGTTTCTTCTAATAAATACGGTTATCATAGTGTCTGCCAAAGTAGTCTTAATGGTGAAATAACATTAATATCGCCCAATGATCCTAAAAAGACAGTTTCAATTACAGAGTCGGATATTAATTTAATGGCTATTAATCCGATTAGTGGATTTAGAAAAGACGAAAATGTAACTGCTTTTCGATCTTTTTTAGTTGAAATTGACGATGGGCCACTACCAGAACAACAGCGATATATTGACTCTATGGAAATGCCATACTCTGTATGTATCTTTTCTGGCAATAAGAGTCTCCACTATGGAATTGTTTTAAATGAAGATCTTCCAGATTATGGAACGTGGAGAATATATGCTGAATGGATATTAAATATTATGAATAGGGCCGATCAAATGACTAAAAATCCGTCCAGAAGTATTAGATTTCCTGGAAATATTCGACACGATGGTGCTAAATTACCACAGCAATTAATTAAGTTAAGCGGTCGAATTCCCCTTAATAGGTTAAATATTTGGCTATCTAAGTACCCCCAATGTAAACCAATGCCTATAATACCTAAAATCCCGTCGTCTGTACCTTCGGTATTGGACATTCCGCCATGGATACTAGAAGAGTTACAAAGCGGAATAACTAACGAAAGAAACAATACTTGGTTTAGAATAGCGATGACCCTAGCTAGTAAGAATTTTTTAGAAAGCGAAATTATATCTATTTTAGAGCCATATTTTACAGAGCAGCGTGATTTTAAATATCAAGAATGGTTGACTTCAATTCAAAGTGCGATAAAAAGATCGCAAAAAGAGAATTTATGAGACAGAGATACGATAAAAAGCCTAGAAGAAGATTGGATCGTAAATTTGTAAAACCAACTAATTTTACGACGTTTATTGATGACAATATTGATATTGATAATCGAGTTATTCATATGTTTGATGAGATATCTCCTGAAACAGTTAATAACGCCATTAAGGGTATTCAAATTATGTTAGCTAAGGATAAAACTAAGCCGATTGATATTTATATAAATTCAGAGGGTGGGTGTCCTTATAGTTCTTTTGGACTATACGACTTTATTAAGTGCCAGCAAGGTACTTTAGTCAGGACATATAATTGCGGATGTGCTATGAGTGGTGCTTCAATTATATTTTTAGCTGGCGACGAAAGATATATGTACGAACATAGTGTTTTTATGCTACATAGTGTAAGTAGTGCGGCTGAAGGTAAGGTTTATCTTAATTTACAAGCCGAGACTGAGGAGTGTAAGTTAATCCATAAAGATTTATGCCAAATTTACGCTGATAATACTAAAATACCATATAAAGAATGGTACAGATGGTTAAAATTTGAAGATAAATATTTTAGAGCAGCTAAGGCATTGGAATTAGGCATAGTTCATAAGATTTTAAAACCTTGACTTTTGGTTATTTTGTGGTATTATCTCTTAACGGAGGTTGAATGGAAAATTATATTAAAACCATCAAGGACTGTGTTGAGGTTAGGGGTAAAGAAACGGTTATAAACGCCAGTAAAATCGATAGTTTAAGGTTTTCCATAGCCATAACTAAGGTTATGTTGGCCATAGAAGAAGGTGTTTTAAGTAAAAACGATCTAATAAGGAAGCTTTTATATGATAAGTAACTTAACTCAAACAATTGAAATATGGCAAGCCCTTGTGTTGTTTCCATTTTGCCTATTTGTTGCTTACCTAATACACCGCTTAGGCTATTTCTTAGCCGTTCTTTATGTTAACTATGAAACAATGTGGAAGAACAATAAAGAATTTAAGAAACGCAGTAAAGAAGTGGAGGAAATGAAGGCAAATGGGGATCTACCAGAGTGGGTTACCCTTCCTATATATGGTAAAGACACACATGTTTGTAAGAAAACTGGCTACTGTCCAAGCTTAGAATGCTTTATAAATATCGATTATATTAAGACAGTGCTCTATATGAGAGCTAGAAAAGCCGAATTAGCTAAACTGTTTAATGAGGGAGTGGTGGACTTGGCTTCAAAACATGGTGTAGATACTGCCATGGTAATTGCGATTGCAGAAGGTATAGATCAAATTAAGGAAAATATTGGTATTAAATATGAAGAAAAACTAAAAGAATTTAAAGGAGATAGCAATGTCTAAAGACAATGTGGAATTAGTAGAGGAGCATCTTTTACAACTAACGGAAATGCTGGAATCTTGTGAAATTGAGTTTGAAAACTACAGTGCTGGTAGAAATACTGTTATAGAATTAAGTAACGGAACCAAATTCGTATTTGATAGTTTAGGGATGTTGGTTAATATAAAGGAGTAGTTATGGGAGTAGATATTTGTTTATTTGCTAAAAACAATAAGAAATATGTTAGTTTAGATAGGAAATATGTACTTCAGTCTTATTGGGATCTATATAATTCTCCCGAAATGTCCAACGAGGATGTAGACGAATTACACTCTATATATGCTAAACTAGCTGACGATATAGACAGATCTGTTAACTTTAGAGAGATTGAAAAACTAACACTGGCCAATCTAAAAAGTACCAGACATCCTAGATCAGATAGTGATTTAGGACACCTACAGTACTGTGAAGGCTGGAATCGTATAATCTTAGCCTTTGTAAATAAATATCCAGACGATGAATTCTTCGTAGTGGCCGATAATGAAAGTCCAGACTGTTATGAATATATGAAGCAATATGGCGACGGAACTCATTATGTGTCTGGCGAATTAGACCCAGCAGAGCAATTCCAATATGATGAGATTAAGGTTGAGGATTTGATAAAGGAGTAATTGTGGGTATAAATATCTGCTTGTTTGCTAAAAACAATAAGAAATATGTACACCTAGGTAGATACCACAGTATTAAGTATTATCAGTTCGACGCTTATATATCGTTACCTGAAAACGATAGGGATGATTTAGACGCTATTTATTATAAATTAGCTACTGGGAGCGATAGGTGTACTAAATTTAGCGACATATATAGGTTAATATCAACCAATTTAACATGTATTAAATTTGATGACCCACCGATTGATCAAGAATATTTAAATTACTATAGGGGTTTAAACAATATAGCCTTAGCGTTTATAAATAAATATCCAGACGATGAGTTTTTTATTGTTAGTGATATTGATGATCCTAGTTATTATGGGTATTTTAAAACATGCACCAACAAAATACTCTATAAGTTAGTCTATCTTGACACGACGGAACTATTTCAATATGAAGAGATCAAGGCTGAGGATTTGATAAAGGAATAATATGAAACTAACAGGAGCCGAAACCAGAGAAGAACTTGAAAAATTGATTGGAAGACATTGTAGGGCTATAACGTTTTTTGATAAAATTACTAACATTGAAGGCCCTAACTTAAATGGTTATTATATTTTAGATCTAGAAAATGGTCAAAGTCTATGGATTAGTGGGGTTAGTATAGAAGTTTCAGCTTGTTGTGTCGGTGACAAATTTAAAACAAAACATGGTTTTTGTGATATTATAGATATAATGCACAATGGCGATTGTTTTGAGTATAAGATTGAGCCTACTGAAATAATAAATACTAGTGTAGTCGATCGATGGATTATGATTGTCGATGAGGAAGATATGGTGGGTATTATAAATATAAGTAACGCATTATCACAAAATACTAAATGCTCACAACATTGCCCTCACCCTAATAAAAAAGAAGTTCACTTAATAACTAGCAAATATTTATATTGTCCAGATTGTAAAGCAGATTTAGGCGATATAAAATAAAAAGAGGATAAAAATGATTAAGTATTTGATTTTATTGTTAATATGTTCTTGTGCTACATCAACTACAATATCTTGTAATAAGTATGTTGGAATTGAATATCACAACTGTATTAATGATGTTGAACTATTACAACATAATTTGTGGAATAATTCTACTATGGGCGGTTATTATGAGTGATGCTACTGTAATAACCCTATTGTTGGTAGTTTTTAGTATATGTTTAATAATAGTATGGAGGGATTCGTGAATAAATTTTTAGCATTTGATTGTGAAACGGGTGGAACAGATCCTAAAGTACATTCCCTATTAACTGTTTATTTTGGTGTTTATACTAAAGATTTAATATTGACAGATTCTTTGGAATTAAGTGTTAAACCAAATGATGGCAATTATATATGCAGTGGGGAAGCACTTGGTGTAAATAAGATTAATTTATTAGAACATGATAAGGTAGCTATTGGTTATAGTAAGGGCGGTTATTTATTGAGAGAATTCTTATCTAAACATAGCAATCAAGGGTGTAGTTTGTTGATTCCGATTGGGCACAATGTAAAATTTGATATAGATTTTATTACATATCAATTACTAAAGTCTTTTAATCATTATGTATCGTATAGAACTTTAGATACAGGTACGATAGGACAATTTTTAAAACTAAGTGGTTTAATTCCAGATGATAATTTAGGGGGATTAAACGCTTTGGCTAAACATATGGGAATTGAGATAAGTGAAGAGTCACTACATAATGCCAGAGTAGATACACACTTAACGGTAGATGTGCTTAGAAAGTTTAAGGGACTAGTGAGGAGTTAATATGAGTGAAAAAGAAATTAAAAGATACTTAAGAAGGGTGTTGTATAGCTGTAAAAACCAAGGTCAATTGGACATTTGGTTTAATTGGGCTATTAAAATTATTAATAATCACCCAGAACTAATAAGTGGATATAATTATAGCCGATATAGTTCTAGATTAAGCTTTAAACATCTATATGATGAATTTAAAATCTATTTAGAATCTAAGGCTTCGGATACAAACTCTTAACCGCTAAGCAAGCCGTATAATAATCCGCTAATTGTTGCTGGCCCTCTGCAATTAATATTTCATCCCCTGAATTAATCTTAACCATTGCATCCAAATAGGATTCGATTTCTGGATAAGCCTTTCTTCTTAAGTCTATATAGGCTGTATTGTTTTGATTCTGTACTATTTCCAAATCCTTAGCCTCTAACTGCTGCATGAAAAGTTCTGCCTCATCAGCACGGGATTTATCCTCTATTAGACTATTTACATATTTTTTCATATTAATAACGTCTGGTTTTAAAATTCTAAAACAAGACATCCCACCATCTCTAGCTTTAATGTCTTTCCATCGATTAATTAACAATTCCTTTCTCTGAATTTCATCCAGTCTGGATTGCTCCTCTAGGATAAGTTCTTGCTTATAAAATAGGAATTCAGCTTCTAATTCCTCTTGTGTTAAGCCTAGTTCTGGGTCTAGATCGTTTCTAGTACAATACCTGTCTATTAAAAGAGGTATTAGTGGTTCTATAGTTAAGAGATTGATTTGTTCAAAAGTCATATAGATTCCTTATTTTAATTTAGTAATAGTAATGTTTGTTCCTAATCCAGCCCCATAGTTGTAGCCAAATAAGTAATCTGCCATACCAGAAGTGCCTGTATATCCCCTCAATTCAAATGTTTTTGTAGCACTAATAGTTACATATGCTGTCCCGACTGTAACGTCTCCGGTAGTTCCCGATCCGTTTGTTTTAATCCCCGAACCTTTCTTAGTAATGACCGCATCAGTTATGTTGTATAAATATGAATGTCCAGACCCCTCTCCATTAGAAGAACTTCCGTCGGAAAATGAAGTAAACCAATCTATTCTGTAGGCACCACTGGGAATAGAAAACTGATCATTAGAAATAACAGCAATTGGGCTACCTTCTAACGTGTCAATAGGAATAGTTACACTAGCTCCCAATGTACTAGATGCTGTAACATAATCTGTACTAAATAATGTTGCCGTCAAAATGGAAGGGGTTATTATATTTCCGGTCAAAGGTTTGTAGTCAGGGAATTGGCGTTGTAGATGAATACTAAAAGGCAAGTCAAAAAGTGAAGCTCCCCCATTTCTAGTATAAACAGTTACACCCGTAGTTGATAATGAGGTATACATCATCATTCTATCATCTGTGGTTGAGCTTGTTAATACAACTGATGGGGCAACGGTGAACTTTCCTGTTTTAAAAGTTATAGCCACTACTCCCGTAGAAGTTCTACTAACACTTGCAATAGCATCACTATTCTGACTAGTAATTGTAGCAGTTCCGTTGTTTGCTATATTTCCACTAAAATCATTCTCTGGCAGTTGATTGCTATGAACTACTCCGTCTACTTCGGCTTGAGCATGAAAAGTTAAATGTGCTAAAGCTGATGATGTTCCAGATAAGTGAGGTCTTAATACATCTCCAGCTACTAACCTAACACCACTAACTGAGGGTGTACTTCTATAAGAAGCACTTGTGTAGTCATATGAAAGTCTAGTTGCCGCAGAAATTCCTACTACAGACGTTGTTAATTCAGTTGAGTTTTTACTTATACCCGCATATACACCATCAAAGTCTGCTGACATAGATACTGTACAATCTCTTAACGCTGTTATACTAAACCCTAAAGTAGAACTATTACTTATAGTACATATGGCACTTCCAACACTACTTCCAACGCTGCTAAAATAAGGTATTTTATTATTTGTAGATCCAACACCAGCATAACCGTAATAAAAAGCACTTTGCTCTTCAATCAACTTCGTATCTTTAAAAGCACTATTAGTTACCAATATATTATCCACATATAATTCTACTGTAGTGGTAGTAACCGTATTCTGCCATCCAAATTCGATCTCAGTGCAATCATCCCAAATATAAGCTGCTTCTTTAAAAGTCTTGCCAGCTCCGTTGGCATTATAAACTGCTGGCATATTAAAATATTGAATGTGTCCTGCGTTTGTACCATCTTTTTGTTTAACACATAATCTAAAAGCATTATCAATTGTAGTAGCACTCATTCTATTTTCAAACTGAATACCTAGATAACGTCCTCTTGAGCCTTGTGGTATAGTTTTAGTGAATCCAAAGTAATCATTCTGACCGTTAGCACCAGGGGCGTATTCAATGACTTTGGTGGAGGATTTTAGTAAATCTGCTGCATCAGTGCTTAAAGTTAAAGCACCTGCTGTGAGTGTTCCACCGCCATCGAAATCTGCGTGTTGACCTTGGAGATCTACTTCGGAAATTAAACTTAAATTATCACTTTTAATTAGGTGGATGGTGTCGGCGTCTTCTGTACTAAGAGTATATGTTTCGCTAGATGAACTTAATCCGCCATTTATTAATAAATGAGTTGCATCAACGGCCATTCCTAAAATAACTATTTTATAACCCAAAACACTTGGTTTAGTGTGTGACCATCCGCCAGCAGTTGAACTAGCATAGACCAATTGTCCACCGGTTAAACCAGTAAATCCTTTAATATTTCCACTTACAGAAACAATTCCAACATCACTTGCATTACCACCATAAACACAAATTCCAGCATAATCATATCTATTAGCATTGGTAATATCTAATTTATAAGCATAGCTTTGTGTTCTACCAGTATCTCCATTTGCAGTACCTTTAGAAATATAAATGGCCTCACCTACAGCAATTGTTTCACCTAAAGTAATTGAATAGCCATCATTAGATAGTAATTCAAACTTAGTTTCATCAAAAGTACCTGTGGAGGTATGTTCTGTAATACAAACATAAATATTGCGATCTACTGAATACCAAACCACATCGTCAACTGTATATTTAACGGATGGTTCCCATTTATCTAAACCGCCGCCGCCAGATCCACCGCCTTCAACTTGGAAAATATCTGCAAATTCAATATTTTGGATATTTTGACTTGCGTCTGTTTCTATAATAAAATAACCTAAAAATTGAGTTTTCTTCTCAAAATCAGGGGTTCCAGCTAAAGCCGCACTGGCTCCTTCAGATCCAAAGCTTAATACTACTTCACCAACATCGTTTAACCAAACACCACATTTTACAAATGTTGATGCGGTTTGATCATAATTTACAATATCGTCACCTACTGAAACAACTATATTACTTGCTCCATTTGCAGTACTAGGCAATGTAATTGTGGCCCCAGTAAAAGCTGGCATAGCTTTATTAATCATTGTGGTTATTCTGTTTTTAGCTGTTTCTGGATTCACAACTGTTATGGCACCGACATGGACTACCCTATCTGCGGTAGGGTCGGTTGGGTATAATCTTAAAGGATTAGTTAGCTCAGAATTAACCGAAGTTAATAGATTATCAGCTTCTGTACTATTAGCTGGTTTTCCACCGGTAATTGCAGTTGTATATAGAGCGCTAGTTGTTAGTTGGTCTAATTGTGCTCTATGGACTAACTGTCTAAGATCTGTTTTTGTCGCTGATGCCATTGTATTTCCTTTTAAAATTCTGTATTAGTTATGTATTTTGTCTTAAATACATTTGATTTAATTTCTATATTATAAATATACCTATATTATAAATATACCTATATTATAAATATACCTATATTATGATTGAAGATTATCATTATTCTGGACTATTAGGATAATCGCCATTCTAGATTATTGACTGGTGTATAGTAATCTTTAATCTTATAAGTTGTATTAATGGAGTGTTTGTGGGAAAATTTCTACGTTTAGTTTCTGGATTGCCAAGAATGGTGGATGAAAGTGGAACACCTACTATTTATGATGATTATTTAATCGTAGTTGAAAGTGGCGCTTCTGGGGCAAATGAAATTAATTTAGCCGATTGTGAGTCGGGGGATGAAATTACATTACCAAATTCAGGTACTTACGACGGTGATAATCTAGAAGTATACTTTAACGGAGATAGAGTTCAAGATGTTTTCGACTACAACTGGGTCGGAACCGGAACTAGAACTAAAATAACAATGACCTTTTCTTTAAATGTGGGGGATAAACTCCGTTTTAGGGTAGATAGAGGCGCTTAACTTATACCTAAGCAGAATTTATATAGTTGTTCTTTGATAAATTGTTCTTTATTTTTGATAGTGTATGGAATTCTGATAAGATGAACTCCTTTTTCTAAACAAAGTTTATTTTTAAGTTGGTCACGGTTTTGTTGTTTTTCAAGGGAATCGTTCTTGTTCTTAATCCTAAAATGCTTCTTAAAGTGAAACTCTCCGTCATATTCAAAAGCTAATTTCAACTCTTCGCAATACCCATCTAACTCCAATTTTTTACCCGTCTCTGGATTAATAAGCCAATAAGGTTTTTTAGTAGGGAATGGTTTGTTAGTTATCTTTTCAAATACAGATCTACAAATTTCTTCTTGAATAAAATTTCTACAATGTGGACAGCGACCTCCGTGCTTAAACTTATTAAAAGTAGTTCGATAAAGGTGCTTTTTTTCACATAAAATAGATATCTTTTTGTTAGATCCATTGTATTCAGAAACCAGTTGGTTATTATAATTTTTTATATAATCACTTACGAAGTTCCAAGAATATTTTACAACATTGGCACATACCGGACACCTTCCTTTATTACTACCAATCCAACTACCCAAGGAACTTGTATATTGATGACCACTTGGGCATTTAATATTTAATTTAGTATTGTGATTCCTATATTCGTTAGATAATAACTCATAACCTTCTGCTCTATACAATTCTTTTACTTGATCTATTGTTCTAGGTACATTATTGGCACAATATGGGCAACGAGTATTGCCATGTTTAAAAGCTGAAAAACTTGCCCAATATTCGTGGCCATAATTACATTTAATTTTTAACTTTTTTATTCCATTTATGTATTCTGTAGAAAGCAATTCGTAATTTCTTTCTACAATATATTTCTTAACATACTCTATGGGATGTTTTTGTTTACCAAAGCAAGTTCCGCATCTGTGGCCAGCCAAAAAACTTCCAATGCTTATTTTAATATTATGGCCAGAGGGGCACACAACGGACAGTAGTGTGCGGTTATTGGTATATTGAGTACTTAATAATAAATAATTATATTTTAACAACACTTCTCTGGCGTATTCTATTGTGTGTTTTTTACATCTCCTGCATATTGGACATCTAGTTCCTAACTTAAAATGATTAAAATCAACAAAATAATCGTGTCCTTTGGGGCATAATGTATGTAATTTATTGTGAGCATTGGTGTACGAATGAGATTTTAATAGATATCCAGTTAATTCAATATAGTTCTTAACGTATTCATAATCAATTTTTTGGCGATCTTCACATATTATACACCTACATCCTCTACTGAAAGCATTGTAACTCATATTTATTATGTGGTTATTTGGACACTTTATTTCTAAATCTGTGTGTGAATTAGTATACCCTACAGATAGTAGGGTATAGCTGCAAGATTCTAACTTAGCCCGCACTTGTTCAAGGGTAAATTTAATTCCACCACAACAGTGTGGACATCTTTTACCAGAAATAAAATTATTAAATCTAACAGAATAAATATGTTGTTTATTACATTGAACCAATATATTGGTATGGTTATTAATGTATTCAGTAGATATTAATCTATATCCAAAATTTTCAATATATTGTCTTACTTTTTCTAAAGTCAATTTTTTAGACATATTTTTAATACCTTACTATATTATACCATAAAAAAACAAAAGGAGCGGCAGAAATCGCTCCTTTTTTAAAAATAAATTAATAGTTAAATAAAAACTAGTTAATTCCTAGGATTTGAGATTGTTTTATTTCAATAATTCCAACTGTTTTAACTTGAGCGCACCAAACCGATGCATCGTTAGAACTAAATGTTAACTGAGTGGCAACATCAAATGCACCTGAATCACCCAAAAATATAGGTAAGCCAACTTCACTAGATTCAAAAGAACTGTCTGAGGATTGGAGAGTTGCTTCCCCTAAAATAATAACAGGAACATTTGATCCTATTTCTATAGCTGAAGCCGTTCGGTTTTGAGCTAGTCCAATAACGTAAATTGTATTGGTTTCAGATCCAGCGGCTCCGGCTGGTTTGGATGCTAAATATACCCTACCGGCTGTTTCCGATGACAACGCATACCTAACAAGTCTGGAGGAATTGGCTGGAACTTGAAATCCTGCCACGCATGTTTTTTCTATCTTATTAGAAGATGCAGATGCTCCTTCTACTGCGGTTTCGAGGCTCTGTAATGCTGATTTAATTGTAGAAGAATCAGCAATTGTTGATCCTGTAAATGTACCTAAATGTTCTGCATTAACGGCAACACCAGAAAGAGTTACTAAATCATCAACATCGGCTTGAGCGTCACTAGCAGCACTAGCAGCAGCATTAGCATTAGCGTCAATTTTCTGAATAGCACTTAATAAACTATCATCAGCAGTTACTGTTCCCACTCCACTAGTAAAACCAGTCAATACTTTGCCAATTACAGCAGCGTTACTTAAAGTAACCGCACCAGCGTCACTAATAGTTGCTTCACTAGACATTGCGACAGCAGATGCAATTCCAGAAGCATTGTAAACTATAATATTAGCAGCAGTACTTGTAGCAAATTTTACATCAAAAACGTCTTTAGTTAAAAGACCAGAAGCGGTAGTTGATTCAAAATATTTAGATGACCAGGAAGATCCTCCCCAAACGTAAAGCTTATTCGCTTCGTCATCAACAGCAATAAAAGTACCGACACTTGGAGTAACGGCAATCCAAGATGTTCCGTTAAATTCGACAATATCACCAGCAGAAGCACCATCATAATCAGCATGGGGAGCGCCGCCATCATGAGATAAAATATATCTATCACCAGTTACTTCGGTAGCTGGAGCCGCTGTGTTATCGGCCACATAACTTAAAGCAGATTCTTGCCATTCAAAGTTATTTATAACACCTTGGGTATTTGACAAGGATGTTTCTAAATCTTGTAATGCTTGTTTAATAGTTCTACTATCTTCAATAATAGCACCGGTAAACGTACCTAAATGTGTACTTGCAGCAGCTACACCAGACAGTGTAGTTAAATTAGCAATATGTCCTAAATCTACGTTTGCATCTGGCATTGTAATTGTTCTAACGGTAGATTCGGAAATTCCACTAGCTTCAAATGCAATTTTCTTAGAAGCGGTAGTGTTGTCAGAAATTCTAAAAACAGCATCGCTAAAATCAGAACCTAAAGCCGTTCCAATTGCACTATCAATTGCAGCTAAGTGAGAAGCAACAATAGCAGGAGAAGCTGGGGTGTAATTAGTTGGGGTAGCGGCTAAAGCACCAATCGCTGTGTCTAAATCTTGAATTGCAGCTTCAACAGTATCGGAAGCGGCTTGAATATTCTTTTTAGAACCATCGGCATATTCAAAATCAATTTCAGTAGCATCGTGTTTTGAAGCTTCACCATTTAAGTGAGTTGAAATAGCACTAGCATTAGTAGCAATTCCACCCAAATCTACGTTGGCATTTGGCATTGTAATAGTTCTAGCTGCATCTAAAGCTGAAACATCAAATGTAGCATAATTGGTTTCTCCACCAATCTTTACGTTACCTAAAATTAAAGTGTTTGTTGATAAATCAACATTACGGTTTAACCCGTTGATAAGACGTGATAAAATTTTAAAATCGGCCATATAACCTCCTGTAATTACGTCATTGTAATTATGTTATTTTTATTTTTCTTCTATGAGAAACTGCATCCTTACTTTTAATCCATAAATGTCTAATAATTTATTTGCTTCTGTAACGGTAGAGTCTATCAATTCTCTAATTCTTCCACCTAATTTTTCTTCAATCAGTTGAAGCTGCTCTTCGCTCATTTTAGATAATTGTTCTTCACTTACTTTCCTTACTCTTTCCATATTTACTCCAATTGACCTTCAACTTCCATATCTATTACTAAATCCTTTTTTAATGGGTCACTTAAATTTTTAGCTATTATTCCTACCCTAACAATAAAATCACCAGACACAAAACCACCAACACCAACGGAAGGTGCAATATTTGTTAACGAGCCCAATTTAGAAACATAGATAACATCGCTATAATCAAAAGAAAGGGAAACGTCTTTTAATCTTCCATTGGAAATATATTCTACTGGTTGTCCATCTGCCGAATCTTCTCTAACTACAGCGAAGGAAGCTCTGGCACTTGCTTCATTTGAAACGTCAATTATATCGACCTCACCAGAAGTATGATTAATAGATACGGGAGTAGCTTTGTTTAAGGAACTACCTGTAGAGTTCAAACCTTCGTCACCTTGTGGTGCTGTACTGATTGATCCCGCTAAACTTCTTGAATATGTCATAATTAATTCCTATATAATAAACCAATTAAATCCATCGCATACGTATGTGAAGGATGACCACTGTGCCTGAATTTCGTTTACGGCCGAGTTGTATGTGGCGCCTACCATGTCGTCTATCGCCTCAGCACCCTCAGCTCTTATCCTTACATAGCCAATTCCAGCATCGATTTTTTTGACCACTATGGTACGACCATTATTTGCACTAGCGGTAGGTAGCGTCATCAACCTATCACTTGCCCCAGTCGTTACCAATAATACATCGTAACCATCAATATCTGTAATTACATAATCGGCGCTATTAATATGTTGTACATTTTTAGAAGTACTGCCACTTGCCGCAATAACTATCTCATTGGTATTTTCAGTAATGATTATATTTGCACCCGACACTAACGTTCTAAATAATAAATTCACACCAGACTTGGTTTGGTAAACCTCTGCCCCAGTACCAACATTTACACCAGCATTGCTCTCACCACTCGATAGAGTTCCAACACCGGTATAGCCACCATTAACTTTAATTCTAATATCTAATATGTCTCCGATTACTAAATCAATGTCTATTTGGAATTGATTATTAGCAGAACCTACAGGACCTAATTCTATAAAGTCAACCCCATTTAATAATGGTATTCCATTTAAGTAAACATCTAAAACGCCCTTTCCAACTACATAACCTTGTGGGCTTCCACTATCTCTGGAGTCATCTGGTAAGGTAATAGCTGTACCGGCACTTATAGGCCCGGTCAATTCATTATCGGTAGAGGGAGCTCCCGCTATAATATATATAGGTTCTTGGTAAGCATTAGAAGCCAAAACTTCAGAAAATGCGCTTAAACTTGGATTATCACCATCTATTAATTCCTGACCATCCCACAACCAAACTGTAGTATCTGCAAGTCTATAGGCAAATATAAAAACATTTTCATTTAATGGGCAAGATCCAATACTAACAATTGTTAAATTTGATAAATCGATAGATGACGATGCGTTTCTATCTATCGTAAAATAAGCAACTTGATTTACGGCTAACGACACTGGACCGTTAGTTAATTCAATTGTCATATTGTTGGATGAACTTGGAATGGAAATATAAAGATATGGAGTAGTTACGTTACCATCTTCATCTGTATTAGCAAAACCGATTTCTTGATTTGCTCCATTCGTTGCCTTAGCGCAAGACTTATAATCTGGAGTAAAGCCAATAGTTTTATCTTGGGCTTTATCGGCCATCATAGCCGTCAATCTTGCCGCCCTTCGTGTTAGATTCTCACCTTCGATGGTGTTATAATTTTGTTGATTAAATTTAGTACTTACATCTCCTTCCGTAGGAATTGTAATGTAAAATGCCCCGCCCATATTTCCATTACTTGCATCGGCAGGTGTTCCATTATTTGCATCTTCTATTGTAACTACGTTATTACTTACAGTTGCAGTAAAATCAGCTAGGGCTTCTATTACTAATTGAGTCTTAGTAGCAACTTGATTTTCAGTATCTCCACTTGCAGATAAATCAACTTGAACACCTGTTCTACCTACTATTGCTGGATCCACACCAACACTATTAAAGGTATACCAAACATAATACTGAGTTCCACCAGCAGATTCAATCAACCAATATTGACCAGCAGCTATTTTAGATTGTGCATCAAATTCTACTTCGGTAACTTCTTTAATATTAACCGAACCAGAATAATTTGGGTCACTATCGCTTTCACTTCTAGAACCAATATAGTCCAATAAAGCTTGTGGAACTTCATCACTAATTTGAACGCTTTCACCTTGCTCTAATTCTCCAGAGCCCCCACCCATTCTAATATAAATCTTAGCAATACTGGCCCCATTATCGTCTCTAAAAAATAACCAATAAACATTGCCATCAAAAGGAACATCTTCTCTATCGGCTATTTTAATATGTCTTTTTGTTGAGGGAGAAGCACTTGTTTCGTACCAACCCCAAGTATAAACAGCATTATCACCAGCAGATCCGGTTGATAATTCTTGATAATTAACAGTTAGTGTAACTTGAGAAACAGAATCTACCGTCAATATTTGGTAGTATTTTGATTTATTTGCCGAACCTAACTTAATAAAATCACCAGCAGTTACGTTATTGGTCCAAGAAACGGCGCCCACAGAAGAAACTACAGCACTTCCATTAGTAAATATTAAATTAGGTGTTATCTCAACATCTCTTTCTAACTCTAAATAAGCAACTTCGCCGTCGGCTAATGTTATGTGGTTAGAGGTTAAATTAGCTAAAACTCTAAAGCTTAATCTACTTCCAATTAATCTTAAATAAAAATCTCTATCCCAGTTGATCTGGCCAGCAACAGATTCGCTATGAAAAAAAGAACCCCTACCGGTCATTTTTAAATTTGCCAAATCAGCATATAAATCATCTATACTGATATTACTTGTTAGGGTGTTCCATCTTGGAGTTCCCTTAATTAATTTAAACTCTGTCATTATAGCGTCCATCCACTCTTTTAATGACATAATTTGCTTATCGCCGCCCCTAAATGGAGAGGTTGAAGAGGATGATTGCCAATGATTTTCCGTTCTACCTTCTGTATGGTTGGTCCAAGGATATTCATAATCAGGATTTGGAGTATTAACCCCAGCAGTGCCTAATCTAAATAACATAGGTCTTTGATCAATAACACTTAAGACATTATTTGCACTATCTGTCTCAACAATAGCTATTGGTAGTACGTTACTAGCATATATAGAGGATGTGATAACTATTGTGTAGTTTAAAATCTGAGCTAAGGGAAGGGTTTTAGTAGTTTCAGTTTGTGAAGTTGGGTTCCATAAATATACTTGAGACAGGGTTGTGTCGTCTACAGCTCGACTATATTCTAAACCAATATAGTTTAGAGAACTGGGGGTAAAACTACCATCTACCTTTTCATTTACTGTAGAATTAAGAATTTCATTAGCTGTTCCGTCTGGAACCATCAAAAAAGTACCCGATACTGTTGACTTACCATGTAATACAGAACTATTTTCTACAATTAACTGTAGTCCATTAGCAGATGCTCCCACCGCACCTACCATATTGATTTCAAAACCTCTGGCAATATAGGATTGGCTTTCACCTAAAACTAACGAACTAAGTAACTCATCGAAATCATTAGAAACTGCTGATTCTATAGATCTCATATGAGGAACGTCCCAACGCATCTGATTAATTACATTAAATCTTCGTCTAACAGCCATCTTATCCTCTTAATTATTTAGGTAGATATATCTTTAAAGATTGTTATTATTTTAATTATAAATTAGTGTAAATCTAACTCATTATATGGTATTATACCCTTGAAATTAAAGCTTAATTTTACAACGCCCTTGGCAACAACTTGAAGTTGTTCACTTGTTACTTTCATTTGAGGTATCCATAAAATATCCGAATCAGTGTGTCTATCTTTGATCCTCAAAGAAACATAGGGCGCATGTAAAATATCTTGAATTTTAGTTCTAAGATCATACCCTTGTAGTCCACCAACAGACTTTAATTTAACACCAGAAATAGTACCTTGAATGCTTACTTTAGTAGTCACAATTTCCATCGGAAAAGCACTGTCAATACCATAAATTTCACTTTCACCGTAATCTATCGTATATCTGATCTCTTGGGCGCATGGATAAACTTTACCACCTATATAAAGCTTAATATCAACCCCTTTCATGGTCACTGATTGAGTCATTAAATTCTCCTTATTCTAAATCTTCGCCCCAAACCCAGTATTTTTCTGAATTCTCTGTATTCCACTTACCTAACCCGATGTCGTTCGGGTACAAAATCGTAATTACAACATTGATACCGGTAGCCGCTACTGTATTTATTAAATCCTCAGCATATAACCTGCCAGACACCACATCGGTTAAATAAAATGGATAATCCTCACCATTTTTAGTAACAGTATATGAGTAATCTTGTGAAACTAAAGATATATTTGTTCCAATTGGATGTACATTTTGAAATCTATAGGATGGGTTGATCATTAAGCTGTTATTTGAAGGTCTAGAAATATAAGGAACTGGGCCCTCTTCTTTACTAGTACCAAATCCAAATATCAAATGACCCTGATCGTCAGGAAACTGAGACGAGTCGTCAACCGTAACGATTAATTCTGTATTGGAGTCAACCAATATAGTTGAATTACACTCTTCCCCGCCTATTAAATATGGCTTACTTTCGTCATATAAATATGGCCCAAAGGTATCGTCTAAATTTGAAGAACCAGACTCATGAAGATGTGCGGCTCCTTTTCTATTTCGACGAATTACCTTAGTAGTTGCCGGCATAAATATCTCTAACAGTCTAGATTCTGTTTGGTAAGCAGCCGCATAAGTAAAGTTTGACGCTAACGTTGCTCTTTGTGGTTGATAAAACAAAATAGCAGTATCGTTTCCTTGCAATATTGTTTCAGCTATTCCATTTGGATTTTCAAACTCTACATAAGCTTCGGTAACTAATCCACCATTAACAGCAGATATTGTAAATGTCCCTCTATTTAAGAGATTAAAAGAAGTCCCGTATATATTAACATAGTCATCTTTTTTAACTTTACCAATAAAAGGATTAGGACCGCCTGACCAAGTAGCCCTTATTTTACCCCCAGATACTAAAGATAATGTCCATTGTGTTAATGCAACTCCAGCCGTCGGTCTTATTGCTGGAAACTTCAATGAATTCTGGGCCTTACCTCCGAATACTCTTATGGTTGAAGACGGGCCTATGGTTTCTGACATTAAAACAACATATGCTCCAGAACCATCATTTCTAGATATTGCGGAACCGGTACGTCCTAATTTTCTCAAGCTTTTAGTTATAGCGTCTGCGACTTCCTGGGCTGTAGCTGCCGAAATATTGGTAAACTGAGAAGCGTCAAAAATCACCTCTACTACTTCGCCGTCGTCAAATTGAATTTTTAAAGTATCTCCGTCTTCTAAAGCGTAAGGTTCAAATTCATTAGAAAACAAAGTAGCCTTGGTAAATTCATCCCCATACATAATATTTAAAATATTTCCTATCAGGTCTCTTACTTGTTTCCTATTTGAAACTTCAATACCTAACTCTCTAAATACCTCATCGGATAGTCCTACATTGTCTGGCCTAGTAAGATCTCTATCTGCCATTCTGGCATCCAAATACTTATCCACAGCAGTAACAATATATAACATATCATTAACAGCTTCTATATTAGAGATTAAATGAGAAGCACCTATAGATAGCGCCTCTAACACACTATCTGTTCGTGGACCTCGAATTGCAGGGTTAAGATAACTTCTCAGTCTTTTCTTTTGTTCTGAATTACTTTGATGATTGCTCATTAAGCGCCAACCTTTGCTACTGTAATATCATTAACAATGTCTAAAATAAATGGTTTTTCAGCAGCATTAATTACAATCACATCGTTTGCAGGACTATAGGATGGGGATGTAATAGATACGGCTTTAGTTCCAGGTATACTATTTACTGTAGATATAATGTCAGAAATAGCTATAGACTGGCCAATTGGAGATCCATTAATTAATGCGGCAATATTATTTCTAACTTGCTCCACAATCCTATTAAATGGGATACCAGTTTGAACTCGAACGTTGATAGAAACTTCAATCCTTCTCTTAAGAGGTGGTTTAATAAAGATTTCAGCCCCAGCAGCAGCAACGCCAGGATATGTAATGCTATCTCTAGGCTCGCCATATACAATCTTATTAGCTTCTGATATTAATCCAGTGTGGTATCTGTATGAATCTAATCCTTTAACAATACTTTCAGAAAAATTAAGTTTTCCCATTGCTTCAAAAATAACAGCGCCGGAATCTTTATTAATCTTACTTACTTGTTCGTTAGAATCAAAAACTAACACATATCGATTAGAATTTGACGGATCAACAGCCATAGTATAAATCTTTTTATATCCCACATATGGTTCTAACTCTTCCACATACACTTGGGTATGTTTAGAAGCTAATGGAACGCTTGATTGACTAGTTAAAATATTTCCAACTATTATAGAATTTTTATCCAATATTTTTACAATTGAATATGTTCCTCGATTAGCTTCGGTTAACACAGTTCCTGAAATGACTAATTTATCCCCTTCTACTGTGTTTTCATAAGGATGGAATTTTAATGCAGGTTGGTGAATCCTTAAGATATCTGCACCAACTCCAGATACGGTAATTCCTGTTTCAGATACAGCTAATGCATTGCAGCATTCTATCCAGTTGTCTCCGATTTTAGTAACCATAAATTTACCCTGATTATCGACATCGAAAGTAGTTCCAACCTCAACGATATCCCCGAGATTTACCACAGAAAAATCAGGTTCAACCCCATTTCCATTCCACTCAATTCTCATATCATTAGTAGTTACAATATCAAACTCGGTGGATGAATCTATTGTAATTGGGTGGAAATTAGACGAAACTACAACTCTTTCTTCACCAGCAGAGGGATTATCAATGTAAATACTATTTTCGTATTTTCTAATAACCCTAAAAATACCTTGATTTACCGCAGCAAAAGGAGATCCGATTTCAACATTATCACCTTCTTTTATAGCGGTACTTATAGTAATATTAGCTGAATTAACAATAGCCGAAGCTGCATCTACGCCATATGCGTTATCGGTAACGATAGTGTTGCCGTCGTCAGAAACTCCAACTACTTTAAATGTGCCATTATTAGTAGTATCGGCCATATTTTGAATTACAATTGTATCTTCTGACATGGCTTCTAGGAAATTTCTACTACCGCTTTCTACTGTATAGCTAGTATATCCAGTTTCATTATCGTAATTAACTGAAATACCACCATTATCGGCGTTTATTTCTACAGATTTTGTAAATACAGGTGCGCTACCCGTTATTCCATCCCAAGAGATACAAACCAAAGATCCATGTTTTTCAACATGAAATGCCCTTCCCTCATCTCGAATATGGTTTCTAGGTTGGCCAAAATATAAATCATAATTTTCTCTATTTCCAAATTCAACTTTTGATTGACCAGCGGTTGGAACATTGGGAGTAATAGTAACATTAGTAGTCGTACTAATTCCCAAATCTTTCTTCTGAGAATAGGTAGCTATTAATTTTATCCACTGACCGGCATGGAGACCCGATGCTGCCGACCTACTTATACTTGATCTGATATAATTAGTATTAGGAATTGAAGTACTTGAACTTAGAAAAGACCCCTCAGCCTTATTAGCGCTTCCACCAGTTATTTGTAAAGAACCGTTAGAGCCTAATATTAACGAAGCTAGTTGTAATTTAGTTTCCATATCAGTAGTTGATATTTTACCTAAAGTTGAAAACCCAGAAACAACTAGTGTTGATATTAAATCAACTACTTGTTTAGATGTGGTAGGTACTAACCTAAGATCTTCACCATCGTTAAAAACATAGGCATTAGCTGTGTTAGTATTATAATTTGGTAAAGAAAGAGAGTTTTTAAATGTAAAATTAGCAGCAGGGGCCACAGCGTCCACATCACTTTCTAATATCCAATTTATACCGTCCAGTAACGATATTCCGTCTGTATTAACTACAAACGAATTATCTTCGTATGTACTTAAATCTATAACACCAGCTCCCGTAGTTCCATTATCTCCAATTACAGAAGCGATTATAAAATCACTCAAATTAGCCGTAACGTAATCTACCAATTCTTGTGCTGTCGTATCGGAATCTTCAAATAAAGATATGGTGTTATTTTCTAAAGTTGCAATATTATTTTCCGCCACAGCAGAACCACTAGGTCGTCTGACCGTAAAAGAACTTGAAGTAGCAGAACTTATTCTAAATGTACCTGTATTTTCAACACTAAAATCACCATTAGTATTGATTGTAACGTAATTACCAGCCACTAGTGAATTCATACTAGGATTTGTCCCGACACTATTATAAGTGTATGTGACCTCTTCTACACCGGCTACTGGGGTATTTGCGGTTATCGTAATATCCCATTGTGTAGTTCCATCAATAGTATTCGGAACCGCCGAACCAGATTTTAATGACAATCTAATCCTAACCAAATCGGAAATAACTATCGTATGGCTAATTCCTAAATTATTTGCCGTTGGATAGGTATATCCTATATTGTATTTTTCTCCACCTCGTCCCCAAATAGCAGCCCTGTACAGAATAGCGTCTTCGTCGGTAGAAGAATTTGGATCAATTACATTCTTAGCTTTCATAAATACTTTATAGTTATTAAAACTATAGGACGATCCAAAATAAGTATCAAACGTTTCTGTTAATCCAGAATCTATATCGTAAGCCCTAAAGCTATCGGCATTAACTGACATACTATTGTTGGTTAATGCTTTTCTATATAAACTAATCGGGAATGTTTTGGTTGATGGATCATTATCCAATATAGTAATTAGAGAATCGTTATAACTAAAATCCAAAGGATTTGCTAAAAAATAACGATCATTTACCCTTAATCTTCTCATAATATTATTTTGATTAATATCAACAACGGCTCCGGTTAGGTCTTTAATTTGAACACATTCGTTATAAGACGAATTGTCTTTAATTTCAGATCCGCTAAAAAGATATGGATGTAACATACAAACTATCTCATTAGGATCAACACCTAAGGTAGAAAGATTGGTAGTAGATGTAAAATCAGATAAAAAACTATTAGGGACATCTGCTGATTCATCTGCTGACACACTAGAATGAATAAATATTGGAAATTCATTATTATAACCCTCACTATCGTTAAAAGCAAAATGGGACGTTATTGATTGGCTAGAATCGCTTAATGTGAAATTTAAGCCCTTAGCGGCTTCGTTAATGGCAACAATGGTTATTGATCCGTCTAACCCCATGTTTTTACTGGTAATTATTAAATATTCATCATTTTCAACAGAGAAATAACCACCTTCTAAAGTTGACGATAATGTAGAAGCTATTGTATTAATATCATAACTACCAGCGCTCATTTTAATTTTTTGAGGTGCGTATTGTGATCGAACAATTACTAAACCTTCACTAAAAACGATGGTACTTTGGTCTGATGTGGCTGCATATTCAGAAGCGGTTAGTCTAAGTTCAATATAGTCGTTCGATACAATCTGTGTACCAACACTACAAACTCGACCTTCAATTCTGTTTTCAGGATTAAATTCGTCTGACCATAGAACTATATAATCACCTTCTAGCACTCCAGAAAAAGCATCGGTAACCTGCGATCTGATTCTTATTGTGTTGTTGACTTCTTTAGTAAGGTGAACAATACTATCAGCCACAACACCATGATTTATGATAGTATTTGGCTTATCTATTAATAACCAAAGGTATGCGTCATTACTTAATGTGACATTTCCTCCAAGTATTTTTGAACTTGATACTGAAGCTTGGGTAAATTCTGTTCCAGCAGTTAAACTATCTCCTACACTTAAGGCATGAGTTAATTTAAACTGAGCGGTGTTTCTAGAAAAAATAAAATCAGCCTCTCTGCCTTGAGCGGTTAATCCGTTTGACTGAGAAAACATTCCTTTTACAACTAAGGTAGATGAGGAATCTATTTCTAAAGACGCTCTACTTTTATTTCCCAAGTTAGATGCTAATATTATTCTAGTTCCATTTATAGTAGCGGTTACTCCAATTAATTTGGAATTAAAAACATTAATCCAAGATTGAAGATTATTGGTTTTTGCTAAACTAGCGTGAGTTCCTTCTGCGATAAAATCCGCATCGGTAATTATATAAGTTATAAATTGAGTTCCATCAACTTTTAATATTAAAGATTCTCCTGAAACTAACGTATTTGACCAATCCGTTTGGTTTTCAGACTCTACAGAAGCCGATCTTCCACTTCTACTCAAAGCTTCTTTATTTTTATAAAGTCTAAGTGTTTGAACCTCATCCCTCTGGAAACCTAGGGCTATTGCTGAGTCTGTTCCAGTAGTAGGGTCTGTTATTTGCAAATATTCATTATCTTCATTTTTAGAAGTAATAACGACTTTAGTCCCATTATTTGATGTCTGAGCTACAAATGTTAATTCTGGATCCGCATTAATAGAAGCTACAATTTCATAGGCCGTCGCATATCCATTATTTTTAAAATCACCAATGTTAAAAACGTGTTCTGAGAGCGCCCCTCCAATTAAAACAGCCAATCGATCTGTTTCTGAAACAGAGAATGGTGATATTTCGGTAGATTCTAAAAATGCTTTTCTAACTGAGGTTTGTGATCCACCAGTAGCCAATTGAAAATGGGTTTCCCCACCTAAAGCCGAATCTACAATATATTCAACACCAACACCAGCGTCTTTTTCCTCATACCCCTCTCCATTATCAATATATAGAGTTGTATTTTCTCCATCTGAAAACATTTCATTAGATGTAACAATAGAATTATCATCGTCTGATTGTGCTCCAAGCACAGAGTTTTTTACTGCAATTGTCGTACCTAACCCCTTAGAACTACGAGATTTTTTAATTCTATTTCGGATCTCCTCGTCTGTTTCTTCATTTTTTCCAGTCGTAAAAGGATTTGGATTAGTAACGCTAGCACCCTCAAAAGGAACTGATGCAAATTCAACTATTGCTCCTCTAGGTATATTACTGTCTGTTCCAGGCTCTTGAGCTGCTACAGACACGTTTGCTATTTCAACTTCTCCATCTAATATAATTGCGGCTTGGGTCGTTGTAAAAGAAACTACAGGGGATGACCCTAAAGTTCTAGTCTTAACAGTAGTTCCGATTGGAATATTCCTAGTACCGCCTTGGGCCAATATAACGCTTTCTGATATATTGTGATATTTAGTTGTTGCAGATGAAAGATTGATTTCATAAAAACTACCTACAGCAACAATAGATGTGTAAGAAATTGGCCCCTCTATATTTGGAGTTCCACGACCAATATAAATTGCACCCGTTGGTGTAAATAAAGAAGCATCTGAAACTTTAATTACAATACTTCCAACCGTAGGAGGATTTGAACCAGCATAAATCTTAGTCGCTATTTTGGTGTATCGGGTGTCTGATACGGTTACCTTGCCTGTAGCCACTTGAGCTGGGATAGGAAGTACCCTTTCTTCTTTAGCCAATCTTTTTAATGCTTCGGCTCTAGCCCTATCAACAGAAAAATCTCTTAATATAGCGAACGTATCTCCAGAAGAGCGATATATCGCCTGTGCCATACATTCAAAAAAGGACACCATCGCCCCGCCAACATTAACATCATTAACACCTATTTTTCCCATATAGGACGCTAACATTTCGCCTAGTATTTGATTATAACTTTTTGGTAAAGGCACGTTTGCCATACTCTATCTCCTTATAAATTCACATCAAAATTAATTGGAAGAATTCCCGATTGATTTGCTAGTTTTACAGCCATATCTATTGCTAAGGTTGGTCCAACTAGTTTTATAGTTATTCTTTCTATAGAATCAAATCGTGGATCGTCTTCTATCATTTTATTTAAAGCCTTAATTATTTCGCCATTTTCTATATCCGCTACTGACATTCCATGTTCTAATCCCAATCCATAATCTAAATGTCTAAGTAGTGTTCCTTTTTTAATTTTAATTTTCAACTTTAAAGCCTGTATTAAATTAGTTAAACCATTGGATAATCTTAAATCTCCTACTGAATTAATGGCCAAATCACCCTGATCAGTTAATAACCAATCTACTTTGGACAATTTGGTTAAATGTTTTTCGTCCAAATATGGTATTTCAAAAGTTCTATCATCTTCCTCAGCAGGTGTATTAATAGGTATATAGATTTGGTTTTGGCTATTTGCTGTTCCTGGTAAATAACCTTGTAATTTAGCGGCTCCGGCAGTAGTTAAATTATCTAAATTATCTAAACCATCTACTGTTATCAGGTAGTTAGTGTCGCTAATTTTCTCTACATTAATTATCTTTCTTATAAATGCGGGTACAGTGTTGGACGACAATACAATATTTTGCCCAATATATAATTGATTTAAACTATCGTCAACTGTTATTTGTCTACCTTCTCCATTACTTAATAAATTATAGTAAAAGCCCTCCTCATCTATATAAGGGGATCTTAAATTATTTAACGTTACGATCTCAATCCATCTATCGGGGTTCCCTAAATATCTTGCCGCAATTTCCTCAATAGTTAAGCCAAAAGGAACGGGGGCTAAGTATTTGGAAGTATATTGTTCAAAATTAATTCCAGCTTCGTTGGCCAATCCACCAACATATTCTAATGGACTCTCTATCTTATTGTCGTCCCATTCTTTAGTAGCAATCAGAAGGTCGTAGGATTGAATAGCTTCCATTAAGGATTCTAATATTTCATTTTCTTCCAAGGTCATGGGAATGATTCTTTCTTTTGGGTCGGGTAGCCCATAAACATCTGAATATGTTTGATTACCGGCACCAAAATAATTAGATAGATCATTCATTAATTTTTCTAACTCATTTCTCGATTCTCTATGGTCATTAACGGTTGTTAGTCTAATTATCTCTAACTCATTATCAACCAAGGCTTGTTGTTGTGGGGTTAAAATTAAATCGTCTAAACTAACTGAATTAAATAACTCAAAATTTTCTTCTGGGTTTTCAAATACAGAGTCTAAAGCGCTAGTTTGTAATGATTGCGAAGCTTCTAGTCCCAACGCCCCATCTGCAACGGCTTGAGTGCTTAAGCCCTCGAAACGATTAGATTCCGATACTATAGCGTTAACCGCCGCTCCTGCCCCAGCAGTAAGACTTTGTGTTTTTATATTAATACCAATAGAAGAAATACTATTACCGGTCGAAACTCTATTACCACCATTATCTACACCACGTTTAAAGGCATTTTTTGTTATAGATAAGGATTCCTTAATAGAACTTTTATAATCACCAATTATAGAACTTGGAAGGTCTACTACCGCAAATGCTAAGCCACCCAAATCTTTCACTGCTAAGGCGGTTTGTCTTAAAATATCTAACGGTTTTCTAAAGTCACTCCTTACCGCTCTAAGCAAATTCATAGAAGCTGCCAAAGTAGCCCTAGCTCCGTTTATTCCCGTAATTATTCTTTGTAATGCGTTAGGAGATAAATCTGGTAATTCAGCCTTTACCCCAGTTTCGTTAGTGGAAATATCAACCCGTTTCCACGCTTTAAGTTGAAAACTAAATATTACCTCATTAGGTCTTTGTTGGTTTTGATTCCAATTAAATGTTAGCGGGGTAACTATAAATGATTGATTTTGCTTAGGAATATTAAATACTAAGCGCCAATGTTTGTTAACCGCTTTCTTTTTTTCCTGAGCATATCTTTCAAAAAACTGTGCCATCAGATGGGCTTTGTAATATCCTGTTTCTGTTAAGCTACCTGTAGATTGTGGAGAAGCGGCGTCGGCCAATCGATTAGGGTGTTGTCCAGTAAAAGCACTTTGGACCTGTTTAATTCCTTGTACAACACCGGTTAATGCTTCAAATGTGCCGCCAAACAAAGATCCTAAAATTGTGGGTGATTTTAATTTAGCACCTTGTGTTGGTCTATTTGGCCAAATACCTGTAGTTCCTTGAACTGAAATTAATTTAAATTTAACCCCATTATGCTCTTCTACCACACCACGCATTGTAGCCGAAGTGTTAATGGCAAACTGGTCAGTAATACTCAATTGTTGGGGGGTTATTGGCAAATCAACAATCCAACCAAGCGATTGGGTCATGGTCTGTGTTAATGAAAAGTCAGTACCGTGTTGGAAATATGAGGTATCTACATCCATAGGACGCATAGTGCCCCCTTCGGACGTAATTACTCTTTTTGTACGAATATCTATAACCATTAGTCGGTATGGGTAAACCCTATCCCACCTTTTACCATCTATAAAATTGGCTGGAAAAAAAGACTCTTCTTTTTTGGACTTATTAATGTCCCAAGGCTCTACCTGGGCACTAATTCCGGTTGATTTTTCTTTAGAGGACGAATCATTAAAACCTAATTGATTATTGACCCAATCCTGCGCTTTATCAAACAAACCCATTAAATAAATCCTTTTTATAGTAAAATGAATGTTAATATTGGAGGGTTTTTATGGCATTATAATTATAAGATTATCATTATAACAATCTTTAAGTTAGAACACAAAAGGAGTGGGTAAGTCCAGTAACCCAATAAAACCATGAGATATTTAGTAATTTTATTGTTTTTAATATTTAGCTGTTCGGGCGTTACTCCAACCCAACCAAAAAATGAAGAATTTAATCCATATTTGGAAAGGTTTATTTTTGAGGCTAGAATATCTAAAGAAGAAATTGACAATAAAATTCATTTAGAATTTCATAAATATCCCGACAAGTCAACCGTAATTGGAACATGTAATTTAGGCGTGTACAAAAATGTAGTTTGGATTAATATTGACTGGTGGAACAGAAGAGATGTTTCTGACTATAAAAGAGAGGCTATGGTTTTTCACGAACTCGGTCATTGTTATTTATTTAGAGACCATACTTTTGAAATAAAGAACGAAAGTTCAATATCGTCTTGGTTTAACGAATTATTAGTAGAATTAGGGCTCAAGTCTGATAAAAAATATCTTTATGATGGTTGTCCAATATCTTTGATGCACCCCTATGTTTTGTCTAACAGATGTTATATTGATCATTACGATTATTATATGAAAGAATTGTTTAGGAGATAATAGTGGATATAAAGAAATACATAGATCTAGCCCTATCTTCTTTGGAAAAGGCTAATTATTACAGCGAGATACCTAAAGAACAATTGGAAAACACGCTAACTAACCATATTGAATATATGTACTTAAAAGAAATGGAAATAGTGTCTCTTCAAATAGACGCCGATAGGGTTGGGGGTAAGGCTTGGACATCCAAACAATATGATGAGGCGATAGATAATGTGACTAATACGGTTTTAAACGAAGTTTATGAAATAGCCCTAACTAATCCTAATTTTAGCCTTAAAAAACTAAAGAAGCCTGTATAATCTAGCATTAATTAATCTTGTATATTTTTTCGATATATTTTGATCCAAAAAAACCGTACTATTTTCTTTATTGATAATATTAGCAGATATTTCTTCTTGATTGTCAGCTACCACATAAATAGCGTTTCCAATACTAAAATTAGTAGCATCCATTAGGTGTATCACATTAGTTCCTGCTGCTGGAGCCCTAAAAAGAGACGCCTTCATTATTCCATCATATGTATTGGCGGCAATATTATTGGCATCTTGCATTTGTTGTTGAGCAGCCTGTCCCTGCTCTAAGCCCTTCAATTCAGTTAAAGATCCCATTAAAATATGTAATCTTAAGGTAATAAAGCCAAATCTAGTTCCGTAAAATCCAGACGAACTAGTGATTGACCCATCTGTTAAATTTTGCACAATAGTTCCAAGATAAGAATTTAGCTGGGCCATTCTGATAGTTAAAAAAGCCTGTCGAGCAGTTAATTCGTCTTTTAATGGTTGTAATTCAGCAGCCCTAAACTTAGTAGGATTTAAAAGATTTACATCGTAAGAATTAAAACCCGCTGCTGTAGTTTGACCATGGTTAGTATCAAAATCAGCTAGTGCTTGCCAAACATCTATTATTGATATAGCGCTAGTGATATCGGCTTTAGATGCTATATTTTGTGCTGACCTAGTTATGTCCGTATCGGTAGTTACTATTTGGGAAAACAAAGTGTTTATAAAATCTTCCCAATCTTGAACGGCATTTTTGCAGCTAGTAGCGGCGGCTTGCATAGGGGCGTAATCCTCAATAATATCGGGATCGGGAAATACCCCAGCAATCGCATGTTGCCCTGTACTTCTAGTTATATCCGTAAATGTTTCAATAGTAGTAATATACGATAAGATAGAATCGATCTTATCTTGTTCCTTAGTAATTACAGCGTAGGACTCGTCAAACTTCCTTCCTAGGGCGCTGGTATAGGCATATGGTAAAAACTGAGTCCAAACTCCGTTTGGTAAATTGGGAGTTGGAGTAAGTGGGTCGTTCGGAAAAAATGGGTTATTTTTAATTCTATTAACCGAATCTGTAAAGTCCTGCTCTGTTAATTCTGTCCTCTGATTCCCATCGTATTTCCCTAATTCTACCTGATAACCATTAATCAATAAAACATCGGAATCAACAAATTTCTTATGAGCATTGTCTTTGGATTGTACTGCGATCTTAATAGTCCCAAGACTATCCTTAATTCCTTCAAATTGAGCGTTTTCGCCAGGAATTTTAACTACTTTTTCGGAAATTCTAATTCGTTCGTCTTGTGTTAGTGCTACCATAGATTAAAGATTGCAATTCACTTTATCCAAAATATTAAATAATTCTTGTTTTGTCTGCTCTCTGGTCCCATTATTATCTACTTTAATACACTTGTCTTTAAAAAGAAAAACCGATGTTTCTGAAACGTGGGAATCTTTAGTAACTTGAGATTCTGCTTTTTCTCTAGCTAGATACAGAGGTATGAACTTATAGCCTTCTTTATTAGAGAAGTAGTTGTATTCATTGGGAAAACGAGCGTCAGATATTAACGTCACATCCTCACCGAGTTCTAAATTTTTGCAGTGAATATCTTCATCTCCCATAGCCCTAAGTACCTGTGTGCCTACTATTTGTGCAATATGTCTAGCCGATTCTAATTCCATGCCAACAATATTTTTAAACTTTTCGGCAATTTCGGGTAGACTAATGTCGTACCCAAAAGAACTAATTACCCTTCTGATATCAGAACTATACAATTCTTGTTTAAAATTAAATATCCTAAACGGTATTTCCTTATATCTTTGATCGTCAAAAGTATTGCGTGGGATACCAAACGCCATAGAACAAACATCTTTTAATTTATCGGCTAAGGCAGCTTCAACAACCTGTCTACCCTTATTTTCGTAATATTCTTTTATATATTGAGTTGCTGTAGACTTACCAGACGTTTTTACTCCTGCAATACACACGATTGTTTTCATGCTTCCCCTTGGTTTGAATTGTTATTATTTATTTACTTTCTTTAATTCTTTCAGACAATCCATTAGGTCGTTTGCTCTTTTGATTATCTCTTCATCTACCTCACAACTTCTATTGTGGGCTTTGGTGATTAAAAAAACGTTTTTAACCCTACAGTTTTCCGCCACATCTTGAACAGTACTAGCCTTGTCATCCGCAAACATTACTATTTGATATTTCTTAGCAAGATCTTTGATAGTTTTTACCTTATCGTTAGAAAAATACAATTCATCACAATAAATATCTTGATCGGCTAAGTTATATTCGGTGGCTACTCTAAATTTCTCATTCCTAGCCGTAACAATAATGACTTTATATCCAATCTCATGAGCGGTATCTAAAGTGTATTTAGCATAATCTAATGGTTTTAATGCGGCATACATACCGTTCTCTTCATATAGTTTAAACGTAGCTCTTAGGTCGGCTCCCGTTACTCTATTCCCCCTAGCATCTGTTATGTCTAAGTCATCAAAATTCCAAGTTTTTATATCATTATGGCTAACACATGTTCCATACTTTTTATTGTGGGCCTTACATAATGCCTGTAAAAAGCCTACAACTGTATCGTCATAGTCAACAACAATTGCCTTATCTTTTTTAGGTGATTTTTTCTTATCCGCCGATCTATCCACGATTCTTTCATTTGTCTTTTCTGTAGGTTGAACTAAATCTATCATTTTATCTCCTACCTTAATATACCATAAATTACTTATGATCTATATTTTCTTGTTGATAAATAATCATTTCTGGAAACTGTAATGCGGTTAAGTGCCCTAAGGATTTTTCCTTAGAGAACACGCATCCTGTATCTATATTAGCATATGTTTTCTTAATCTTTGGTTGACTATTTGGAGTATGTCCAATAACACTAAAAATATCTCCAACATATCTAAGGTTGTAAGGCCTATCCCACAATATTACGTTTTTATATTTAGTTCCTACCTCTCCATTGTTAGCTTGTATCCCATGCCAACAGTTAATAATATGGCTATGGCTAACTACCAAATGCCTACCTTCTCCAACCACACTTTTAAACTCTAAATAAGTAGGTAATCTCTCCATCCATTTTATATCTGACGAAACAGCGTCACTATCTACACTATCATTAGTCTGATACGACCTTAACGTTTCCACTCCGCCATTTAATAACCATACATTGCCATATAAGGACAGTGCGATTTTATGGCTGTGATTGTTCAATACTTTATATTCATCTATCATCATTTGTTCATGATTACCCATAACACATTGGTAACCACTTAATCTAACAAACTCCACAACCCCTCTAGAATTTGGACCTCGATCTATTAAATCTCCAACAAAACAAACACCTTTGTCTTTTTCTGATTGAGGGATTTTGTCCAATAAAGACTTTAAAGTTTCTAGACAACCGTGAACATCTCCTATTATTATCATTAATTACTCCACATAAAAAGTTCATCCATATAATATTTAAAGTGTTTTTTATAACACAGACTAGGGAATGATTTATAATACATTATAGACCTTGGACAGCCGTCAGTCAGAATTGGATTTTCAGAAAAATCATGGTTTCTCTTTAAAATATGGTGGCCCAATTCGTGAGATATTAAAATAAACCTACCCATATTGTCAAGAGTTATCCAATGATTGATACTTATCGTAGTTTGATCGGTATCTCTGCGATAGACTCCCGAAGCGGATTTACTATCTGGTATTTCTCCTAATTCCACAACAATAGTTGGTTGGATAGAACTGTGTCTATATACCTTATAGTAAGTATTAAATTGCTCTATATATGGTTTTAATTCAGTCGATACGTTAGGATATTTAATCGGCTTAGGAACAACGCTAGCACATCCTACTAATAATAACAAAATCAACAACTGTTTCATAACTAATCCTTATAAAAATTCCAAATATATTTTTCTAATAATGATTTTGGTAGAGGGTCATGATAGGAATAACTAAATTTAGTATCCATCTTAGTCATAATTCTTTTGTTTTTAATTACTGACCTGCCCCTAAGCGTCCATCGCCTAAAAACCCTCATAGCTTGGTATGATAGTAAGTAAGCATTGGCTTGTTTAATATACTGATCAATATTAATTGGGAGCTCTAGTTCTTTTATTAATTCGACAGTATCAATTTCGCATTCTAGTTCAACGCTAATGGTGGTGTTGATATATTTTTCCAACTGTTCTTTGGTTAATTCGATTTCATTACTTAACCATAAGTCCAATATTGAGACGCAGCAAATTGTATTTCCAACTACTGTACAGTAAAGATTTCTCCACGCCCTGGTATTTTCTTTATATTGTCTAAAATGACAAAACTCATGTGCTAAGATCGGTAACCACTCTGATTCTGGTCGATTAATGGCGACCGACAATATCTTAGCCCTATCATCGAAAGAACCAGTACAAGAAGTTCCGTTTACGTCAATAGACTTGCCATCCACCAAATCAACTTTGATATCGCTTTCGGCGCACTGTTCTTTAACGTATTTTAAAAATTCTTTAGCGTTCAATTAAATCTCTCTTTTATCCCCATGAATGGCTTTAAATGTTGGAAACCTTAAGCTAATTCCACCATCTTGGTTTTGTGTTTCTTCAAAATATTGTATTGTTACTGTCTTACCAAGAATATCCGATGGATTATTTTTAAATTGCCTTCTTTGCGCAATAGACCAACCTGACCCAACGCCCACATCAAATCCCTTATGTTTTATTACAGCCTTAGTCATAACCTCTTCTTCTATTTCTGAATTACCAAGTGCAAATCTCATTTTTCCTATCTCTATATCTGTAACAACATACTCATCGTCAAAAAACTTCTTTAATTTTAATAAGTTATTAGTTCTCTTACCTTCGTAAGGAACATCGTGCCTAATTATTAAACCTTCCCAACCTTGCTTTGTAGCAGCCGACACGCCTTCCATTAGGGTTTCTAAGTTGGGAACAAAAGATTGTTTTAAAACCTGCAAACAAGTTCCTTTATAATTTTCCATTAGTTTATTTAAATTATTTAACCTTTCAGTTAAATTGGTATTTCCCTTTTCCTCTACAAACTCACCAATAGTTAACATATCAAATATCTTATAGGCTGGGTTTTTAATTGTGTGATCTTTTCTTCTAATTTCAGACATTACGCTTTGAAAATCTTCTTGGCCATTCTCATCAACCAAGCACATTTCTCCATCTAACACACAATTATCTATATTAAGTTGACTAACTTCTTCTTTTATTACATCTAGGGTTTCAAATTCCTTACCTGTTCTGGAAAAGCACTTGACATCTTCACCCATCTTTACAACTAGGAGTCTGCAACCATCCAGCTTTCTCGAACAGTACCAACTTTCCTTATCGAAATTGGGTTTCTTGGTAATTTTGTTATAATCCTTCGCTAAAACTACGTTAAATGTTGGAACGCAATTTGGAAATACGGCATTAATCACATCAGCCTCAATACGGCACTTAAGGTTTTTATCGATTGCTGATAATATCAGATCTTCAAACTCTAAGTTATGGTCTATGAATTTTTGTACCGAAGCAATAGCAATGTGTCCTGTAATTTCCCTATCAGAAAGCATAGTTAGCAAGTGAATCAGATCATTTGAAAATACTGGTTCCACATCTTGAAGCTGACGATTAAGTTTAATTACGTTTTTAGAAGTTACACCAAACTGCTTAAAGGGGCTATAAATTAGTCTTAAATACTCTTTATTATTAGGGTATTTAGCAAGTATCTCTTTCTTATAATTGACGCTATTAGACTCTTGCAGTTCGTTAACCATTTTTTGAAGTTGTTTCATCTAAACTCCTAATATTCTTGTCAATTCATTCAGTTTGTATTTAGTTAATAATGACTTTCCATTATTTAAAAAAATAGTAGTAATGTCACTACCTCCGTTTGAATATAAACAAGCAATATCTTCAGTATAAATCTCACTTATGTTTTCAGAACTTTCACCGGTTAAGCTATCCTTCTTCAGTAATTTTAGAACTATCTTCATTAACTAACCCTCCAATTAAGGAATAATACTCGTTTACTATCGCTTCCAGATTAGGAATACTTTCCGCTAATCTTTTAAGTGGATAGCTTGTTACTATCTGAATCGCTAGTGCCATTCGACCAGACACCTCTATAATTTTCAATAATTTATCATTCTCATCTTTAAGTTTCTCACACTGAATATCTAGAGATTTTGCTATTTCTAACAAAGACTCACTATCTCCATTAATAAACATTGGTTTATATCTTTCTCTCATTTATCTTCCTTGTATTTTTCAACCAAATCCTTAATATGCATTAGTATATTGTCAGGTGTATTTATATTAGATAATACCATTATTTGGTCTATATTTCTGATTAACTCAGCTTCTTTAGATTGGGTAGATAGATAGGCAACGTCCAAATCAAGGTTTTTATCTAAATTATTAATAAACTCTTTGGTAAAATTTGAGATCGACTCTTTTGAGGAAGCGCTAAAGTTGGTTTTATAATCTCTAAAGGTTTTTTCTAAAATGCCGTGAATGTGTTTTTCAACATGTTTCATCATACTTTTATTGGTTTTAATTGTTTTAATATCTCCAACATATGTACCATATCATATGTCAAGCTTTCTCCTGTCTGAAGAATAACAGATCCACCACAGCCTGGGGTGAGATTTACCCCAATAATACTGCTTTTTCTTATTTTACAAAAGCTCCCGTCTGTAGAGGTTAGATTTACAAATTCATCGGTATTGTTTATTTCTGGAGCATACCCAAACACCAACTTTCTCTCTCTAAAGTAGGACTGTAGGGAATCCGATCCATGAAGGCCATTGTCGTGCTTTTCGGTTCCGCTATAGTACGGTCTCAATTTAAGAACGGCTAATCTCCACAAATCAATAGAGTTTAAATTATCTTCCTGACTGTGAATATCCAAAACCAGCCAAGGCCTATTTGCCATTCCATTAACTAGCCTATCGTAAAAATCTTTATTCTTATGCTCATGGTAAAAATCAGAAACAAACTCTAAGGAGGGCGATTTTATATATTTAATATCGTCAATGGCAAATTTAGCGCTTCTAATATCCCAAAATACTTCGCAAAGCTTATTTGCTTCGATTATGTTAGGTTTAATTATAGCTAATGTGTTTTGCATTTACTCTCCTACAGTATTATACCACAAATTACTATTGATTTTCCTGAATATGCTTATAAACTTTTTGCATCCACAGTTTAATATCGTTAATACATTGGGTGCCCATAAGTGCCCATTCCTTATAATCTTCTGGGGTTATTTCCGTATCGTTTTGAACGATACTGGCTAAACTAGTTGTTTTAGCGGCTAAATGATAGATATCATTAAACAACTCTTCGTTGGATTTAATCTTCACCGTTGCTCCTTTTTTGTCTTTTTGTAGCCCCCATTATCTTATAGGATTTAACCTTTAGAGGAAGATTAGCCATTCTTGCCGCTCGAACACGATGGCGACCGTCATTATAATCCCACCTATTATTATCTTTGTCGAAATATATCTGCACCGGTGGAAATTCCACACCCTCAAGCATCTTTGTGGCAAAAAGAAAAGCTTTATGTAAATTTCCCCCATTATCGGGTAACGACCTTACCTGTTCTTGAGAAATATAATATTATTGTTTCATGCGCCTCCTACTAGGTTAATACTCTTGATCACGACCCATATTTCTATAATAAAACTCGTTTTCGTATTCTTCCATTTCTCTCAATATCTCATTAACACAACTATCACAAATATTTTCGTCTTCACCTTGATACAACTCACCACACCTTTGGCACTTTTTCTTCTGACTATTTATAAATGCATAATACTTAACTTCGCACATTATTTACCTACCTGATAATTAGACAATACAGTCGTATAATAGGTTATAAAATCATACAAAACATGACACATCATAACCGTTCCAAAACCAAACCTTAGTGAGTACTTGCACGAAATAAGGTATGGATATAAAATTGTTACTAATGCCCAAGAATATCCTAAGTAAACATGTTGACTAGCAAAAAATAATGAAAATCCGATAGCAATAGGTATCCAAAACCACTTGTTTTTACTTATATACTGCTTAAATAGATAAATTGGCGCTGCAAAGGCCAAGTCTTCTAACCATACCAACATAAACACCCACGGCTCTGTTTTACTTAGTATTTTTTCATCTACAATTGGTCCGGCACCAACGCTTAACATAAAAGAATTCAGACCTAATCGAGCGCAAATCACCAGAGCCATGAAAGCTAAAAATTTAGATATAGCTGAAAAATCCACCCTCAACATGTCTTTTTCTTTAAATGAAAGAAAAACTAAGCTAAATATTGCCATGGAAAGTAAGAATATATCCATTACATTTCCTCTCCAAATGGATTGGTGTGGTCAGTATCTTCTTCTATTATGCCGTAAACAGTTGACTCTCCGTTACTATCAAAAACCATAAATCGATTGTCTGGAACAGATTCTCTGACATAGATTGTAACACCAAATTGAGCATAACTATTTAATAATATCGCATTATTACTAGTATTATTCGTATTTCCATCCACAATATCTTGTAAGTTAGGGGAAATTAGTACACAATTTTTCATTTATACCTCTTTATTTAATATACCACAAAATGATTAATCCTTGTATCAATCAAAATGTCTTACTGCTTGGTCAATCCTTTTGGCGACTTCCATGGATATTTTGCTGGGCTTGGTCCAATAGTAAAGCTTGAACGTAAATAATCTTTCTTTACCTAATATATTTATGAGAATCGTGAAGTAAAGCTCCGACCACACCCACCGATAGTTTTTACTCAGTGTTTTAATATTATATGTTTTAACTTTAATCATTTTCTCTCCCTTAGATAGAATATTTCAGTTCCTTCCTGGTAAAACCATTTAATACACCTTTCATTGGTTTTACTAGACCTGGCCCATTTATTATTTTTAATCCAGAAATTAACACCTTCATAGCCATCTTTAAATCTGTAGAAGATATTGCTATAGTGTAGCTCGTACTTGCCTTCGTATGGGTATAGAATAATCGCTTGGTTACCTCTATCTAACCAATTGTCCATTTTCTTCTTAGAGAACTTTTTACTCATAGTTGCGTAAAAATGCTTTCTAAGACATTTTAACATCAGATCTGTTCTAAGCGTTCCGTATTCTTTATCTGTTTTTAATATTTTTTCCCACCTTGGAATGTCCTCCAATGTTAACTGTCTCTTACTAACTTTGTTTATGGCGTTCATTATGGCGAATACACCACAGCCATAGTCGTTATTTTGTAGGAGAGGTTTGTTTTTCATACAGTTTCGCCATATATTCAATATTGTTTATTTCACCAATTATCTTGTCTAGTTTAAATCTTAAATCACTTTGTTTAGTGAGTAATTCCGATAGGTTCTTTTGTTTTTCCATCCTAGCGTTCAATTCTCTTTCTTTTTTGACCATTTTATCAATATTGACCATTTTATCACCTGTCGTCATCGTATTAAATTCTCGATATAAATTACCCAGTTCCGACACTGGATCGTCGTTAGCTATCTTGGATATTTCTTCGTATTCTTTTTGAATCTTTTCTCTTAACATCTCTAGGGCTTCTAAATGTATATCACGCTGTCTCATCCTAAAATCTCCACCATTATAGAGGGAAATCCCTTCCTTCTACTGGTATTTAAAAACTTAGTTAATATTTTTTTAGGTAATATTGTAAATCCACATGGAATTGTATTGCTGGCATCTAACCAAGATCTGTGGTTTTTATAAACAAAGGTAGCGTGATCACAGTTTTTATTAGGTAAAAACCACCTAAACATTAGGATTGCTGCGTTTCCTTTAGATAATGAGTTCTCTATAAATCTTGTAGATGGATTAAAAATAACGTGATATTCAACGCCAAAAGTGTCTAGAATAAGCATCATTTGTTTAGTATCCATTCCTTTTTTAGTCCAGCCAAAAGCTTCAAACATATCTAAATATTTGTAAGACAGTTTGCCACCTAACCACTTAATAGCATTTATAACGGCTATTGGACCACATGATGATTTATGTTTTTGGATATTAATATATCTCATTTTTCCGCCAAACAATCGCCGTTAGTGCTGTAGAGATCAAAGGCAAATTGACAGGTGTCCTTTATAGAGCATTCGTTACAGGTGTAATGTTCTTCTCTATGCTCTCCAGTGCCCCCACAGTAGTAACAGACTTGGGTTTCATAATCTCCGTAGGCTTCAGCCCCAGATCCTCCACAAAACTGACATTTATCTATTTTCTTACTCATTTAAACTCCATTCTTTCATTAGAAAATCGTTGATAGTTATATGACACGGTTCCCACATATTCTTAGGGCTATGTCTCATTAAAAGAGTTGGGAAGTAATTATCTGTATACTTATTGCCAATTTTATACTCTTTTTCCCGGTCTTTTAAAAAGATGGTTGAGTTCTTATTTTCTAGTAAATATTTTAAAGCTTCTAATCCAGTCATGTTTAATTCTCCACATATGTAGTGTCTATGTATTTAATTTGAACTACCAAGTCACAAGCGTCGCAACTTAAAAAGTGGTCATTACAGGATAGTGATTCGTCAAAAATATGGATATTTCTTTTGCACATAAATTTCTTCCATAATTTATGTAACCATAATGGACAACAGTGGGTGATTCCGCAATATTCTTTAGTGTATTTAGTCCTATTTTTTACTTCCACTTTATAAATCGGGCGAGCGTCACGCTCTTTACATTTTAGTCTTAATAAATAATCTTCAAAAGTCCCCGCTATTTTAGAAAGCAATCTAGATATATTACCTAGTATATATTGAAAGTTATCACACAAGAATAAAAGAAAGTTTATTAGCCTAATCTTCATCTTCTATCATTCCTTCTCCGCTACATCTTTCGCATTTAACCTCGGTATGGCCACTTGGATATAGTTTACCTATAAATCCAGACCCTTCACATTCTGGGCACGCTTTAAATACGGTTTTAGTATTATCGGTAATAGCTGTTTGACATGAGACTATAAGTGGCCATCGAACCCTATACCCATAGGCATTACATTTAGGGTTTGTACAATCACCTTCGGTGTCAACTATTTTATCACATAAGGGACAGTTTTGATTGTTAATACTTTCTTCTTTCAAGACTTGCTTTATAGTTTTTGGATGTTCGTCTATTTCTTCGCAAAAAGACTCTTGCCAATCTTCATCACTCTCGTCTTCCCAACCAACTAAATCTTTTAATCTAGTTTGATTTCCACACCCATCCTCTTCAACTACTGGATTAATACTAAACGGTACATTAGAAGGTGACAACATCCCCAACTTCTCAGCCTTATAAATCAACATATCACAGATGTGATAGGCGCTAGCTCCTTTGGGGATTGATTCGTATAAATCGGCTAATTGCGTTATTAGATATGATCTTTTCATATCAAACCCTGTTGAAAAGCGTCTTCTATAAATTGCTGTGTATATTTATCAACCTTAGCCCTGAATTCTTTTAGTAGACGTTCTTTTTCTTCCCCTAACTGTTTAAGTTGGTTACGATAACTGTTATATTGTATATCCGACTCTTCCCGATCCTTTTTAGCTTGCTGTATGTAATTACTATGACTTGCAATATCTTGCACAATATTTGATCTCCCCATAAGTAAACCAAGGATAGGTATATTGTGATACCATCTAAGTATCGCACTAGGATTAATATCAATGAGAGTCCTATTATATTCGCTTAGTGATGTGTATCTACCCATATTACCCATATGATGTCTAACATAGATTATTTCGTCATCTATTCGTCTAAAATCCAACTCTTCTAATACATGTTGTTCTCGGTCTATTTCTAGTATAATTTTATTATCTTTAATAAAAACCTTACAACTCCTAAATCCTTTTAATCCGTTATGATTAACAATTAGTTTTCCATCAATAATGTCGTAAATTCTCATACTATCTCCTTACTCTATATTACCACAAATTATATTGTTATGTCTATTTTATTTTCCAACTATTTATTATAGTCTCGCTCAATAAAATATCTTTAGCTGTTTGATATCTACAGTCTCGATCTTTAATAAATTCTTTAGAAGAGTTAGAGAATAGTTGGCCAAACTGCTGTGAGTTGAGTAAGGTGAAGTCAAATTTAGCATATCTCAAACGATCGTGTAATTCGTCATAATAAATACAGCCATTTTGAGATATTGAAATGGCCCGCTCTAAAATAGATCTTTTAGCCTCGAACCGACCCTTTTCTGTAAGAGATATTTTCATAGGAGTATCTTGGGTTATATTGAAATAATCTTGGTAGTCTCTATATAGTACTCCCTTAGATATTCCTATTCTAGCCCCAGTCAAAGAACTATAATGATATTTATCGTCATCTAAAAGGTCTTTAACGGTTATTTGTCCTAGACTTAGCAACTTAACCATTATTTCTTGCATTGTATTTTGAAAAGAACTAACTCTATCGCTAGAACTACCTGCCGTTCCTAACTTGTTAATGTCGGATAGGAATACTTTTCTTTTTGTCTTAACTCTTTTAAATTTAGCGGGCTCATATTCTTTGGCATAGCCATCTATTAAAATTATTCCAATCCCCCTACTTTTAAGAATTTCCTTATAAAATTCATTATTTGCACAAGGGATTGCGATAGAAAAATAATTAAAATAAGGGAATTGATTACGGGCTTGTCTCATCACATCTAAACTAAACGACAATTTACCCTCAATCCCCCAAGTTATTTCGATATTTTTAATCTTTTGTTTAGCTACAATGTCAATTATACCCATCGGGGTATTGACTTCCTGAAATATTTCCCAACCGTCTTTTTGTAACAATCTAATAACATGTTTTAACATGTCTGATTCAGACGTTTTTTCTTTATTTATTCTTTTTTTGACCATAATTAATATTAGGTGAACTATTTTTCTTTATGTTCTTTAATTACCTCTTGTTCTTGATTTTTAATATCAATCAACAGTTTATCAAGTTCCTCTTGACTACTAACCAATTGTGCCCTTCTAGTATACATACTTTGTTCTTCGTCTATGTACTCTACCATTTCATTCCAAGCATACATTCTAGGGAATTCTAATTTTTCTGTCATAATTATCTCTCTTGTGTATAAATATACCACATTCTTATACTTTCTTAAGAATTCTAGCCCATCTTTAATTACTTTTTCCCATATTTGGTACTTATTGGCCAATCCAGCCCCTATTTGGGAAATCAAATAAATATTGTTGGGAGTGGCTTCTATTAACTCTTTCAAACTCTGCAACTCAGCTTCAAAAATATGCCTGTAGGTTTCTGGTCTATAGAAACTTGCGTCATTATTATCTGGGTAGATCTTTGTAATAAACCCATAAGTATTCGGCTCGTCACGCAAAGCCGCCGCACCACCATATCCTCGCCTAAGAGTATTATCGCCAAATACAAAGATGTGGTTGGGAAATGCCCTTAGATATTCTTTTGTAATAACCGGTGATTGTGTTGCTGTAACTGTATTTATAATATCTCCGCCAGGAGGAAACGTGTTTTCAAACTTCATATTTAATTTAGTTTTCATGTATTACCCATCAATGTCATTGCAATCATTATTGCTGCAAAACAAATTGCCGCTACAGAAAAAAAGATACATTCTTGTGTACTCATTTTAATTAAACCTCTCTCCTTCTTATCGATATACTATATCGAATTGCATCTATCATATGATCTTCTGTATCATTAAGAAACTCTAAACTACCATACATTGTATTTAGAACTCTCTTATTAAATACTCCGTACTCATCTTCGTCGTCTTCTAATGGAACTTCCAAATCCAAGTCTAATCCTTGGTATTGCTTAGGACTTTGGCCAATGTTTGGTGCAACATAAGCCCAGGATCTTTGTAGGTTTTCTATCTGCTCATCTCTAGTTGGTCTTTCTAGAGGTTTCTCAGCTACTTCAACCTTACAATTGCGACAATATTTGAACCATTCCTTTTTACCAGATCCATTTAAAACATATTGATCAACTATTTCATGTCCAAAGTGGTTTTTAATGTTGTCAACTAAATCTTTTTTATCGCCCATATATTACTCGTCGTGTTTTAGTAAAAAATCTGGGTTAATTACTTTAATAGAGTTTTTATATTCCAAAACATCTTCTCTTATCACAATACCTTCTCGTATAACTTTGTCATTTAACTTACTAAAGCCCTTAGATCGCTCTACCATTTTATTAATGAAATTTTCTTCATTTAAATCACTTAAATCCACTTCAACTTTAGGTACTACTTCACAACCTAACCAATTTGCTAGTGAGACTAACTCATCATAATTAAGATATTCTTGTGATTTTATGAGGAATGCATTAAATAAATAAAATTTGTGTCCAGTTAATTTATATTTATTTTTTTGTATTCCCTCGCCAACTATCTCACCTTGAATATAAATATCTCCATTCAATTTCTTTAGCTTATCTTCAAATCCATATTTCTCGGCAATATTCCACCAATTACATGGGTGCTTTGTTTTTAAATGCAAATTTCTACTACATACACCAAATTCTTTTTTAAACCAAGATTTTCTAAGAAAGAATGTACCGCTCTGACCGTCTAGTTTTTCACTAGCACTAACTTTAGAATCTCTTATTGTGTAATAAAATCTTGATTTATTCTGAATTCTGTCTTCGTCTGTCTTTTTAATAAACGATGGAAATGCCTCTTTTTTAGCTTTGAATGTTAATAACTTAGCAAGTGATCTAGTTAACTTGTATTTATATAACACATTTAACCAGCTAAATTTTCTACTATCTACGGAGTCTTTTATTTCTTCGTCATCTTTATAATTAGTAATTCCAAGTAGTTCCGTTACATCCTCTTCTATATTGTATCCATTTACTTTAGTCGGCAATATAGTTAGTGGGAATACTATCCCCTGTGATACTTGGCCCTTCAATTTAATTGTCTTAACTTTGAAATTTCTAGATCGCATAAAGTCAAAATAAATCTTATCAGGTAGTTTGGAATCAATTTCAACATAAATTACCTTGTCACCAACATTAAACTCATCTTTCTTAGCTACAACTTCCCAGCCTTTAACTTGCACAACTTCAATTTTATCCGCACCTGAAATTGGTTTTTTACTCAAAACCGTTTGAATTGTTGCTAATTGTCTCATATCTACTCCTTACCTTCTAGTTCATTAGAATACCCCAACGCTTCTTGTAATTCTTCCTCTGTAGGATCGTAACCATCATTTAAAGCATTGACATGCTCTTCGGCATCTTGTTTGTCAATATATCTAGCTAAATATACATCTTTTCCTGCTACTACAAACCAACTACCCCTATTGTCTCCCAGAAAATATTGTTTCGTTTCAAATACAGATTTTGAGTCTATTTCTCCTATATATACCATCTTAGCATTATGGGTTTTGTCTAATTTTTTAACTGTCATTTGTTTATCTCCAAAGATTCTTCGATTGCCCTATCTAATTCTGGATAATCAATGCTCCATATAGATATATTACCACAATCACGGCATTTATGTCCATAAAAATCAACTTTTAACTCGACTTTTTGATGTTCTTTATAAGAAAAAGACTCGCCCCTAAGGTTTGTCCATTCAAGAGAATATTTACCGCAGTTTCCACACAACATCTTGCCCTTCATTAGCACACCTTACCGCCATGTTTATAGCTTCTAGTCTTATTATAATCCATCTTAACCCTCAAAGCCCTTTCTAAGTCCCAACCGTTTTCACCAAAACAATCCATAATACGGATTACACAGTCAGCTAATTCAATTTCAATGCCTTCTGGTTTTCCACCCTTGATATAAAAAGAAGGTGTTTTGTTCCTATATTCTTCCATAGCCTCAGCCAGTTCCGTAACCATTTTCATTAAAAGTTCTGGTAATGGGTTAATATTTTCATGCCAGCCTTTTTCTTTAGCTGTCTCAAAAGCTTCCCTAACCGTTTCGTTTATTTTCATTTATTTCTCCTCAAACCACATTTTACATATTTTCGGTTGTTTCTTGCTGATACTAGCATCGTTGCAGATCATATCAATCGAACACGATCCGACCACCAACAATACAAGAGATGTCCAAGCTAAACTAAATATGAAATTACCCAATTCTTTTAAAAATCTCATTATTTATTACCCCACCTATATATAAATCTAATTAAAGCAACTATTGTTCTGACTTGTACCGATTCAAGTAAATCGTATATATTTGAAAATACAACACTTATCCAATAAAAAGATCTTACTGTTAAGTAGATTGGCCAAACTATGGGAACTAATAATAGTAGGGCTAGTATAGCGATCCACTGTCTAAAGATCATAAAACCCCCAATACTATATTAAATTCGCTTAATATCTCTTCAAGCAATGGTGTTAATGTATACCTTGGTGTGTTTTCATCTAGCCAAACAATTCCATGGACAGTTTGAACAATTTTAATATCATCATTTATAACGTCATAGATAACAACTTCTTCGCCTAGAACAAGCACTTCCAAAGATAATTTATCGCCTTTTTTAATTTCCATTAATAAAGTCCTCTGTGAATTCTTCCAATTCATTATTAATATTTACCCAATAGTCCATGCCTTCAGGGGACTTATACCATAAAAAACCTGCGTCTACGATAGTTAGCGGCGTACACATCCCACATGTACACTTTGCACTTCTAAACTCAACTTCATTAAAGTTTGCTTCAAATGAATCTAGTGCATCGTTTTCTGCTAAAAACAATAGTTCTAAAATTTCTAATTCTTGTTTATTCATAGTATCTCCAAGTTAACTCAAATTAGCTAAAGTTATATTCTCCATTTCTGAAAGCCAATCGGCATTTATATCAAACCAAAAGCCATACCCTTCTGGTGAATGTTCCCAGTAAAAACCATTAAATAACCACGACTCAAAGAACGATTCTAGTACAAGATCTATCCGATCACCGTGATTAATCAAATACTTATCTAATGCATCATGGCTTTCTAAAAACAATAAAAAGAATATTTCCATCTTGCTTCTCATTATGTCTATTTCCTTTTAATGCGATTCCATACCTTAATATACCACGGAGTTGTAACTTTTTCAACATAAAGCAACAATTCTTTCAAAACATTTGCTTGAACTTCCATATCTCTATTTAGATTTCTATTGTTTTCTGCTATGCGATTAAGTTCATTTTGCATTGATTTTAGGTCATATCTCATTGAATTACAATCACTTTTAACAGTATCGCAAGCTGTAATCGCTGCGTTAATTCGACCATACTGTTCTAGAAAACCTTGTTTTAGCTTTAAAAACATTACTCTCGGATCTACCTCTTCAAGTTCTTTTCTTTGATTCTCTTTAAGTTTGGCCTTAGCTCTTTCTAATTGAACTTCGTTTAATTTAACAATAGTATCCTGATCTGGCATAATTGTTGGTCCAACCTTTTCAGTTACAAGATGTTCGGCAATGGTTCTAAAATCCAATTCATCACTTAATCCAATGGTTTCTGCCGCTTGTACTAATTTTCCGATTTCTTCTTTCATTTCTTATCCTTTGTTTGTTGTGATAGTTTTACAAGTTGTTTATATGTGTCTGGTGATATAATTGCACAAATTTGTTTACTGTTCGAGAGCTCTTCAAAAGTTATTGTGGGGATTTCTATCTTTTCTTCCGACCACTTACCATCTTGCTTAATTTCTATTTTAACTTGTTTCATTTCCTTATCTACTTTCTTTTCAATCTCGGCTAATTGCCCCGTAACTCTAGCCGTCTCAATCCTCATCCAATCCTGGAAGGTTTTGGTCTCAAACATTCTACGAAATGCCTCTTGTTTGTTTTGGTGTTGGCTACGATGGTTTTCACATTGTCCCACTGCACCGCTAGCAATATGTACTATTCTAATTGCCGAATCAGTTTTGTTTCTGTGTTGGCCACCCGCTCCTGAGCCACGATATGGTTGTACTTCACAATCATCTAAGGTTACAGAAAATAGTTTTTCTTTTGGTTTATTCATGAATTTTTCCGCAATACATACAGTAAGAGTCTGTATCCCATTTAGGAAATATATTTTGTGCGCTAAATAGTCTATCGAGGTGTTCCCAATAGTGCCAACCTTGAGAGGTTTTTTGCCAATCGAACCCATTACTAATTAATCCTACCCAAAGACCTTCCACACAAAATTCAGGATCGTAATTTTCCTCAAATTCTTCTAATGCATTGTTTTCTGCTAAAAACAACAACTCGAAAATTATCGCTTCATTGGTTATCATATGTTATCCTCTATAGTTACATTCATTAAATTACCAATAAAATCCCGATCTTGGGTAAATGTTGGTGGGTCAGATATTGTCCAATATCCAGACGAATCTTTCACAACACACCTACCTCTTTTTTGTCCAATTGGATAATCATTCCAATTCTGTCCCTTATTAAAAATCATGTCTTGTAATTGTGAACAATTTTTACCTTGTAGTTCTTTGTGAGAATATAAACTCTGAGCTACCATTTGAACGCTATTTCTTACGGCATCTTTTTGTCTCCATATAAAATAATTTATTACCTCTTCTTTATCTGCAATTGTAAAAGCTCTTGAGTCAAACATTGCTCTTTGGGATTTTTCAGTAATTCTATCATCTTCATTTAACATTTCATTAAATATCATAGTGGCCATGGATGCTGTTATGCTAGTGATTTTCTGAATATTACCATCAAAGAAAGCTTCTGAGGTAATTTTATCGTAATCGGTTAATAATAATGATATTTCATCTGATTGAACATATGCGAACTTACATCCTTGAATATTCTCACAAAGATACTCAGCCGTTTCGTTCATTAAGTAAATAAATCTTACATCAAAGGGTCTATTGAAGTCTTTAGTAAAGGTATGGAACGCTTTTCCATCTAATCTAATTATGGTATTTGTTCGTCTAGGTAACTTAATCCTCGTCCTATTTTCATACTGTTCTTTCATTCTAGTACCAAGATCGTCATTTTTCATTGAATTGCTCCTGATTTACCCTTACCTCAATCAGCTTAACTTTTTTAATATTATTGAACTTCTCTAAGGTCTTTTTGGCTTCCTCATCTGACTCGTCAGATTTATACGCATTCTTAAAATTAGATCTCCATTCTTCTAAGCACCTTAGCTTTAATTGGTCTAATAAATCCTTCTGAGTTCCCTTAAGACCATCAACATTAATAGATATGGTCTTTAAAGTGAGTGGTATTGGTTTACAAATACGAACTACAAACTTTATACTCATATCGACTATTGGACATCTTAGGTATACAACCTCAAGATAATTAACGTCAAAGAACTTCAATACTGGAGCGTAAAGCCTAGTTACCTCGCAACCGTCTTCTGCTAAGCCAAGCGCTTCGCTTACCATATCTACAGCTAAATTGTCGTATTTCATCTATTTCTCCAATATATGACCTTATCACATGGGCATAATGAATTGAAAGGGTCGATATCACATATACTATATCCACCCTCAGGTACTTTATTACTCAGGTACTTTATTACTGAGGTATGTTTTTATTGATGAAGTACGCTCTTCAAACTGTGCTTCTTTTTCGTTATATTCGGTTATTCTATAAACCAAAATAGAAAATGACGTGATTAAGACGGCGATACTAACAATAAGGGCTAATAATGTTGTTTTCATTATAGATCCTCCAACTCTTCTTCTGAGAATCCTTTTTTCTCAAGAAACTTTAAGAAATTATCCCACAGCCCGCTTTCACAAACAAAATCGGTCAAATACATACTTAAATCTTCGTCGTCCATTTTTACTCCTCAGTTACAAAAAAAGGTTGGGACTATATAACTAGATATACCACAATTTTAGATAAAATAGATGAATTATTTTAGATTAGGCTATGTTTGGCTATTTTTTCTATGTGTTTTAGAAACTCCTCTACGGTCATTGAATTTTTCATACTATTACAGTATTTACAGCAAGGCACTGAATTTTCCAAATCATAATTGCCGGAAGAATCTTTACGATCTACCCCTCTACAATTAAGGGAACCACAATATGAACAGTTTTTATTTATAATTTCACTGAATTGTTCAAAAGTCAATTGCATTTGGATACCACGTTTTAAGCGATTAGTCCTATTGCAATCGCCAGAATATCTAGAATAAATTCCCTTATCTGTTACATTATACATTTTGCGATACTCCTCCCTAGTCATATTCTTATAGGGATTATGACACTCTCCACATGCTGGTTTATGATGGAAATTATTCCAATATTTTTCCATAACATGACCATTTACACACTCTATATGTAGTTTCTTTTTAGGGGAATATTCTGTATCTAGTATTTTGAAACCAAATTCAATAGCTCTTAAACATATTTCATCAAATTCCATTTTTCTGCTAGGGTCGCAATATCGACACCTTCTACCTGTTTTAAATTTTTTAAATGAAATATAGCACTTATGCTCATTTTTACAGCTCATTTCTAATAGATCAGATTGTCTTTTATATGTCTTAGACAACAAATGATATCCTTCTTTTTCTACAAATTCTTTTACATATTCATATTTATGGGTAGGTTTACCTGCTTTCCCAGATAAATAATGACACTTCATACATTTTCCGCCTCCAACTATATCCTTAAACAATTTCTTCTGCACATGTTTGTTGGGACACATAACAGCAATTGGTTTATTATATCCGGTATATTCGTTGGATAGCATTTTCCATCCTATTTTTTCTAAAAACTCTCTAACATATTCTGTAGTATACTTTAACATATTAATCTCCAATGGTAGATTATCCTACCTATGGTGTATAGATTACTATTGTTGGTCTATTATGCTATGAAGACAGAACTTGACATTGGTCCGATAGCTGAGCTAACAACTGGTGTTCCGGCGAAACCAATCCCCAAGAACTTCGTCATCATAGTAACGGCAGGTGTTCCACCATTACCTAACATTATCATAGAAGCTTGTAATTGTACTTGGGAAGCTTGGATTTGAACCATATCGCCTTGAACCATTAATTGTTTGGTTTTAATCTTAGTGATAGAGTCAGATTCTAACTCAATCTGGCCCGCCTTACCTTTAAGGTTTTTAGATATCTCAAAACTCATATCTTTTTTAATGATAATATCGGCTTTACCCTCAGCTTCAAGTAATAAATCTTTAGTGGACTTCATTTGAATATTTTCTTTAGCTGTTACTTTAAAACTTCCATTAGTACTAACGCTAACGTCCTTGTCTGCCTTAATACCAATGGTTTTATTCGTTTTGTCTATTTTAATATTTTCAGTAGCTCCGTCATTAATATCTATAGATCCGGTTTTATCAATCTTTAAATATGTTCCCTTAGCTTTTTCATCCTTATACTTAACTTTTTGGTTATCAATACTAGATGGGGACTTAAAGGTAATTGTTAGTTCCCCATCCTTATTAACTTGCCAGTTAACTCCATTATACTCACCTTCTAAATGCTGGCCAGCTTCTTTAGTTAGTGTAGTTTTTCTGGCTGGGTGTTTACTTGATCCTATGATCATAGCGCTATCTTCATTTCCATTAATACATAACAATAAAACTACAGATCCATCGCTTTTAGCTATTTCACCGTCATATTTTACCTTATCGTTAGAAGATGCTTTTAGCTTAGCCTCATAGAAATTGGCCACACCGCCAAATCCTTCTAATGAAGGGCATTTCTTAAAAATAACGGGCCCAGTGGCTAAATTACCTTGTGATTCAATTGCAATTACATCATACTCAACAAAGTTTTTTGATATATTATTTACATCGTCAATATCATATGATTTGAGTATAATTCCAGTTTTCAATGAAAAGTTATTATAGGTAGATTTAAAACCGTCGAACTCATCGCCGGCTTGCTCTAATAATGAACTTGGTAGTACTGGGGAATATTTTTCAGCCATTATTCATCCTTACTTAATTTATCTTTTTTAACATTATAGGATAAGCTACTAGCTCTCTCCATACCCTTCTTATCAACACTTCCACCTGTAAACGATTGTTCTTTAGTTTCTTGAACCTCTTCTCCCTGTACTCTACCAGCAATATCCTGAGTATCCGAAACACCTGGAAGTATTCCTTCATTAGCATTATCTTTAAGTCTTTCTCTATACGAGTCAGTATGTTGCATTTGTGGGTAAATTGGTAAATCTTTAGTACTATTTAAATTGGTTCCGAAGGACAATATCAAATTAGTTCTAAATGATAGTTTTCCATCTGGATCTTCTTTCATATTGTGAGTAACTTGTTCGATATGATAAACACAATCATCAAACTCTAAATTATCTCCTACAGATATTGGGTGTACTATTCCAACAGAAGATATCGCTCCAGATTCTTTTAATTGGCCAGCATTTAGCATGTCAAATAAAAGATAGGCCCAGTTTCTAGATTGGGTTTCTGATATTCCACCTGGGTAATCAAATACACTACTTGCAATAATTGGCTTTAAACCATGTCTTTGAACGTCCTTTCCATCATAGAAAAAATTACCCTTACCTACTTGCATGGACCTATTCTCAGCATCACTAGCGGCTAAGCTTCTACCAAACACTTGAACAAAGTTAACCCTAGCTGCCTCATCTTTACCCAAATCAACCATAAACATCAAATCAGACGATATTTTCCATCTGGGTAATGATAAAAATTTAGTATATGGTTTGGGTTCTGGTTTAACAGGTGTAGTAACTTGAGGAGACACATAATGCTCTGATGAAAATGGTTTTTGTCTAACTACTACAGTTGGGTAAACTCGATTGTTATTTTCTGGACTAACCCGATATGTTGTGTACATTTCGTTAACAGTTCCATTCAAATATGATTGTAACACACTCCAAATTTCTTTTTGATTGAAATTCTCAGCAGCTAAGATTCTCCAACCTTCTATTTCTTTACCGATAGTATAGAAATTAGAATCGTTTTTGTGATACTTAGCATTTGGATTAAATCCTTTATATTCTGATCCTTGATCTTCTTTGATTTGCTGAGCTGGATTATCCCATATGCCGAAAATAAAGTTGTAAATATCTGGAATTACTGGCTCGCTAACTCCTAACGATTGTCTACCTAACAATCTCGCTACAGTACTTGGTACTTTAAAATGTACGTTTTGGGTAGGTGATATTTGAAAGTCGGTATTTTTTAATCCTGTTCCCAACAATAACTTAAATAGAATAATCATTATTTCTTGAATGTTTTTCTTGTTACTAGCAGAGGTAGCTATTTCGTTCCAATACTTAGCAAACTGAGATATAAATAAAACATCTGACTGTTGGAATACCGTACTAATAACTGGATCATAATAAAGTTGAGTTTTCATTTCGGTAAATCCAAAACCATGAACTACAAAATAATAACTCTTCAATCCGCTTTCTGGATTAATTTCTATTTTACGCCTAACTGTTTGTACTTTAAATAAGCCTTTAAATCCGTCATGAAATTCATTGATAGGTTGGCTCTTGAGGGCTCTTTGGTAAATCTCATAGGCTTTGTCTTGAAAATTAACCATATTGATTAATACATAATCCCCAGGATGAACCGCTGTTGAGTAATTAATATCTCCAGCCCTAAGTGTTGCTGAAAAAGAAGACGTTACGTTTTGTTTTGTATTTGTTACCTGTAAATCAACACAATCGTTTATTACAACCAAAGGCTTTCTAGTTTCAACTTCAGCTTCCTTATAATTAACAGTATCTCGGTTATTCCATCTAACAAAGGTCATTACATAAGCTGGGGAAGTCTGATGACTATCTTCCGTATTTTTATAAATATGCCTAATATATGCTTTGCTATTTGACATTACCATTTACCCTTATTTGATTTCATTGCGGAGTCTTTGCCCAAATCTATTATTTGACTTTGTAAATTACCTCTTTTCCAGCTTTCATCTATTGAACCAGTATCGGCAGTTCTTTTAATACTAACCATTATTCCTTGTAACATTTCTAACGAACTTGCTCCGTTTTCAATTGCTTTTTGAAACAACTTCATTGACTCATCTACATCGCTGGATGAATTTAATAGCATTTTAGTGGATTCAGAGTATTTATTAGATATATCAGCAAACTCATCAATGAATTTATTTAATCGATTCATTTGAGATAATTGGTCAGCAGCCTCAGCTTTTTCACCGGCCAAATAAGGAGATTTTCCACCTCTAGCAGCAATATCTCCTAAAGTAGACTGTTGGCCACCTGTCATATCGCCTCTGGACATTGCTGTTACATATGACATTTGGTCTCTAAAATTTAAACCCCTAAACTCTGATCCTCGTTCTGTACTTAAAGCACCTGTAATGTTCGTATATAGATCATTTAACCCACCACCACTAACTGCTTTTGTAATATCTTGACCCGACATTCCTTCAATTGATTTACCGAATTGTTCTAACTTTTGTAATGTTTCGCCCCTAGGTGTAGATCCTCTTAGTTCAAACTTACGCTTGATATCTTTTAATTCATTTATATCCTTAGCCCCAGTTTCTTTCATAAAACGTTGGACCATTGGATTATCTTCGGTCATTTGTGATATTGGCATTCCTAAGAAACTACTGGTCAATTCAAAATTATTGGACATCCCACCTAATGATTTTTGCCCCTCTTCTGTTCCTGAATATGCCCATTTAAAAGCACCCCTAGCCCCTCCCAAATCTCCAGATTCTTGCTCCCTCATTTGGAAAGCTGTCATAGCCGATTGTAATCCAACTCCAGATGGTGTCATTGTGCCCCTAGCTATTTCTTCTGAAATTCCACCAGCAGATACACCTTTTTGAGTAGCTAATTGGGTAGTGATATTTAAAAAGTTGCGAGTTTCCTCAACCATTTTAGAATCATTAATACCAGCTTTCATAGCGTCATACATTATTTTTTCTAAGACCTTTTCTTGTGATTTTTCACCAAAGCCAGATTCTAATCCTTTTATTCTACCAGCTACTTGACCAATATTAGTAATGCCGCCCTCTTTTAATAATTGCATTTGTTTTAAATTGTTTAAATCACCAGAACCAGTAGTAATTCCGCTAGCTTGCATTAGTTGGCCACCCAACTCCATACCGGTACTTCTGGTCATTCCAGCTCGATTAATTTGACCCAACATTCCTTCTGGATTTGTAGCGTTTTCTTGGCCAAACATTTGTTGGAATTGTCTATATTGATTACCGCTTCTTCCAAATTCATCGTAAGCCATAGTTCTTTGGAAGTTTTTGAGTTTTTCGGCAGCCTCTACTGACCTAGCTTTTTCTAACCCTTCTTTAGTTAATGTTGATTGGTATTCTTCTGTTCCTAGAAGTGCGCCACGGGATCTTTTATCTGTCATAGCGGCGCCAGCATAACCTACAGCAGCCCCAATTGGACCTGCGGCAGCAAAACCAGCAACTCCAGCCCCTATCTTCCCCCAAGTCGGCATTGCAATTCCAGCAATATCCCTTAATCTTTGAGAGCTCATTTCGTTTCCAGCTACTTCTAATCCTCTTTGTCGTTCTTTAGAAAATATAAGGTTTTCAACACCTCTACCTTGAGCTTGTTCCTGTAAGGAAACAGTTGCCATTGATGTAGCTGACCCCTGAGCCATTGCCAAATTACGTTGTTTTTCTGCAAATTCAGTCCAACCAGATAATCCTACTTGACCCGCCGCCATTGCTAAGCCACCCGCTCCAGCCAATCCACCTAAAGCCGATAAACCTCTAGATAGTCCAACACCTAATCCTTTTTGTCTTAAAGCCTTGTAATTACGCATTCTTTGTGTGTAAATAAGTCCAGTTGAGTCGTCGTCTTCTTGACCACCGCCAACACCTTTGAATCCTTCTAATCCAGAGCCTAATGATTTAGCTTGTTGACTAATCATAGTATTTTGTTGGACTATTTCTTGGCCCCTTTTCTTAATCGTGTCTATTTCTTCCTTTAAAAGAGTTATTCTAGCTTTCTGGATTACATTTAGATTATCTTCGATCTTTTCTAATTTCTTTAATTCTGATCCTCTGGATAATAGTTCTTTAGATTCATGTTGGAGCTTACGAGCGTTTAAATTGAACATTTCCCTTAACTTATCTACGTTATCTTGATTATAATCACCGAAAAAAGCCCTGGTATGTTCACCCATTTTAGACTGTGGGGAATAAGATTGTTGAGCCTGTGAGAAGGTTTTTTGGGATTGTTGGAGCTGCCTAAGCTTTTGTTCAAGCTTTTGAATCTGAGTATCGAACTCAGTATTATCCATCACGGCTTTTATTAGTATTTTTTTTTCAGTCATCTATCTATCTCTTATATAAGTAGTTGATTTCTCATAGGGCTGAATTAAAGATTACCATTTAAATTTATGTTGTGTTTTAAGGCGATTTGTGGTAGTATGTTTGAAAGGAGCTCAAAATGAGTTATTTAAAAGCAAGATTTATTGAAGGTATGACAAACTTAGAATATATCCAACAGGTTGTAGAATGCGGCTCACTCTCAGAATTCTACTCACATTATAAGAAGATTCTGGAAGTGGCCCCATATGAACTGATTGACCTTTTAGATGCCCTTGAAGAATATGATAATGGTAGGATCTTTATAAAAACAGCTTCTGATAAGTGGAAGGATGAGAAGTTTAAATTTACTAAACTAGACAACTTTAGATCGGTAAGGGGATATAAATGAAATCTGACTATAAAAACACGTTAATTAATAAAATAGTTTACCTATGCCAAAAGGTTAATAAATCAACTAACAATATTAAAGTCCTTAATATGTATAAATCCAACACTTGGTTTGTTGCCAGTGGTTTAGTTCAAATTGGTGTTATAACCGCTCGCTATGTTATTGTTAAAAAAGGGCTATTTATTAAATATGGACATCAAAAGCTTAGCAATGGTAAATATTACGATAGTTTCTGGTTTAACGATCAGAATGTTAAAAAAGATGTTGACAAAATGATCTTAGAGAAGTATAATGAGACTAATTGGAAAGCTGTTACAGTTGGTAACTATGCCCCTGATGATATAGGGTTTTAAGGGAGGACTATGAAACTAACAGGAAATGAAACCATAGACGAACTTAAAAAGCTAATTGGAAGACTGTGTTTCTATAATGGTTATTGTGGTGTAATCAGATCTATTGGTGTAAAACAAGGTGCTAATAATATTTTATACAGAACTCTAGTATTCGACGGTGGCCAATATTTACTTAACGACGGCACCGAAAGAGAAGTTGCCATATACTGTATTGGGGATCATTTTGTAGCTCCCGCAGGTAGATATAGGGTTGTTGATATAAGATATAAAGACAATGTAGGGCTTATATACGATGTTTTACCGTGTTTTGGGGGCTATTCTCACACATGTGCTACCGAATCCCAATTACTATACTACTCCAGAGCGGTAAGTACCAACATAGAACCCACTTGCTCGTGCTCTCACCCTAATAAACGTGAGGTTCACTTAATAACTAGTAAATATCTATATTGTCCTGATTGTAAACAGGATTTAGGAGATGTGAAATGAAAACAGACAGGGAAATAATACAGGCGTTACTCGATGGGAAGAAATTAAACGCAGTTGGTATGTTCGGTATTTATGTGCATATAAACGATAGTGGATATATAGTTACCGACAAGGGTACTTTAACTAATTTAGATTTTAGAAATATAAAATATAGGGTCTACGAACCAGAAAAACCAAAGAAAAAGCATGTGCTATATAGACACTATTATCTAGACAGAGATGGCGAATTTAGCTGTATCTACTCAAGCCAGACTTGGGAAGATTTAAATTGGAAGGGATGTTATAAATTTATAGAAACTGAAATAATTAAAGAGATTGAGGTATAGTGTGAAAGAACTATTTAAAACTATATTTATTTGTGCCACTCTAGCTGTATTTAGTGTTGCTGTTTTAGTGACTAGCGTATTTTACACTATACCTTTTGTTAGTCATATTCACGAACTAGCTCTTAACTATTGGGGAATCAAATGAATAAGCTATTGATTATATTGGGCTTATTGCTAACGACTTGGGCAGCCTACATGCTGTTCCTGCTCTATTCAGCCTATATATTTGCTGAAGGATTGTCAACTATCTTAAATATTTTTAATTGAGGTGAGTATGATGGAAGAAGAACCATGTGTTAGATTACCCTTATTTGACGCTACAGATATTATTAACTATATGCTAAAAATAGGTACTCAATCGACAGCAACTACCGAACCTATCACACTAAATAATGCCGCTAATTTAAGTGACACATCTGGCACTCCACATAGAATCGGCTATCTACCAGAAAAAGAACCCATAAAAAGACTTGTGGATCTGAAGAAAAAGGTGTATAATAGAAAAAGGAATAAAGCAGCTAAGAAAGCTAGGAGGATAAATAGATGAAAAAGAAGGGAAAAGTTCTCTGGTATAGCCAAAAAGATAAAAATGGTATAATCATCGACCCTAAGGGTAATGAGTATTATTTTGATATTTCTGTTGTATTAGACCGAGTACCCTTCCTGATGTCTGGCGTCCAAGTCTCATTTAATCAAAATAAGTCTATCACAAATTGCCTATGTGCCCGTAACGTAAATGTAGATAAGGAGTAAGGATGAAAATACAATATAAAACTTTAGAGCTCATTACCAGAATCAATAACGCCACTAGTGACGACGTAACCAGACCAAATTTACAGGGTGTTTTCCTCAAAGCTGTAGATAGTAAGGTAAGAATTGCCGCTACCGACGGCTATATGATGGCGGCTTATGAGGTAGAGGAAATCGCATTGGCTAGAGAGCTCAAAGATCGTGAAATAATCCTAGATAGAGGTTTTATTAAAAAGATCAAGTCCGAAATAAGACCCTTTAAAAAGACCGGCTTTGTTGATTGCACATTAACCGACGATCAATTCCAAGTAAATAACCTAATCGTTCCGATAATCCAAAAAGACTACGTTCCATATTATAGAGTAATGTGTAGGGAAACCTACTCATCTAAAAAAGATGTTAAGTCAATCTCTTTTAATCCTAAACAAATGATTAGGTTATTGGAATTACTAGGGGATACTAATTATTGTACTATGCATTTTCGTGACCCGCTAAAACCAATCGTTATTGTAACTAAAGAAGATGGCCAATTAGAAACCGTTATAATGCCGGTTGTGGGTGAGGTGAAATTATGAAACTATCACCCTGGCTATCACCCTTAATTGGAAGTGGACTATTCTTAGTTGCTTTCTTTTTAATCTATCTATGTGATATTACATATACTTACCTATCAACATTGGTGGATATAGAAATGTTCCTATGTTGGTTGTTTACTTCAATTATAATATGCTCATTTGGATATTCCGTAATATACTTTATCAACAATAGGAGTAAAAAATGATAGTAAATTTTAAAACAAAAGGTGGCCATACGATTACGACCGATATTAATAATATTACCCTATTTCTAGATGAAGACGGTAGGTACGATCCTGATACATACTGGTGTCAGGCTTTTGATAAAACCTATGAGCTTGATTATAATACTTACCTAAATATCCAATCGGTTATGGAAAAAACAGTTTTATATCACGATTTAACTAAAATCAAGTAGTTACAATAAATAATTATCTTGTGGTTTATGTTGAATTGTGGTATTGTTTATTAAAGGAGCTAATATGGCACATCTACTAGATGGTTATGATGATTGGAAATTAGAAACTCCTGAATGGGATGAAGATGAATTTTGTTGCTATCGTTGTGGCGATAGTGTTGGCTCTGAGAATATATTAGATGACGATGGTTTATGTCCACAATGTAGAAAGGAAGACGAAGAAGATGAATAAAAACAAAGACTTAGTTAAATGTTCTGATTGTAAATTCTTGGGTAGTGACTTATTACCAAGCTTTGATTTTCCCTACATCCAGCTATGTTGTTTAAAAGGTAAGTGGGACGGCTGTAATGATAATGATCAATCAGAAGAATTAATCGAATGCGATGAATTTATTAAAAAGGAGGCATTATGGAACAAAAAAGATTAAAAGGATTGGACGAAAAATTCTGCAATGACTGTGGTACTGCGATTAAGATTAAGGCTATGATTTGTCCCCATTGCGGAGTTAGACAAAAAAGCATTTCAGTTAAGAGCAAGACAACTGCAGCGGTTTTAGCATTTTTTCTAGGTGTGATTGGAGCGCACAAGTTTTATTTAGGTAAAACAATATTAGGCATAGCTTATCTTTTTTTCTTCTTGTTTTTCTTCTGGACTTTTCTACCACTCTTTATAGTCCTTATAGACTTAATAATTCTTTTATGTATGAGCCAAGATAAATTTGAAGAAAAATATTATTAAAAGGATGATATATT
>Ga0209416_1000033_pt1 | contig 166696 bp, 130 predicted proteins | sample RifGroF1_FD_184001 | JGI IMG/M metagenome (GOLD analysis project Ga0209416, IMG submission 184001) | Groundwater microbial communities from Rifle, Colorado, USA - Groundwater F1 (SPAdes) (version 2) | ecosystem: Environmental > Aquatic > Deep subsurface > Groundwater | place: Rifle, Colorado... | reverse complement strand
TGATGCGCTTACATTAGCACCACTCCATGTTCCGCCTGCTGGATTTGCTGTTAATTGGACTGTAAATCCGGTACAAACCTCTGCATTATTAGCAACAACGGTTGGTAAAGCATTTACGGTCACCACTGCGCCATCACTATTAGTACATTCATTTGCGTCTGAATAGGTGTACGTTACATTATATGGTCCTGCAGCTAATCCTGAAGCATCGAATAATCCGGATGCGCTTACATTAGCACCACTCCATGTTCCACCTGCTGGCTCTGCTGTTAATTGAACTATAAATCCAGTACAAACTTCTGCGTTATTAGCAACAACGGTTGGTAAAGCATTTACGGTTAAAATGCCAGCATCTTCTCCATCACAAGCTGTATTATGATTGCCATCAATAACAATTACTTTATAAACTCCACCATTATCACCTTGTGCTAAAGCCGGAGTTGTATAACTATTGCTTGTTGCTCCAGATATCAAAATATTATTTAAATACCATTGATAAGAATAACCCGGAATTGAAGCTGTACTGAACGTTGCCGTAGAACCAACACACGCTTCCTCATCATCTACTGATGGAGCAGGATTGTCACGAACGACTAAATTCACCGTACAAGGAGCTTCCGCTGGAACACCATTACTATCGCTCACTATTACAGAATACGTTCCGGCTACACCTACATTTATTGAGGCTGTAGAGGCACTAAATCCATTTGGACCTGTCCATGCAAAAGTATAAGGCGCACCTCCCGAACCATTAATTCCAGATGCTGTAAAAACAGCTGTTGCACCTGCACATATTTGCGCAGATGAAGGAGCTATTGAACAAGTTGGCGGTACTATAATAGTGTTAGAAGCCATTTGTTGATCTTGACTTCCTAAAGTAACACAATTACTAAGTGGCGAACATATATTGTCAATATGAAAATGATAAGGCGAGCCACCGATTGTTGAAGCGCCGTTTCCAACCCCCCATCCCGCACAGGCAAAAGTAGGTTCAGCAGCAATATGACATCCTAATACTAACAAAGCTTTTGTTGAAGTAGGCGTAAATGTTACTGTACAATAAGTTTGCTGAGTACTCAAACCATCTTCATTTCCCCATACATAGGTGATGTTTGAAACAGTTCCGTTATAAATCCAAATAGAATTTTTATCTGGAAAAGCAGCATCAGCATTCTGTTGACATGCCATTTTTAGTGCTGTTTCATTATAATAACCAGCTGGTACTCCACCTGTATTACCTGCATTTGGTATAGGAAATACATAAGTAGATTTTACAGGATTATAACCTGTTAAACCATCTAAAGGACTTACAATTTCTTCAATACGATTAGGTCCAGTAAAAAAATCGAAAGCATGTTGACCATCGTTACCTTGAGTAATATTAATATTAAATGTAACCGATGCCGGAACATTTGGAGTCAGACCAGCTAATTCGATACGAGTGGGTATCGACTGTCCTTCTGTAAAATGAGAATTTGTCGCTTGTGCATTTCCATTTGCCCAATTAACTGGACTAGCAGGAGCTGAAGCAGGGCCATTTTTTCCCCATTGCGAATTATTTGTGTTTGACTGAGCATATAAAGTAAATTGTCCAAACACTAAAAGTAAAATTGTAAATCGATAGAACCAATTTTTATTAAATTCAACTTCTTTTAAATGCGAAGTTTTACACCAACCTTTAAATACCTTCGTTAAATGCTGCCAGGAGCCATGAAACCATTGGGTATTCTCACGATAAAATAAAATAGATTTTTTCATAATAATACGGTTTTAATACCATATCATCAGTAGGTTTGAATAGAAAAAGAGCTTTGAATAAAGCAAATAGTTTTCCAATATTGTATTGAAGTTTAAAAAAATAAAAGGAAAGAGGGGAAATTGTTAATTGATTAATTTTTAAGTAGCATTGCTAATAGCAATTTAGAATTAATCAATAGAACCGTCTTATAAGTTGATCGATTTGCTTTGAAAATTATATCTCATTTACAAATCTTATCACTCTTCAATAATTCTTTTTAAAATTATTGGAGCAAATTTAACTCTATTTTCATCAATCCACGAACAAATGGGAATGATTTTTAAAAATTTAACTATTTAACAATCAATTAACTAAAAATATTTTTGATGTAAAAAAATACTTCTGTTTTTTAAAAATTAGCATAAAAGATGTAATCAATAAAAAATCCGTTCAAGTACTTTTTATTTCCCAAAATAAACCTAAAAAATTAATTTTAATGTCATTTCTAATTTTTTATTGTTGAGTAACGAATAATTTTCTTACGGAAACTTTATTCAAAAAAAATAACTGATAATCAAATGGTTATGTTTTTTCTTAAAAAAACATCCGAAATTTTAGCTTATATCTTACAAAGTTTTGGAAAAAGATGTATTTCATCGATTTTTTTGTTAATTTCATCGATGATATATTTTTAAATGTTTAGTTTTGAGCCGGTTAACAAAATGAAAATGACAATGAAAAAATTAATTTGTACTGCTCTACTTTTTACAATTACAATTGGAACTGCTCAAAACAAAAATGATTTATGGAAAAAAAGTAATTCCAGTGAAATTTCCAAAAAAATTACAAAAACCGACTTACCTCAAAACAATATCTTCGAATTAGATTTACCCGCAATGAAAAAGATGTTGGGTACATCTCCAAAAAGAGATAATTTCAACACTACTTCTAATTTAATCATAACATTGCCAAATGGAGAAGGCAAATTAGAGAACTTCAAAGTTTACGAAAACTCCGTTATGGCTCCAGAATTAGCAGCAAAATATCCTGAAATAAAATCTTATATGGCTATTGGGATTGATAACCCAAATGCTCGTGCTTATTTCAGTTATTCAACTCTAGGATTCAAATCTATGACATTATATCCTGATCAATCGGCTGTATTTATTGAGCCAGTGTCAGACGATTTGATTACATATTCTGTTTATAAAAAATCAGACAAGAAAAAAGCATTTCAAAAATTTGAGTGTAATGTTATTGATGAAGCCGTTAATATGGTTCAACCAAACAACAACACAACTCATTTAAGAGGTGCTGATGATGGGAAATTAAGAACATTTAGATTGGCTTTATCTGCTACTGGAGAATTTACGGCTTACTTTGGAGGAACTAAAGCAGCTACTTTAGCAGCAATGAACAATAGCATGACTCGAATTAATGGTGTTTTTGAAAAAGACTTTGGAGTTCGATTGATTCTTATTGCCAATAATGATGCACTTATCTATACTAATTCGACAACAGATCCTTATTCGGATTATGCAAATAAAGCAAACTGGAAAACAGAAAATCAAACTATTTTAACTTCAACTATCGGAGAAGCTAATTACGACATTGGTCATTTATTAGGCGCTGGAACTGTTAATAGTGGAGATGCTGGAGCAAGAGGGTCAATAGGCGTAGATAATTCTAAAGGTAGAGCTTACACTTGTGCAAATTCAACTAATAACCAAGGTGATACTTTCGATATTAATTATTTAGCTCACGAAATAGGACATCAATTAGGTGCTAACCATACTTTTACCTATGCAAACGAAGGAACAATCGCGCAACTAGAGCCAGGAAGTGGATCAACAATCATGGGATATGCTGGAGTAACTATCAAAGATATTCAACAATATGCTGATGCTTATTTTCATTCCATTAGCATCCAACAAGTTACCGACATAATTAAAACTAAAACTTGTGCAACTATAATAGTAACAGGTAACGCTGTACCAGTAGCTAATGCTGGAATAGATTTTACCATTCCAAAAGGAACTCCGTTTATGTTAAATGGCACTGCTACAGATGCTAATAGTACTGACGCGCTAACCTACTCATGGGAACAAATAGATTTAGGAAATGCAACTACAACGGTACCATCAAGTACTGCTACAACAGGTTCGCTATTTAGATCTTACAATCCATCAACTTCTTCAACACGCTATTTTCCAAAAATGAATACGATTTTGGCTGGATTAAGTTCTACTCAAGGATCTAGAATTATTTCAGAAACATTACCAGGAGTTGCTCGTACATTGAACTTCAGACTAACTGTTAGAGATAATAGAATTGGAGGCGGAGCAAATAATTCTGATGACATGATAGTAACTGTAGATGGTGTTGCTGGTCCTTTCACAGTAGATTCTCAAAATGCCGCAATTTCTTATCCTGCAGGAACTACACAAACTATCAATTGGACGGTTGCTGGTACGAATGCAAATAATGTAAACTGTGCTAATGTTGATATTTTATTATCAACAGATGGAGGACAAACATTTTCAACAGTCTTACTTGCTGGAACTCCTAATGATGGTTCCCAAAATATTGTAATTCCAAATATTCCAGGTACTACAAACCGAATAATGGTTAAAGGAAGTAATCATATTTTCTTTGATGTAAATAATACAAATTTTACTATTACTAGTTCAGTTGTTGCCGACACAACTGCTCCATCAACTTCAACACTTACAGCTTCTGGCACTACAACTTCAAGTACGAATTTATCTTGGACTACCGCTACTGATAATGTTAGCGTTACAGGTTATGATGTGTATCAAAATGGTGTTTTTAAAACTAGTACTACAACGACATCTTTAATTGTAAACGGATTAACAGCTGCTACAACATATAATTTTTATGTAAAAGCAAAAGATGCTGCTGGAAATATTTCTGTTGCAAGTAATACTGTAAATATAACTACTTTGACACCTGCAGATACAACTGCTCCAACAAGTTCAACTCTTTCTGCTTCAGGAACTACAACTTCAAGCACGAATTTATCTTGGACTACCGCTACAGATAATGTTAGCGTTACAGGTTATGATGTGTATCAAAATGGTGTTTTTAAAACTAGTACTACAACAACATCTTTAATTGTAAACGGACTAACAGCTGCAACAACATATAATTTTTATGTAAAAGCAAAAGATGCTGCTGGAAATATTTCTGTTGCAAGTAATACAGTTACAGTTACAACTGCAGCAACTACTTTAGTGAGCAATAATTCGACCTATTGTAATTCAACAGGAGCTACAGCTGCAGAATACATTAATAGTGTTATGGTTAATACATTCAATAACACTTCTGGAAACAACAACGGATATGGCAATTACAGAGCTATGTCAATCAATTTAGCAACTGGTTCAACAACTAAAATCATGATTACTCCAAAATGGTTTGGGGCTGCAAGAGCAGAATATTATAATGTATGGATTGATTTTAATCAAAATGGAACTTTTGAAACTTCTGAATTAGTATTTTCAAAATCAAACACAAAATTAAAATCAGTAAGTGGTCCATTATACATTCCTACTAATGCTTTGACTGGTAATACGGTAATGCGAGTTTCAATGAAAAATAATTCATTACCAACAGCGTGTGAAACATTTTCAGCTGGAGAAGTAGAAGATTACACCATCAACATCGTTACGAATACAACCAGAAGTGCTGATGAAGTTACCACTACCAAAGAAGAAACAACGGAAACAAATGAAATAGCAAAAATTGATTTTAAATTATATCCAAATCCAGTAAAAGGAGATATCGTTTATTTTTCAGGAATTGAAAATGAAAATGCTACTTCTTACCGAATCTACAATCTAATGGGTCAACAAGTTGCAGATGGTCTTATTGAAAATAATGCGGTTAATGTAAGTGCTCTTATGCCAGCGATTTATATTATTGAAGTTACAGATGGTAATTCAGCAGCTTCAAAACGTTTTATTAAAGAATAAGCATTTCAAAAAACATAATTAAAAAAATAAGCTGTTCAAATTTGGACAGCTTATTTTTTTTTACAAAAACTATACGCATAAAAAAATCCCACATTTCTGTAGGATTTAATTTGGTGGGCGATGAGGGGTTCGAACCCCCGACCCCCTCGGTGTAAACGAGGTGCTCTGAACCAGCTGAGCTAATCGCCCCAATAAGATGCTTTACTATTACCGTATTGCGAGTGCAAATATACACTGAATATTTATAATTGCAAGTGTTTTTGAAAAAAAATTACACAATTTCTGCCACTACAAACGTACTACCACCTATGTAAATAAAATCGGAATAATTAGCCAAATTTAATGCCTCAGCATAAGCTTCTGATACCGAATTAAATACTTCACCATACAATCCAAATTCAATTGCTTTTTTCTGTAAAATTTCTGGATTTAGTCCTCTTGGGACATTTGGTTTACAGAAATAATAGTTGGCTCTTTTTGGAAATAAGGGCAAAATAGAATCTAAATCTTTATCATTTACCACACCTAAAACGATGTGTAGTGTTTCAAAATGATGTTTTTGAATTTGATTCAATACTATTTTTAATCCGTGACTGTTATGAGCTGTATCGCAAACCGTAAAAGGTTTTTGTTTTAAAATTTGCCATCTACCAAGTAATCCAGTATTCTGAATTACATTTTTAAATCCTAACTTAACATGCTTTTCTTCGATATTAAATTGTGATTGTAATAATTCAATGGCTTGAAGAACCGTTTTCTTATTATGAACTTGATAGTCTCCCAATAAAGCACATTCGTAAGTAACTTCTGAATTATCTTGAGCAAAATATATCTGTGCGTTTTCTGATTTTGCTTTAGCAACAAAAACAGGTTTTGTTTCTTCTGAATATTCTCCAATTACAACAGGAACATTCGATTTTATAATTCCAGCTTTCTCAGTAGCTATTTTTGGTAACGTATCTCCTAAAAATTGGGTATGATCAAAACCTATATTGGTAATTACAGAAACTAAAGGTGTAATAACATTGGTAGAATCTAATCTTCCTCCCATTCCAACTTCAATCACAGCTACATCAACTTGCCCTTTTGCAAAATAATCAAATGCTAAACCAACCGTCATTTCGAAAAAACTTAACTGATTGGCTTCGAAAAACGATTTGTTGTGAGCTACAAAATCAACCACAAAATCTTCGGAAATCATTTCGCCATTAATACGAATTCGCTCGCGAAAATCTTTTAAATGAGGAGAAGTATACAATCCTACTTTATAACCTGCTTCTTGCAAAATTGAAGCAATCATAGATGATGTAGAACCTTTTCCATTAGTTCCAGCTACATGAATGGATTTGAATTTAGTTTCGGGATGTTGCAAATGTCTTACCAACAACAAAGTATTGGTCAAATCTTTCTTATAGGCTGAAGCGCCTTGCATTTGAAACATCGGTAACTGGTTAAATAACCATGTTGTTGTTTCTTGATACGTCATTTTAAATGGGATAACAAAAAATTATTCTCCTACTTGGAAATTTACTACCACAAAACCAATTTGGGTTTCGGGTGCGTTAGCATCGGGTTGCCATTTGAAGGTTTTTGCTGTTTCTAATGCTGGATTTACTAAACAAGGATTGGTATTGGTTGTTCCTTGAGAACGTTCTGCTCTAATTACATTTCCTTGACGGTTTACCCAAATCTTAACCACAACCTTTCCAGATTCGTTACAATCTTGTACTCTTTTGCTGTTTCCAGATAATTTTCTTCCAGCTAATCCCCAACCAGTTCCTTTTCCTGTTCCAATTCCGTCGCCTGAGCCACTTCCGTAAAAACTGTTAGCATACAAACTTCCGTTTGGATTCCCTTTATCGCCACCATCAGCATCATCTCCATGACTTGATTGTGATGTTCCGTCTTGTTTGGGTCCTTTTATAATACTGTTTAAAGCACTATTATTTGGTTTTGTTGGTTTGGTTTCTGTTGGCTTGGTTACAGGTTTCGTTTCAGAAGGTTTTGTAACCGGTTTTTTTATATCTTTTTTTGGCAAAGCAACCGGTGCTTCTTCATCTTGTGTCAACACATCATCTTCTTCTGCAGGAACAGGTTCTGCTTTAGCTTGATCGGGCGACATTTGCACGGGTTCTGTTGGTTGAATTTCTCCACTACCTGTATCGCTAGTTCCAAAGTTAACAGCAATTCCGTTTTCTGGTGGTGGATCCATATACGTTAATCCGAAAATAGTAAACAACAGAAAAAGTATCACAAAAATAACCGACGTTATTGTGAAAGATTTTTTCTCTTCTGGTGTTTCTAAAAATTTCATTTTTTATTTATTTTGGATTTACCGCAATAACCATTTTTATTTGATTTCGATAGGCTATTTCCATAACCTTAACCACTTTTTCATGTGGCACCGATTTTTCAGCTCTTAAAACGATAGCTTTATTTTCTGAATTTGCCATTAGAGCCATCAATTGGGTTTCTAAATCAGCTTCATTGATTTTATCTTTATCTATGAAGAAATTCAAATCTTTATCAATACTTACAGACGTACTTTTATTACTATCCGTTTTTCCTTTTGCTTTTGGCAACACTAAATCTAATGCATTAGTAGTTACCATAGTGGAAGTTATCATGAAAAAGATAAGCAACAAGAAAACAATATCGGTCATTGACGACATGTTGAATTCTGTTGAAACTTTATTTCTAGTTTTACCTAATTTCATTACACTGGTTCGTTTAATAAATCTAAGAAATCAACCGCATTTGCTTCCATTTGGTTAACCACTTTATTCGTTTTTACTACCAAGTGATTGTAACCAACATAAGCGATAATTCCAACAATTAGTCCAACTACAGTAGTTGTCATAGCGGTGTAAATACCTTCTGCTAGAGCTCCTACTTCAATTTGTCCGCCACCACTTGCCATTTTATGAAATGCAAGAATCATACCAACAACCGTTCCTAGGAAACCAACCATTGGCCCAGCTCCTGAAATGGTAGCCAACATACTAGTGTTTTTTTCTAATTTATACAATTCTAAGTTTCCTGCATTTTCTATTGCTGTATTGATATCTTCTAATGGTTTTCCAATACGAGAAATTCCTTTTTCGATTAAACGAGCAACAGGTGAATTGGTTTGCGCACACAACATTTTGGCAGCATCAATTTTGCCCGACATAATATTCATTTTGATGTTGTTCATAAAACTTGCATCAATTTTAGAAGCTTTGTTAATGGCCATCAATCGCTCAAAATATAAAAATAGAGCAAAAAACAACTGAATAAAAAGAACCAACATGATTAATTGACCACCAATTCCACCACTAGTTAATAAACTCCACATGGATAAGGTTTGTTCTGTAGGTTGTGCTTCTGTTACTACCTGACTAGCAACTGCTAAACTATCGGCTTGAAGGAATAAACTCATAATGATACTTAATTTGTAATTAAAACGTGTATAAATTCTAAATATTGTTATCTAATATAATGTTCAATAAATAAGAAAGCCATTGCTCCTACTATAAAACCTGCAAAAGCTAACCAAGTTATTTTTTTTAGGTACCAAATGAAATCAATTTTTTCCATTCCCATGGCAGCTACACCAGCAGCAGAACCAATAATTAACATACTTCCTCCTGTTCCTGCTGAATAAGCAATAAAATGCCAAATTGAATGATCCATCTCATAAGTATACATTCCCATAGAAGCAGCAACTAAAGGTACGTTATCAATAACAGCAGATAAAATTCCTAATAATATTACCACAACATCCATATTAGGTATTGCATTTGAAATACTTTCAGCAGCATAACGCAATGTACCAACTTCTTGACCATTTATTGAACCAAAAACCAAACTTTCTAGAGCAGCAACAGCCATTAAAATTCCTAAGAAAAATAAGATACTTGAAATCTCAATTCTAGACAGCGCTTTATTAGCCGAATATAAATGTTTTCTACTTTTATCAAAATTATCTTCTGGGTGTATGTATTCAGAAACCAACCAAACTACTGCTAAACTTAACATCATACCTACATAAGGAGGCAAGTGCGTTAATGTTTTAAAGACAGGAACAAAAACAATTGCTCCTAATCCTAACCAAAGCATGGTTTTACTACTTAACAATCGTTCTCTTTCTTCATGAGATTTTTCATCTATCATGATTTCTCCTTTAAAGACTTTCATTCTTGAAGCCAAAGCGTAAGGAACAACAAAACACAATATTGCAGGAATAATAATATATTCAGACAATCCTCCGGCTGTAACTTTTTTGGCAATCCACAACATTGTCGTAGTTACATCTCCAATTGGAGACCAAGCTCCCCCAGCATTTGCAGCGATAACAACTAAAGAAGCATACCAAATGCGCTCCTCTCTATCGTGAACTAATTTTCTCAACAATGAAATCAATACAATAGTAGCTGTAAGATTATCAATAACGGCTGATAATATAAATCCAATAATACCCGTTATCCATAGTAATCTAATTTTACTTCTAGTTTTAACCATTCCTTTTAGGACATCAAAACCTCTGTGCAAATCAATTAGCTCAACAATTGTCATTGCTCCTATAAGGAAAATTAAAATTTCAGCTACTTTTCCTACGTGATGCAAAAGTAACCCTTCAAACCCATGCTCTTGCTGATGAATATCTCCAGAATTAATATTAAAAACCGATCCATGTCCATCAACTACAGAAAACCATCCATTATGAAAACCTATTGCAAGCAAAGCCCACATCAAAGCCGCCATCATAAGAGCTGGCACAGTTTTATCTAATTTTAAAGGATGTTCTAAAGTAATAGACAAATATCCAATAACAAACAGAAGTATTAATATTGCTTCCATGATTTAAAAATTTAAACTAGTTGTTTCAAAGCAATTTCAAAAGCTGTTGCACTGATATTCTTTTTATCTGAATTTATAGCATGTGCATTTTGAATTGCATTTTTGATTCTGTTTGAAGTGTCAGAGAAAATAGCTTCATCTGTCATTTGTACTTTTTTCTCCATGAAGTATGCAAAAACTCTTGCCATTCCACAATTTGCGATGAAGTCAGGAATTAAACTTACTTTTTTATCGGTTTCTTCCATAATTGGACCAAAGAAAATTTCTTTATCCGCAAACGGAACATTCGCACCACTAGAAATTACTTCTAATCCTGAAGCAATCATACTATCAACTTGGTCTTTAGTAACCAATCTTGAAGCCGCACATGGAGCAAATACTTGAGCACCCATTGACCAAATCTTTTCATTGATTTCAGCAAAAGGAATCATGTTGTCTGCTACTAATTTATTTCCGTCTTTGTTTAAGAATAATGTTGTAATTTCTTCGAAAGAGAATCCGTTTTCATTGATAACACCACCATCTCTATCGATGATTCCAACTACTTTAGCTCCCATTTGCGCTAGATAAAAAGCGGCTGCCGAACCTACGTTTCCAAAACCTTGAACGATAGCTTTTTTTCCAACAATTGTTCCTCCATAAATATCATAGTAATGACGAGCTGCTTCAGCAACACCATAACCTGTAATCATGTCGGCTACTGTATATTTTCTATTGACATCTGGAGAAAAGTTAGGATTTTCAATTACTTTAATTACTCCTTGACGTAATTGCCCAATTCTATTGATTTTATCTGCCTCTGTTGGTTTAAAGTGACCGTTGAAAACACCTTCTTGCGGATGCCAAACACCACAATCCTCAGTCATTGGAATAACTTCGTGAATTTCATCTACATTTAAATCACCACCAGTTCCGTAGTAATTTTTTAATAAAGGAGAAACGGCTTTATACCATCTTTCTAAAACACCTTTTTTTCTTGGATCGTTTGGGTCAAAATTAATTCCTGATTTAGCACCACCAATTGCTGGTCCTGAAACTGAAAACTTAACTTCCATCGTTTTTGCTAATGAAAGTACTTCATTCATATCTAATCCCTTACGCATACGAGTTCCTCCACCTGCAGCACCACCTCTCAACGAGTTGATTACTGTCCATCCTTCTGCATCTGTTTCTGGGTCTTTCCAATTAAATACTATTTCTGGTTCTTTGTTTTCAAATTTCTTTAATAAATCTTTCATTGTGTTGGTTAAATTTTATTCGTTTTACAAATATACATATTCTGTTTAAGCACCGAAGCCTAAACTACATTTTTTAGTTTTTTATAACATTTAGATAAAGACTACTCCAGAAGAGTGATTTTTACTAGCGCCTGTTACTGAAGACAATACATTAATTTCATTTCGTAATTTTAACACTCCTAAAAATCCAAAAATCAACGCTTCCTTAAACTGAATGGTTTTATCATCTGGAATTACAACCTCAGTTGTATGTAAATGATTACGCAATCTGTCTATTAAAAATCGATTATATGCTCCTCCACCAGTTATGAATAATTTTGAATTTGGTTTTGAACAAATTTTTGCAATTTGAATGGCAATATGCTCTACAAAAGTTCGAAGTTTATCTTCTACGTTGACTAAAAAAGAATGCATAAGTGGGAAAATTTCCGCATTTACGAATTCCATTCCGAGTGATTTTGGATATGGTGCTTTGTAAAAATCTAAATCATTCAATTGTTGCAATAAATCCTGATTGACATTTCCTGATTTTGCCAAATTCCCAGCATCGTCATACGGAAAACCTAATCCATTAGCATAAAAATTCAAGACGGTATTCACGGGTGAAATATCGAAAGCAATTCTGTTACCATTTTCATTAAAAGAAACATTTGAAAATCCGCCTAAATTCAGACAATAATCATATTGAGAAAAAAGCAGTTCATCTCCAATTGGAACCAATGGCGCACCTTGACCTCCTAATTGTACATCTTGCACTCTAAAATCGCAAACAATTGTTTGATTCACTAAATTGCGAATCATCGGAAGATTACCAATTTGAAGTGTAAAACCGTTTTGAGGTTGGTGCAAAATCGTATGCCCATGACTACAAACGGCATCAATTTCGGTCAGTTTGTGTTTTGAGATAAATTCAGAAATTATTGAAGCTAAAAGTTTTGTATAACTAATATTCAACCCCTCTAATTCTGAATGGCTGAAACGAATCGCATTTTTCAATTTGTTAAGCCATTCTTCCGAATAAGAAACGGTTTCGGATTGAAAAATTTCAAACGTCCAATTCTCTGAATGATTGAATTTTATGTAAGCCAAATCGACACCATCTAACGATGTGCCCGACATAACTCCGATAACGTTGTAGTTTTCTTTAAACATGGGTTAAAATTACAAATTGTTATTGAAAATTTGGTAATTAATCTTTACATTTGGTTCCTGAAATTACAAAATAATCAAACATTACATCTAAATAATATGGATTTTAAATTAACCGAAGAGCATTTAATGATTCAGCAAGCTGCTAGAGATTTTGCTCAAACAGAATTATTACCTGGAGTTATTGAAAGAGACGAACATTCAAAATTCCCAACAGAACAAGTAAAAATGATGGGGGAACTTGGGTTCTTAGGAATGATGGTTGATCCAAAATACGGAGGAGCTGGATTAGACAGTTTGTCTTATGTTTTAGCAATGGAAGAAATTGCTAAAGTTGATGCTTCTGCAGCGGTTATTATGTCGGTAAACAACTCATTAGTTTGTGCTGGTTTAGAAAAATATGGTTCAGAAGAACAAAAAATAAAATATTTAACGCCATTAGCAAAAGGGGAAGTGATTGGAGCTTTCTGTTTGTCAGAGCCAGAAGCTGGTTCAGACGCAACTTCTCAAAGAACTACTGCTATTGATATGGGCGACCATTATTTAGTAAACGGAACTAAAAACTGGATTACAAATGGTGGAACAGCTTCTACTTATTTAGTAATTGCACAAACTGACGCTTCAAAAGGACACAAAGGAATTAACGTTCTTATCGTGGAAAAAGGAATGCCAGGTTTTGAAGTAGGTCCAAAAGAAAAGAAAATGGGAATCCGTGGTTCTGATACACATACTTTATTATTTAATGATGTAAAAGTTCCTAAAGAAAATAGAATTGGTGCAGACGGATTTGGTTTTGCTTTCGCGATGTCAACATTAAACGGAGGAAGAATTGGAATTGCATCTCAAGCTTTAGGAATCGCACAAGGAGCTTATGAATTAGCATTGAAATATTCTCAAGAGCGTGTAGCTTTTGGAAAACCAATTTTCAATCACCAAGCTATTGCTTTCAAATTAGCAGATATGCACGTAAAAATCACATGTGCTAGATTGTTAATTCACAAAGCAGCAACTGAAAAAGATAATGGTGAAGATATTGCACATTCTGGTGCTATGGCTAAGTTATATGCTTCTGAAATTGCTTTAGAAGTAGCTAATGAAGCTGTTCAAATTCACGGTGGAAATGGTTACGTGAGTGAATACCACGTTGAAAGAATGATGCGTGATTCTAAAATTACACAGATTTACGAAGGAACTTCAGAAATTCAAAGAATTGTTATCTCAAGAGGTTTAGTAAAATAATCTAAATAAATAATTTACCAGAAGGAGTTCAGCCATCAAGTTGAACTCCTTTTTTATTACCTTTAAAATAAAAAATGTTGTTTGAAAATTGGAAAGAAAATTTAGAACCATTAATTGAGAAATATAAAGGAAGAAAACATCCTCTAAACTACAACAATACCTATCAATTGGTTATTATGGTTATTTTGTCTGCTCAAGATTCGGATGCAAATATTAATAATATTATTATTCCTTTCTTTGAAAAATATCCTAATCTTGAGAGTATCTCAAATTCAAGTATTGAAGAAATCACACCTTACTTTACAAAAGTCAAAAATTATCCCAGAAAGACAAATTGGATAATTGAATTAGCAAAATTATTAAAAACTGAAAGTAATATTCCAACAAATTTAACGGATTTAATCGCTTTGAAAGGTATTGGAAGAAAATCCGCGAATGTAATATTAAGAGAAACCAATCAAAAAGCAGAAGGAATTATAGTTGATTTACATGTTATTAGAGTAGTACCAAGAATTGGCTTAACACCAAAATATGAAGATGGAAATAAAATCGAAAAACTATTAACACAACAGCTTCCCTATGAAATTTGGAACGAAATTGGCATGGCTTTCTCCTTTTTAGGTAGAGAAATTTGCCGACCAACCAACCCAAAATGTGATGATTGCCCAATAAATAAACATTGCGACTATTTTAAAAATTTACACCAATAACAAAACCACCTCATTAGGGTGGTTTTTTATATTTAGAGTCCCATCGGGACGGTATATTTATAACAAAAAAGCCCTATCATTACTGATAGGGCTTTTCAAAAGAAAGGCGGCGACATACTCTCCCACATAACTGCAGTACCATCTGCGCAATCGGGCTTAACTTCTCTGTTCGGAATGGGAAGAGGTGAGCCCCGACGCAATAACCACCTTAAGAGGTTATAATTGCTTTGGGCAATTTTTTCCAACGTTAATTACCTTACGATAATTATCAATTGGACAATATCTTAACATACTGAGATAAATAAATTTAAAGAAAGTTTCTCTACGTCCGCCAAGGCGGACGTAGATTTTATACATAAGCTAACGGGTTATTAGTACTACTCGACTATGACATTACTGCCTTTACATCTATAGCCTATCAACGTGGTCATCTTCCACGACCCTTAAAAGAAATCTCATCTTGTGGTGGGTTTCGCGCTTATATGCTTTCAGCGCTTATCCCTTCCCAACGTAGCTACTCTGCAGTGCTCCTGGCGGAACAACAGATACACCAGCGGTTAGTCCAATTCGGTCCTCTCGTACTAGAATCAGATCCACTCAAATTTCTAACGCCCACAGTAGATAGAGACCGAACTGTCTCACGACGTTCTGAACCCAGCTCGCGTGCCACTTTAATGGGCGAACAGCCCAACCCTTGGGACCTTCTCCAGCCCCAGGATGTGACGAGCCGACATCGAGGTGCCAAACCCCCCCGTCGATATGAGCTCTTGGGGGAGATCAGCCTGTTATCCCCGGCGTACCTTTTATCCTTTGAGCGATGGCCCTTCCATGCGGAACCACCGGATCACTATGCTCTACTTTCGTACCTGATCGACCTGTATGTCTCTCAGTCAAGCTCCCTTATGCCATTGCACTCTACGCACGGTTACCAAGCGTGCTGAGGGAACCTTTAGAAGCCTCCGTTACTCTTTTGGAGGCGACCACCCCAGTCAAACTACCCACCAAACAATGTCCCCCGCAGCGCGGGGTTAGGCCTCAGACAAGCAAAGGGTGGTATTTCAACAATGACTCCACAACGCCTAGCGACGCCACTTCACAGTCTCCCACCTATCCTACACATCACGTGTCCAAGGTCAATATTAAGCTATAGTAAAGGTGCACAGGGTCTTTTCGTCCCACTGCGGGTAAGCGGCATCTTCACCGCTACTACAATTTCACCGAGCTCATGGCTGAGACAGTATCCAGATCGTTACACCATTCGTGCAGGTCGGAACTTACCCGACAAGGAATTTCGCTACCTTAGGACCGTTATAGTTACGGCCGCCGTTTACTTGGGCTTCATTTCAATGCTTCTCCGAAGATAACATCTCCACTTAACCTTCAAGCACCGGGCAGGTGTCAGGCCCTATACTTCATCTTACGATTTTGCAGAGCCCTGTGTTTTTGATAAACAGTCGCCTGGATTTTTTCACTGCGGCCAGCATTGCTGCTGGCGACCCTTCTCCCGAAGTTACGGGTCCATTTTGCCTAATTCCTTAGCCATGAATCTCTCGAGCACCTTAGGATTCTCTCCTCAACTACCTGTGTCGGTTTACGGTACTGGTACTTATAATCTAAGTTTAGAAGATTTTCTTGGCAGCCTTTAGGTACACTATCACTTTGTCCGAAGACTCCGTGTACTATCGCATTTCACCAGTCCCAGCGGATTTGCCTACCGGGCCTATAGCTAAGTGCTTTAACGAACTATTCCGTCAGTTCGCGGTACTTTCACCACTGCGTCTCTCCATCACAATTATAAGTAGTACGGGAATATTAACCCGTTAGCCATCGACTGTCCCTTTCGGGTTCGCCTTAGGACCAGACTAACCCACAGCTGATTAGCATAGCTGTGGAAACCTTAGTTTTTCGGTGTGCGGGTTTCTCGCCCGCATTATCGTTACTTATGCCTACATTTTCTTTTCTAAACAGTCCAGCATGACTCACATCACACCTTCGACCCAGTTTAGAATGCTCCCCTACCACTTGTATTACTACAAATCCATAGCTTCGGTAATATGCTTATGCCCGATTATTATCCATGCTCGTCCGCTCGACTAGTGAGCTGTTACGCACTCTTTAAATGAATGGCTGCTTCCAAGCCAACATCCTAGCTGTCTGGGCAGACAAACCTCGTTATTTCAACTTAGCATATATTTGGGGACCTTAGCTGATGGTCTGGGTTCTTTCCCTCTCGGACATGGACCTTAGCACCCATGCCCTCACTGCTGGTAAACATTATATAGCATTCGGAGTTTGTCAGGAATTGGTAGGCGATGAAGCCCCCGCATCCAATCAGTAGCTCTACCTCTATATAACTTATACCCAGCGCTGCACCTAAATGCATTTCGGGGAGTACGAGCTATTTCCGAGTTTGATTGGCCTTTCACCCCTACCCACAGATCATCCCAAGACTTTTCAACGTCAACGGGTTCGGTCCTCCACTATGTGTTACCACAGCTTCAACCTGTCCATGGGTAGATCACACGGTTTCGCGTCTACCATTACTGACTAAAGCGCCCTATTCAGACTCGCTTTCGCTACGGATCCATACCATAAGTACTTATCCTTGCCAGCAACGGTAACTCGTAGGCTCATTATGCAAAAGGCACGCCGTCACCCCACGAAAGGGCTCCGACCGCTTGTAAGCGTATGGTTTCAGGATCTATTTCACTCCGTTATTCACGGTTCTTTTCACCTTTCCCTCACGGTACTGGTTCACTATCGGTCTCTCAGGAGTATTTAGCCTTAGCGGATGGTCCCGCCAAATTCACACAGGGTTTCACGTGCCCCGCGCTACTCAGGATACCACTATCTATATCTTCTCTTACCCATACAGGACTATCACCCTCTTTGGTTTACCTTTCCAGGTAATTCCGGTTCAATCCGCATAGAATGTCGTGGTCCTACAACCCCAAAATTGCCGTAACAACTCTGGTTTGGGCTAATCCGCGTTCGCTCGCCACTACTTACGGAATCACTTTTGTTTTCTTCTCCTCCGCCTACTTAGATGTTTCAGTTCAGCGGGTTTGCCCCCTATCGGGTAATGCATCTTCAATGCATTGGGTTGCCCCATTCGGATATCTACGGATCAATTCGTGTGTGCCAATCCCCGTAGCTTTTCGCAGCTTATCACGTCCTTCATCGCCTCTGAGAGCCTAGGCATCCCCCATACGCCCTTATTTTGCTTATGTGCCGCCTATTTTTATAAATAAAAATAGGACTTTCTTTATAAATGTGTATTACTACACATCTATTGTACTTTCTACTTTTTAAATATTTTTATCTCAATATGTCAATGAACTTTTTTCCTTTCGGAACTGTGGAGAATATCGGAGTCGAACCGATGACCTCCTGCGTGCAAGGCAGGCGCTCTAGCCAGCTGAGCTAATCCCCCAATTTGAATTCAGAATTTAGAATTCAGAATTATGAATTGTGAATTCTCAACTTCTAGAATTTCCTTTAAGTAAAACATAGTAGTCCCGCCCAGACTCGAACTGGGGACCCCTACATTATCAGTGTAGTACTCTAACCAGCTGAGCTACGAGACTCTGTTTTTACTTATTTGTATTATTTGAATTAACAGCGAGAGTAATATTTATCGTATCGTAAAGATAGCTTCTCGTTTCTTCTCTAGAAAGGAGGTGTTCCAGCCGCACCTTCCGGTACGGCTACCTTGTTACGACTTAGCCCTAGTTACTAGTTTTACCCTAGGCAGCTCCTTGCGGTCACCGACTTCAGGCACCCCCAGCTTCCATGGCTTGACGGGCGGTGTGTACAAGGCCCGGGAACGTATTCACCGGATCATGGCTGATATCCGATTACTAGCGATTCCAGCTTCACGGAGTCGAGTTGCAGACTCCGATCCGAACTGAGATAGGTTTTGTAGATTCGCTCCTGCTCGCGCAGTGGCTGCTCTCTGTACCTACCATTGTAGCACGTGTGTGGCCCAGGACGTAAGGGCCGTGATGATTTGACGTCATCCCCACCTTCCTCACAGTTTACACTGGCAGTCTCGTTAGAGTTCCCGACATGACTCGCTGGCAACTAACGACAGGGGTTGCGCTCGTTATAGGACTTAACCTGACACCTCACGGCACGAGCTGACGACAACCATGCAGCACCTTGTAAATTGTCCGAAGAAAAAACTGTTTCCAGTCCTGTCAATCTACATTTAAGCCCTGGTAAGGTTCCTCGCGTATCATCGAATTAAACCACATGCTCCACCGCTTGTGCGGGCCCCCGTCAATTCCTTTGAGTTTCACACTTGCGTGCGTACTCCCCAGGTGGGATACTTATCACTTTCGCTTAGCCACTCAGATTGCTCCGAACAGCTAGTATCCATCGTTTACGGCGTGGACTACCAGGGTATCTAATCCTGTTCGCTCCCCACGCTTTCGTCCATCAGCGTCAATCGTTTGTTAGTAACCTGCCTTCGCAATTGGTATTCCATGTAATATCTAAGCATTTCACCGCTACACTACATATTCTAGTTACTTCACAAAAATTCAAGTCTTACAGTATCAATGGCAGTTTCCTAGTTGAGCTAGGAGATTTCACCACTGACTTATAAGACCGCCTACGGACCCTTTAAACCCAATGATTCCGGATAACGCTTGGATCCTCCGTATTACCGCGGCTGCTGGCACGGAGTTAGCCGATCCTTATTCCTACAGTACCGTCAAGCCTCCACACGTGGAGGTGTTTCTTCCTGTATAAAAGCAGTTTACAATCCATAGGACCGTCTTCCTGCACGCGGCATGGCTGGTTCAGGCTTGCGCCCATTGACCAATATTCCTCACTGCTGCCTCCCGTAGGAGTCTGGTCCGTGTCTCAGTACCAGTGTGGGGGATCTCCCTCTCAGGACCCCTACCCATCATTGTCTTGGTAAGCCGTTACCTTACCAACTAACTAATGGGACGCATGCTCATCTTATACCGTTGGAACTTTAGTTATAAAACCATGCGATTCTATAACACTATGGGGCATTAATCCAAATTTCTCTGGGCTATTCCCCTGTATAAGGTAGATTGCATACGCGTTACGCACCCGTGCGCCGGTCTCAAGTTCCGAAGAACTCTACCCCTCGACTTGCATGTGTTAGGCCTGCCGCTAGCGTTCATCCTGAGCCAGGATCAAACTCTTCATCGTATGTTGTTAAGTTGATAAATCAACTAATGTTTTCGATTCAAGTCGCTAGTCTTTTCAATAATAATCGAAAAATCTTACTCTCTCTTAATTTTCAAACCTGCATTACTGCAAATTTGTGCTGTCAATTCAATATGTCTATGAACGTGTCATTCTTTTTTTGTTCGCCTCTCATTCGATTAGCGGGTGCAAAAGTACAACTCTTTTTTAATCTGGCAAGCTTTTTTGAAAAAATTTTTTGTTTATTTTTTCACGACCACTTACCCAATATTTTTAAGAACCTGTACGCTCCGATTCTTTCGTTTCGGGTCGGCAAAGATACTACCTTTACTTTTTATTATCCAAATCTTTTTTCAACTTTTTTTAAAGTTTTTTTGATTTGTTTAATACTCCAGTTTGTGTGTGAACTTCTTCCTTAATGCGGGTGCAAAAGTAGAAATCTTTTTTGTTCCCACAAGGCTTTTATAATCTTTTTTTGATGTTTTTTTGTGCGTTTTTCTTAACACGCTGATAACAAGGATTTAATATACGAAAGTTTTTTTTAGGGGTTTGCCGCGAAGACGCTAAGGCGCGAAGTTTTTTTTAAAACACATAAGTCATAGAAGTGTTTTGTTACTTATATATAGTGTATGAAAAGTTCATAAAAGTGGTTCGGTGGGTTGCGGGCTTAACTGCGTTAAGTAATAGCCTGCTTCGCAGGAGATTTAGCTTCGCTGAACTGACGTTTCTATTCTGCGGAATGACAATTGCTCGCAGTGGCGAGGGATTAGTGCTCGCTTTGCGAGCCGGTGGAATGGTTATCTGGAATGCAAAACGTCTTGGCTGGCCCCGATGGGAGTGGAAATCCTGACATTGTGAGGTTGCCGCGCAAGCTCGCAATGTCAGATTTTAGCGGACAGCGGGACGGATAGTTTTATGGAATGCGGAATGCGTGCTTCTGAAAATTAATCGAAACGTATTGCTTTTACTGGTGAGATTTTGGTAATAATATAAGACGGAATCAATAAAACCAATAAACAAACAATTACAGTTCCTACATTTAATAATGCGATGTGGAGTAAATTGATACTTACTGGCGCTTCGTTTACGTAGTAATTTTCGGGATTGAGTTGGATTACGCCGAAGAACTTTTGAATTAACAATAAAGAAATTGCAATTAGATTCCCCCAAAATAATCCGCGAGCTATTAAATAGAAAGCGTTGTACAAAAATATTTTTCGGACATTCCAGTTGTTGGCGCCCATAGCTTTTAGAATTCCAATCATTTGGGTGCGTTCTAGAATTAGTACTAATAATGCAACTACCATATTGATGGTTGCCACAATAATCATTACGATCAGAATAACCAGAATATTAAAATCGAACAATTTTAGCCATTCGAAAATACTATAATACTTTTCTTCGATGGTGATACTATTATAAGTAGGCGGAATTTCTTTGTAGACTTCCTCACCTTTTTCTTTGATTTTTGAGAAATCGTCAACAAAAACTTCAAACGCTCCAACTTCTGTTGGCTGCCATTTATTAATGAGTTGCACGTGACGAATATCTCCTATTATATAGGTAGCATCGAATTCTTGAAAACCTGAATTGAAAATTCCAGTTATTAGGAAGTTTCTTTTGTTGGGAAGCTTTCCGTTTTCTTTCATGAAAAAGGTTAGAAACTTATCGCCTACTTTTAAATGAAGACGCTTGGCTAAGTATTCCGAAATCAGAACTTCAGTATTTAATTCGAATTTTAGATTTGGGATTTTACCATCGACTAGATATTCTTCTAGATTGGTGAAATTATAATCTTTTCCAACACCTTTATATATGATTCCTTCGAAAGCTTTTTCTGTGCGAATGATTCCCGCTTTGCTCGCTACGGCTTGCACATGACTGATGCCTTCTACATTTTTGAACTTGGGATAAAAACTTTGATTGATAGAAATGGGTTCAGTAGTCACCTGAGATTGATTGTCATCAAAATTAGAAATAATAATATGTCCGTTGAAAGCCGAAACTTTCTCGCGAATTTTATCTTGAAGTCCAACACCTGTAGCCACAGCCATAATCATCATAATAATTCCGATGGCAATTGCCGTAATCGCAATTTTTATAATTGGCGAAGAAATACTACTTTTATAACTTTTAGCAGCAATTAGTCTTTTGGCTATGAAATATTCTAAATTCAAGGTTTTTATGACATCTAAATTATTTTTCAAAAGTACATTATTATTTTTTTCTTTACTAATCGTTTCGTGTGGAAGTAGTAAAAAGGCTATTCCGCAGATAAAACCGAATACTGATAATGTGACTTTGACTTCTACTTCGACAGATGTTACTTTTAAAACAGGTGCCGAAAACTTTGAAAGTTATTTACCGTTGTTGAAAGATAAACGTGTAGGGATAGTTACGAATCAGACAGGAATTCTTTCGAAAGAGAAGCATTTGGTTGATTTTTTAATTGAACAAAATATCAATCTTCAGAAAATTTATGCTCCTGAACATGGTTTTAGAGGTACAGCTGATGCTGGCGAATTAATCGTGGATGGAAAAGATACCAAAACGAATTTACCGATTATTTCCCTTTACGGAAACAACAAAAAGCCAAAACCTGAGCAATTAGAAGGAATTGATATCTTGGTTTTTGATTTACAAGATGTGGGCGCGCGATTTTACACTTATATATCTTCGTTGCATTATGTGATGGAAGCTTGTGCGGAAAATAATATTCCGCTTTTGGTTTTAGACCGACCAAATCCGAATGGAACTATAATTGATGGTCCGATTTTAGAAAAGGAACACAAGAGTTTTGTTGGGATGCATGAAATTCCGGTTTTGCATGGCATGACGATTGGAGAATATGCTAAAATGATTAACGGCGAAAAATGGTTAAAAGACGGTATTCAATGCGATTTGAAAGTAGCGCCTTGTTTGAACTATTCGCATGATATGAAATATAGTTTACCAGTAAAGCCTTCGCCAAATTTACCCAACGATCAATCCATTAATTTGTATGCGAGTTTGTGCTTTTTTGAAGGCACAAATGTAAGTTTAGGTCGAGGTACCGAAAAACAATTCCAAATTTACGGTTCGCCCTTTTTACCTGAAAGTGAATTTGATTTTAGTTTTACTCCGCAACCAAATTTTGGAGCAAAAGACCCAGTTCATAATGGAAAAGTATGTTTTGGAGAAGATTTAACCGAAATTAGAAAAGTGCACCGATTGGAATTAAAATGGTTATTTAAAGCTTACGAAAACACCGCAGACAAAACCGTTTTCTTCAATGATTTCTTCACCAAATTAGCCGGAACCAAAAAACTCCGCGAACAAATTGAAGCCGGAATGACCGAAAAAGAAATTAGAAAAACTTGGCAAGAAGGTTTGGAACAGTTTAAGGAAGTGAGAGCAAAGTATTTGATTTATGAATAGAAGAAAATAGAGAAAAGATGAAAGAGAAAAGACTGAAAGTTGACTCAATAAGAATAATCATTTTAAACATTGTTATTCTACTATCAATTGTTTCTTGCAAGAAAACAAATGAAAAAGAGGATGAGTTTTCGATTTCACCTAACGAGTCATTTGTAGAAAAATTCGGAAATACTAATCTAACCGATAGCCTTAAGAGTAGAATTCATAAAGGAGATACGATTGCTTATGATAATCTAAAAGAAATATACTACTTAAGTGGTTACAAAAAAGAATTCTTCTTCTATTCGTATTATATGGCAAAAAACTTCAAGTATATTGATGCATACGAAGACTGTTTCTCAAATTTAAAACATACAAAAAATGATAATTCAGATGCAGTTTTAAACAAAACAACGGAATATTTTTTACTAAAAGCTTACGAAAAAAATCCAAAATCTCTTGAGTATCTAGTTATAGAATTTTATGGAGAAAAAGAAAATATTCCAAAATCTGATTCAATCTTAGTAATCAAATAACTACAAAGGCAACTTTTCCTTCATTTTCTCCACAATATTATACGCCGCTGGACAAATCGCAACATTTAGCAAAGTCAAATCCGTGATTTGATTGAACTTCTTTCTGTCGGTATGTGGGAATTCTCGGCAAGCTTTTGGGCGGACATCGTAGATGAAACATTTATTGTCGCTATCTAAAAACGTACACGGAACACTTTTCAACACATAATCTTGGTCTTCATCTATGCGAAGATATTGGTCGATAAACTGCTGTGGCTTTTGACGCAAACTTTTAGAAATTCGTTCAATATCTGCCGAAGTAAATAACGGTCCAGTTGTTTTGCAACAATTGGCACACTCCAAACAATCCGTTTTTTTGAATTCGGCATCGTGTAAATCTTGCATTACATAATCCAAATTCTTGGGTGTTTTCTTTTTTAGCTTGTCAAAATACTTTTTGGTTTCGATATGCGTATCTTTGGCAAGTTTTCCGAGTTCGTTTAAATTTGGCTTTAGCATTTTATAGATTTTCTTCTGCAAAGTTAAACAACTTTTAAACTCCTAAACCTTTAAACTTTTAAACTTTTTTATGAAAGACCTTTTCGGAAAAGCCATTTTAGATTACCAAACGAATAATTCTCCCGAAGATTTAATCACAGAAACTTCTATTTCGGAAGCAGATGAAATGAGCGTTGCGTATTTGTTTCGTGATTTTAAAGACATGCCAAAATTGGAACAAAAAGCGCTACAATTAGCCAAAGGGAAAGTGTTAGACGTAGGTTGCGGCGCTGGAAGTCACGCTTTGTATTTACAAGAAAAAGGTTTTGATGTTACAGCTATTGATATTTCGGAAAACGCGATTAAAGCTTGTGAATTAAGAGATGTGAAAAATTGTAAAGTTTCCGATGTTTTAGATTTAGATACTTCTGAAAAATTCGACACTATTCTACTTTTAATGAACGGAACTGGAATTTTCGGAAAAATGAATCAGATTCCTACCTTTTTACAAAAACTAAAATCGCTTTTAAACGAAGGCGGACAAATTTTAATTGATAGTTCGGACTTAATTTATATGTACGACCAAGACGAAGATGGCGCTTACGAAGTTCCAGCTAATGGATATTATGGCGAATTAACCTTCACTATTCAATATAAAGGAGAAACAGAAGACACTTTTGACTGGTTATATTTGGATTACAACACGCTCCAAAACGCAGCAATAGCAAATGGTTTGGAATGCGAATTGATTTTAGAGGGCGAACATTTTAATTATTTAGCAAAACTATCGATATAAAAACAAAAAATCCCAAAACTAATGATTTGGGATTTTTTATTTATTTAAAAGTCAAAGGCATTTTTAAATTGATACTGACTGGCTTTCCTCCTCTTGAAGCGGGTTGCCATTTTGGAGCTTTTCGTAAAACGCGAATTAACTCTATCGCCGAATTAGAACCTAAATCTCTGACAACTTTAATGTTTTTTACTTCGCCATTTTCATTAACAGTAAATTCAAAAACGATTTGTCCTTTTTTCTCTACTGTTTGGGTGTCAAAATTTGCAATTATATAATCGTAAAATTTATCAATTCCACCATTTTGAAATTTGGCTTCGATGAACTCTCCGCCTAAATACACTTCATCTTCTCCGCCTAATTGTGAAAAACTTAGATTAGAAAACAAAACAAATACAGCTAATACTAAAAACTTCTTCATATAATTTAAGGAATATTCAAATATTTATGGGTTTGTAACGAAACTCTCCATTTCGGATTGTTCATTACATAATCAACGATTAATGGTGTCATTTCTTCTTTTTTGCTCCACTCGGGTTGTAAAAATAAAATAGCATTTGGATTTACTTTTGCCGCTTGTTCTTCTGCAAAAATGAAATCGTGTTTGTTGTAGATAATTACTTTTAATTCGTTAGCAATATCGTACGCACTTTGAACTGGTAACTTGTTCTTTTTTGGCGACAAACAAAACCAATCCCAAGTTCCAGAAACTTCATAGGCCCCAGAAGTTTCAATATGTACTTTTAAATTTTGAGCTTTTAGTTTAGAAGTCAACAATGTCATATCCCAAGTCAAAGGCTCACCACCAGTAACCACAACTGTGTCAGCGTATTTTTTTGCATTGGCAACAATAATATCAGTATTGGTTGGTGGATGCAATTCGGCATTCCAACTTTCTTTTACATCGCACCAATGGCAACCTACATCGCAACCGCCAATTCTAATGAAATAAGCTGCTGTTCCTGTATGATATCCTTCGCCTTGAATCGTGTAAAACTCCTCCATTAAAGGCAACATTTCGCCTTTTTCAACCGCTAACTGTGTTTCTTTTTGTAACATCTTAAAACTAAAATAGTGGTCAAAGATACAACTTGGAAGTTAGAAATTAAGAATAAGAAGTTAGAAATTAATTTTACATAACCACTTGTTCTTGAAATTTCGTCCGATTTTACTACATTTGAAATTCAAAATACATCAAAATGAGCAAGACAGAAGATTTTATCAAACATATAACGGAAGGATATACTTGTAAAGGAGAATTCATCACATTAGGTGGAGGAATTTTAGATGGTGAAGCGGTTCCAAATACACACGTAAACATTCCGTTAAAAACCTTAAACCGTCACGGATTAATTGCTGGAGCAACCGGAACTGGAAAAACCAAAACCATTCAAGTACTTTCTGAGCAATTATCGTTAAATGGAATTCCGGTTTTGATGATGGATATTAAAGGAGATTTCTCTGGAATTGCAATGCCTGGCGAAGAAAAATCGTTTATTACAGAACGTCATGCTAAAATTTCGATTCCATACGAAACAAAAGCTTTTCCGGTAGAATTAATGACTATTTCGGAACAAAATGGTGTTCGATTAAGAGCTACGGTTTCTGAATTTGGACCTGTTTTATTTTCTCGAATTTTAGATTTGAATGATACGCAATCTGGCGTAGTTTCTATCATTTTTAAATATTGCGATGACAATAGTTTGCCATTATTGGATTTGAAAGATTTCAAAAAAGTACTTAATTACGCAACCGAAGAAGGTAAAGCCGAATTTGAAGCCGAATACGGAAGAATTTCAACTAGTTCAACTGGTTCGATTTTGAGAAAAATCATCGAATTGGAACAACAAGGTGCGGAATTATTCTTTGGGGAAAAATCATTCGATATTCAAGATTTAATGCGAGTTGACGAAAACGGAAACGGTTATGTTAACATCATGCGTTTGACCGATATTCAAGACAAACCGAAATTATTTTCGACTTTCATGTTGAGTTTGTTAGCCGAAATTTACAACACTATGCCAGAACAAGGTGACGCTGGACGACCAGAATTAGTGATTTTCATTGACGAAGCCCATTTGATTTTTGACGAAGCGAGTAAAGCTTTATTAAATCAAATTGAAACGATTGTGAAATTAATTCGTTCGAAAGGAATTGGGGTTTACTTCATTACGCAAAATCCGATGGATGTTCCAACAGGCGTTTTGGCACAATTGGGTTTAAAAATTCAACATGCGTTAAGAGCTTTCACAGCTAATGATAGAAAAGCGATTAAAATGACAGCTGAAAATTATCCAGATACTTAACTTCGTTAGGAATTGGAGAAGCATTCGTAACAGCATTAAGCGAAAAAGGAACACCAACTCCATTAGTGGCTACGATGATGCGAGCTCCAATGAGTAGAATGGATGTTTTAACTGAAAGTGAAATTGAAGCGAGTATTGCAAAATCGAAATTAGCGAAGAAATATAATGAGGTTTTAGATCGTGAAAGTGCTTACGAATTATTAAACAAAAAAATTGCCGAAGCGCAAGAAGTCGCAGCCGAACAAGAAGCAGAAAAACCAACCCGAAAAGCAAAAGAAGAACCAAGCACAACAGAAGTTATTGGAAAATCGATTACTAAAGTGGTTACAAGTGCGAGTTTTATTCGCGGTGCTTTTGGTTTATTAATGAAAATGTTTAAACGTTAATGAAAGGTTTTGTTACCATAGGATTACTTATACTTTCTAATGTTTTTATGACATTAGCTTGGTATGGTCATCTAAAGTTTAAAGAATTAAAGTGGTTTGAGAATGCCGGATTAATCACCATTGTTTTAATCAGTTGGGGATTAGCGTTGTTTGAATATTTCTTTCAAGTTCCTGCTAATAAAATTGGTTACGAAGGCAATGGTGGTCCGTTTTCATTAATGCAATTAAAAGTGATTCAAGAAGTAATCACTTTAGTAATCTTTGTGATTTTCTCGATGGTTTTCTTTAAGAACGAAACTTTCAAATGGAATCACGCAGTAGGATTTTGTTTTTTAGTAATGGCAGTTTATTTTATTTTTAAGAAGTAACAAAATGAAAAAATATTTTATCCAAAAAGCGCCATTCGTAGTTCCAACAACTGATGGAAAATTAATTGAAGAACATCACGGATTGGCAACCACAAATAATTCAGCGATTTCGATTGCTCATATGATAGCACCACCAGGTTGGAGCGAACCTTTTCAAACACCTGAATTTGACGAATACACTTATATCATTAGAGGTAAAAAGCAATTTATTATTGAAGATGAAACGATAGTCTTAGAAGCAGGTCAATCCATTAAAATTGAAAAAAACACCCGCGTTCAATATTCAAATCCGTTTGATGAACCTTGTGAATATTTGGCGATTTGTACGCCAGCTTTTAGTATGGAAATGGTAAATAGAGAAGAATAAAAAAAGAGGCAATTGCCTCTTTTTTTATTCTAATAACTCTAAAATCTTATTCTCTACTTCTTCTGAATTCCAATTTTCTTGAATATTCTCCATTTTCAAAACTTGTTGCATGATTTCATTTTGAAAATCTCCAATTGCCATGGCTTCTGAATAAGGTTGTAAACTAAAAGTTACTCTACTATATAACGGCATCCATTTTTCTGGATGTTTGTCGGAAAACCATTTTTCTATTTTCTTTTGCAATAAAAAATTTGCATCCGCAGTTTTCGCACTCATTTCTTCAAAATTTCTTCTGGAAAGTTCAGCAATGGCGTCTGCATTTGGTTTTCTTGAAATTTCGTATTCTTTGAAAATTCTATCCCAATCATCGCCATATTGTTGCATTAATTCATTCAGAATGGTAATATCTTCAAAACCTGCATTCATTCCGTGACCGTAGAAAGGTACAATCGCATGCGCTGAATCACCAATTAAAGCAATTTTATCATTAAATGTCCAAGGGAAACATTTCATAATCGCCAAATAACTATTCGGATTTCTAAAAAAATCGCGCACTAAATCAGGAATTACGTCTTTAGTATCAGGAAAATAAGTCGCAAAAAACGAAACTAATTTTTCTTCGTTGGTTAACGATTCAAAAGAATTTTCACCTTCAATCGGCATAAACAAAGTACAAGTAAACGAGTTGTCTAAATTAGCCAATCCCATCAACATAAAATTGCCTCTTGCCAAATGTGTAAGGAATGAATGTCAATTTTTGGAGAACCATCTGCATTAGCAGGAATGTGCAATTCTTTGTAACCAATTTTCATGAATTCTTGCGAATAATCAAACATCGATTGACGTTGCATTCTGTGTCTAATTCTCGAAAAAGCACCATCGGCTCCAAAAACTTTATCGTATTTTAACTCGGTCCAATCGCCTTGTTCGGTTTCGCCTTCCCACAAAGTTGCTGTGGCTAAGGTTACATCCCAAATTTTACGTTCAAAGAAAAATTCTACTCCTTCAGCTTCAGCTAAATCCACCATTTTTCTATTCAAAACGCCTCTTGATAGAGAAAAAATGGCTTCACCTTCTTTTCCGTAATATTGATAATTTAGTTTTCCATCTTGTAAATGGATGGCTCTTTTATCAACTGGAATTCCGATTTTTCTAATTTCCTCATCTAAACCCACATCTTCCAATGCTTTCCAACCGCGATTTGACATCACCAAATTAATGGAACGACCCGAAAACTCAACCGTTCTAATATCGGGACTTCTGTCGTAAACATGTACTGTATGTCCAGCTCTTTTTAAATAGATTGCCAATAAAGTTCCTACTAATCCAGAACCTACAACAGCAATTTTTTGTGGCGTTTGCATGAAATTTTTGTAAAAATTTGGACTACAAAAATACGGAATAATAAATTTTAATACCTGACTTTTATCAGATTTTTCATTTTGAAATTTATTTTTGTTTAATTATTTTTAATATTAGTTAAACAAAATGTATCTTTGAATAAAAAAATTGCTATGCGAAAGATTACGAAAGACGAATTATTTTATATGTCTAAAGTACCAAGATTGAACTTAGTAAATTGTGTTACTGGTTACAAATCGGCCAACTTAATAGGAACTTGTTCTGAAAATGGCACTTTAAATGTTGCTATATTTAGTAGTGTTACCCATTTAGGAAGCGAACCACCTTTATTGGGATTCATTTTAAGACCTACGACAGTTCCAAGAGACACTTATAAAAACATAAAAGAATCCGGATTCTTCACAGTAAACCACATTACAGAAGAAATGATTGCTGATGCTCATCATACGTCTTCAAGTTATGAAGAACACATTTCGGAATTTGATAAAACGAATTTAGAACCTGAATTCATTGACAATCACAAAGTACCTTTCGTAAAAGGAAGTCCGGTACAATTACTTTGTAAATTTGTGAACGAATACAAAATTGAAGAAAACGATTGTATTCATATCATCGCTTCGGTTGAGACTATTTATGCTGATGAAAAACTATTTCATGATGATAATTGGATGCAATTGGACAGAGGAAATGTAATCGCCATAAACGGTTTAGATGGTTATGCTGTTCCAAAATTAGCAGACAGATTTCATTATGCACGACCAGATAAACCATCAACTTCCATGTTATAATGGCGCATAAAAAATTAAATCTTCCCAAAAAAATCTGTAAAACCTGTCAACGTCCTTTTTCTTGGCGAAAAAAATGGGAGAAAAACTGGGAAGAAGTAATGTATTGTAGTGATAAATGCAGAATGAATAAAAACAAATAGCATGAACGGATTAGTATGGTTTAGAAACGATTTGCGCACGATTGACAATCATTCGTTGTACAATGCTTGTAGAGAAAATGAAAAAGTAATTGGTATTTACTGTTTAGATCCAAGACATTTCGAAACAACTCAATATGGTTTTAAGAAAACAGAAAAATTTAGAACGCAATTTCTTTTAGAAACTTTAACCGAATTACAACAAAATTTAACTGAGAAAAATATCTCGTTGTTAGTTTATTACGGTTATCCAGAACAGTTGATTCCAGAATTAGCAGCTAAAAATCAAATAGACACAATTTATATTCAAAACGAATGGACGCAAGAAGAAGTTGATGTTGAAACTGAAGTGCGAAATTTGATTCCAGCGGTGAATTGGAAAACGTATTACGACCAATTTTTATTTCATCCTGATGATGTTCCGTATGAAGATTGGGAGAAAATTCCAGAAGTTTTTACGGAATTTAGAAAGCAATTGGAAAAGAAAATTCGAGTGCGACCAACCGTTGCCATTTCAGCAAAACCAATTTCTAATGTAATTGAAGAAAAAACTAATATTCCAACTCTAGAAGATTTAGGATTTGAAGATTTCAAGCAGCCAAATAAAACGGCTTTTCCTTTTAAAGGTGGCGAAAATCAAGCTAAAAAAAGAATCAAAGAATACTTTTGGGACACCAAAAAACTAGCGGTTTACAAGAAAACTCGTAATGGTTTAGTTGGAAAAGATTACAGTTCGAAGCTTTCAGCTTGGTTGGCAAATGGAAGTATTTCGGCACGAATGATTTACTGGGAAGTGCACCAATTTGAGAAAAAAGTAGTCAAAAACGAAGATACGTATTGGTTAATTTTCGAGTTGATTTGGCGTGATTATTTCAAATACATTTCGCTGAAACACGGCAACAAAATTTTCCAATTGAACGGCATTTTACAAAAAGAATACCATTGGAATCAAAATTCAAAAGCTTTCAACCAATGGACAAATGGCACCACGCCTGAACATTTCGTAAATGCCAACATGATTGAACTACAAAAAACAGGCTGGATGAGCAATCGTGGTCGTCAAAATGTGGCGAGTCATTGGGCAAAAGAATGGGAACAAGATTGGCGCATTGGTGCAGCGTATTTTGAAAGCATGCTAATTGATTACGATGTGCACAGCAATTATGGTAATTGGATGTACAACGCTGGTGTTGGTAACGATCCAAGAGATAGAAAATTCAACATCAAACGCCAAGCAGAAATGTATGATGGCGATGGTAAATTTCAGAAAATGTGGTTAATTCCAGAATTATTTTAAATGAAAACACTTCGATTACTTTTGGGCGACCAACTCAATTCGGAACATTCTTGGTTTGATGAAGTCAATCCGAATGTGATGTATGTGATGGCAGAAATGCGTCAGGAAACCGATTATGTGAAACATCATATTCAAAAAGTCGTGGCGTTTTTTCTTTCCATGCGAAATTTTTCGGAGGAATTGATTAATAAAAGTCATCAAGTTGTTTATTATAAAATTTCAGATTCAAATAATCCTCATAATTTAGAACAATTGATTTTGGATTTGGTAAAGAAGAATAAAATCGAGCAATTTGAATACCAATTTCCTGATGAATATCGTTTGGATGAACAATTGAAATCCATTTGCAAAAAACTTTCTATTCCAACAAAAGCAGTAGATTCGGAACATTTTTATACTTCTAGAAATGAATTAGCGGATTTTTTCAAAGGGAAAAAGCAACTTTTGATGGAAAGCTTCTATCGCATGATGCGAAAAAAACATCATATTTTGATGGTTGGTGATCAACCGTTAGACGGAAAATGGAATTTTGACCACAATAACCGTAACCAATATAAAAACGAAGTTCCGATTCCGTTTCCTTTGGAATTTCATCAAAATGTGAGTGAAATTATTGCCGAAATTAAAAGTCAAAACATTACCACTTTTGGAAGTATTGATGTCAAAAATTTCAATTGGCCAACTTCAAGAAACGAAAGTTTGCAATTGATTAACTATTTCTGTGCGCATTTGTTGGCACATTTTGGAACGTATCAAGATTCGTTGTTTTCTGGACATAAATTTCTGTTTCATTCGCGTTTGTCTTTTGCGATGAATTCTAAAATGATTAGCCCGAAAGAAGTCGTTGATGCTGTGATTTCGTATTATTATCAAAATCAAGAAACCATTGAATTGGCGCAAGTAGAAGGTTTTGTCCGACAAATTATTGGTTGGCGCGAATATGTCAGAGGAATTTATTGGAAAGAAATGCCAAATTATGCCCAAATGAACACATTAGAAAACTACAATCCACTTCCTGAATTCTTTTGGACCGGAAAAACCAAAATGAAATGCATGCAACATTCGATTTCTCAAAGTTTATTGGAAGCTTATGTCCATCATATTCAGCGTTTGATGGTGATTGGAAATTTTTCGTTATTAGCACAATTACATCCTGATGAAGTTGACGCTTGGTATTTAGGCGTTTACATCGATGCGATTGAATGGGTTGAAATGCCAAACACACGAGGTATGAGTCAATATGCAGATGGTGGCATTGTGGCGACTAAACCTTACGTTTCTTCGGGAAGTTACATTAATAAAATGAGTAATTACTGTGGCGGTTGCCATTACAAAGTAAAAGAGAAATTGGGCGAAAAAGCGTGTCCGTTTAACAGTTTGTATTGGCATTTTTTAGATGAGAAAAAACACCATTTTGCCAATAATCAAAGAATGAGCATGATGTTAGCCTTACTAAGAAAAATGAAACCCGAAGAATTAGCCGCAACGAAAGAAAAAGCGATTTCGATTTTGGAGGATATGGGGAGTTTGTAAATTAAATAAATTCAGCTTCTCTACTTAACTGGCTTTTTTCTAAATACAATTCTTTACTAAACCAATCAATTAATAAATTTTCAATTTCCTTTTTATTGTAAGTTTCTTGATTTCGCCTAGATTTTACATAATTTTCCTTTGTCATTTTATAAACTAAATCACCTACTGTTTTCACATTTAAATCTTTTTCTATTTTTTTTGAAATTAAAAAAAATAATGTAGATATTAAAATTCCACAAAAACTGATTTTCCAATCTATAAACAATACGATAATTGAACCTAATATAATAATAGTCTGTATACCAATAATCCAATTAGGAATTTCTAAAACATTAAGTTTAAAATCAAGATAGTTTTCAACCTTTTTTACATTTTCTGTTCTATTTGACTTGGGGAAAATCTCATTAAGATTTAAACTAGGTTTTATTTTTTCTTTTTCAATAAACAATTTTATAGAAATTGCTTCTCGCAACTTATAAAATGCTTGCTGAGTTGTGCAGTTATCTATGTTTTTAAGTTCAATTTTATTTATAATATAATCACAAAGTTCGCCAAATGTCCTTTGTGAAAGTTCATTTTCTGAAAATTCAATACCAAATGATTTTTCAATTTTAAGAATTAAATCTTCTATGTCAAGCGGATCAGTATTTTTTAAAGTATCAATAGCCATAGAATATCTTTTAAAAAACTACAAGAAACTGAAACAAGTCCAGTTTCTTGTAGTCATAAATTAAATTTTACTTATTAAACTTAATCTTATTTCCCACATTCATTTTTTGAGATTTGGCAAAAACACCACACATGTGGAACAACATTCTTGCTCCTACGTTTCCATCCCAATCGTCATCACCTGGTGCAACCTCAACTAAATCAAATCCGATGATTTCTTTGTTGGTTTCCGCTAAACGGTTGAACAAATAAGCGGCTTGCTCAAATGAAAATCCACCCGGAACTGGAGTTCCTGTGTTAGGACAATACCAAGGATACATCCCGTCAATATCAAACGAAATACAAACTTTTTCTGGTAACGAAGCGATAATTTGGTCACATTGTTGTTGCCAAGTTTTTCCTTCAAATGCTTCTTGTTTTAAATCGCTATCAGTGTGAACTAAAACTCTATCGCTTAAAGCTACTTCCACTTCTTGCTCACAGAAATCGCGAATTCCTACTTGTACAATTTTAGAAATTTGAGGAATTTGTAAGGCATTGTACATGATAGAAGCATGTGAATACGTGAATCCTTCATAAGCAATACGTAAATCCATGTGCGCATCTAAATGTAAGATTCCGAAGTTTTCATATTTGGTTGCTAAAGCTTGATAATAGCCTAATGGAGTTGAGTGATCTCCACCTAAAAGCACTACTTTTTTACCTTTGTTCATCCAATTAAGCGTTTGCTCACGAACGGCTTCTACCATATCAGAACAAGCATAATTGATTTCTTCTAAATCTTTAGTCAAAGATGGATGATGATCTAAAATCATTCCGCTTTCCAATGCTTTGATAATAGGAGCAGCTTGTTTCTTATATTTTTTTGATTTCTTTTTTAACTCTTTTGGGGCTTTATCTAAATAAATACCTAATTTCCATAATTCTGGAAATTCTTGGTGATTCAAATCTACTTGAAAAGAAGCATCTAAAACCGCATCTGGACCTTTAGAAGCTCCCGAACCATAACTCACCGTAACTTCCCAAGGCACAGGAATTACAATGATTTCACTTTGCTCTGCCGAAAATGGCAAACCAAAAATAGTAGCATCGGCTAACCCTGGTTGAGAAGGGTCAAAATTTTCTAAAATTTGTTCTTTCGTCATGATTTCATGTAATACTGTTATTCTATACAAAGATAGTTTATTTAACAAAAAAAGCCGAACAAGAATGCTCGGCTTTTCAATTTATTTAAAATTTCTTATTGTTTTACAAACTTATGAGATGCTTTTGTATTCATAAAATAAACCATGTAAACACCATTTGCTAAATTAGAAATATCAACTGTAGCTTCATTTGTGATAAGAATTTTACCTATTACTCTTTGTCCTAACATATTATAAATTTCAATTTCTTCATTTTCGAAATTATCGCCAATGATTGTAATAGAAGTTGAAGCTGGATTTGGATAAATACTGAATGTGTTTTTAACAACATCATCAACTCCTAAACTTGCTTGAACCACTAAATTGAAATTACAATTTACAGAAGTTCCGCTTGTAGCAGTCATTGTAATAACATGAGTTCCTACTCCAACAACAGATCCAACAGCTGGACTTTGAGTAACAACTGCATCACAATTTGAATTGATTGCGTTTGCTAAACTAGCAAAACTAGGAACTGTATAATTACCTAAACCATCAGCCGTTACGGTTTGAATCCCTGGACAATTAATTCTTAAATCAATTGGCGGCATTACATAACCTGCTGCTGTATATTTTTCAGTCATTACTTTAACATCAGCACAACTGTAGTTCATATCAATTGCAGCTTGTCTTACAGCAATAGCTGCATTTTGTTGATTTGTTGAGCTATTAGTCAAACCTAATCCTTCTAAAAAAGCAGTATCTGTTTTTGTTCTTCCTAATACATCCCAAATTTTCATATTAACCGTTGCCCAAATTTGACCATCAGTATGAATTTGATTCACTAAACCTCCTGGATATATTGAACCATAATTAGTTGTTCTTCCTCCCCAACAAGCGTTATGACCATCCCAATTGAACATCCAATGATAAGCTGCATCTGTTGTTGCCCATTGATTTAAAGAACGACTATTTGATTGTGCCCAATAATCGCCACTACCTTCACTTAATCCATTTACTTGCGACAATGAACCTCCTGTAATCCAATCATGTAAACCATGACCTAATTCGTGCCAAATCACATCCCCATCTTCTGCATCATCCACGCAACCTTCACCAAAAACTAAACGACCAGCTGAATAATAAGAATTATCTTGACCATTTAAACCAGATGGGTCGTACCATAAAACGCCTCCATTTGTTAAGGGTCTACAAGTTACTCCTAATGTTTCGTTGATGTATCTTAAATTGTTATCAGTATGATAAAAAACGTTAGCTGCCTCAAAACCATCTTGATTTCTTGTAAATAAAAAGTTTGGATTGGCTTGAGTGAATAATCCTTTATTAGGGTTTTCTAAATTTTTAATTTCAACATATGAACTTTTCAATAAATAAGTTCCTGCTGTATTATCAACTTGAGGAAGATTTACCAAAGCTCTTTGAGCGTTTAATTCTGCAGTATCAGCATCATTACCATCAACATAATTACCTGCATAAGGTACAGCAGCTCCGGAAAGCGGATCTGACAAGAATACCATTGCCGTTCCTGTCTCAAAAGCTAAAGTAGTATTCGCTTCTTTTGGCATAAAATATTTTGTAGTTCCAGATGCGTTTGTATTGTGCTGATGCGATGTAGTACATTCAGAACCACAATAGATTGCGATATCTTTAACACTTAAAATATCTCCATTTATTGCATCAATAATAACTTCCCAAGTTCCTGGTTTTTCTTCAAAACTAGTAACAGTTCTGTAAACTAATTTTGTTGCTTCTAGTTTATTGTAAACAAATAAATTTGTTTCTTGTAAGGTAACCATTCCAGAAACGCCAATTTCTTTATCAGCCACTTCAACAGCTCTTTCTTTTGAAATTTGAGGTACTGTATTAATCTGAACTAGATCATTAGTAATGTTGTGATCAGTATAAGAAATTTGACCTGAAGGATCAAAATGGATTACAATTTCAGTATCAAAAACAGGAATATTATTCACGATTTGTTGAAAACGTAATGTTTCACCTGTTTTACTTTTACGAACAAAACGTAAATTAATATCAGAATCTGAATTGATTTTCAATTCTTTTAAATTGGATTTAATCCATTGTCGAGCCTCGATTTCTTTATCAGAAACCTGGGCAAACAAAAATTGAGCCGTCCCAATTATGGAGAAGACAATTGTAAGTAAAGTTTTTTTCATTTTTTATGAGTTTGATTTTAAGGTTATTACAAATAAACCAAAAAAATATCAAAAGTCATAAAAAAATGTTAAAAAAATATCATTTTCTTAAAATGGATTGTTTTAATATTTGTCCAAATTCGTACATATCTTCAAAAGAACAATAGAACGGTACTGGCACTAAGCGAATAATAATATTTGTGTAATCTTTAATTTTTCTTCATATCCCATTCATCGAGAAAACTACTATTTTCGATTTCTAAAATGTCCTTTTCAGAAGGTTTTATTTTGTTGCTATTAACATCATAAAAAATCCAAGTATCTGTTATGTAACCAAAATTTATTTCATCACCACCTTCACAACTTGTTTTTTTATTTTTTTTACCAATTCTATATGTACCCTTAGCTTTTAAGTTTCCATTTTCATGATAGTATTTCCACTCTCCATATTTATAACTATAATAACCATCACAAATTCCACCTGTACAACATTGCTTATAAGTATCTAGTTTATAATTACCTTCAGATTTTAAGTTCCCATTTTTATAAAATTCTCTCCAAAATCCTACTCTAAAATTATAAAATTCTTTATGAAAATCGTCTATTGTACCAATGCTTTTAATTTCTCCGCTATCGTGATATTCAGAAATTTCAGTTTTATTAAGGTATTCGACTTGAGTTCTTGAAGTTTTACAACTTACAAAAAACACAAAAGTTAATATATATAGAGATAATCTCATTTTTTAGTAAAACTAAATTTACGCTATTTCTCCAATATCAACCTCTTCAATATTTGTCCAAATTCGTACATATCTTCAAAAGAACAGTAGAATGGTGCTGGCGCTAAGCGAATCACATTTGGCTCTCTCCAATCGGTAATAACTCCGTTTTTCATTAGCTTTTCAAACAATTCTCTTCCTTGTCCGTGAAGATAAACTGACAATTGACAACCGCGTTCTTCTTGATTAGCAGGTGTTAAAATTTCAAAATCGGCGCCTTCTAATTCTTTGTCGATTTCATGTAAAACAAATTCTAAATAAGAAGTAATTAGATTTCGTTTTGCAATTAATTTATCCATTCCTACTTCTGCAAACATCTCCACAGAAGCTAAATAAGGTGCTAAAGATAAAATAGGTAAATTACTAATTTGCCAACCGTCAGCTCCGTGAACAGGGTCAAAATCAGGTTCCATTTTAAAACGGCGCTCTTTGTTGTGTCCGTACCAACCTGCAAAACGCTTTAATTCTTTATCGTTATGATGTTTTTCGTGAACAAAGAATCCAGAGGCATTTCCGGGTCCAGAATTCATGTATTTATAACTACACCAAGCGGCGAAGTCTACATTCCAATCGTGTAACTCTAATTTGATATTTCCGGCAGCGTGCGCTAAATCCCAACCAACGTATGCTCCGTGTTTTTGACCAGCAGCTGTAATGGTTTTCATATCAAACACTTGTCCGGTATAATAATTAACTCCGCCAATTAAGACTAAAGCCAATTCACTTCCTACTTCTTCAATTTTTGCTAAAACATCTTCTAAACGAATATTTGCTTCTCCTTCTCTGCGTTTGATTTCAACGATCGCATCTTTTGGATCAAAACCGTGAAACTTTACTTGACTTTGAAACATGTATTGATCACTTGGGAACGCCTTTTCTTCACAAATGATTTTATATTTATGTGGTGTTGGATTGTAAAACGACACCATTAATAAGTGTAAATTCACTGTTAAGGTGTTCATTACACCCACTTCGGTAGGCTTTGCTCCTACGATATCACTTAAAGGCGATGCAAAACGTTCTTGGTAATCCCACCAAGGTTTATCAGAATAAAAATGACCTTCTACTGCTAAATTTGCCCAATCGTTCATTACCTCATCAACGTAAGTTTTGGTTCTTTTAGGTTGTAATCCTAAAGAATTTCCTGTAAAATAAATTACTTGTTTTCCGTTTACATGCGGAAAATGAAATTCATCTCTGTATTTTCTTAATTCGTCTTGAGCGTCTAAACTTTGTGCAAATTCGCGAGTATTTATAAATGTCATTGGGATGTTTTGTTTGAATGGTAAAATTAGGTAAAAGTTTCAAAGCGAAAAAATAGAAACCTGTTAAAATAAAAAATCTCAACCTTTCGATTGAGATTCTTAAAAATTATATGATTAACATCGCGTCTCCGTAAGAATAAAAACGATATTTTTCTTTAATTGCTTCTTCGTAAGCTTTCTTCATTAAATCGTGACCACAAAAAGCAGAAATCATCATTAATAAAGTTGATTTTGGTGTGTGGAAATTAGTAATCATGCAATCTGCAAGACTAAAATCGTAAGGTGGATAAATAAATTTATTAGTCCAACCTGTATAAGGATTTAGAGTTCTTTGAGATGAAACCGAACTTTCCATAGCTCTCATTGCGGTAGTTCCTACACAACACACTTTTTTCTTTTTAGCTTTTGCGTTATTTACAATATCACAAGCTTCTTGAGAAATAATCATTTCTTCCGAATCCATTTTGTGTTTTGATAAATCTTCTACCTCAACTGGATTGAAAGTTCCTAAACCTACGTGTAACGTAACCTCAGCAAAATCGACACCTTTAATTTCTAAACGTTTTAATAAGTGTTTAGAAAAGTGTAAACCCGCTGTTGGTGCAGCTACTGCTCCTTCTACTTTTGCGTAAATGGTTTGGTAACGTTCTGCATCTTCTGGAGTAACTTCTCTTTCAATGTATTTTGGAATTGGAGTTTCCCCTAATTCAACTAATTTTTCTCTGAATTCTTCATAAGAACCATCGTATAAGAAACGTAATGTTCTTCCACGAGAAGTTGTATTATCAATTACCTCAGCTACTAACGAATCGTCATCACCAAAGTATAATTTATTTCCGATACGAATTTTACGTGCTGGATCTACTAAAACATCCCATAAACGTTGTTCTGCATTTAATTCTCTTAATAAGAAAACTTCTATACGAGCTCCCGTTTTTTCTTTATTTCCGTATAAACGTGCTGGAAAAACTTTTGTATTATTTAACACCATTACATCGCCATCATCAAAATAATCGATAACGTCTTTAAATAATTTGTGTTCGATAGTATTGGTTTTTCTGTTAACCACCATTAAACGAGATTCGTCACGGTTTTCCGTTGGAAACTCAGCTAATAATTCATTTGGTAAATTGAAACTGAAATGAGATAATTTCATTTGAAATTGTTTAAGTGTTTAAAAGTTTAAGTGTTTAAGAATTGCTTTTCATCAAACACAAAAAATTAGTATGCAAATATACGATTATGAAATAGGCGTTGTCAAGTAAAAAGCGGTTTATTTTACAAAACCCTTTGTTTACTGGACAACGCCTAAATCTAAAACAAAAAAACTAACTACTTGATTACAATTTTTCTTGTCGCGATATTGTTATCGATATCTTGAATTCTTACCATATACATTCCGGTAGCTAAATCAGAAACATTGATTTGTTTTTGATTAGATGAAAGTACTTTTTGCCCTTGGATATTGTAGATTTCTATAGATTGAATATCATTTTCGATTTCAATATTTAGGATATCTCGAACTGGGTTTGGATATAATTTTACAGCTAAATTGTTTTGAGAGAAATTTGAAGATGACAAAATCGTGTTGTTGGTATACAAACTTAATACTTGTTCATTTGTAAGCGGGCCATCATATATTTTTAAATCATCGATTAAAGTAAGTTGTGCACTAGCGCTGTTTGCAATAGAAAAAGAGGAGAAAGCTGTGCTAATAGTAGTTGGCTGAGTTCCAAGTAAAATACCGTTAACATACATTTTTACATTGGTTTTGTCATAGCTTACTACCAGATGATACCAGTTATATGCTGGATAATTTCCAAAGAAATTAATATCAGTACCACTACGCTGAAAATATGGATTTCCTGACGGACCTAAATATACTCCGAAGCGTGAACCAACGTTATTATCACCATAAGTAAAAATTCCTGTAAAACTTGGCGACGAAGTATTTATGCTATACCATACAGATATCGTTCTTCTATCGTTACCTGTTGGAAGTAATTGTGAAGGAATATTTGCACTTAACCCAGCTGTACTTGAAGGTAAAACAATTGCTCTATTTAGATTACCGTTTCTATCATTTGTAAAATTATAAAGAGTACTTCCACCAAAAGGATTATTCCCAGCAGTATTATGCAAGACATTATCAAAAGTATATTCTGTTAATAAAGTTGGTGTGCTTTGAATTGCCGCAAAATTATCGAATAAAATATCGGCTTGACCAGCATTACGAATTGCAGAAAATCTAAATCTAACAGATGAACCTGCAGCAACAACATTTGGACTAATGTAGCCTACTAAATCTCTACATGTTGCATCAAAAAAGCTGTCTGAAAATAATGGGACCCAACTATTAGAATTATTAACTTCATAAGCCACAGATACCTGTCCACTAAATGAAGAAGCAAGAATAGCTTTGTATTTTATACTAACACTAATTTGATTTCCATCAGAAACATAAGATGGACTGGTTAAGGTTGCAATATTTGAAGAACCATAAATTGTTGCTTTTGGCACTTGTGTACCATCGCAATTTTCTGCACCTGTGTAAATAAAGAAATTTTGTGATGTCCAGGTTGGTGGTATAACACTTAAAGAATTAAAATTTTCTGAAGCATTAATTTGAGCATAATTTGCAAAAGAAACAAAAAATAAAATAATGAGTAATCTTGTTTTCATAAAGAGGTGATTTTAAAGTTTGGTTCAAAAGTATTCCGAATCCTATCTTGAATTTTTATTGAGTTTACCAAATCCCTTTTTCAGTTAACGAAAAACCATAGAAAAAACAACTAAAATAGATTTCGTTAATTAAAAAGAGGGTTTCATTAACTGAGTTTATTCTATATTCCTTTATTTCCTATATTTGTTATAAATCAGTATCAGTTGAAGTTTCTAAAAATCATATTGTTGTTACTTTTTTCCCAAATAACTTTTGGGCAAAACCCCTATTACTATAGTATTGATAGAACAAACGGCCTACCTTCTAATAGTGTTTATGATATTTTTCAAGACAGTAAGGGGTTCATGTGGTTTGCAACTGGGAAAGGATTGTGCCGTTATGATGGAAGCGTTTTTAAAACCTTTACTTCTGATAATCAAACATCAAAATCGGGTTCGTGTATAAACGAAGACAGCTTTGGAAGAATTTGGTATTGTAACTTTGATGGGTACTTATATTATGTAGAAAATGGTGAGTTAAAAAATTTACCTCAAAAAGAATCTATTGGTTATATAAAATATGGTATAATTAAAGACAAACTTTTTTTAATTCAAACTAAAAGTGTAGCCGTTTATGATTTAAAAACATTACAATTGGTTTACACCTATCATTTTAAAGACGAATATGTTAGAGCTACCTATACTTCCAATTCAAAATTTTACTTTGTAGGAGAGCATATTTACGAAATTGACTATCCAAATAAAATAAAAACCTATCCTCTAACTGAAGATTTCAGAAAAACACTTGAAGTACCAATTGTTCAAGAATTAAATAATGAATTTTTTATTGTTTCAAAATTTTCAAATTATTATTACACCTACAAGGAAAATCAGCTTTCAAAAAAGAAGTTCAATAGCTCTTTTGATTTCATACAAAATTTGGTAATAATTGATAATGCTCCGTGGTTATGTACTCCAAACGGAATTATAAAATATGAAAATGAAAAAGCAACAACTTACTTTTCCGAGTTTAATGTTTCCTATATTTTTAAAGACAAACAAAAAAATTATTGGATTTCAACTATCAATAGTGGTTTGTTATTTATTCAAGATTTTAAAAATAATTTTATACCATTAGACCCAAAACCAACTATTTTTTCACCTTACGAAAACCAACTTTTAATAGGGACTGAAAACGATCTTATTTTTGGATTACAATTAAACGATTTATCAGTAAATACTGTCTACAAAAACAACAGTAACCATCCAATAAATCAAATTATTGGTAATGAAAAAGATAAAAACATTTATTTCACATCATCTAAATTTAAAATTTTAAACAATCAAAATGTTGTCCTAAAAGAGCGATCTTTCGCTATTAAGGACATCAAAAAAATTGATGAAACCTATTATTCATATGCCGCGAGTGGATTATGTGGATTATTTAAAGTCAGCAACAAAAAAAGCAAATGGGATAATTTACATAGTAAAAACTTAAACACTCCTACAAATTTTAACGAAAGTGCTTTAATAAAATCAAACGGAAAGTCTACCGCATTTAATCCTGAAAATAATTGCATTTATTACGCAACTAATATGGGTTTAAAGTTTGTGAATTCAAACGGAGTTAACGAAATAAAATTCCAAAACAAACCGCTTTACATTACTAATTTACAATCCTATAACAATGTTGTTTATGCTTTATCTACAAGCGAAGAATTGTATAAAATTGATTCCAAAAACAGCGTAACAAAAGTTTCTATATTTGAAAAACATCTAAAAGAACGCTTTACCAAATTTAAAATTCAGGAAAATTCTATTTTCATCTTTACGACAAACGGCATCATTGAATACAACTTAATTAAAAACAATTATCGTAAAATTTTACCTTTAACTAGCGATTTAGAAGTTACCGATGTTGCCATAGTTAAAGACAAAATTTATTTTGCAACTTCAAAAGGAATCATCGTTAAGAATAAATTTAAAAATAAAGAGTTTGCAAAACCTGAATTAATCATTAATGAAATTAAAGTTAACGGAATTCTCCAAAAAGAGAACAATTTAAACGAGTTAGAATACAATCAAAATGATATAACCGTAAACTTTTCGGTGCTTTCTTTTATTCCAAACGAAAAAAAGAGCGTCTTATACAAAATAAATGATGGCAATTGGAATCGTTTAGATGCCGATAATAAAAATCTTATTTTATCATCGCTTTCACCAGGAAATTACAAATTGTTTTTAAAAATCGATGCCAATTATGAAACTAAAATAAAGCAAATCGATTTTAAAATCAACAAACCTTTTTGGCTGAATACCTTTTTCTTGATTTACATTAGTTTAATTCTTATAGCGCTATTGTATACGTTTTACAAATATCAAATTCAAAAAATAGAAAAGAAAAATCAGCTTTTATTAGACAAAGTCAATTTAGAAAAGAATTTGAACCAATCGAAATTAAAAGCAATCAAGTCGCAAATGAATCCACATTTCTTTTACAATGCGCTAAACACTATTCAATCTTATATTTTATCTAATGATAAGAAGCAGGCCGTTTCTTATTTGTCAAAATTTTCAACATTGACCCGAACTATTTTGGAAATGAGTGAAAAAGAAAACATTACGCTTTCTGATGAAATTAAGACTTTAGGTTTGTATTTAGATATTGAAAAAGCACGTTTTGATGAAGATTTTAGCTACGAAATTAACATCGCCTATGGTATTGACATTGAAAACATCAAAATTCCTTCGATGCTGTTGCAACCATATGTAGAAAATGCCGTTAAACATGGCTTACTACATAAAAAAGGAGAAAAAAAGCTGACTATCGATTTTGAACGCATATTAGATTCTTTAAAAATCACAATTGATGATAACGGAATTGGACGTCAAAAAAGCGCCGAATTAAATGCCATAAAAAACAAAGATCATTTGTCGTTTGCTACCGAAGCCATGCAAAATCGAATTGCCCTACTGAATCAATACAAGCAAAAAAACATTGCCATTAATTTTGAAGATAAATTCAATAAAAATGAGCAATCTTTAGGCACAAAAGTAATTATAGAAATTCCTATTACGTATTAAAATGAAAGCCATTATTATAGACGACGAAAAAAGAGCCCGAGTTTCCTTATCGTTACTTTTACAAGAATATTGCCCTCAAGTTACTATAGTTGCTGAATGCGAAAACTTGCCCGAAGGCGTAAAAGCCATCAGAAAGCATCAACCCGATATTGTTTTATTAGACATTGAAATGCCAGGACATAGCGGCTTAGAATTATTAGATTTTTTTGATGAAAACGAAGTTAATTTTTCAATTATTTTCACAACTGCTTATAACGAATATGCTTTGAAAGCATTCAAATTTTCTGCTGTTGATTATTTATTAAAGCCTATAATTCCTGAAGAATTAGCCGAAGCCGTTGAACGCGTTGCCAAACAAAAACAACGTTTTGAAAATTTCAGAGCTTTTAAAGAAAACTTGCAACAAGAAACCTTAACAAAAATAGCCGTTCCATCTGGAAATACATTACTATTTTTAGACACCGATAAAATCATGTACATCAAAGGTGAAGGCGCTTATTCAGAAGTGTTTTGTAGCGATGGCAACAAACAATTGGTTAGCCGAAACTTAAAGAATTTTGAAGACATTTTATGTTCTGATTCTAGATTTTTGCGTATTCATAAATCGTATGTCGTAAACTTCAACTTTGTAACAGCTTTCAATAAATCAGATGGTGGAAGTATTGAATTAGAGAATAAAGCCCAAATTCCAGTTTCTCCAGATAAAGCACAACAAATCTTAGATCAAATTCAGATTATAAAACGTTAGTGTACTTCTGAACCTACAATTCCTATAAGTGCTAAATCTTTCCAAAAATCGGGATACGATTTTGAAACAACTTCAGCATCTTCAATTACAATTGGAACCTTTAAAGCTAATGGCGCAAATGCCATTGCCATTCTGTGGTCTTGATAAGTTGAGATTGAAATCTTTTCCTTAATTGCAGAAGAGGATTTCAAATGTAAAGAATCATTAGTTACTGAAATTTCAGCGCCTAATTTTATTAGTTCCATTTTTAAAGCTTCTAATCGGTCTGTTTCTTTGATTTTTAGCGTATGTAATCCAGTTAAATCACAACCAATTCCTAACCCAAAACAAGTCACAGCAATGGTTTGAGCAATGTCGGGAGAATTGTTGAGTTGTGAGTTGTGTGATGTGAGTTGTGAGTTGTGAATTCTTTCTTTTGAAATCGTTATTGAATTATCAGTATTAAAAGTAGTTTCAACACCAAAATCTTGATAAATTTCAACCAAAGCGCTATCGCCTTGCAAACTATTTTCTTTATAACTCGAAAGTGTAATTTGGAAACCTATTTCAGACAAAGCAACAATAGAATACCAGTATGAAGCCGAACTCCAATCGGACTCTACATTTAGAAGTTGGGAGTTAGAAGTTAGGAGTGAACCAACCATGATTTTATTTCCAACAAAAGAAGTCTTCACTCCTATTTCATTCAATAAAGCCAAAGTCATTTTGATGTAAGGAACTGAAGTAATTTCACCTTCAAGAGTTAATTCTAAACCATTTTCTAATTTAGGCGCAATCAACAACAAGGCTGAAATATACTGACTACTTACATTTGCTGGTAGCGAAACTTTATTTTGACTCAGTTTTTTCCCTTTGATTCGAATGGGCGGGAAACCTTCATTCTCTTCATAGCTAATATCGGCTCCTAACTGATTTAAAGCTTCAACTAAAATTTTAATTGGGCGCTCTTTCATTCGAGTTGAACCAGTCAGCACCACTTCTTTTCCTTCTTGGATGGAAAAATAAGCAGTTAAAAATCGCATGGCTGTTCCTGCGTGATGAACATTGAAGATTTGAGATTGCTGATTTTGGATTTTTGATTGCTGAAGTATAGAAGACATCACTTCTGAATCATCAGAATTTGATGTGTTTCCTAAAATTAAATTTGGGAATAAAGCCTGTAAAAGCAATAATCTGTTAGTCTCTGATTTACTACCAGTGATTTTTACTTTTGCCTTTTTCCCTTTATCTTTTGCCTTTTCTAAATGTAGATTCATTATTTCGTAACCATTTTTAATCCGACAATGGATAAAATTAATGTAGTAATGAAAAATACACGCCAAAAAGTAGCGGGTTCTTTAAAAACAATAATTCCAACTAATACACTTCCTACAGCACCAATACCTGTCCAAACCGCATAAGCAGTCCCAATAGGCAATTCTTTTGTCGCTTTTACTAATAACAGCATGCTAATAGAAAGACACACCAAAAAACCTCCGTACCAAAGTAAAGAAGTGTTTCCTGTTGATTCTTTTGCTTTGCCGAGGCAAGTAGCAAAACCTACTTCGAATAAACCTGCTATTATGAGTAAAATCCAGTTCAATTTATTTCAATTTATCGTTGTTGTGATGACGATCGTGATCGCGTTTGGTTTTTAAATCCATTTTTTTGTCAAAAGCCGCTTGTAAATCTACACCTGTTTGATTGGCTAAACACAAAACTACAAAAACCACATCGGCAAGTTCTTCGCCTAAATCTTTATTTTTATCGCTTTCTTTCTCTGATTGTTCGCCGTAACGACGAGCTATAATTCGAGCCACTTCACCTACTTCTTCAGTAAGTTGAGCCATGTTTGTTAATTCATTGAAATAACGAACTCCGTGTTCTTTTATCCAATTATCAACTTCTTGTTGGGAGTTTTTTAGGTTCATATTTAGATTTTTTTAAGCACAATATGTTCATTGTTTTTATTCACTAATTCTTTGAAAAAGTTCTTTAAAGTCTCATAATATCCATTTTCAATGATTACATTATTTGTATCAAAAATATATGACAATTGTATTTGATTGTTACTTTTAGAAATTTCATATGAAAATTTAGCCATATTATCAGGCATTGCAATAACTTTTGATGCTGGTAAAGTTTCAACAGTATATCCTTCAGGTATCGTAAGCGAAATTTTATAATTATCTTGGTTAGGAAAAACAAAATCTACAGGGTATTCTCTGCTCTCTTGTTTAAATGGATTTTCTTTCATTGTAAAATAAAGTAAAGGAGAAACATATAATTTATCACCAATTATTTCAACTGAATTAGTTGATTTAAAAGTATAACTTTCTACAATTGGTTCATTTAGATTTACATTATTTTGAACTTCATATTCTTCAATTTCAAGCCCTAAATTTTCTTTTTCTAGCTTCTCAATATAACTTTCTTTAGAAATATTATTGTAATTGTTTCTAAAAATAAACGCATTATAATCAAAAAGTTTTTTTCTTACTTTACCAGTGATTTCCCCATCTTTACTTATACTTCCCATTAAAGTAATAGCATCGATTGATTTTTTCTGAGGGATTAAATTAACATTTGCAGAACTACCATTATTTCTAATAATACGCCCATACCAATTTAAATCACGAATTGGCAATATTCCAGGCAATGAAAATTTATTAGTAGCATCTAACATAATAATTTGATTTTCAACCTCAACTCCAGAAATAACATAATTAAAAGCCGATCTTGACGGATATAAAGCAACACCATTTGATCTTGTGCTAATAAGAATTGGATTAGCGGATAAACCAGCATATCTTAACATAGATGTTAACATAAGGTTTATTTCTGCTGCATTACCTGTTTTATCTTGATATGCTTTTCGAACACCATTTTGACATGAATAACCATACATTTCATTCCAATTCATTCTGTTTTTTACATAGCTAAAAATTAAACCTGTTTTTTCAGCTGGAGAAACAACTCCTTTTAACAATTCATCAATATCTTTTTCAAAATATCCTGTTTTATTTAATTCTGGACCAAAATCATCATATTCATAAATTTTCTTAGTTACAGTTTCCCAATCTGATGAATAATTTTGAGTCATTTGATTAGGAAACTTGGTCATGGAAAGTTCTAAAACCAAAGAAGAAGTATAATTTTTTATATTATTTGTAAAATATTCATTCTTAATAGCAGGAATATTTTCGAGTTTATAATTCGTCTTTTTTAATCTATAAGTTATTTGATCTTCACTATAATTTGCAGTTTCCATTCTGCCTCTAATCTCTTGCCTTTCTTTGCTTCTTAATTCAATAGATTCATTTACATCCTCGTTTGTTATTTTTGGAACTAACCAACCTCTAAAATGAGTATTGTAAACATAATATTCTGGAATTTTTGTAGAGTATTCAGAATAATCTACTGGTATTTGTTCTTGAAAAGCCCATTCATCGATTAACCCTGTTCCTTCATCTTTTATATTGTATTCAATTTCAATTATCGAGCCTTCTTTTACATTAGGCATAGTGATTTTTTTTCTAGTCCAAAATTTATTTACTTTTTCCTCAAATTCACCGTCAGACTTAAGTTTAGATTTTTCAATTTTATCTCCTACAAGATTGTAAGTAAATGCCGATTTTATCTCTAAACTTTGTTTAGCATTTGTTTCGTTATACAACAACACTTCAAAATTTCCCCAATTATATCCATCTTTTTTATAAACTTTAATTTTAGCTTTTATATTTGTTCTAATATAAAAACCATCTTGTTGGCTATAATTGAATGTAACATCTCCAGTCTTAAACAAAATTGCGGCTACCGCACTTGTATCTGTACTATGTTTTTTTTGTTTTAATTCTTCAATAGTAACATTACCTAATTCTCTTTTTTGGGAATTAGCTGTTAGTGAAAATGTAATTAATAAAAGTAAGAGAAGTCTTTTCATTTTGCTTATAGTTTATTTAAAATTATTTTTGAATTATCAGTCCTAGAAATGGTTTCTTTAAATTTTCTAAAAGATTCATATTTTTCTTTCTCATAAAAACCTTGTTTTAAAATATACTTTCTTTTACAAATTATCAAATTCGATTCTTTGTTTAGAAATTCTATCTTATAATATCCGAATTCATTATCAATTTCTGTTGTGCTTGGCATAGCTTCAATCGCATATCCTGCAGGAAAACTAATTTCTAACACTTCTTCCTCTGTACTTCCTCTTTTAATCTCAAAAGGAAACTCGCGAACTCTATGTTTTTTTGGAATATTTGTTTCTTGATTAAAAGCATTTAAAACAAATATTAATTTATTATTTGAATTATTAGCATAATTCACTGCTTCTAAATCAAGGTCTTCTAGAAACTCTATTTTTTCTTCATCGTTATTGAATTTTATTTGTTTTATTTTTAAATTATTAATAGTTGAAAAATCATTTGAATACCTTTCTATTTGTTCTTCTCTATTTAATCTTTCTTTATCGGATTCTTTATCATATTGAAGTCCGTAATAATATATTTTTACTTTTCCAGACAAAGTTCCTTGTTCATCAATAGAATATGATCCGATAGTTTTTTTTAAATTTTCAACTTCAGAAAAATACTTAGTCTTAACTATTTCTCCTCCTTCAGGCTTAATTACTAAAACATCTCTATCATCAGTAAAATCACCTTGAAATCCAAAAGGCTGCGTTTGACTTGTACATTCAAGCCATAAATAATTGTCTTTAACCGGTATTGATAAAATAACATGATTTCCTTGAATACTAGCTAAATCCTTATCTATATTGTTTTTTTCATTTCCAGCCCAAACAATAGAATAGTACGAATCGACTCCAACACTTTTTAAAAGACTACGTGTATAATTTGTTAAAGCCTTACAATCCCCATATCCTAATTTATCTACATCACTGGCCAACATAGGTTTCCAACCACCTATTCCAACTTGTATACTAACATACCTTGTTTTTTCTTGTACATAATTATAAATTATTTTAGCAATTTTAATTTTATCTTTTTCATTGCCAACCAATTGCTTTATTTTGTTTTTTGTTTCTTCTGAAATAGCTTCTGTATCTGCCAATAAAGCTTCATAATACCATTTACCAAAATCTAACCAATTATTAGATTTACCATCAACGTTTTCAAGTTGAAATTGCTCCAAACCAAAATATACTATAGGAAAAATCTTTTTGTAACTTGGCATTAACTCTTCATTTTTTATAGAAGGTAATTTCTTTGAAGTATATTTAATTTGATTTAAATTAGTTTCTTTTTCAATAGGAAATACATCAGAAAAATTTAATTCTTTAAACTTTAAATTTAATTCTGACTTGTAATTTATCACAAACGAACTCTCATCAATACTTTGATAAAAATTTTCTATAGGAGTCCAACTTGGAATAAATGCCGTATTAGAAGTTTCAACTTCACTTGAATAAACTACTGTGAATGGATAACCAATTGGTGTATAATCTAAATACATAACTCTATTGTCATTATAAATAGAGAATCCATCCGCCACACTTTGATCTTTAAAATCTTTTTGTTTAACTTTTTTTATTTCTTTCCCTATAGAATTATAAACTATAGCTTCAATCGATTTTATTTTTCTTGACTTGTCATAATGTTCAATAGCGTCTATACTATTTAATCCTTTTGAATTTAAAACTGTTATGATTTTACTTTTCTTAATCGTCATTAATTTTTGAGATAAAATTGTTACTTCAATTTTTTGATCTCTAATGATGCTATTAGAATTTTCAGTGAGTTCTTTTGGAATCAACAAAGTTGAAAGCTTTAAATCTTGTGAAAAACAAGTTAAAGTAAAAAACAGATTTAGCAATAAAAATTTTCTCATTATTAGTTTTATTCTTTATTTTTCGTATCAATTATAATAGTAACCGGCCCATCATTAACCAAACTAACTTTCATATCGGCTCCAAATTGTCCGGTTTGCACTTTTTTACCCAATTCTATTTCCATTTGTTGTACGAATGATTCGTAAAGCGGAATAGCAATTTCGGGTTTTGAGGCTTTAATATAACTTGGACGATTTCCTTTCTTAGTTAATGCATGTAATGTAAACTGACTCACAACAATCATCTCACCATCAATATCTTTTAATGACAAATTCATTACTTCATTTTCGTCTTCAAAAATTCTTAAATTGGCTATTTTAGAGGTTAACCAATTGATATCTTCTTGATTATCGGCATCTTCAATTCCAACTAAAACTAATACCCCTTGTTGAATTTGAGCTACAATTTCGCTATTTATTGTAACTGATGATTCGGAAACTCGTTGAATTACTGCTTTCATTTAAATGTATAAACATCAAAAATATAAAAAATATCAGAAAAGATTTACGGAAATCCGTAAAAACAAATTATTTTCTCGTTTCATCGCTTGCTCTTCGCTCGGCATCGTAAATGTCGGCACGATATTGCTCTTCGTCTCCTTCTAAAATTTGGGTATAACTTTTATAACGCGACCATGAAATTTCGTCATTTTCTAATGCGTTTTTGATAGCGCAATGCGGTTCATCTTTATGCAAACAATTATTGAATTTACATTGGTCTTTCAACGCAAAAAACTCTGGAAAATAATCACCAATTTCTTGTTTTTCCATATCTACAATTCCAAAACCACGAATTCCTGGCGTATCAATAATTTGCGCTCCAAAAGACAAATCAAACATTTCGGCAAAAGTTGTAGTGTGTTTTCCTTGCGAATGCGATTCCGAAATTTGTTTGGTTTTTAAATTTAACGAAGGTTCTAACGTGTTTACCAAAGTAGATTTTCCAACACCTGAATGTCCTGAAAACATAGAAACTTTATCTTTCATTAACGCTTTTAGTTCGTCAATTCCTTTTCCGTCTTTAGCAGAAACGCGCAAACATTTGTAACCGATTGACGAATAAACGTGTTGTAAATATAATTGTTCGTCTAATGTTGGGTCATCAAACGTATCAATTTTATTAAAAACGATAACCGCTTCAATTCCGTAAGCTTCAGCCGTAACTAAAAATCGGTCAATGAAACTTGTAGTTGTTGGTGGATTATTGATTGTTACCAATAAAAAAACGACATCAATATTAGAAGCAATAATGTGCATTTGATGCGATAAATTCACTGATTTTCTAACAATGTAATTCTTTCTGTCGTGAATTGCTGTGATTACTCCAGTTGTTTCATCTGTGGTATTTTCAATATCGTAATCTACGATATCTCCAACGGCAATAGGATTGGTACTTTTAATACCTTTCATTCTAAATTTACCTTTTATACGGCACTCCAAAAAGTCACCATTTTCAGTTTTAATGGTGTACCAACTTCCGGTAGATTTATAAACGATTCCTGTCATTCAAAGTTATAAATTAGAAGTTAACCCCTAGACTAGCTCAGGATAACTAAATAAATATTTCAACAAAGATAGTGTTTCTTGTTAAAAACTGTAAATAAAAAAAGACCACTTAAAAAGTGGTCTTAGAAATATTATTTGAATAAATATTAATATTTATATCCAATACCTTTTTTAATAACTTGAGAGCCTCCTAATGAATTAGAACTAGCTCCAACAGTTGATTTATCTGCAGTTTGTAAAATAAATGGACAACCCATTTTAGCTGCTTCGATTTTTAATTTCTTTTCCGCTTTTTTATCTCCAGTGTTTCCAGTGTGGTAGTTAATTAAGCCTGTTTTACCTCTTACTTCATCAACTTTTTTCAAACCAGCGATGTATGCTTTATCTTCTAAAATAACCACTTTTTCCCAATCAGCTTCTCCGTTGATAACGATTTTTTCAGTAACTTCTTCAACACGTCCTGTTTTTCCATAAACAATTTTCTCAATTGCATATTTTCCAATTGTGTTTTCAGCATCTTCACCATCATATTTGAAGATAACAGTATACTCTTCTAGTTTTACAACTTTACCATCTACAACTTCTCCGTTGTGTTTGTAAATTTTATCAACTTGTGCATTTGCTGCAAAACCTAAAAAAGCTACAGCTAATAATAAGAATTTTTTCATTTTGTTGTTTTAATTTATGAATTAACAGGTGCGAATTTATAAAAAGATTTTAAATGTTTTGTTTTTTTATGAAAAATATTACTTATTAATCACTTTTTCTTGATGACTTATACTTTCCTGATGTATCGCCTTGAACAAATGCATAACAAATTCATTACTCAATCCTTTTTCTTCACCTTCTAAAATCATTTTACCTAAGATTTCGTTCCAACGTTGGTTTTGTAAAATAGCAACATTTTTTTCTTTCTTTAGTAATCCTATTTTATCGGCTACTTTCATTCGGTTACCCAAAATTTCTAGCAGCTTCCCATCAAATTCATCAATTTGCATGCGGAGTTTTGCCATTTTCTGATTGTATTCGCTTTCATCATCTGACACTTTTCTGACGCGTAAATTGATGAACATTTGTTTCAATGTTGCTGGCGTTACTTGTTGCGCTGCATCACTCCATGCGTTATCTGGGTAAATGTGGGTTTCAATAATTAATCCGTCATAATTCAAATCTAAGGCTTGTTGCGAGACTTCTTGAATCATATCACGCTTTCCAGTTATATGCGAAGGATCACAAATCAAAGGTAAATCTGGGAAACGATTTTGTAAGTCAATAGCAATTTGCCACTCAGGATTATTGCGGTATTTTGTTTTTTCGTACGTTGAAAATCCCCTGTGAATTACGCCTAATTTCTTGATATTTGCATTATACAATCGCTCTAAACCACCAATCCATAAAGACAAATCGGGATTCACTGGATTTTTTAGCAACACAATTTTATCTGTTCCTTGTAAAGCATCAGCAATTTCTTGCACTGCAAATGGATTTACAGTTGTTCTGGCACCAATCCATAAGACATCGATATCATGTTCTAATGCTAATTTTACGTGAGCTGCTGTTGCCACTTCGGTTGCCATTAACAAACCTGTTTCAGCTTTGGCTTTTTGCAACCATTTCAACCCGATTTCGCCCACACCTTCAAATCCACCTGGACGTGTACGAGGTTTCCAAATTCCAGCACGGAAAATCGAAACATCAGAATTCTTTAATTCGTGTGCTATTTTTAAAACTTGATCTTCGGTTTCTGCGCTACATGGTCCTGCAATAACTAAAGGATGATTCAACTGAAAATCATCTAACCAAGTGCGTAATTCTTTTTTATTTTCCATAACCTTTATTTCACTGTAAAATTACTATTTATTCTTAAATTATTATTGCTTACTTCTTTCATATTCGCCCAAAACTTTAAAATGGGTTGTCATAATTTTTCGCTTTTTCAAAATGTTTGTATTTTTCAAAAACCACATCCACAAAAAAAGCATAGGTAAAAGGGGTTTCGATAATAGGTAGCGATTGAATTTTCGTTAAATTCAATTTGCAATTATTCATCACATTTAAAACCGTTGCCAACGAACCTGGCGTGTCATCTAATTCAAATTTTATCGATGCTTTATTGATGAGCTCTTTCGGAATTTCCTTATTACTTGCTTTTAAAACCACAAATCTTGTTTTGTTGCTTTTTACAGTGTGAATTCCGTCGGCGATAATTTCTAAATTGTAAATTTCGGAAGCAACTGGTCCTGCCAAAGCACCAATTCCTTTTAATTGATTTTCCTGAATTCGTTTTGCGGTGATTGCTGTATCAGAACTTTCCACCAATTTAATATGAGGATATTGACTAAAGAAATTAGCACATTGCAATAAGGCAATCGGATGCGAATGCACTTCTTTGATATCTTCAATTTTTTGACCTGGAAATACCATCAAATTCATATGAATATCTAAAAAATATTCGCCAATAATGTGCAAATCATTTGAATCAATTAAGGCATAATTTGGCAAAATAGCGCCCGCAATCGAATTCTCAATCGCCATAATTGCTTTGTCTGACTGGTTGTTTTTCAAACTATTGGCTACATCTCTAAATGTAACACATTCATCCAAACCAATTGCTTCACCAAAATAATGATGTGCCACTTGGTGATGAAACGACCCTTGAATTCCCTGAATTGCGACTTTAATTCCCATAATTTTGAGCAAAAAAAATCCCGATTTGCATCGGGATTGTATGTTTATAAAATAAATTTCTTTGATTTATATAATAGCACAACAATCCCTCATCTGTCTCCAGAAGAAATAAAAAGAATTGTTATAAAAAAATGTGCTATTGGTAAGCATTGTTACTTTGTTGTTATATTTGGCTAAAGTAATAAAAAAATGAAAACGAAATACTTTTTTAAATAAATTTGAGTTCTTTTAAAAAAAGTTACTTTTGCTAAAATTTACATCATATGTCGATAGAAGTTCAAAATATTTCAAAAAATTACGGAGACCAAAAAGCGTTAGACAACATTAGTTTTTCTGTAAAAAAAGGAGAAATCGTAGGTTTTTTAGGTCCAAATGGTGCCGGAAAATCAACCTTGATGAAAATTTTGACCACTTATTTATCAGCCGATAGTGGAACTGCTGTTGTAAACGAACACGATGTAACTTCAGCTCAAAAAGAAGTACAAAAATCGGTTGGATATTTACCAGAGCACAATCCGTTGTATTTGGATTTGTATGTGAGAGAATATTTGGCTTTTAATGCCGATTTACATAAAGTTGCGAAATCGAGAATTGATGAAGTAATTGCTTTGACAGGATTAACACCTGAAAGTCATAAGAAAATAGGCGAACTTTCTAAAGGTTATCGCCAACGTGTAGGATTAGCTACGGCTTTATTACACAATCCAGACGTAATGATTTTAGACGAACCGACTACAGGTTTAGACCCAAATCAATTAGTAGAAATTCGCGATTTGATTAAAAACATTGGGAAAGACAAAACGGTTTTTCTATCAACGCACATTATGCAAGAAGTAGAAGCGATTTGTGATAGAATTATCATTATCGATAAAGGAAAAATCGTTACCGATAAAAAACTAAACAATTTAGTTGCCGAAGAAACGGAACAAATTATTGAAGTTGAATTTGATAAAAAAGTTTCTGAATCTGATTTTGTGGCTTTGCCAAATTTAAAATCGGCAAAAAACACACATGATTTAGTTTGGGAGCTTACTTTCTCTACAGCCACAGATATGCGTCCAGCGTTATTTGATTTTGCTCAAGCTAATAATTTGAGAACCTTACAAATTGTATTGAAAAGCAAAAACCTAGAACAGATTTTTAGAGAAAAAACTGCTAAGAAGAAATAAAAAAATCTCCTTACAAATAATCTGTAAGGAGATTTCAAAAAGCTTTGGCTAAAATAAACTAATTCAATGTTGCCAAATACTTTTTTCTTAACTTGAAATAATCGTCATAAACTACGGAAAGCGCATACGATGACAATTTTTCATCCAAAATAGAACTGTAAATAAAATCCTCTTCTGTAAAGCCATACTTTGAAATGGCATCTTTTATGTAATTTACAGCAGTTTCCTTTTTATTTTGATAGAAATAACAATTGGCTACTTCTATATAAACATCTTTTAAATTTTCACCTTTTGACAATTTAATGTAATTTTCATACTCTTTAATTGCCTCAGTGTAATTCTTTTTCTCTGTTAATGATCTAGCTTTGTTTAAGATAGAATCTAATTCGCCAGCAAAAGTTAATTGAGCGACGAAAACTATTACGAAAGTAAGTATTGTTTTCTTCATAATATGGAGGTTTATTTCTATGAAATTACAACAAAAAAACAATACTCCCAAATTTAATTCGCAATAAATATTTAAAATACCAATATTTGATTTAATATTTTAACATTTTTTATAAGAATATATTAAAAATTGAAATTGAAAACAAACAAAAAAACAAAGAATCAACTCATTTTAACTCAAAAAACTCAGATTTCATAAAAATTACTTTTTTTATTAATTTCTATTTCAATCAAAACTTTTATAAGATTTAACTGATTTTAAAAAATTTCTTTTGCAATAGCCTTAACATTCTCGGCCTTTCCCATAGAATAGTAATGCAAAACCGGAATTCCAGCCGCTACTAATTCTTTACTTTGTTGCGTACACCATTCAATTCCAATCTGTTTCACAGCATCATTATCTTTAGCTTTTACAACCGCCATAATTAAATCATCAGGCAATTCAACACTAAAACGATGCGGAATTAAATTCAATTGTTTCTTTGTTGCGATAGGCTTCAATCCTGGAATAATTGGAACTGTAATTCCAGCAGCTCTGCATTTGGTTACAAAATCGAAGAATTTTTTATTATCAAAAAACATTTGGGTGATGATATAATCAGCGCCGTTTTTAATTTTTTGCTTTACGAAATGAATATCACTATCTAAACTTGGTGCTTCCATGTGTTTTTCTGGATAACCTGCAACTCCAATACAAAAATCGGTTTTAGTGGAATTCTGCAAATCTTCATCCAAATAAATTCCTTTGTTCAAATTGCTGATTTGTGTTACCAATTCAGAAGCATAAGCATGTCCTTCTTTTTCAGGTTTGAAGTAAATTTCGCTTTTAACTGCATCTCCTCGAAGCGCTACAACATTGTCAATTCCTAAGAAATCTAAATCAATTAATAAATTTTCAGTATCTTCTTTGGTAAATCCACCACACAAAATATGAGGAATGGCATCCACTTGATATTTATTCTGAATTCCAGCACAAATTCCAACTGTTCCCGGACGTTTTTTTACTACTTTTTTCTGAAGTAAGCCGTTTGCTAATTCTTTAAACTCATACTCTTCACGATGATAGGTTACATCAATAAATGGCGGATTGAATTCCATCAATGGATCAATACTATCAAAAATGGATTGAATGTTTTGTCCTTTTAAGGGTGGTAAAATTTCGAAGGAGAACAAAGGTTTTCCGTTGGCGTTTTGTATATGTTCAGTTACTTTCATCTTAATCTGCTAAATTGGGTGAGAGCCATTTTTCGGCTAATTCAATGCTAATGTTTCTTCTTTTGGCGTAATCTTCTAATTGGTCTTTTTTAATTTTTCCTAAACCAAAATATTTACTTCCTGGATTCGCAAAATAATAACCCGAAACTGATGACGCTGGCCACATCGCCATACTTTCAGTTAACTTCACGCCTATTTCTTGTTCTACATTTAGTAATTTCCAAATCGTTGGTTTTTCCAAATGGTCAGGACAAGCTGGATAACCTGGCGCAGGACGAATTCCTTTGTATTGTTCTTTGATTAACTCATCATTTGACAAAACTTCATCAGAAGCGTAACCCCAAATTTCTTTACGCACTTTTAAATGCAAATATTCTGCAAAAGCTTCTGCTAATCTATCTCCCAAAGCTTTTACCAAAATGGAATTATAATCGTCTAATTGTTTTTCGAATTCCGAAGCTTTTTCATCAACACCAAAACCAGTTGAAACACAGAAACATCCAATATAATCTTGTTTACCAATTTCTTTTGGAGCAATAAAATCCGCTAAAGCGATATTTGGAGCTCCAACCGTTTTTTGTGATTGTTGGCGAAGCGTCAAAAATTTCTCAACTTCGTTTGAAGCGACAACTTCAACATCGTCATCATTAATAGTATTGGCTGGAAAAATTCCTAAAATTCCTTTTGCTGTGAACCACTTTTCTGAAACAATTTGAGTAAGCATTTTTTGTGCATCTTCAAACAAATGAGTCGCTTGTTCGCCTACAATTTCATCTGTTAAAATCGCTGGAAATTTTCCGTACAATTCCCACGATTGAAAAAACGGTGTCCAATCGATAAAAGGCACTAATTCTGAAAGTTCAACTTCAATTGTTTTTGTTCCTATGAAATTTGGCTTGACAGGCTCAAACGTATCCCAATCGATTTTGAATTTATTTTTACGCGCTTCTTGAATCGATAAGAAATTTTTCTCTCGACTTCTATTCAAATAGCCTTCACGAAGTGATTTTGTATAAGTAACTTTAGTATCGGGTTGTAATAAATTAGTCGCAACCGTTACCGCACGCGAAGCATCGTTCACATGAACAACGGTTTCTTTATATTCTGGAGCAATTTTCACAGCCGTATGCGCACGAGAAGTTGTAGCACCACCAATCATTACTGGAATTTTGATGTTCAATTTATCCATTTCTTTGGCCAAATACACCATTTCGTCCAGCGAAGGCGTAATCAAACCACTCAAACCGATAATATCTACATTTTCTTTAACCGCAACTTCAATGATTTTTTCTGGCGGAACCATCACTCCTAAATCAATGATTTCGAAATTATTACAGGCTAAAACTACTGAAACTATGTTTTTTCCAATATCATGCACATCACCTTTTACAGTCGCCATCAATACTTTTCCTGCACTTGACGAAGTAGAACCGTCTTTTGAAGCTTCAATATAAGGAAGCAAATAAGCCACTGCTTTTTTCATCACACGAGCGGATTTAACAACTTGTGGCAAGAACATTTTTCCTGAACCAAACAAATCACCCACTACATTCATACCAGCCATCAAATTGATTTCGATCACTTCGATTGGTTTTTTAGCTAACTGACGCGCTTCTTCGATATCAATTTCGATAAATTCGTCAATTCCTTTTACTAATGAATGTGTTAATCGTTCTTGAACCGAACCATTTCTCCATTCAGCAATCGCTTTTTCATTCGATTTTACATCACCTTTGAAACTTTCGGCTAAATCTAGTAAACGCTCTGTGGCATCTTCTCTTCTATTTAATAAAACGTCTTCAACGTGTTCTAACAAAATAGGATCAATTTCATCGTAAATTTCCAACATTTCAGGATTCACAATTCCCATCGTCATTCCGTTTTGGATGGCATGATACAAGAACGCAGAATGCATCGCTTCACGTACTTTATCGTTTCCACGGAAAGAAAAAGACACGTTGCTCACACCACCAGAAATATTCGCATACGGAAGATTTTCGCGAATCCATTTGGTCGCTCGGAAGAAATCTAATGCATTTAATTTATGCTCTTCCATTCCGGTTGCCACTGGAAAAATATTGGGGTCGAAAATGATGTCTTCAGCAGGAAAACCAACTTGGTTAACTAAAATATCATAACTTCTTTTACAGATTTCGATACGTCTTTCATAAGTATCCGCTTGACCGTTTTCGTCAAAAGCCATAACAATTACAGCTGCTCCGTATCGTTTGATTAATTTGGCATGATGAATAAAAGTAGCTTCTCCTTCTTTTAAAGAAATAGAATTTACCACACCTTTTCCTTGAATCACTTTTAAACCAGCTTCAATGATTTCCCATTTTGAAGAATCAATCATCACTGGCACCCTTGCAATATCGGGTTCGGCTGCGATTAGATTAAGGAATTTAGTCATTGCGTAAACGCCATCTAACATTCCTTCATCCATATTAACATCGATGATTTGCGCGCCACCTTCTACTTGAGCACGTGCGATATCTAAGGCTTCATCATATTTTTCTTCTTTGATTAAACGAAGAAATTTTCTAGAACCGGTTACATTTGTTCGTTCTCCAACGTTTACAAAATTCGTTTCTGGAGTTACAATCAAAGGTTCTAAACCTGATAATTTTAAATATTTATCGGAATTATAACTCATTACTTATTCTTTTATAATGTTTTGCAACAGACTTCCAAAAGACTTTACTATCACTAACATACTGGCAAACCCAACATCGTTGTGAATTTAAAAATGATTCGAAATTTATTTTTATTGTTCTGTTTTTCATTGTATTTCTTTACTTAAACCAAAACGCTTTCTCTTGGTTTGAATTCTTTTGCTACCTCAGCAATTAATTTGATGTGTTCTGGTGTTGTTCCGCAACAGCCACCTATAATATTTACTAAATTTTCCTGTAAATATTCCCGAATTAATTGTTGCATTTCTTCAGGCGTTTGGTCGTATTGACCGAAGGCATTGGGCAAACCTGCATTAGGATGTGCTGAAATATTTAAAGACGTATTATTCCCTAATCGTTTCAAATAAGGTTTCAATTGGTCAGCCCCTAAAGCGCAATTAAATCCAACGCTTAACAATGGAATATGTGAAATCGAAATCAAAAAAGCTTCTACCGTTTGACCAGAAAGTGTTCTTCCAGAAGCATCGGTAATTGTTCCGGAAACCATTACTGGAATATCAATATTTCGTTCTTCTTTCACTTCTTCAATGGCAAACAAAGCCGCTTTTGCGTTTAACGTATCGAAAATGGTTTCTACTAAAAGTAAATCGCAACCACCATCAATTAAAGCTTCTACTTGCTGTTTATAGGCGATTTTTAAATCATCAAAATTCACTGCTCTGAAACCTGGATCATTAACATCAGGTGACATTGATGCTGTTCTATTGGTTGGACCGATGGAACCAGCAACGAATCTCGGCTTATCAGTAAATTCATCCGCTACTTCACGAGCGATTTTAGCCGATTGAAAATTCAATTCGTAGACTAAATCTTCCAAATAATAATCGGCCATTCCAATAGTTGTTCCCGAAAAAGTATTAGTTTCTACAATATCAGCACCGGCTTCAAAATAAGCGCGATGTACTGATTTTACAGCTTCTGGTTGGGTAATGGAAAGCAAATCGTTGTTTCCTTTTAATGGATGTGGAAAATCTTTGAAGCGTTCACCTCTGAAATCTTCTTCTTCAAATTTATAACGTTGCAACATCGTTCCCATAGCTCCGTCGAGCACGAGAATTCGTTTTTTGATTTCTTCTTGAATTTTTGACATTGGATTCTCTCTCAAAGGCTAATTGCCTATTTTTCTTGATTAACTTAATTTGTTACCGTAGAAAGTTGGAGAGCAATTCTAACGTTATCTGCTTCCGATAAATATCGGAATAGAATGTAGCACCTTTCCACTAGCGCGGGAGGTTGCTAAGCTTTCGCAGGGTCTATTCCCTCCAGCTTTCGTGATAACAAACACTATAATTATGAACACTGCAAATGTAGTGACAAAATTGAAATTATGAAATTTTTTCTAAAATTTCATTACAAATATATTTTTTATAGATTTATATTCCTATTTTAATCTTAAATTAAGAATATAAATCTATAAAATAATTTAAAAAGTTTTATTCTAACGCTTGTTTTAAGTCATTAATTACATCTTGAACTGTTTCTAAACCTACGGAAACGCGAACTAAACCATCTGTTATACTAACTGCTAATCGTTCTTGTTCAGTCAATTTACTATGTGTTGTGGAAGCTGGATGAGTTACAATCGAACGCGTATCTCCTAAATTCGCAGACAACGAACATAGTTTGATTTTATCTAAGAATTTTCTACCTGATTCAATTCCGCCTTTAATTTCAAACGCTACAATATTTCCACCTAATTTCATTTGCTTTTTAGCGACTTCATATTGCGGATGCGATTTCAAAAATGGATATTTCACCGAAGCGACATTTGGATTATTTTCTAAAAATTCAGCCACTTTTAAAGCGTTTTCGCAGTGTTTCTCGATACGAACTGGCAAGGTTTCTAAACTTTTAGACAATACCCAAGCATTGAAAGGCGACAAAGCGGGTCCGGTATTACGAGAAAATAAATAAATCTCTCGAATTAAATCAGAACGCCCAACGGTTACTCCGCCTAAAACACGGCCTTGCCCATCGATTAATTTGGTGGCAGAATGAATCACTAAATCGGCTCCGAATTGAATTGGATTTTGAATGTATGGTGTTGCAAAACAGTTATCGATAATTAAAATTAAATTGTACTTTTTGGCAATTTTACCCAACAATTCTAAATCTAGAATATCAACTGCTGGATTAGTTGGTGATTCTGCGTAAAGTATTTTTGTATTTGGTTGAATGAAATTTTCAATTGTTTCTGGTTTGTTGACATCGAAATAACTCGTCGTAATATTCCATTTTGGAAAATATTTAGTAAACAACGTATGCGTAGAACCAAAAACACTACTTGCCGAAACAATATGATCTCCCGAATTCAACAAAGCAGCAAAAGTAGAATATACCGCCGCCATTCCTGTTGCGAAAGCGTAGCCGTCTTCTGCTCCTTCCATCAAACAAATTTTCTCTACAAATTCGGATGTATTGGGATTGGAAAATCGGCTATAAATATTGCGTTCTTTTTCCTCCGCAAACGAAGCGCGCATATCTTCTGCATCTTCAAAAATAAAACTCGAAGTTAAATATAAAGGAACGGAATGTTCTAAATATTGAGTGCGCTCTAATTGCGTTCTGATGGCTTGGGTTTCTAATCCTAAATTTTGATTACTCATGGTTTTGTTTGTTGAATTGTTTAATCGTTGAACTGTTAAAGTTTAAAACCTACAAGACTTTTACATCTTGCAGGTTTTGAGTTTGGGTGGTTATAATTTTTTTTCGGATAAGCGTAAAATGTCACCAAAAACACCTCTTGCGGTTACGGATGCACCAGCTCCAGCGCCTTGAATTACGATAGGTTGCTCTCCATAAGATTCGGTATAAATTTCGAAAATAGAATCAGAACCTTTTAAAGAACCTAAAGCTGAATTAGCTGGAACGGAAATTAATTTTACTTCTAATTTTCCTTTATCTTGTTGCAAATCGCCTGATAATTCACCGATGTAACGCAACACTTCGTTTGGCCCTTGAGCATCTTTGATGTTTTGATAAATTCCATCTAATTCTGATAAACGTTTTAGAAAATCGGTTGCACTTCCTTCGCGTAAAGCTTCTGGAATTAAGTTTTGAATTTGGATTTCTTCGAATTCGTTTTGTAAATCTAATTCGCGTGCTAAGATTAATAATTTTCGTCCAACGTCGTTTCCATTTAAATCTTCTCTTGGATCAGGTTCAGTGAAACCTTTGTCGATGGCTTCTTTTAAAACTTCGCTGAATTTTTTGTCTTCTATCGAAAAATTATTGAACAAATAACTCAATGTTCCAGAGAAAACACCTTTAATCTTAGTGATATTTTCACCTGACAAATGCAGTAATTTAATCGTATCAATCAATGGTAATCCAGCACCAACATTCGTTTCGTATAAATATTCTTTTTGATTTTCTTTTAAGACTTTTCGCAACGATTTATAAAAATCGAAACTTACGGTATTCGCGACTTTATTTGACGAAATTAAATCGAAACTATTTTCGGCTAACGAAATGTAATTTTCAATAAAAGTCGAACTAGCGGTATTGTCAATTGCGATTAAATTTTCTAAATGATGTTCTTTTGCATACGCAATTATGTCTTCCAATTTATAATCTTGTCCTTTATCTTCCAATGCAGCTTTCCAATTTTCGCTAATTCCGAATTTATTCAACAATACTTTCTTTGAATTTGCAATAGCGAATACATTCAACTTGATTCCTTTTCGCTTTTCGATATTTTTTGCTGATTCTAAAATTTGGGAAATCAAAGTTCCACCAACCGTTCCGTGACCGAAAATCGCGATGTTGATTTTTTTCGCAACTCCAAAAATTTCTCCGTGAATTACATTCAAAGCGCGTTTGAATTCATCTTGACTGATCACTAAACTGATATTTCTTCCCGTAACCGTATTATTCAATAAAATTGGCGTGATTTTATTACGGATTAAAGCCGTGTAAGGTTTGTGGAAATTCGTTAAATCTTGCCCAATAATCGAAATCACAGCAATGTTATCGTTTACCGAAATTTTATTGACATCTTTGGTGTAAAAATCGGTTTCAAATTCTTTTTCTAAACCAACTAATGCTTTCGAAGCCTTATCAGAACTCACTACTAAACCAATTCCTCTTTCCGAAGAACCTTGCGAAATAATACTTACACTAATATCGTTTTCAGCCATCACTCGGAAAATTCTTGCGTCAACACCTGTTTTCCCTAACAAACCTCTTCCTTCTAAATTAATCAGCGAAACATTCGTTAAAACCGAAAGCGATTTGATGCCTTCATTCGTTTGTTCCGCAGTTATTAAAGTTCCTTCATTTTCAGGATTGAAAGTATTTAAAATACGTAACGGAATGTTTTTTTCTACTAAAGGAATAATGGTTTTGGCATGTAAAATTTGCGCTCCGAAATTTGCTAGTTCATTCGCTTCGTTAAACGATAATCGCTCGATTTTTTTCGCATCAGCTACTAAATCGGGATTAGCGGTAAAAATTCCATCAACGTGTGTGTAATTTTGAAATTCTTCTGCATTTAAGTAATTCGCCAATAATGAAGCGGTATAATTACTTCCGTTTCTTCCTAAAGTAGTGGTTTCATTGTGTAACGTTGAACCTATAAAACCAGTTACAATGTTGACTTTATCTGTGTTTTTTTCGAAATAATCCAAGACATTTCGCTTTGAAACAGCGTCAATTGGTTGCGCATTTCCGAAATTTATATCGGTTTTTATTAATTGACGAGAATCCGTAAATTGTGCTTTGATACTGTTTTCGTTTAAAACATTAGCCACGTATTTTGCCGATAGAATTTCACCATATGCGATGACTTGGTCTTTGATTTTCTCGCTGTAATCTCCTAAAAGCGAAACACCTTCTAATAACTTTTGCAGAACCGAGAATTCTTCTTCGAAGATATTTTCTTTCAAACCTTCCAATTGGTATTTTTTAAATTGCTCAAAATCCGCTTGAAAATTGATGTTGACTTGCGCTTTTTTTAGTAAAATTACCAATTCATCAGTAGCGTTTCCTCTTGCCGAAACTACGACTGCGATGGGTTCGTTATTGAAATATTTTTGAGCAATGGTTTGAATTACTTTTTGCAATCCTTCTCCGTTTGCTAATGATTTTCCTCCAAATTTTAGTATTTTCATTTTTTCTAATTAAATATAGGTTTAAGTATGTTGTTTAGTTGTTCAAATTCTATCAAGAAAGCATCGTGTCCGTGAATGGATTTGATTTCGTGATAAAATGCATTGTTTTTGTAGTTTTTGACTTCCTGAAAAGCCGTTTTGATTTCATTTGCCGTAAAAAAGTAATCGGTATCCACACTAATTAGATGATTGTTTGACGAGATGCTTTTTATAACTTCTGCTTGATTTTTGTCTTTAAAAATATCAGTAGTTTTCAATAAATGATTCATGAGTTTGTAAGCCGAAAGCTGAAATCGATTTTGCAATTTCTCTCCGTGATGTAACAACCAACTTTCCACTTGAAACAATCCTTCCGAATTTTGCAATTTGGCATGGAATTTTTCTTGTAGTGATTCGGGTGTTCTGTATAACAACATGGCGTGAATTCTAGCATCGTGAATTGGATTTTTGGAATTATTCAGAATTAAATCTTGAATTAACACATTTCCAATCAACCAATCAGAAGCTTTCCAATTTGTAGCAACCGGAATTAAATTCGCAATCGCTTTTGGTCGAATCGCTGCCATTTCCCACGCAATTGCTCCGCCTAAACTTCCGCCAATCACTGCAAAAATTTGGTTCACTTTAAACGAATCGATTCCTTTCCAAAATAAATTAGCGATATCGTAAGTGGTGAAATCTTGATAATTTTCAATCAAATTTTCTACATCTTGATAGCCGTTTCCAGGAATATTGAAAGCTAAAACTGCATATTTTTTGGTATCAATAATTTTATCATCACCAATTAACGATTGCCACCAACCGTTTTCACCAATAACTTGCGAATTTCCAGTTAAAGCATGATTCACCACTACCAAAGGAGCTGAACCAACGGGTTGCCCGAACAATTGATAGGACAAAATCACTTTTGCTTGCACTACTCCATTTTGCAATGGAACATTTTGGAATACTATTTTTTGAATTTTACTCATCTTTCTTTTTAAAAAAAGACTGCCTTTAGGTAGGTCTATCGGCAGCCTTCAAACAAACAAAAACCTAAACTAAATTTTGAACTGGCAATTTTTCGAAAACACTTTGTAAATCGGCTTTCAAGTCTTCAATATCTTCTAATCCAACGGATAAACGAATTAAATCTTTTGTTACTCCCGTTGTGATTTGTTGTTCTTCTGACAATTGTTGGTGCGTAGTACTTGCTGGATGAATGATTAATGATTTTGTATCACCAATATTTGCCAACAATGAGAAAAATTGGGTTTCATCGGCTACTTTTTTAGCAGCTTCATAACCGCCTTTTAATCCAAATGTTACGATACCGCTTTGTCCTTCTGGCAAATATTCTAGAGCTAAATCATAATATTTTGATGAAATCAATCCGGGATAATTTACCCAAGCCACTTCTGGTCGTTTTTGTAACCATTTCGCTAATTCCAAAGCATTTTCACTGTGCTTTTTGATTCGAATTGCTAAAGTTTCTAATCCTTGAATGATTTGAAATGCGTTGAACGGACTTAAAGCAGCACCTAAATCACGTAAACCTTCGATTCTAACTTTTGCAATAAACGAAGCCGCACCTAAAACTTCATAATATTTTAATCCGTGATAACCCGCTGAAGGTTCTGTGAATTCAGGAAATTTTCCGTTGCTCCAATCAAAATTTCCTGCATCGATGATGACACCTCCAAGAGAAGTTCCGTTTCCACCGATGTATTTGGTTAACGAATGAATTACGATGTTGGCTCCGTGTTCGATTGGGTTCAGCAAAAAGGGAGTTGCCACTGTATTATCCACAATAAAAGGCACTTTGTAGGTTTGTGCGGCTTTTGAAATGGCTTTTAAATCGAGTACATCTAATTTTGGATTTCCTAAACTTTCGGCGAAAAACACACGAGTATTTTCTTGAGCAGCGTTTAAGAAATTTTCTGGATTTGATGGATCTACGAATGTTGTTGTGATGCCTAATCTTGGCAAAGTCACATTTAATAAATTATAAGTTCCGCCGTATAAACTGTTAGAAGCAACAATGTGGTCGCCCGCTTTTAATAACGTTAACAAAGCAGTTGAAATTGCTGCTGTTCCTGAAGCGGTTACGACAGCTCCAATTCCGCCTTCTAATTTGGCCAAACGTTGCTCTAAGATGTCGTTTGTTGGATTATTTAATCGGGTATAAATAAAACCGGCTTCGGCTAAACCAAAAAGATTGGCTGCGTGGTCTGAGTTATTGAAAACGTAGGATGTAGTTTGGTAAATTGGAACGGCTCTTGTTCCTGCGTTTTTAGTTACGTCGTGTCCTGCGTGTAATGCGTTTGTTGCAAATTTATTTGTGCTCATGATATTTTTATTTTTGATGTTATTGTGTTTTTTTAAATGTATTTTTTTGATTTTACCGAGTTTGATTCAGCTACACATTCGACAACATCGTCTTGGATTGTAAATTGCTATTTTCATAATTGTTGTGTTTTTAGAAATAAAAAAACCTCTGCTTTCGACAGAGGTTATATTGAATTAATTTACTTTTAAAATTATGCAATAGGTTTCCTCTGCGGATTATTCCACATCATCATACACATATTGCACATTGTAAAGTTCATCTTCTATTTCTTTTAATTTGACAGAGCAAAATTAGATTTATTTTCTACAATAAAAAAATAAATAGATTATTTTTCTAAATTTTGTTATTTAAAAATCAATATTTAGAATATTTTTCATTAAAAATAACTTTTAAACAGAAAATCATTCTAACAAAACATCAATTTATAATTTCCATAGAAAAAAATAAAAAAAAGTTAACAATCATTTGGAATTCAATTTCATTTCATACATTTGCATCCGAAAACTAAGAGGAAAAATTTGAACTGATTGCAACCTCATTAAAAAATGCTAAAGCAGTAATTACTACTTCTTTAGGCACTACCTGCAATTATTTTTCCTCGCTTAAAATTTAAAAATATTTTATTATGGCTTATTTATTTACGTCAGAATCAGTGAGTGAAGGACATCCTGACAAAGTTGCGGATCAAATTTCAGACGCATTAATTGACAACTTTTTAGCATTTGACCCTGAGTCAAAAGTAGCTTGTGAAACGTTAGTTACAACAGGTCAGGTGATTTTAGCTGGTGAAGTAAAATCAAACACTTATTTAGATGTACAAACTATCGCAAGAGATGTAATCAAGAAAATTGGTTATACAAAAAGCGAATATATGTTCGAAGCGAATTCATGTGGTGTTTTATCTGCAATTCATGAGCAATCAGCTGATATTAACCAAGGAGTTGACAGAGCTAGCAAAGAAGAGCAAGGTGCTGGTGACCAAGGAATGATGTTTGGTTATGCTACGAATGAAACTGCTGAATTCATGCCATTAGCATTGAAATTATCTCATCAATTATTACAAGAATTAGCGGACTTAAGAAGAGAGAACAAAGAAATCACTTACTTACGTCCAGATGCGAAATCTCAGGTTACTTTAGAATATTCTGATGACAATAAACCAGTTCGTATTGACGCTATTGTAGTTTCAACTCAACATGATGATTTTGCTGATGAACCAACGATGTTAGCAAAAATCAAAAAAGATATTATTGAGATTTTGATTCCAAGAGTAATTGCTAAAAATCCTCAATATGCACATTTATTTAATGATGCGATTAAATACCACATTAACCCAACAGGAAAATTCGTAATTGGAGGACCTCACGGAGATACTGGTTTAACAGGAAGAAAAATTATCGTAGATACTTACGGTGGAAAAGGAGCTCACGGTGGTGGTGCTTTCTCAGGAAAAGACCCATCTAAAGTAGACCGTTCTGCAGCTTATGCAACACGTCACATTGCTAAAAATTTAGTTGCTGCTGGTATTGCTGACGAAATTTTAGTTCAAGTTTCTTACGCTATTGGAGTTGCTGAGCCAACATCAATCAACGTAAACACTTACGGAACTGCAAAAGTAAACTTAACAGACGGAGAAATCAGTAAAGTAGTTGAAAGTATTTTTGATATGCGTCCGTACTTCATTGAACAACGTTTAAAATTAAGAAATCCAATCTATAGCGAAACAGCAGCTTACGGTCACATGGGAAGAACTCCTGAAACTGTAACTAAAACGTTTACGGCTCCAGGTGGCTTAACAAAAACTGTTTCTGTTGAGTTATTTACTTGGGAAAAATTAGATTTCGTAGATAAAGTAAAAGCAGCTTTCAATATCTAAGAATCTGCTGAATACAAAATAGTTAAACCCATTTATTTTTAAATAAGTGGGTTTTTTATTTGCAGATTTTATACTTTAGCAAAAAATTCATTTTTAATGAAAACCCCTATACAAATATTCTTTTTTGTTATTTTTTTAAATAGTTTCTCCATTTTTTCACAAATTGGAATAAACACTACAAATCCAAAATCTACCTTAGATATTGTAGCTAGTGATAGTAACTCACCCTTAAACACGGATGGAATTCTGATTCCAAGAGTTAACAATTTCCCTGCTATTAATCCAACAAGCGATCAAAATGGTTTATTAATTTACCTTACAACAACTGTTGGCAATAACGCACCTGGTTTTTATTATTGGGATAACAATACTACTTCATGGAGTTCTGTAACAAACACAAAAAATGTTTGGTTAATAAACGGAAACACGAACACCAATCCCAACAACAATTACATTGGAACAAAAGATAATACGGACTTCATTTTTAGAAGAAATAACAATCACTCAGGAATTATAGCTATCAACAATACTTCTTTTGGGAATAATTCCTACAAACCAGTTGGAAGTAGTTCAAACAATACTGCATTTGGAAGTTTTTCATTAAGCAGCACTACTAACGGAAATTCAAACACAGCTGTTGGATTTAATACCTTAAAAAACAATACAACAGGTTATTCTAATAGTGCAATGGGCGCTCAAGCCATGACAAGTAATACCGTTGGAAATTCTAATACAGCTTTAGGAATATATTCGTTAAACAATAATACTACAGGAAATTCCAACACTTCAATTGGATCAAATTCATTGTTGATGAATATTTCAGGAAATGAAAATTCTGCTTTAGGAACAAATAGCTTGTACAATAACAATCACGGCAGTTACAATGTTGCCATTGGAACTTACTCACTTTACACCAACACAAGTGGAAATAATAACACTGGGATAGGTTCTTACACTTTAACAGCTAATTCTACAGGAAATAACAATGTTGCTGTGGGACTAGCTTCATTAAGTTTCAACACTACAGGTTATCAAAATACGTCAATTGGTAATAATTCTTTAAACAACAACACCATAGGTTTTCAGAATACTGCTGTGGGTGCTTTTTCTTTGTATAAATCAAAAACAGGAAATCAGAATACTGGACTAGGAAGCTACTCGTTATATAATAACGATTCTGGTTCAAACAATACAGCTATTGGTTTTAATAGTTTATACAACAACATATCAGGAAGCAATAATAGTGCTTTTGGAAACAATGCTTTATTTAGCTCAACCATTGGAATAGGAAATTCAGCTTTTGGAAACCAATCTTTATATGCAAATACTGGAAATTACAATTCTGGTTTTGGAGAATTCTCTTTAAAATCAAATACTAGCGGAAATAATAATGTAGCTGTTGGAGCAAATTCACTGGAAAACAATACAACGGGAAGTTTCAATACTAGTATTGGAAGAAATGCATCAAAAAACAATAATACAGGAGAAAACAATGTAAGTTTAGGCTACAATGCTTTGATGAATAATACTTCTGGAAACCATAATATTTCTTTGGGAAATAACTCTTTATCAAACAACAACAATGGTTCTTTTAATACAAGCATTGGAAATAACGGACTAATTTCAAATAATACTGGAAATTACAATACAGCTATTGGTTACAACGCCTATAATTCAGGAGATTACAACAATTCAACCGCAATTGGATTTAACACTTATGTTTCAGGCGACAATCAAATTAGACTTGGTAATTTTGATGTTACAAGCATCGGTGGAGCTGTTGGATGGTCAAATTTATCGGATGGACGCTTGAAAGAAAACATACAAAATAATGTTGTAGGATTGGATTTTATCTTAAACCTAAAACCTGTTACTTATAATTATAATTTTAAAGCTATTGATTCAAAAAGTCAAAACAACAACATTAGATATTCTGGTTTTATAGCTCAAGAAGTGGAACAAACTGCCAAGAAAGTCAACTATGATTTTAGCGGTGTTGATGTACCAAAAAACGAAAATGATTTTTATAGTTTACGTTACGCCGAATTTGTTGTTCCAATTGTAAAATCAATACAAGAACAGCAAAAAACAATTGAAGCATTAAAATTAGAATTAGAACTTCAAAAACAAAAAAACGAAGCTTTAGAAAAAAGGCTAAAAGCAATCGAAGAAAAACTTAAATAAAAAAAGACCTGAAATTTCAGGTCTTTTTGTTTTTTTATAAAGTATACTTCAAACTCAGAATAACAAATCTCGGTTGCACTCTATAACTTGAAAAAGTACTTGTTCCTCCTAATTGACTAAAACTATTAGTGTCTAAAGATTTAGTATCTAATAAATTGGTTCCTGAAAGTTTCCATTCCCATTTGCTATCTTTCTTTTGATACATTAAACTTGCTGTTAAAAAATCGTATTCGCTATCAATTGTTTTGGCTTTATTTCTATTATGAAAATAAGAATACTCCGAAACAAATGAAAACGCATCTAAGAAGAAATACTCCAAAGTAACCGTTGGACTATCCACATAAATTATATCCGAAAAGTTATCATTAATTGAATAATTATACCCCAACGTTAAGTTTGGTAATGTTTTATAATTCGTTGAAAAGCTCAAACCATAACTTTGAGAATAGGATTCGATGGTTTGCACTTCAGATGGATTGTTATTTGGATCGGTGTCAGCGTCAGGATAAACACGAATATTATTCGATTTAGACCAGTTTACTCCAACTCTTAAATTTGCTTTGTAATATTTTGCAAAAGAACGACCATAATTTCCAGCTGCAGACAAACTCTCATCTGGAAAATTAGAATTCATATTTTCTGCTGATGAAATTTGATTTACGCCTACTAATAATGCCCTATTCTTAATAGCTTCAAGCTGTCTCGTGTAAGAAATATTAGCAAAAATATTCTCAAAATTAAACATGTTGTATTTAAAATAACGCAATGAATGCACTTGAGATGTAGAATTTTCTAAAAATCTATTTCCGCTGAATAAGCTGTTATAGTTTGAAAACACATAACCTTGTGCCAACTTATTAATATCTGTAAAATTGTTGGTTAACGAATAATTATAAGTTAACGTTTCCGATTTTTTAATCTGCCACAATGCGTACACATCAGGTAATAATCTAGTAAATGATTGCTTGTTTGAAGTCCCAAGTTGCTCATCATTCATATTGTATTGATGTACACTAAATCCTGGATTAAAAGTAAATTTACCTAGCATAAATTTATAATGTACACCTAAAAACACATCATTAAACGCATAATTTACATCATTTACTGAAGTTGCATCCGTTAGATTATTCTGTGTCCCGTTGTTCAATATCTGGAAAATTGAAGAGTCAAAATTTTGATATGAATAGGTGTTTCCTAAAGTCAAATTGATATTACTTTTTGGAGTTAACATATAATAATAATCAAACTTTGTGTCCACTTTGTTTGTTTGCACAAAACGGTTTTGAGTGATATCGTCTCTTACTCCCGCACCTTCATCAACATATCCTGTTAATAGTGGTGCAAAAGGTAACATTTCTAAATTAGCATTATAAAACGGGTCTTCTTTTTGATATAAATGCTGCATTTCAAAAGCAAAAACATGCTTATCACTTAACGTGTAATAATAGTTAAGATTTTGATTTATCGAAAAAGGATTTTGCTCTTTTCCTGTATAAATATCAGACAACAAACTTGAAAACACGCTTGTATTTTCTTTTTGGTCAGAAAACTTAACTAACGCATCGTAATCGAAATGTACTTTTTCTGAAGGCACATAACTTGAACTTAATTTAAACAATACTTGTTTACTGTCTTGTTTGGTAAAATCTTCTCTGGTTTCAGTAATAGTTTGGGATGAACCATCAGGTAAATTATCTACACGATTAGAAACGGTAGTATTCTCAATTTCAGTTTTATTTCCTAACAAAATTCCAAAACCACTCAATGTCCATGCTTTTGATGGATTAAAACTAAAGTTAGCCGCTCCAAAAGTAGATTCAATATTCGCTGCTTGGTTGTTTCGAAGTCCCATAATTCCTAAGTCATTAGAAGCTACATTGAAAGACGAACCACCTTTGCGCATCATGTTTTTGAAACCACCCGTAAACTTGAAATAATCTTGAGCTGTTAATGGTAATTCTCCAATATTATTCACATTAGCAATTACATTTAAACTGTATTTCGGACTATAGAAAAACAACTTCGGATTGACTATGAATCGGGTATCTTCCATTCCAACTCCTATTCCAGCCGTCATATCTCCAAACCAAAAATTCTTTTTCCCTTCTTTAAGTTTGATATTAATAGCAATACTTTCTTCGTTATTTTCTAATCCTTTTAAATTAGAAACCTCGTTATAATTACGTAAAACTTGAATTTTATCTAAAGCATCTGCAGGAATATTTTTGGTAGCTAACTTCGTGTCACCATCAAAGAAATCTTTTCCTTCCACCATTACTTTTTGAACCTTCTTACCTTCTACTTCAATTTCACCATCTTTGTTGACTTCAACACCTGGAAGCTTTTTCAAGACATCTTCTAACTTTCGTTCTGTACCATTGGTAAACGAATCCGAATTATAAATAATGGTATCACCCGAAACACTAACTGGCATTTCGTGTACGATTTCTACTTCGTTTAGTTGAGTTCCTTCTTTTAAAACCACTGGATAATTCATTGTAGTTGTTCCAGTTGTAACCGTTTTTTCAAAGGTTTGAAAACCAATATAGCTTACTTTAAGTGTATAAGCCGTGCTCGCTTTTAAATTTAGGATAAATTTTCCCGCTTCGTTTGTAATAGCATAAGCATCCATGGCTTTTGTCTGTTGGTTAATCGCCATAATATTAGCCATTTCCAAACCTACTCCTGTAGTATCTTTAACAGTTCCTTCTAAACGTATATTTTGAGAAAAGGCACTTGTAGTAAGTGCCATTATAAGGATAAAAAATATTTTTTTCATATGATTTTTTTGAAAATTAACGTCCGCCTCCCATTCTAAATCCACCACGTTGACCGCCTGGACCTGAGTTCATTTCACGCATTTCTTCCATTTTCTTTTTCACGGTTTCGTCATATTCTTTTTGAGTTACCACTTTTCCTTTAGAAGCTGGTTTTATTTCAACTTTTTCTTTAGAATTTAGAACTAATTTAGAACACAATATCACTGTTTTCCCATCGTTAACCTCTAAGATTAAACCTGGTAATCCCCAATAATTTTCTGGACCTTGATTCACAGGAATTTCAGGACAATACCAAGCTGTAATCGTATTTTCCTTTGGCATTTCCCAATCGTCTGTAAAATTGGTCTTTTTAGCTTTTGCAGTATCTTTTACTGTTTCTGCTTTTTTGTCGCCTTCTTTAGCATTGTTGTTATTTCTAAATCTGAAATTTCTAAAATCAGACTCACTAACTTTCACTACTGCTGTTGCTTTAAAACAAGTATAATTACCAATTTGTTTTGATTCCCCTTCTAATTTCCAATCATATTTTGGCAACGAATCTTTAATTAAAAACTCTTTCCCAAAAAACTCTTTATCTACAATAAATTGCTTGTCTTTTGCATTTTTATAGTGTATTCCACCGCCGCCCATCATCGACATCATCATTCTTCCGCCACCTTGCTGACCTGGTGCATCTAATTTTTCTTCTTCTTTGTAAATAGAAGCAGTTTTATCGAAATTTAAAATAAACGTTTTCTCAAACATTTTTTTCATTCGCTCTTCTATTTGTTTTTGCATTTCGGGAGTAATTTCTCGGTTTCCACCCATTCCTTTCATGAAATCGGATGTACTGGTTTTAGATTCGTAAACCGCCATTCCTTGGAAATTCTGAGCATTTAGTAACCCAGAAATCATAAAAATCGAAGCAATAATAATTTTTTTCATTCTTTTCAGATGTTTTTAGCTATATATATAGACTACAAATAGTGCATTTTGTTACACAATTTAACTGCTATTTTTGTGTTAAAGTAGTATATTAGACCCTGATTTTCAGAAATAGTTTAGCGATGCTGGTAAAAAAAACACTATTTATATTAATTTTAAATTTGTTCTGCTTTTCAATGAAAGGTCAAGAACTAATTTCTAGCACAAAACAAAATAGCATAAAAATAGAATGTGATGTTTTTTTAGGTTTTGATAATCAACAGAATAATTACAGTATCAAAAACAATATTTTAATCAAAAATAGCGAAACCATAACCTATCAATACAATAATTTAGGTTTAGGAAAAATTACTAGAGTTGACTTTCAAAATCCACTACAGATTGTCGTTTTTTATAAAAATTTCAACACGGTAGTACTATTAGACAATCAATTAAACGAAATCAAGAAAATCGATTTCAATTTAAAATCAACTCCTGTTACTTTAGAAGCAGTGGCTTTGTCTTCTCAAAATCAAATTTGGATTTACGATAGCATTTCATCTAAAATTGGATTGTACAACGTAAACACCTATGCTTTTAAATGGATTTCTACCATACTTGAAAATCCAATTTCTTATTACGAATCAGATTACACACATTTTTATTGGACCGATGTTAATTTGAATTTATATCGGATTTCAATTTATGGAACAATAGAAAAATTAGGAATTCAGTCAAAATTTGATTCGATTCAGCTAACAAAAAACGGCAATTCTATTTATCAATTGGAGAATCAATTGTTTTATTACAACCTAACTTCTAAGAGTAGCAGTAAAATAGCAATTGATGAAAAAATCATTTCAAAATTTTTCTTTAGAGATGGAATTTTGTCTATTTTTACCCAAAATGAAATTACTAATTACAAAATAATTTTACCATAATGCACATAGCAGTAGCAGGAAATATTGGAGCAGGAAAAACGACGTTAACTCGATTATTAGCCAAACATTTTAAATGGGAACCGCACTTTGAAGATGTAGTGGACAATCCGTATTTGGATGATTTTTACCACCAAATGGAACGTTGGAGTTTTAATCTTCAGATTTATTTCTTGAACAGTCGTTTTCGTCAAGTATTGCAAATTCGTGAAAGTGGTAAAAACATTATTCAAGACAGAACCATTTATGAAGACGCACATATTTTCGCACCCAATCTTCACGCAATGGGCTTGATGTCGAACCGAGATTTTAATAATTACACTTCACTTTTTGAATTGATGGAAAGTTTAGTAGGTTCGCCAGACTTATTGATTTATTTAAGAAGTTCGATTCCTAATTTAGTAAGCCAAATTCACAAAAGAGGAAGAGATTACGAAAACTCAATTTCGATTGATTATTTAAGTCGTTTGAACGAAAGATACGAAGCTTGGATTCAAACCTATGATAAAGGTAAATTAGTAATTATTGATGTCGATAATTTTGATTTTGTTAACAATCCAGAAGATTTAGGAACCATCATTAATAGAATTGATGCCGAATTAAACGGATTATTTTAGATATATAGAACGCCTCAATTGAGGCGTTTTTTTTTATTTTAAAGTATCAAACAACGATTTTACTTTTATCTCTTTTACAGCTTTCGACAATTTGATAATTCGTTTTTCATTTGGTAATAAATCAAAATAATTATCTTCAAAAAAAGTATCATTTTCCGAAGACAAAAAAACATCCTTAGCTAAAACATCCGAAGAAATTTCAATAGTTACTTCATCAATAGTTTTGATTTGGATATTTGGTTTTGATAATTTTAAATCTTTTGGTTTTTCGAAAAAGAAATTAGATTCCCAATGATTTTCATCTGAAATAAATTCCATTTTTAAATACGAATTTTGAGTGTCAATTTCCTTTAATGAAGGAAAAGGCAATAATATAGCTGCCACATTTGAACTAGCATCTGATTTACAATACGCCTTTTTCTCCCATAATAGTTGACCTTTAAAATTTCTGATTTCCGCTTTTAATTCTCCTGCGTAATTTTGCATTCCATCATTGATGACAAAAAACTTATAAATTCCACTATCCGTTATCTCAGCTGACAAAAGCACGTTCTCAAAACTTCGCTTCGCTTGATAATGAAAGGCTTTCCAATTCCCATAATAATCCAACGAACTCCATGACGTAACGGGCCAACAATCATTGAATTGCCAATATAACGTTCCCATACAATATGATTTGGCTCTTCGGTGGGCTTCAATTGCGGTTTTCATTCCACGAGCTTGCAACAATTGGGAAACATATAAGTAATCTTCAAAATCTTTTGGAACCACATAATCGCGTTCCATATATTCGTTTATAGTTTCATAACCTGTTGGATGTTTTTGATGATTTTTGAAAGCTTCAGAAGTAAAATTCAAATCTTCTTTATTCATAACTTTTTTTAAAGTTTCCAAATTTGGCATGCCTTGAAAACCGTATTCGCTCATAAAACGCCCGACTTTTTTCTCATAAATCTCAAACGGTTCTTTTCCCCACCAAACTCCCCAATAGTGCGAATCGCCTTGCAACAAACTTTCTTTTCTTCCCCAACCAATCGATGGTGAAGACGACCAATAAATATTTTTTTCTTTCGGAAGCAAACTATCTAAAGTATTCGGAATCATTTCGTGAAATACTTTTTTGTAATCGTTCCAAATTTGGGTTGAATCCGATTTTGAATAATTGAATTGTTTTTGCCAACCCCAATTGTGCCAACCTTCATCGTTTTCATTATTGCCACACCAAATCGCAATACTTGGATGATTTTGTAAACGATTTACGTTATCAATTACTTCTTGTTTTACGTTTTGTACAAATTTTTCATCGCCCGGATACATCGAACAAGCAAACATAAAATCTTGCCAAACTAAAATTCCGTTGGCATCACAAGCTTCATAAAACGCATCATCAAAATAAACGCCTCCACCCCAAACACGAAGCATATTCATATTCGCTTTTTTGGCATTTTCAACTAAAGAAAAATAAGTGGAATCCGAAACTCGTGGTAAAAAACTATCTGGCGGAACCACATTAGCACCTTTCATAAAAACGGATTTCCCATTTAATTTAAAATAAAAACTTTTTCCAGCTTGGTCTTTTTCCTGAATTAATTCGATAGTTCGCAAGCCAATATTTAGCTTTTTTGAATCCAAAAACTGATTTTTCTGTTGGATTTCGATAGTAAAAGGATATAAATTTGCATCCCCTAAACCATTACACCACCACAATTTTGGATTGGTGATTTCATATGGCATTTTGATTTTATTCTTTCCTTTTTTAAGATTGAAAGTTTGAGATTTGTCATTGATTTTCAACTGAATCGTTTTGACTTTGGAAACGTAAATTTCGGTTGTAAATTCTAAAATCGCTTTTTTATCATTCAATTCGACTTGGCTGAATTTTATGTTTTCAATTTTAGCCGAATTCCAAAATTTTAATTGCACTTTCTTCCAAATTCCTGCCGTAACGAATCGTGGTCCCCAATCCCAACCAAATTGATATTGCGCTTTTCGAACAAAAACACGTTCTTTTTCGGGTAACGTATAAGATAATTTTGTCGCTTCCTCTTTTCCTTTTTGAACTGCGGAATGAAAAATAACTTTTAAATGATTGGTTCCAATTTTCAAATGTGATTTGGCAGAAATTGTCCATTTTCGGAACATATTATCCGCTTCTAAAACTACTTTTCCGTTCAAAAAAATGGTTGCATACGTGTCCAAACCCTCAAATTCCAAATCGATATTTTGATTTTTTAGTTCCAATTCAGATAGTGTAAAATGCGTTTCGTATTCCCAATTTTCATTTTCAATCCATTGCAATTGCTTTTCATTAGCTCCAAAAAAAGGATTAGGAATTAATTGATTTTGAAATAAATCGGTATGAACAGTTCCGGGAATAGTTACTTTATGTTTTTTAGCTTCGTTTTGCTTATTGAATGTCCAGTTTTCGGTTGACAAATTGCGATAGGAAGTTTGTGCTGAAATCGAACAGCAAATTAGAATCAAAAACAGGAATATTTTTTTAAACATATAAGTCATATAAGCTTTTAGAGTGAAAGCCTCAAATTAAAGAAGTTCATTTAAGATTGAGTTTGTTCTTTAATTGAGTAATTTCCTCTGGATTTGCAATTTCACTTCCATCGGTAATTGCGGAAGAATGATACCAATTGGCATTTACCATTTCATTTAATTCCGAAATATTGGTTGAACGCAATCCGCCACCAGGCATGATCTCGATGCGATTATTGGCTTGAATGACCAATTGTTTCAAGACTTCTTTTCCTTCCATCACATTTGGAAAAGTTCCAGAAGTTAGAATCGTTGAAAATCCGCAAAAAATGACATCTTCCAATGCTTTTTCGTAATTCGAAACCTCATCAAAAGCACGATGAAACGTACATGGAAATGGTTTTGCTAATTCAACCAATGTTATATTTTGTTCGATATTAATCGCTTTATCTTCATTCAAAATCCCAAAAACAAATCCGTTAACTCTTAACTTTTTGATAGTTTCGATTTCTGATTTCATCTGTTCAAATTCAGTATCAGAATACACGAAATTTCCTCCGCGTGGACGAATCATAGCATATAAATCGATGGTCAAATTTTCGCGAGCTTGTTTTATTATTTCTATTGTTGGAGTTGTACCACCAACCGATATATCCGCACACAATTCTACTCTATCAGCTCCAGCCTTTTGTGCGATTAAAGCAGATTCAAGAATAAAACAAGCGATTTCTATTTTTTTCATTATTTTAAAAAGTAATTCGCATCAATTAATTTATTTCCTGTTGCATCATGAGCGGCATAATTGAAACCTCCCTGCACACAATACGAACCGTATTCGCCTTTTTTATTCAAAGCGATGAATCCAACTTGAATATCTTTTAGATTCTTTCCTCTATTTTGCGTCAGTTTTACAATTCGCATTACGGCTTCTTCACACGCTTTTTGTGGTGATTTTCCTTGACGCATCAATTCTACTACTAAATGACAACCCGTAATTCGGATTACTTCTTCTCCGTGACCTGTTGCGGTTGCGGCACCAATTTCATTATCTACATACAAACCGGCACCAATAATTGGTGAATCGCCTACTCTTCCGTGCATTTTGAAAGCCATTCCACTTGTGGTACATGCGCCAGACAAATTCCCTTGCGCATCTAAAGCAATCATTCCGATTGTATCGTGATTTTCGATGTTGGCTTTTGGTAAATATTCACTGGTTTTTAGCCATTCTTTCCATTCTTTTTCGGAAGCTTCAACTAACAAATTCTCTTTTTTGAATCCTTGTGCGATGGCAAACTGCAAAGCACCTTCTCCAACCAACATCACATGAGGCGTTTTTTCCATCACCATTCTTGCAACAGAAATAGGATGTTTGATGTGTTCCAAACAAGCTACCGAACCAATATTTGAATATTCATCCATAATACAAGCGTCTAATGTTACGCGACCATCTCTATCTGGGCGACCGCCATAACCAACACTTCTTTCATTTGGATCGCCTTCTGGAATTTTTACACCAGCTTCAACAGCATCTAAAGCGCGACCTTTATTTTTAAGTACTTCCCAAGCAGCTTCATTGGCTTGCAAACCGAAATTCCATGTAGAAAGTACAATTGGTTTATTCACTTTTCCTGAATTGATATCCATTTCAGTTTCATCAGATTTTCCATTGAAAGCCTGAAATGCTACGCCAGCGGTTGCTAATGCTGTTGTTTTTAAAAAATTTCTTCTGTTTGTCATTATTCTACACTTATTTCGTCTACAAATAACCAACTATTGGAACCTGCACCGGGTTTTCCATCTGCAATGATTCCGTTGTTTTCTGCGATGACTTTTATAAATTGAACATTTTGTTTATCGAATTCAACTATGATTTTTCCTTTATTTTCATGAATTTCTTTGGAAGAAACAATCGTAATTGGAATATAATTTTCACCATCTTTTGAAACTAAAATTCCGATGCTTTTTGGATAATAAATCCAACTTCCTTCTGATGAAAGGGTGTTGATACTGATTTTTGAAATCGTTTCTGTTTTTCCTAAATCGATAGTGGCATTCATATCTTTTCCCCAGAAGCCTAACCAATCTCTACCGAATTTTGAAGGATTTCCTTTCATTCCATCTACTAAAGTAAAAGAACCTCCAATTCCATAATTTTCGTGAGGTTGATGCACCAATTCAATCTTTTTTCCAGTTGACTTTGTGATGAAAAACGGTTGCTCGATAGTGGCACTTTTGGCTTTTCCATTTTCGAAATAAGCCGCTTTTATGGTTTGATTTGAAGTTACTAGAATTGGTGTTTCGTAAGAAATTGAATTTACATTCGGTTCTGAACCGTTAGTTGTGTATTTGATTCCGATTGAATTTGCTGATTTTAATTCGAATGCTACTCCATTTTCGGCTGGTTGTACTTTTGAAGTTACTTCAAAAATAGCTTTGCTATAGTTGATTCCTTTTTTATCATAGATTTCGAAATGTGAAATCAATCTTTTTTCGAATTCTTTGTAATTATTTGGATTTGAAGTTCCCCAAACCACTTCAGAAAGCGCAGCTATTCTTGGCATCAACATATATTCAACATGTTTTGGTGTATTGATATATTCTGTCCAAAGATTGGCTTGAGCTCCTAAAATATATTTCGATTCTTCTGCAGAAAGTTCTTTTGGAATCGGATTAAAAGAATACACTTTTTCCACATTGGTATAACCTCCAAAAGCAATCGGTTCGTTTTTGGGTTCGCCTTGATAATGATCAAAATAACAATGTGAACCTGGTGACATGACTACAAAATGTTTTTGTTTGGCTGCTGCGATTCCGCCTTCGGTGCCGCGCCAACTCATTACAGCTGCGTTTGGTGCTAATCCACCTTCTAAAATTTCATCCCAACCGATTATTTTTCGACCTTTACTATTGACAAATTTTTCGATTCTTTGGATGAAATAACTTTGTAATTCGTGTTCGTCTTTTAGATGTTCCTCTTTGATTCTTTTTTGACAATGCGGACAACTTTTCCAGCGTACTTTTGGAGATTCATCACCACCAATATGAATGTATTCGGAAGGAAATAACGAGATAACTTCTGTCAAAATATTTTCTAAAAACGTAAACGTTTCGTCTTTTGGACAAAAAACATCTTCTAAAACGCCCCAGGTTTTTCCCACTTCAAATGGTCCGCCTGTACAAGAAAATTCTGGATACGAAGCTAAAGCTGCTAAAGCGTGACCTGGCATTTCAATTTCTGGAACAATTGTGATGTGGCGTTCTTTGGCGTATGCGACAATTTCTTTAATTTCTTCTTGCGTGTAAAATCCGCCATAACGAATGTCGTCGAAAGTTTGGTCTGTGTAATGACCAATCATAGAGCCGTTTCTCCAAGCGCCGACTTCAGTTAATTTTGGATATTTTTTGATTTCGATGCGCCAACCTTGGTCATCGGTTAAATGCCAATGAAAGGTGTTCATTTTATACATTGCTAAATAATCAATATATTTTTTAATGAAGTCTTTTGGAAAGAAATGACGAGAAACATCTAAATGCATGCCACGCCATTGGAATTTAGGTTGGTCGGAAATAGAAACTTCATTTAATCTAATCTCTCCTAATTTTGAATAAGGAATCATTTGTAATAAAGTCTGGATCCCATAAAATACTCCTTTATTTGAAAAGGCAGAAATATGAATTTTGCTTTTCCAAATATTTAAATTGTAATATTCTCTATCAAAATTTGTTGTGTCGGGAATTTTAATTCCCAATTGTATTACGTTTTTGTTGGTAAATTTATTGGTGATTTTTAATTCCAAACCCGTTTGACTTTTTATACTTTCTTTCAAAAATATAGCCTCAAAAGAATTTTCATCCGCTACGATTACTGTTTCTTTATTTAAAACAAAATGTCCTTTTTTGATTTCGACTGAATTTGGTTTCGGAATTAAATTAAGAGTTTGCTGTGCAATGCTAATTGTGGAAATAAGCAACAACAAAGTCAGTATTTTGTATTTCATTGGAGTTGTGTTTGTTTGGCTAAAATTAAATAAAAAAACCGCACATTGCTGTGCGGTTTTCATTATTTATGTTGAAAAAGATTATTTTCCTAGTTCAGCAATTTTCGCTTCTACTTCTAAATCGTCTCCTTCGAAAACTTTTTCTTCTGTAGTTTCTTTACCATCTACTTTTTTAGTGATAGTAACAGTTGCTTTTACTTTTCCATTATCATCTTTTACTTTTTTTACATCCATTTTAATGATTTCCTCATGTTTTCCATGGTTGCAATTTTCGTCATGAACATGTCCAGCATCGCCGATGAATTTTCCGTTTTCATCATACATTGCCATACATTTTTCTTTACATTCTTGAGAACAGCCATTGTCTTCACACATTTTAGCACATTCTTCTTTTGTCATATCAGCACATTTAGACATATCGCATTTTCCTGTATCGCAACACATCATTTCTGTTTTTGCACAACAAGCACCTTTTTCAGTTGTAGCACCATGACCTCCTAAGATTGGAGCGATTACTAAACCAATTAAACATGTTAATTTGATCAAAATGTTCATTGATGGTCCAGAAGTATCTTTAAATGGATCTCCAACAGTATCTCCAGTTACCGCTGCTTTGTGCGCATCAGAACCTTTGTATGTCATTTCACCATTAATCATAACTCCAGCTTCGAACGATTTTTTAGCGTTATCCCAAGCTCCACCAGCGTTGTTTTGGAACACTGCCCAAAGCACACCTGAAACAGTAACTCCAGCCATATAACCACCTAACATTTCAGCGATTAATTGGTTGTTATCTGCATAAACTAATTTACCTAATAATACAATTGCAATTGGGAAACCGATTGTTAAAATTCCTGGCAACATCATTTCGCGTAAAGCTGCTTTTGTAGAAATTTCAACACATTTTCCATATTCTGGTTTTCCAGTTCCTTCCATAATTCCTGGAATTTCTTTGAACTGACGACGTACTTCGTACACCATGTCCATTGCCGCTTTACCTACTGAATTCATTGCTAATGCAGAGAAAACTACAGGAATCATACCTCCAATAAACAACATAGCTAATACTGGTGCTTTGAAGATGTTGATACCGTCAATTCCAGTGAACGTTACATACGCAGCGAATAAAGCTAACGAAGTTAAAGCTGCAGAAGCGATTGCGAAACCTTTTCCAGTTGCAGCCGTTGTGTTACCAACTGAGTCTAAAATATCTGTACGAGTACGCACTTCTTTTGGTAATTCACTCATTTCAGCGATTCCACCTGCGTTATCAGAAATTGGTCCGAACGCATCAATTGCTAACTGCATTGCAGTTGTTGCCATCATTGCAGAAGCTGCTAAAGCTACTCCGTAAAATCCTGCTAAAGCATAAGTTGACCAAATTGCCGCAGCAAATAAAATTACTGTTGGGAAAGTTGAAATCATACCTGTTGCTAAACCAGCGATTACGTTAGTTCCAGCTCCAGTTGACGATTTTTGTACAATTGCTAAAACTGGTTTTGTACCTAATCCTGTGTAATATTCCGTTACTGATGAAATTGCTCCACCAACAAATAATCCAATTAAAGATGCATAGAAAACTCTCATTGAAGAAATCTCTTGAATTCCTTCACCAAAGAATGACATTTGCATCGTTTCTGGCAACATCATATCAATCAAGAAGAAACATGCAACAGCAGTTAAAACGATAGAAACCCAGTTTCCGATGTTTAATGCTTTTTGTACTTGTGCTTCTTTAGCATCGTCGCTTGAAATTTTAACTAACATTGTTCCAATGATAGAAAATAAAATTCCGAAACCAGCGATTGCCATTGGTAATAAAATTGGTCCAATTCCGCCAAAAGCGTCATCGATTTTACCCCCCATATCTTTAATTACATAATTTCCTAAAACCATTGCCGCTAAAACGGTTGCTACATACGAACCGAATAAATCGGCACCCATACCTGCAACGTCTCCAACGTTATCTCCAACGTTATCTGCAATAGTTGCTGGATTACGAGGATCATCCTCTGGAATACCAGCTTCAACTTTTCCTACTAAGTCAGCTCCTACATCGGCAGCTTTTGTATAAATTCCTCCACCAACACGAGCAAACAAAGCGATAGATTCTGCTCCAAGAGAGAAACCAGCTAAAGTTTCTAAAACGATAGTCATGTCTTCAGTTGAAGTCCATACTCCATTCATAAAAAATCTAAAGAATATTATGAAGAATCCTGTTAATCCTAAAACAGCTAAACCAGCAACACCTAACCCCATTACTGTTCCACCACCAAAAGACACTTTTAATGCTTGTGGTAAACTAGTACGAGCAGCTTGCGTAGTTCTAACATTTGTTTTAGTTGCAATTTTCATCCCAATATTACCTGCGTAAGCTGAAAATATTGCTCCGAAAATAAATGCAATTACGATTAACCAATGTGTTGTTGGAACAATAAATGAAATTCCCGCAAGAACAACACTCGCTCCAAGAACGAAAAACGTTAATAATTTGTATTCTGCTTTTAAAAATGCTAAGGCTCCTTCGTAGATGTAATCTGAAATTTCTTTCATTTTTCCATCTCCAGCGTCTTGTTTAAGAACCCAAGCGCGTTTGAAAGCCATAAATGCTAACCCTAATAGTGCCATGACTATTGGTACATAAATCATCATTGATTCCATAAAATATAAATTAGTTTTGGTGTTTGTTAATTTTATGGTAATATTAAGAAAATAAAACAAAAAAGGCAATATTTTTAGAAAAATACTGCCTTTTTATTTATTAGAAATCTACAAATTATTTAATACTAAACAATCCTTCTGGTTTATTTTCGATTTCGTTGAAACGATTGGTACATTTTGTCAAAATTTCTTTTGCTTCATTTACATCACCCCAACCTTCAACATCTACTTTTTTGTTTTCTAAATCTTTGTATACTTGGAAGAAGTGCTCGATTTCTTTGATTAAGTGCGGGTTTACATCACTTAAATCGTTTAGTTTATTCCAAATTGGATCTGAAACTGGTACGCAAATTACTTTTTCATCTGGACCTTTATCATCTGCCATGTGGAAAACACCAATTGGTTTTACTTCCATAACACAACCTGGAAATGTTGGTTCGTTTACTAAAACCAAAACATCTAATGGATCACCATCTAATGCTAACGTTTCTGGAATAAATCCGTAATCTGCTGGATACATCATTGACGAAAATAACATTCTGTCAAAACGCATTCTTTTTAATTCAAAATCGTATTCGTATTTGTTTCTACTTCCTCTAGGAATCTCAATCAATACATCAAATGTAGTAATTTTATCTGCTGTCATTTTATCTTATGTTTTTAAAACGGGTGCAAAGTTACCACTATAAAACATGAGAAACAAAAGAGTTTTGCAAAAAAAATATAGGTTTAGAAATAAAATCCAAATGAAGCTCTTACTGCAAATTTTCTAGCATCTGGCATTTCTAAGTAACTTCCTCTCCAAGCAAAATCGACACGCAATACTTTGAAGATGTTTCCAACTCCTGCGTGATATTCCCAGTACACATCTTCAGGCGCAATATACGTTAAACCCGAAGCATTTAACATTACATTTTCATCAGAAACCCTTCCATAAACACCTTTGATTCCTATGATTTCACGTAAATTTAGTTTTCTTAAAAGTGGAACTCTCGAAAACAATCTTCCGTTAAAATGGTGTTCAAAATGTAATGAAGCATATTCATCTGCCACAAAATCATAGTAATCTAATAAATTATATGTGTTTTCGATTACAAACCATGATTGATTTCCAGGAATTACTCCCATTAAACCAAGCGGCACTTCTCCGAAAATTTTTCCAGTTTCGAAAGTAGTAAACAAACGACCAAAACCACCAATTAAAGCAGGTTGACGATAATAAAGTTGCAGTTTTTGATAATTAAAATCACTATTCAAAACTCCTTTTAAGCCGTTACTATAACTTACAAAAAAACGAGCATAATTGAAATCTACATCCATACGATCAACACCATATCCTACGGTTTTTCGTTTTGGAGTATATTCAGCTACAAAATTTATTTCCGATTGTTTTACTTCACTTTTAATTTCGGTTTGAGTCAAATCGGTATAATAATCCAAACTAAATTCGCTTGAAGCCGATTTTAATGTTCTGTACGTTAAATTCGTTTGAAAAGTAAAATTCTTTGCTGGCTCTATTTCAAATCCTAAAGTCGTAAGATTTACAGAGGTTAACTGATTATTAACACCACTTGCAAAAAGCGCAGACGAAGCAAAACTTCTTCCTAAAATATCATTAGAAGTTGTTAAACTCACACCCATTTGTTCGACATCGCGACGATTTCCCACCGACAAAATCAACCTTTTGTTTGGATTCACCATCCATCTACCAGAAATTCCGTATTTGAATTGATTATCTCTAAATCCATAGGCTGTGTAACCTTGAATTCTCCATTTGTCATTAGGTCCAAAATAAGTTCTACCACCAGCTCTTATTCGCTGCCCTTCGACATCGTTATATCCAAAGGTTGAAAATATTGGACCATAATCCATTTTCCATTTTGGAATTTCGATATAACCACTTCCTAAAATTGAAGCAAGACTGTAAATTCGTTTAAATCGCGGCACTTCTTTTAAAGTGTCGAGCATTTTGTAAATTCCAGCTTCGTTTTTATTTAAAGCTTCAAATCGATTGGCTTCCCAATATTCATCAGGTTTATTGAAAACAGCATTGTCATAGAAATTGACTTCTTGTTTGTAGAATTTATCGTCTTTCTTGATATTGAATTTATGATTTTTAGCAAGTGTTGTTCTTTTTCCGTAAACTCCTTTTGATTCTTCTTTTTTAGAAAAACTAAAATCAGACATCATATAATCTCTCTTTAATAAAAAGACAGAATCATTTAAAACTTCATATTCTTGCTCAATATAAATTTCTTTTACCCAGTTGATGTTAGCACTTTTACTGGCTTCTAAATTAATTTTCTTAATAGCAAAAGTGGTATCGTTTACCCAAAAATCACCTTTAAACGTCAATTCATTTTTACGTCTTGGATAGTAAACAATATTATAACACCATTTGTTGTCGATATACATACTATCGTTTAAAACGTAATTATAAACATTGATTCCTGTTCTTGACAATGGACTCACGAAATCTTTATCGAAAAACTTTAAGTAATTGTCATAGATATCAAAATCAGCATATAAATCTTTGATAAAGGTATTAACTCCATCACCTGAACCAAATCCTGAATTTTTATTGGCTTTTGTAATCTCTTTTGTTTTTTTCGCTTCATTATCACCATAAACTTCGCTTAGTGTTTCATTGATGAAAATTGGTAAATAGGTTTTCCCAGAAATACTTGAAGTGTCAATTTGGTCAAAAACAAATTCCATTCCTTTAAACACTTTACTATTCATGAAAGCAGAATCGATTGTATTTAAGTCAAATTCAACCTTTTCATATTTATCATATTCATATTGTTTGAACATTTTGAGTCCGTTCTTACGTCTACGTTCCCAAATTTTTCGCAATATATCGATAGCTGGATTGTTCTTTTTTGACGTTTTACCTGTATAAATAACTACTTCCTTAAGCTCAGTTCCTGATTGTAATTTTATTTTTAAACCGGAATTTAAACCTGGTTTTAGTGAAATTTCTTTCTTTTCGAATCCAACATAAGAAACCACCAAAGTGGAATAATTCTCTTTAGATTCAAAATAGAAATTTCCATTTTCATCGGTAATAACTCCTTCTTTCGAGTTTTTAAATATAACATTTGCAAAAGCAATGGGCTCATCAAACTCATCCGTTACTTTACCGCCCACTTTAGTTTGTCCTAAAAGTACCGAGCTTACAAATAAAAAGAATAATACAATTTTTGTCTTCATAGGAAAAAAAAACTTCATCAGAATGGCCTGATGAAGTTTCAAATATAATAAGTTAATTGTTATTTATACAAAACTTTTTTAACAGCTTTAATAACATCTTGCGAATTAGGCAACCATTCTTTTAATAAAGTTGGTGAATAAGGCGCTGGAGTATCAGCAGTTGTAATTCTTTGAACTGGAGCATCTAAGTAATCAAATGCTTTTTCTTGTACCATATATGTTATCTCAGAAGCAACTGAAGCAAACGGCCAAGCTTCTTCTAAAACTACTAATCTGTTTGTTTTTTTAACTGAATTTAAAATCGTGTCATAATCCATAGGACGAACGGTTCTTAAATCGATAATTTCACAAGAAATATTTTCTTTTGCTAATTCATCAGCCGCAGCATAAGCTTCTTTGATAATTTTTCCAAAAGAAACAATTGTAACATCTGTACCTTCTCTTTTGATATCAGCAACACCTAATGGAATCGTGTATTCTCCTTCTGGCACTTCACCTTTATCTCCGTACATTTGTTCTGATTCCATGAAAATAACTGGATCATTATCACGAATAGCTGATTTTAATAAACCTTTAGCATCGTAAACTGAAGAAGGAACTACTACTTTTAAACCTGGAGTGTTTGCAAACCAATTTTCAAAAGCTTGTGAGTGTGTTGCACCTAACTGACCTGCAGAAGCTGTTGGACCTCTAAATACCATTGGCATTGGAAATTGTCCAGCAGACATTTGACGCATTTTTGCAGCATTGTTGATAATTTGGTCAATTCCTACTAATGAGAAGTTGAACGTCATGAACTCTACAATAGGACGATTCCCATTCATAGCCGAACCTACAGCGATTCCTGCAAATCCTAACTCCGCAATTGGTGTATCAATTACACGTTTTGGTCCAAATTCATCTAGCATACCTTTTGAAGCTTTGTAAGCTCCATTATACTCTGCTACTTCTTCACCCATTAAATATATTGATTCATCGCGACGCATTTCTTCGCTCATCGCTTCACAAATAGCTTCTCTAAATTGTATCGTTCTCATGAAAGTAATTTCTTTGAATTATGATTGGCAAAAGTAAGAAAAATATAATTATTCTAATTCGTTATTAAAAAAAATGGCAACACTTTCTACTAAAACGTTTTAGCGTTAAAAATATTCAATCAAAACACAAAACATAACTTCGTAATTAAACTATTCCTAAAAAAAAGCTAATTTATCTAAGAAAAACATATTTATTATGCGTGCATAGTTTTTATTTAGAAATTATTTTGTATTTTTGGGACTGAAAATATTCACTAACAAAATACATAAAAATGAAAATATTAGTTTGCATCAGTCACGTACCTGATACTACTTCAAAGATTAATTTTGTCAATGGTGACAGTGAGTTTGACACTAACGGTGTTCAATTTGTAATTAATCCTAATGATGAATTTGGTTTAACTAGAGCCATTTGGTTTAAAGAGCAACAAGGGGCAAATGTTACTGTTGTAAATGTTGGTGGAGCTGACGCTGAAGCAACTTTAAGAAAAGCATTAGCAATTGGAGCAGACGAAGCAATTCGTATTAATGCAAACCCAACAGACGGAATGTTTGTTGCAAAACAATTAGCTGAAGTTGTTAAAAACGGAGGTTATGATTTAGTAATTGCTGGAAAAGAATCATTAGATTATAATGGTGGAATGGTTCCAGGAATGGTTGCTGGATTATTAGGTTTCAATTTCGTAAACGCTTGTGTTGGTATCGATGTAAATGGAAACGAAGCAAAAGTAACTAGAGAAATTGACGGTGGAAAAGAAACTATTTCTGCAGGTTTACCATTAATTATTGGTGGTCAAAAAGGTTTAGTAGAAGAAAAAGATTTACGTATTCCAAACATGAGAGGAATCATGATGGCAAGAACTAAAGCTTTAACTTTAGTAGAACCAACTGGCGACGCTACTGCAACCAAAGCTGTTAAATTTGAAAAACCAGCTGCTAAATCAGCAGTTAAATTAGTAAATGCTGACAACTTAGATGAGTTAATTAACTTATTACATAACGAAGCGAAAGTTATCTAATTTCAAACCTAAAAATTAAAGAATCATGTCTATATTAATATATGCTGAATCAGCAGAAGGAAAAATTAAAAAAGTAGCATTCGAATTAGCTTCTTACGCAAAAAAAGTAGCTGCTTCAATGGGAACAACAGTTACTGCTGTAACTATTAACAACTCTGACAATAGCGCTTTAGCTGCATACGGAGTAGACAAAGTTTTAAACGTTTCTAACGATAAATTAAACAACTTTAGCGCAAAAGCATATGCTGATGTAATTGCTCAAGCAGCTAAAAAAGAAGGAACTCAAATTGTATTAGTTTCTTCAACAACAGATAGTTTATATTTAGCACCATTGGTTGCTGTAGCTTTAGAAGCAGGTTATGCTTCAAATGTTGTAGCGTTACCAGAAAGCACTTCGCCTTTCCAAGTAAAAAGAACTGCTTTCTCAAACAAAGCTTTCAATATTACTGAAATTTCAACTCCAGTAAAAGTATTAGGAATTGCTAAAAACTCTTTCGGATTAGTAGAAAATGCTGCTGCTATGACTGAAGAAAGTTTCGCACCATCATTAAATGATGCTGATTTCGGAATCAAAGTTGAAAACGTAGAAAAAGTAACTGGAAAAGTAACTATCGCTGATGCGGAAATCGTAGTTTCTGCAGGTCGAGGAATGAAAGGTCCAGAAAACTGGGGAATGATTGAAGAATTAGCTTCTGTTTTAGGTGCAGCAACTGCATGTTCGAAACCAGTTTCTGACATCGGATGGAGACCTCACAGCGAGCACGTTGGACAAACTGGAAAACCAGTAGCTTCTAACTTGTACATTGCTGTTGGTATTTCCGGAGCAATTCAACATATTGCGGGTATTAACTCATCAAAAGTAAAAGTCGTTATCAACACAGATCCAGAAGCTCCTTTCTTTAAAGTAGCTGATTATGGAGTTGTAGGTGATGCTTTCACTGTAGTACCTCAATTAATTGAAAAATTAAAAGCATTTAAAGCAAGCAACTCGTAACAAAATAGTTGTTTAAAAAATATATTAAATTAAAATTAGAGTTATCTTTGTTTAGATAGCTCTTTTTTTTATTTTTGGAGCGACCCGAGTGGTAACGAATTGACGAAGTAATGGCTAACCGTTTTTCTGTTAGCCATTTTCTGACTTTGTGATGGTGTTTAAAAATCCAAATCAGGCATCAAAGAAATGATAATTAACAATTTGAAATGAGTTTAGTAAAATTAACTATAAAAGGTATTTCCTATAGCCAAACGCAAAACGGAGCTTATGCCTTAATCTTAAATGAAGTGGATGGTGATCGAAAACTACCTATTGTTATCGGTGCTTTTGAAGCTCAATCTATTGCTATTGCTTTAGAAAAAGAAATCAAGCCACCTCGCCCACTTACACACGATTTATTTAAAAGTTTTGCCGACCGATTTGACATCGTGGTAAAACAAGTCATTATTCATAAGTTAGTTGATGGTGTTTTCTATTCGAGTATTATTTGCGAAAGAGACAAAATCGAAGAAATTATCGACGCTAGAACTTCAGATGCTATTGCATTAGCTTTACGCTTTAATGCTCCTATTTTTACCTACAAAAACATCTTGGACAAAGCCGGAATTTACCTTAGCATTAATCCTTCAGAAAATGCAGAAAATCAGGAAAACGATGACATTCTTTCAACTCCAGAAACCTTTGGACAAGAAGATGTAGTTGTTCCTGCTGACAGTTATTCAGGCTATTCGCTAAAAGAATTATACGAAAAATTAGACGAAGCTGTGCAAAACGAAGACTACGAAAAAGCAGCAAAAATTAGAGATGAAATCTCAAAAAAAGAATCTTAATACTTTAACAATAACAGTATGAATGTAAAATTCAGATTAACGATAATGAACTTTTTCCAGTTCTTCGTTTGGGGAGCTTGGCTTATCACAGTAGCAAATTATTGGTTTGGAACTAAAAATTGGGATGGAGCACAATTTGGAGCTATTTTTTCTACTATGGGAATTGCTTCGATTTTTATGCCAACACTTTGTGGAATTATTGCCGACCGTTGGATAAACGCCGAAAAATTATACGGAGCGCTTCATATTTTAGGAGGATTAACACTTTTATATGTTCCACAAGTTAGCAATCCATCTGATTTCTTTTGGGTAATTTTAGTGGCGATGATTTTTTACATGCCAACTATTGCTCTTTCAAATTCAGTTGCTTACAACGCTTTGAAAAAAGGAGGCTTAGATGTGGTGAAAGATTTTCCACCTATTCGCGTTTGGGGAACTATTGGTTTCATTGTAGCCATGTGGATTACCAACTTAACCGGAAACAAAGCTTCTGAAAATCAATTTTACATTGCTGCCATTGCAGCTATTTTCTTAGGATTGTACTCATTTACATTACCAAAATGCGAACCAGAAGGAAATACTACTGAAAACAAGTCTTTCATGGAACTTATGGGATTAAGTTCGTTTAAATTATTTGCCGATTATAAATTAGCCTTATTCTTTGTATTCAGTATGTTCCTTGGAGCTGCTTTACAATTAACGAATGCTTATGGTGATGTTTTTTTAGATGACTTTAAACACGATCCAGTTTATGCCGATTCATTGGTAGTAAAATATTCGACTTTAATTATGTCGATTTCTCAAATTTCAGAAACCTTATTCATCTTAGCGATTCCGTTTTTCTTAAGACGTTTCGGAATCAAACAAGTAATGTTGTTTAGTATGATTGCTTGGGTTTTACGTTTCGGATTATTCGCTTACGGAAATCCTGGTGATGGATTATGGATGATTATTTTATCATGTGTGGTTTACGGAATGGCATTTGATTTCTTCAACATTTCAGGTTCATTATTCGTAGAAACCTCAACCGATTCTAAGATTCGTTCTTCGGCACAAGGTTTATTCATGATGATGACTAATGGTTTCGGAGCTGTTTTAGGAAGCGTTGTAAGCGGTCAAATGATTAGTATGTATTTTACCGATGCTGTGACTGGAGAAAAAGATTGGCACAATATCTGGTTAGCTTTTGCAATATATGCTGCAGTGATCGCAATCGCATTTGCAATTTTATTCAAACACAAACACAATCCAAAAGACGTAGCTAATATTTCACATTAATTTGGTGAAAGGTTTTAAAACTTTTAACCTTTTAAACAATTAAACTTTTAAACAAAAAAATGCAACAATATCACGATTTAGTAAAACACGTATTAGCAAACGGCAACCAAAAAGGCGACCGTACAGGAACTGGAACACTAAGTGTTTTTGGTTACCAAATGCGTTTTGATTTAAGCGAAGGTTTCCCAATGGTAACCACTAAGAAATTACACTTAAAATCGATTATTTACGAATTGTTGTGGTTTTTAAATGGCGATACCAATATTAAATATTTACAAGAAAATGGTGTGAAAATTTGGGACGAATGGGCGGATGAAAATGGCGATTTAGGTCCGGTTTATGGACACCAATGGCGCAATTGGAACAGCGAAGAAATTGACCAAATTACCGAATTAATCGAAACGCTAAAAACCAATCCAAACAGCAGAAGAATGTTAGTTTCTGCTTGGAATCCTAGCGTTTTGCCGGATACTTCGGTTTCGTTTGCTGAAAATGTAGCAAATGGAAAAGCGGCTTTGCCTCCATGTCATGCCTTTTTTCAGTTTTATGTTGCCGACGGAAAATTAAGTTGCCAGTTGTACCAACGCAGTGCTGATATTTTCTTAGGTGTTCCTTTTAATATTGCGTCTTATGCGTTGTTTACCATGATGATTGCCCAAGTTTGCGATTTACAAGTAGGCGAATTCATTCACACCTTTGGAGATGCGCATATTTACAACAACCACATGGAGCAGTTAGAATTACAACTATCACGCGAATGCCGACCATTACCAACGATGAAATTGAACCCAGAAATTAAAAATATTTTCGATTTCAAGTTTGAGGATTTTACGTTAGAAGGTTATGACCCACATCCGCATATTAAAGGTGTTGTGGCGGTTTAAGAATTAGGTAATACGCAACATCTGTTGAGCAAAGCCATACAAAAATGAATAGATTTGCCCAACTAGAGGACAAAAATTAGCATATATACAATTTAGTTTCGATTTAAGAACGAAATCGACAGATCACAAACATAAAACTAGAAAGTTATGAAAAAGGAAATTCACCTTAATTATAAAAAATCATCTAACTTGGCTTTTATTTCAGCAGGTTTAGGAATATTGAATCTAGGCTTAACACCAAATATATTTTCTAGTGGCTTGACAATTTTTACAGCAATTTTTACTCTAGCATTTGTCTTTGGACTTGCTTTCTTAATTAGACTTGGTTTACCTTGGGTAAAATACTTATTATTAGTTTTGTTTCTAATTGGTCTAATTGGAATTTCGTTTATGATTAAAAATTTTGAAAAAAATCCAATTGTAGGGCTAATAAATATTGCTCAAACAATTCTTCAAATATGCTCAATAATTTTGCTATTTAAAATCCCGAAAACAGATTCAGCTGACATAAACGGAAAATAAGAATAACTAATCAAAGTGTGTGTTTTTGTGAGACTTGAAGTTTTTTTTTAAAACCAAAAAAGTCCTATGTTAGCAGTGAAATACTCTGCTCCCATTTCAATCACTTTCGGTTTACTAGCTAACTTTAAAAAACTATTCATATCCACTCGCCATTTTTAGAGTTTAAAAAAATAATCCCCCACAAAATACTTACCTTAGCGTTTCAAATCATTACTATGCTAACTATAATCGCAGCCGCATCCGAAAACAATGCTTTAGGAAAAGATAATCAATTGGTTTGGCATTTGCCAGATGATTTCAAGCGTTTTAAAAGTTTGACTTCAGGACATTACATTGTGATGGGAAGAAAAACTTTCGAAAGTTTCCCAAAACCGTTACCAAACCGAACACACATTATCATCACTAGACAAAAGGATTACGAAGCACCAGAAGGTTGTTTGGTAGCGAGTAGTTTGCAAAAAGCTATTGCATTGTGTCCAAAAGATGAAGAAGTTTTCATCATTGGCGGTGGCGAAATCTATAAGCAATCCATCGAAATTGCGGATAAAATTGATTTAACGCGTGTGCATACTACCATTGAAGCGGATACTTTTTTCCCAGAAATTGATACTGATAAATGGGAATTAGTTTTTGAAGAATTCCACACTAAAGACGAAAAACACGATTACGATTTTACTTTTTTAACGTATGTTAAAAGGTAAATTTTTTAAGTTCTTGATTATTAATCGTACTTTTGTGTTCCAAAATTTAATAAAATGTCAAAAAATATAACGCCCTATAAAGATTCGGAATTAGGTAAAAAAGAACAAGTTGCTCAAATGTTTGACAACATTTCTGGCAACTATGATGGTCTTAATAAAGTAATTTCTTTTGGCACCGATGCAAAGTGGAAGCAAAAAATCTTGAAAATGGTAAAGGCATGTCAGCCAAAATCTATTTTAGATATTGCAACTGGCACGGGTGATTTGGCTATTTTATTTGCAAAAACTTCTGCTACTGAAATCATTGGTTTAGATATTTCTCAAGGCATGTTAGACATTGGGAAGAAAAAAATTGAAGCTCAAAAATTAGATTCAAAAATTCAAATGGTTTTAGGTGATGGCGAAAACATTCCTTATCCTGATAATTATTTTGACGTAATTACCGTGGCTTATGGCGTTCGTAATTTTGAAAATCTTGAAAAAGGCTTATCTGAAATCTTAAGAACATTAAAACCTAACGGACAATTTATCATTTTAGAAACTTCGGTTCCTACTAAATTCCCGTTCAAACAAGGTTATGTTTTTCATTCAAAAGTAATTTTGCCTTTAATTGGAAAATTGTTTTCTAAAGACAAAACCGCTTACACATACTTATCAAATTCAGCAAACGAATTTCCGTTTGGAGAAGTATTGAACAATATTTTGAGAAAAATTGGGTTTATAGATGTAAAGCATCTACCTCAAACATTTGGAGTAGCTACTATTTATCAAGCATCTAAAAAATAATATGAAGAAGTTTTTATTTTTATTACTTTTTTCCCCTATCCTTTTTGCTCAGGAAGGCATGTTTAGCAAAGACCCAATTATCAATAAAGAAAATTGGAACAAACAGCGCGTTCACTGGGGTTATTACCTTGGATTTAATAGTTTAGATTTTAAAACCGATTATTTATCCGTTACCGAAGATATTGAAGTAGGCGCAACGACTGGTTTTAACGTGGGTTTAATTGGAAATCTTAGATTGGCTGAATATTTCGATTTACGTTTTGAACCTGGGTTAATTATTACCCAACGCAATTTAACCTTTCCTAATATTACAGATACTGGTGATCGTTTAAGAGAAGTAAAGTCGACTTATGTTTTTTTTCCTTTATTATTAAAATATTCTGCTTTACGAACAGGAAATGTTAGACCTTATTTACTTGGAGGTGTTTCCACTGCTTTAAATCTTAGTAGTAACGCAGATTCTCCAGATGACAATTTTAATAATCGTTTTAGAATGACCAAATGGACTAATTTCTACGAAGTAGGATTTGGAATTGATTTGTATTTGGAATATTTCATTTTTTCACCCTCTATCAGAGGTGTTTTTAGCATGAACGATGAGCTAATTCGTGACAACGACCCAAATAGTCCTTGGACAGGAAATGTGCAAGAGATGAAAACTCGTGGTTTCTTCATCAATTTTTCGTTTCACTAAGAATTAACTTCGTTTAAATTCGCTTAGAATAATAGCGGTTGCAGTTGCTACATTTAAACTTTCTGTAACTTGAAGATTTCCAAAACGCGGAATGGCAATTCGTTCTGAAACTAACTTTTCAACTGAAGACGAGATTCCGTTCGCTTCATTACCCATGATAATAATTCCTTCTTTTGGTAATTTTTCTTGATAAATATTCTTCCCATCCATAAAAGTGCCAAAAACAGGCAGTTTAGTTTTCGTTAAAAACGTTTCTAAATTTCCATATACCACATTTACTCTACTAATAGAACCCATAGTAGCTTGAACCACTTTTGGATTATAAATATCAACTGATTCTTCCGAACAAAACAAGGTTTCAATTCCAAACCAGTCGCACAAACGAATAATTGTTCCTAAATTTCCAGGATCGCGAACATCATCTAAAGCCACAATTAAACCTTTTTCAACGAAATCTTTTGATTTTGGCATTTTAAAAACCGCTAAACAAGTATTTGGAGTAGTTAAAGCACTGATTTTCTTCAACTCGGCTTCAGAAATGACATGAACTTTGCTTTTTGAAACTGTAAGAAAATCTTGCTTTGTTGTAAATAAATCTTGCAATTCAAAGTTAGAATTCAGCAATTCTTGAACTACCTTTACACCTTCGGCAAAGAAAAGTTGTTCTTGTTTTCTATATTTTTTTTGCTGTAAACTCGTTATTAGTTTAATTTGGTTTTTACTAACCATAAAAATTGTATTTTTGACTAACTTTTAAAAAGTGCTTTGAGAAATAATTTATCAAAAATAACATTATTATTTGTAATCGGAACAATAATTTATTCGTGTTCGTTAGTTAAGCGAGTACCCGAAAGTGAAAAGTTATTGACCAAAAACGAAATCTTCGTTAATGACGAATTGAACAAGGAAGACCGTATTAATAATTTAGTGGTACAACAACCTAATACTAAATTTTTAAATTACCCATTTGGACTAACCTTATACAATGCTGCAAAACCAAATCCGGATTCGTCTTACCAAGCTTGGCTAAACAAAAAACCCAATAGAATAAAAAATCTTAATCGCTTTTTATCTGCCAAACAAGTGAATCGATTGGGAAAATCTTTTTTCGTAAGTGGATTATCTAATTTCATGAAAGAAACAGGAGAAGCACCTGTTATTATTGATGAAAAAAAAGCAATACGTTCAAAAGAAAGATTGAGTGGATTTTATTACAACAACGGATTTATTAGAAATACGGTTACAATGTCTATTGATTCTACTGGAAAGAAAAAGGGGAAAATCGTATATAAAATAACTACCGGAAAGCCTTACTTTATTGATTCCATTTCTAAATTTATTGAAACTCCAGCAATTGATAGTATGTACACGCTTCAAGAAAAAAAGAGTTTCATAAAAAAAGGCGATCAATATTCTTATCTTAATTTTGACAACGAAAGAAAAAGAATCACTCAATATCTAAGAAATAATGGTGTGTATCATTTTCAGGAAAGTAACGTAAAATATGATGCTATTATAGATGATTCGGTTCAAAAAATGGACATCAATTTAAAAATTGAAGATCGTTATGTAAAAGATGGCGACACCTTATCAAAGCGACCATTTACAGTTTATAAAATTAGTCAGGTTAATATTTTTACCAATAATACTTCAAAAAAAGAACGCAATCAGTTTAATGATAGTGTAACGTATCGAAATTTTAATATCTACAGTGCTGGAAAATTAAAATACAAACCTAAAGCCATAACAAATGCTATTTTCATTGAAAAAGGCAAACTATTTAGCGACAACGACAGAACGTTAACTTCAAAATCGTTAAGTAATTTAAAAGTTTTCAATTATCCAAACATTGAATATGTAGAAGATCCTAGTGACAGTACAAACACTTCTCTTATTGCGAATATATATTTAATGAGCAAGCCAAAATATATTTGGCAACCTTCTATTGATGTTACGACTTCTGATGTACAAGAATTTGGAATTAGCGCAAGAATGGCATTTACATGGAGAAACTTATTTAAAAGAGCAGAAACATTTGAGCTATCGGCTAAAGGAAACATTGGTTCTTCTAAAGATTTAGCTAATCCAAACAATGTATTTTTCAACATTTCAGAATATGGTGTGGAAGGAAAATTAAGTTTCCCAAGAATTGTTTTTCCTTTAGATTTACGAAAAATCATCAAAAAAGAAATGCTTCCTACTACCAATGCGAATATTGGTTTAACCAGTCAGCGAAATATTGGTTTAGACAAAGAAAACTTAACTGGAGTTTTCAATTATAATTGGACTCCAAAACAAAGAAATACCATTCGATTTGACTTATTAAACATTCAGTTTATTAAAAACTTGAATCCGGAAAACTACTTTAACGTTTATACTTCTTCTTACAATACCTTAAATGATTTAGCTCAGGATTACAATGTTGACCCAACTAACTTTGAAAATGGAAATTTAACAACCCAAGGAGCTGTAAATTTTATCAATGATGTTGAAAACGGAAGTACTTCTTTAAATCCAAACGACCAAGATTATAAAATTATACGAAGTATTGGCGAAAGAAGAGAACGTTTAATTGAAAACAACTTAATTGTTTCTTCGGGAATTACGTTTTTTAGAAATACTAAAGCTAGTTTATTAGACAACAGTTTTTATTCGATACGAACTAAAATCGAATCTGCTGGAAATGTACTTTCACTATTAGCAGGTACAAAAAACGAAGATTTGAACCAGAACGGCAACAAAACCATGTTTGGAATAGAATATTCGCAATACATAAAAGGTGAAGTCGATTTTATCAAGCATTGGGATTTTGGCAAGAAAAACACCTTAGCCATGAGAGCTTTTGCTGGTTTAGCAGTTCCATTTGGTAATGCACAATCGATTCCTTTTTCACGAAGTTATTTTTCTGGAGGTTCAAATGACAACAGAGGTTGGCAAGCCTATAGTTTAGGCCCTGGACGAAGTGGTGGAATTAATGACTTTAACGAAGCCAACTTTAAATTAGCCTACAGTTTAGAATACCGCTTTAGAGTGGGAGGAAATTTCTACAGTGCCGTTTTTGCTGATATCGGTAACATTTGGAATGTATTTGATAATATTACTGATGAAGACTATACTTTTAATGGATTTAGCTCTTTTGAAGATTTAGCATTTGGCTCTGGAATTGGTCTACGATACGATTTTGACTTCTTTGTTTTCCGTTTCGATTTAGGTTACAAAGCCTACGACCCAGGAAGAGAAGTGGGCGACCGATGGATGAAAGGGGTGAACTTTAGCAAAACAGTGCTAAATTTTGGTATTAATTATCCGTTCTAATTTTTTAAATTATTATTTTTGCACAACTATATTAAAAACATACAACTATGAGTCACAATATTAAACCTGGTGTTGCTACCGGAGATCAAGTACAAGAAATCTTTAATTACGCAAAACAAAAAGGATTTGCATTACCTGCTGTTAATGTTGTAGGGTCTAGTACAATTAATGGAGTTTTAGAAACAGCTGCAAAATTAAATGCGCCAGTTATCATTCAGTTTTCTAATGGTGGAGCACAATTTAATGCAGGTAAAGGATTGTCAAACGAAAATCAAAAAGCTGCCATTTTAGGTGCTGTTGCTGGAGCAAAACACATTCATACTTTAGCAGAAGCTTATGGTGCAACGGTTATTTTACATACCGACCATTGTGCGAAAAATCTTTTACCATGGATTGATGGTTTATTAGATGCTTCTGAAAAACATTTTGCTGAAACTGGAAAACCTCTTTATAGCTCTCACATGATTGATCTATCGGAAGAACCGATTGAAGAAAATCTTGAAATTTCTAAAAAATATTTAGAAAGAATGAGCAAAATGGGCATGACATTAGAAATCGAATTAGGAATTACAGGTGGCGAAGAAGACGGTGTAGACAATTCGGATGTAGACAGCTCAAAATTATACACACAACCTGATGAAGTAGCATACGCTTACGAAGAATTAATGAAAGTAAGTCCAAGATTTACAATCGCGGCTTCTTTCGGAAATGTACATGGTGTTTACAAACCAGGAAATGTAAAATTGACTCCAAAAATTCTTAAAAATTCACAAGAATACGTTCAAAATAAATTCAATACTGGAAATAACCCGGTTGATTTTGTTTTCCACGGAGGTTCGGGTTCTACTTTAGAAGAAATTAGAGAAGCTATTGGATATGGCGTAATCAAAATGAACATCGATACCGATTTACAATTTGCTTTCACAGAAGGAATTCGTGATTATATGGTAAACAAAATCGATTATTTAAGAACGCAAATTGGAAGTCCAGACGGAGCAGATAGTCCAAATAAAAAACACTACGACCCAAGAAAATGGGTTCGTGAAGGAGAAGTTACGTTCAACACAAGATTAGAACAAGCTTTCGCCGATTTAAATAACGTAAACACTTTATAAGCAGGAAGTTTGAAGTTTGAAGCAGGAAGTTTCCTTCCCTCTTCCCTCTTCCCTCTTCCAACCAAAATTTAAAATTATGGCTTGGTTTAAAAGAAAAGAAAAAGGAATTACAACCGCAACTGAGGACAAAAAAGATGTCCCTAAAGGTTTATGGTACAAATCACCAACAGGAAAAATTATTGACCAAGATGAATTGGCAAGAAACTTATGGGTAAGTCCAGAAGACGATTATCACGTAAGAATTGGTAGTAAAGAATATTTCGAAATTTTATTCGACAACAATGAATTCAAAGAGTTAGATGCGAATTTAACTTCGAAAGATCCATTAAAATTTGAAGACACTAAAAAATATAGTGATCGTTTGAAAGATGTAATGGATAAAACCAAATTAAAAGATGCCATTAGAACTGGTGTTGGAAAATCTAAAGGGAAAGACTTAGTTGTTTCTTGTATGGATTTCGCCTTCATTGGTGGTTCTATGGGAGCGGTTGTTGGAGAAAAAATCGCAAGAGCAATTGACTATTCTATCAAACACAAGATTCCATTTGTCATGATTTCAAAATCAGGTGGAGCTCGTATGATGGAAGCAGCAATGTCTTTGATGCAGTTAGCAAAAACATCAGCAAAATTAGCACAATTAGCAGAAGAACAAATTCCATACATTTCATTATGTACTGATCCTACAACAGGAGGAACTACGGCTTCATATGCAATGCTTGGTGATATCAATATTGGAGAACCTGGCGCTTTAATTGGCTTCGCAGGACCACGTATTGTAAGAGATACGACAGGTAAAGATTTACCAGAAGGTTTCCAAACATCAGAATTCTTATTAGAACACGGATTCTTAGATTTCATCGCTCACAGAAAAGAGTTGAAAAACAAAATTAACTTGTATTTGGATTTAATTCAAAATCAAGAAATCAGATAAAAACAAAAATCCCGATAGTGATATCGGGATTTTTTTATGCTTAAAACTTAGCTCGCAAAGCCAAGATAAAATTCTTTCCTGATGCTACAATTCCAGAACTATACGGACGATAACGTTGGTCGGTTATATTTTCTAAACCTGCGGTTACTGTAAAGTTTTCGGTAAGCTTATACATCGATTTTAAATTCAACGTATACCAACTCGGAGAATATGGATTTCCATTGCCATCAATTGCATAAATTTCTGGTTTTCCTTTTTCTTCTTCGGCTAAATTATCATACGAAACTTCATCGCTGAATTGTGCATTCAATTGTAAATCTAATTTAGAATTAGCATATCCCAAACGACCAATTCCAAAAAATGGAGCTGCATGACGAGACGGACTTTTCTCTCCATTATCCAATTCTTCTTCTCCTTTTTGAAAATTCAAATCACCATGAAAATAAAATCCAGTTGCCGATTTTACTTCAATTCCGGCTTGAATTCCATATACTTTGGCATTGGCTGCATTTTGAATGGCTTGCACATTACTTAATTCGCCATCGTAGATGATTTCGGTAGCGCCATTCAAAGTAAAATCTCTTCTTACCATAGCATTTTCTAGCAAAGTGTAATAAGTAGAAACATCCACTTTCACATTCTTTCCAAATAATTTAGCCACATTCAAATCGATATTATACGCATATTCGGCTTTTAAATTTGGATTAGGAACTACTACCGAACCTGGTTCTGAATCAAACACTTTTCCAAGATCATCCACATTTGGAGAACGGAAAGCAGTCGCTACATTGGAACTAATCACCCATTTTGCCGTTGGACGATACACCAAACCTAAACTTCCAGTTAAAGCGCCATCATTTATTTTAGCTTCTGTAAAAGGAAACGGATAAAAAGTAGTATCAAAATCGGCATCCAACACAAATTGATTGTATCGTAAACCCGCTTGAAGCAACGTTTTTTCAGAAAATTTATATTGATCATTTACATAAACACCATACGAATTCCACTTTGATTGTGGATATCGAGCAGGTCCTGTTTGACTTGTTCCAGCAACAATGTTTTCATCAATTCCTTCAGAGTTTACATCGTTCATTACATATTCCACTCCGTAAAAAAGAGAATTTTTAGCACTCGTTTTCTTTGTAAAATCGGCATTTACAGAAACTGCATTTACTTTTTCGGTACGAATGGCACGATTTGGATTATTAAAATTACGACTGATTCTACTTTCTTCAAAAAACTGATGCGCCACACGAATAGAAAGTTCATCATACGCTTTCGTAGCTTGCATATTAGAAATCGACAAATTGTTCATAATCCATTTTTGCGGACCGTAATCAAATTCGCCATAACGTGGCATTCCTGAATTGGTATAACGAATATGTCTGTCGTATCGCGAATAACTAGATGTTTCCGAAAAATGAAAACCATATTGGAAATCCCATTTTTCATTAGGTTGAAAACGCACTTTTTGCATCAAATTAATTTGAGAATACGCTGTTGGTTTTTGTACCAATGGATTATCATTCGTCACCACCACATCAACTCCATTTTGTCTTTGCACATAAAAAGGTCGTAAATATTCATCTGGTCCGTGACTTCCCATTTTTAGATCACCAAAATCATTAGAACTGATACTGGTAACCGAAGCCCATTTTTTCCAACCTACATTGGCATCAAAATGTCCGGTTTTTTCATTGTTAGCAGAAGAGTATCTTGTAAAAGCACTTCCTGAAACAAATGGTTTTTCTTCCGTTGTAAATTGTGGCGTTACCGTTTGAAAACTCATTACACCACCAATCGCATCACTTCCGTAAATAACAGAACTTGGTCCAAATAAAACCTCTGATTTCTCAATAGCAAATGGGTCTAACGAAATCACATTTTGAATATTTCCACCTCTAAAAATTGCGGTATTCATTCGTACACCATCAATAGCATACAGCAAACGATTAGTAGCGAAACCACGAATCATAGGACTTCCTCCACCCTGCTGACTTTTTTGCATGAACACTTTTCCAGAAACCGTTAATAAATCTGCTGCCGTTTGTGGATTTTGCAATTGAATATCTTTCTTAGAAATAGAGGTAATTTTTACTGGAATATCTCGAGTATTTTGTTTCCAACGATTTGCAGAAACAATTATTTCATCCATTGCCAATAAGGAAGCTGTTAAATTCAACTGAAAAGAAGCTAATTCCAATTGATTATAACTCACAATTTGAGTTTCATATCCAAAAGATTGGATGATAATTTTATTAAACCCAACGAAATCAGAAATATCGGCCAGACCTTTGTTATTCGTAACAACGTAGACTTTTTTATCCTCGGAAGCAAGCGTAACCGATTCTAATGGCTCACCCGATTCTTTGTCTTTTATGGTTATTGTTTGAGAAAAACCAATAGCGGAAACTCCCAAAAGCAACCACAAAATATATTTTTTATACATTATGATTATTTTAGTTAAACAAATTTAATTTAATATCTATTAAACCAAATTCGTTTTTGGAGGTGGCAAATCCATTTGAATAAACTTCGGTTTATGTAAATTACAAAAAGTGAAAATTTCGTTTTTTTGAAGTGATTGAATTAAGGGCTCCCAAGAAAATAAAGGTTGCAAATAAATCGATTTGTAAAACTTATATACTAAATCTTGTTTTTCCTTAGACTTTGAATCGTGCTGAAAAACACCAACTAACAGGTTATCTAATTGTTTATTTAATTTTGTTTCTTCAAAATCCCACCAACACCAATATTTGATAGAATCTTTTGAAACTATTTTATCCACAATATCATACATTTGATTATTGAATTCAAACTCTTTAGAATGTTTCCACTGTAGCTTAGTTGTGGTTTCTACTTTGGAAAATTTTAAAAGGACTAATTCACTTTTATCAATACCCGCAATCATTTTCCATTTTACTTCTCTTTTAACAGCACGCTTTCTTTGTTGTAGCCACGAATAGGTTACAACAGCAGGCGCTATCAACATAAATAGCAAAAATATACTAATGATTTGCTTTTTCAATTTGGGATATTTAATCACCAAATATAGTAAAAAATAGAAGATTTACATCCCGCTTCTAATTGCCTCAACTGGATCTAACTTAGAAGCGGAAATAGCAGGAATAATTCCGGAAATTAACCCGATAAAAGCTGCTAATCCTGAACCTAATAACATGTTTGAAGCACTTAAAACAAATTCGAAATCCAAAGCGCTTGATAATATTAAAGCAATAATCCAAACTAAAAACATTCCCACTATTCCACCAATTAATGACAAAATAATAGCTTCAAACAAGAATTGAAACAAAATGAATTTATTTTTAGCACCTAATGCTTTTTGAATTCCGATTAAATTAGTTCTCTCTTTTACTGATACGAACATAATATTAGCAATACCAAATCCTCCCACTAAAAGTGAAAATGCACTAATAATCCAACCAATCATATTCATTTGACCTATGATGTTATCAATAAAATCGGTAAATCCGGAAAGCACATTCATAAAGAAATTATCAATTTCACCAGTTTTTACGCCTCTAAAAGCTCTTAATTTTTGAGATAATTCGGCTTTAAATTCTTCTACATCAATTCCTTTTTCAGGTTTAATCAAAATAGCCGGAGTTAACATATCGCTATTATCGCCATACATTTTTCTTAAAAAATTTACAGGAAAAAATACTGCAATATCAGAACTATCACCAAACATCCCTTGACCTTGTTTCTTTAAAACGCCAATTACAGTGAACTTCTGACCATACAAACGTACTTTTTTTCCGATAGGATCGCTATTTTCAAACAAACCTGTAGCCACTTCGCTACCTATTACAATAACAGGACTTCCTGAATTGGACTCAGACTCATTGAACAAACGCCCTTTGTCGATTTTAACAGGTTCGATATCAAAAAACTCAGAAGTTGACGGTTTTACACGAATAGAATTTACCGTTTTAGAATCGTATTTTATGTTTTCGTTACGTGTAAAAAGATTAAACGACATTTTATCAATTCCGTTTACATTTCTTCTCAAATGTTCGTATTCTTCATAACTTACATCTGGAAATTGTTCACGTTTCCAACGAGGTACTTCAGATGGACCAAATGAAAAACGCATTAAATACACGGTATTCATATCCATATCACTTAAATCTTCCTTGATTTTTTTATCCATAGAATCTACCGCAGCCAACACCGCAATAATGGAAAAAATACCAATGGTAACACCTAACAACGACAAAAGGGTACGCAATTTATTGTTGCGCAACGCGTTAATGGCAAAACTGAAACTTTCTGAAAGTAATCGTAAATATAAAAGCATAATAATGAGCTATAACTATAAGTAGAGTATTGAGTGAAAATGTTACAATTGGAGGGAATTTATTTATATTTGAATAAAATTTATCTTAATTTAAATTAGAGAACCTTAACGAGAAAATGAAAATAGTATTTTATCTTTTTTTAAGTTTTTACTTAGCACAAAGCGATCCATTTATAGAAAAAATAACAGATGATTTTAATTCAAATAGTAATTTTTTATTATTAAATGTAAAATCAAAAAATTATAACGGTCTGGCTATTATTGAAAATGATGATTTATTTACATATCATCAAATCACACAAAATAAAAACAAACAAGAGTATAAATTATTAGTTCAAGAAATTCTCACTAAAAAAAATTACTTGGAAATAAATGAACAACCTATTGAAAAATGGGGATTTATAAGAGTAAAAGAGTCTCAAAAAATTAAAAGCAAATTAAAAAAAGGTTTAAAAAGATTCATTAAAATTTATTTCAATGATGACTTAATTGAAAAAGGAAATACAAATGAAGAAGAAAGGGCATTTATCATAAAAATTTTATTTGAAAACAAAATATCATGTTATATTGATGACGAAACTGGCTTATTAATTTTAAACAAATAAAAATGCAGCTAAACGCGAACGTCATATGTGTAAATTCAAATTAAAAAAATCATGCTAAATGAAAACTTAATCTTCAGCATTTTATTTGGTCTTGCTGCAATACTATATTACAGAATTCATAAATGGTGGTTATCAGGTCGCGATAAAAATCCAATCTTCCTCAAATTTGAAACAAATACAAAATCATTTGAGAATTGGATAATCATAATCTTTTTAACAATTGCTTCATTAGGATTTTTGATAAAATCAATAATCTAATTTAAAAAAATATAAAACAATAAAGTTTGACTATTTTAAGAAGTATAACTACTTTTGCACCACGAAAACAACAACATTTATCTGAGACTATCCAGATACAACAACACAACACCATGAACACAACAAAAAAAATTGCTTCGGCATTGATTTCTGTATTTGACAAAAACGGTTTAGAACCTATTGTTAAAGCCCTTCACCAAAACAATGTAACCATTTATTCTACCGGCGGAACCGAAACTTTTATTAAAGATTTAGGCATTCCAGTAGTTGCTGTAGAAGATATTACGGCTTTTCCTGAAATTTTAGGCGGAAGAGTAAAAACCTTGCATCCTAAAATCTTCGGTGGTATTTTAAACCGTCAAGACCATGCAGGTGATGTGCAACAAATGAAAGAATTCAATATTCCGCAAATCGATTTAGTGATTGTGGATTTGTATCCGTTTGAAAAAACCGTTGCTTCTGGTGCTAGCGAACAAGATATTATTGAGAAAATTGATATTGGTGGTATTTCTTTAATTAGAGCCGCTGCAAAAAACTTCAAAGACACCGTAATTGTTCCTTCTGTTGAGCAATATGCACCATTTTTGAATTTCTATACTGAAAATAACGGCGCTACCACTTTAGAAAACAGAAAAGTATTAGCTTCAAGAGCTTTTAATGTTTCTTCACATTATGATGCAGCTATTTTTAACTACTTCAATCAAGTTTTTGAAGAACCCGTTTTAAAAATCAGCGAGCAAAACGGAAACGTATTACGTTATGGCGAAAATCCACATCAAAAAGGATTTTTCTATGGCGATTTTGATAAAATGTTTACCAAAGTTCACGGAAAAGAATTGTCGTACAACAATTTATTAGACGTTGATGCGGCTGTGAATTTAATGAATGAATTTAAAGGAGACAATCCAACTTTCGCGATTTTAAAACACAATAACGCTTGTGGTTTAGCAACAAGAAATACCATGAAAGAAGCGTATTTAGACGCTTTAGCAGGCGACCCAACTTCAGCTTTTGGAGGCGTTTTAATTGCAAATGGAAAAATTGATGTCGCTACAGCAAACGAAATCAACCAATTGTTCTGCGAAGTGGTAATTGCTCCTGCATATGACCAAGAGGCGATTGACATTTTAGAAGAAAAGAAAAACAGAATTATCTTAATCCAAAACGAAGTAGAATTACCACAAACAACCGTTCGTACTTGTTTAAACGGTGTTCTAGTACAAGATAAAGATAATGTTACCGATACAAAAGAGCATTTAAAAACGGTTACAACGGCTGTTCCAACAGCAGAAGAAATTGAAGATTTATTATTTGCTTCGAAAATTTGTAAACACACAAAATCAAACACGATTGTATTTGCAAAAAACAAACAATTATGTGCTTCTGGAACAGGACAAACTTCAAGAGTAGATGCTTTACGTCATGCAATTGAAAAAGCAACTTCATTTGAATTTGATTTAACTGGAGCTGTAATGGCAAGTGATGCTTTCTTCCCTTTCCCAGACTGTGTAGAAATAGCCAACAAAGCAGGAATTACAGCGGTGATTCAACCAGGAGGTTCTATAAAAGACGAATTAAGTATTACTTATTGTAACGCCAATAACATGGCAATGGTATTCACAGGAATCCGTCATTTTAAGCACTAAAATTTACTTAAAAATATAGATTTTTAAAACGCATTAAAATATTATTTTTTAATGCGTTTTTATTTGAAAATATATCAGATAATTTTCATAGTTTTGCTAGTTGAATACTATTATACAAAAAACGCTAAACCCTTCTCTTACTTATGGGATTTTTTGATTTCATGACCGAGGATATCGCTATCGACCTTGGTACCGCAAATACACTAATCATTCACAACGATAAAGTCGTGATTGACAGTCCATCTATTGTTGCCAGAGACCGAATTACGGGCAAAATTATTGCCGTTGGTAAGGAAGCCAACATGATGCAAGGTAAAACTCATGAAAACATTAAAACCATTCGTCCGTTAAAAGATGGAGTTATCGCTGACTTTGATGCTTCAGAGCAGATGATTAAAATGTTTATCAAAAGTATTCCTGCTTTAAAGAAAAAATTATTCACACCAGCACTTCGTATGGTAATTTGTATTCCATCTGGAATCACAGAAGTGGAAATGCGTGCGGTAAAAGAATCGGCTGAGCGTGTAAATGGTAAAGAAGTATATTTGATTCATGAACCTATGGCGGCTGCAATTGGTATCGGTTTAGATATTATGCAACCAAAAGGTAACATGATTGTGGACATAGGTGGAGGAACAACAGAAATTGCGGTTATTGCATTAGGTGGAATTGTTTGTGATAAATCAGTCAAAATTGCTGGAGACGTTTTCACAAATGATATCATTTACTACATGAGAACGCAACACAATTTATTTGTTGGAGAAACGACCGCTGAAAAAGTTAAAATTCAAATTGGTGCCGCTACTGAAGATTTAGATAGTCCACCAGAAGATATGGCAGTAGACGGTAGAGATTTATTAACCGGAAAACCAAAACGTGTTGATGTATCGTACCGAGAAATTGCAAAAGCATTAGACAAATCAATTCAACGTATTGAAGATGCGGTTATGGAAACCTTATCACAAACGCCACCCGAATTATCTGCCGATATTTATAACACCGGTATTTACCTTGCAGGTGGAGGTTCGATGTTAAGAGGTTTAGACAAACGAATTTCAATGAAAACAGATTTACCTGTTTACATCGCAGAAGATCCTTTAAGAGCCGTTGTAAGAGGAACGGGAATGACCTTAAAGAATATCAACAAATACAAAGGAATCCTGATTAAATAAAAAATAGTCCATGCAGCAAATAATTAATTTTATCATAAAAAACAGCTATCGATTGCTGTTTTTGCTGCTTTTGGGCATCTCATTTTCTTTGATTATAAAATCGCATTCCTACCACAGAAGTGAGTATGTAAATTCGGCTAACGCTGTTACAGGTGCTTACTATGAAAAAGTGAATGAAGTCAACGAATATTTAAGTCTAAAAGAAAAAAACAAAGACTTGGCTTCGGAAAATGCGTTATTGAAAGAATTACTTTTTAATAAAAAGGACACCATTTTAACTTCTAAAACCCTATTTAGAAACGACCTTAACAATTACAATGTTGTGGTAGCAAAAGTGGTGAAAAATTCATTTAACTCACGCGAAAATTATATCACCATCAATTCAGGGAAAAATTCTGGAATTGAAGTCGATATGGGTGTGGTTAATGATAAAGGAATTGTAGGTTTAATTGAAAAAACGTCAACAAACTTCTCTACTATTCAAAGTGTTTTAAATACGAAATCGAAGATTAATGCGAAGATTAAAAACTCGAATCATTTTGGTTCTCTTATTTGGGACGGACGAAATGTTGGTTTTGCTCAACTTATTGATGTACCTAGATTGGCTTCCTTAAAACACGGAGATTCTATCGTAACAGGTGGGAATTCAGACATTTTCCCAGAGAATATTCCAATTGGAAAAATTGATAAGATTTTTATTGATAAGAAAACAAATTATTATACTATCAATATTCGTTTGTTCAACGACATGACATCGCTTGGTTATGTGTATGTAATTGAAAACAAAAGAAAAAAAGAGAAAAAACAATTAGAATTAGAAACCACAGCACCTAAAAAATAGTGAACAATAACATTTTAAATAGCATACGTTTTGTTGTTTTTTTACTTCTTCAGATTTTAATATTCAATAATATTAATCTGTTTGGGTATTTAAATCCGTATCCTTATGTGTTGTTTATTTTACTATATCCTGTTAATAGCAATAAAAGTGTTTTACTATTAAGCAGTTTTACTATGGGAATACTTTTGGATATGTTTTGTAATTCAGGAGGAATTCACACAATGGCATCATTGGTTTTAGCTTATATAAGACCATCGCTTTTTAAATTTGCTTTTGGATTGAGTTACGAATATCAAACCGTAAAAATTGCTGATAAAATTTCGCCTGAGCGAATTACATTGTTGCTATTAGCTATTTTTATTCATCATTTCATCTTATTCTTTTTTGAATATTTCAGATTTGATTTGATATTTACTGTTTTATTACGAACACTATTTAGCACCCTATTTACGTTTATTATATGTTTGTTAACTATCTATTTAATCAAGCCAAGCAATAGACGATGAGAAAAGTTGTTTTACCTGCCGTAATCATTATTACTTCCATTCTTCTGATTGTACGAATTTTCTATCTTCAAGTAATTGATGAAAATTTAAAACTACAATCGGAAAATAATGCTATTAAAAAAGTATTCGATTTTCCAGAAAGAGGTTATATCTATGATCGTAATGGTAAACTTTTAGTTGCCAATCAGCCTTCGTATGATATCATGGTGGTTCCTAGAGAAATCAAAAATATTGATACAACCGAATTTTGTAATTTATTACACATTACCAAGGATTATTTTATCAAGAAAATTGAAAAAGCGAATGTTTATAGCCCAAGACTTCCTTCGGTTTTCTTGTCGCAATTAAACAAGGCAGAATATGCTGCTTTTCAGGAAAAAGAAAGAAAATTTGAAGGATTTTATACGCAGAAACGTTCTTTACGTGATTATCAAGTTAAAGAAGGTGCTAATATTTTCGGATTTATTACACAGGTTAACGAGGCTATTCTTAACAAAAACAAATACTACAATAGTGGTGATTTGATTGGAAAACAAGGTGTTGAACAAGAATATGAAGAAATTTTGCGAGGAATTAAAGGCGTTAAGTACTTACTTCGTGACAAACACAATAAAATTATTGGTCCTTACAAAAAAGGGCAATTTGACACCATTGCTCAGCAAGGAAAAGATTTAACACTAACTATTGATCACGCACTTCAGCAATATGGCACGGAATTGATGATTAATAAAAGAGGTGGTATTGTTGCTATTGAACCAAAAACAGGAGAAATTTTAGCTTTAGTTTCTGCACCAACCTATGATCCAGCTATGTTAGTAGGTCGTCAACGTTCTAAAAACTATACCGCCTTATACAACGATTCGATTTCAAAACCATTGTATGACAGAGGTCTTCAAGCAACGTATCCTCCTGGTTCTCCATTTAAAATTATTACGGGATTAATTGGACTACAAGAAGAAGTAATCGACGAACAATCTACTTTTTATTGTAATCACGGTGCTAATTTTGGTCGCTTTATGAAATGCCACTGCGGTCTTCACACTTTACAATTAAACAACGGAACATATAAATCGTGCAACAGTTATTTTGGAAACGCATATAAAAGAACTATTGAAAAATATAAAGATTCGTATTACAGCGTTGACAATTGGGCCAACCATGTGAAAAGTTTTGGATTGGGACAATTTTTAGGAACCGATATGCCGATTGGTGCAAAAGGTTTGGTTCCAACGTCAAAAATGTATAAGAAAATGTACAATGGTTCTCCTATCAGAAGCTCGTATATTATTTCAAACTCCATTGGACAGGGAGAAGTTTTAACTTCACCAATTCAATTAGCTAATATGATGGCCGTTGTTGCCAATCAAGGTTATTATTATACACCACATATCGTTAAAAAGATAAAAGGACAACCTTTAGATAAAAAATTTACAACAAAACATTATTCTACTATTGATAAGCAATATTTTCCTCCAATGATTCAAGGATTAGCAGATGTTTATAATGTTGGTACCGCCTCCACTTTAAAAGTTGAAGGATTACAAATATGCGGAAAAACGGGTACTGCTGAGAACAAGATTAGAGTAGCGGGTAAAACTTACCAACTAAAAGATCACTCAATTTTTGTGGCTTTTGCACCGCAAGAGAACCCTAAGATTGCTATTGCTGTATTTATTGAAAACGGCTATTGGGGAAGCCGATGGGCTGGACCAATTGCTACTTTAATGGTTGAAAAATATGTAAATGGCAAAATCACTCGTAAAGATTTAGAAGATAGAATGCTAAATGGAAGCTTACTTTCAGAATATGAAAAAATTGAAAATATTATTTTTCAAAGAAAAGTAGACCCAACAAGAGTTCAAGATTCATTAAACAAAATTAATGTAGAAATTAGCGAAGCCAAAAAAGAAGAAGAGGAAAACTAGATGAAAAATCAAAGCGTAGGAAATAGAATCGATTATATCTCCATATTACTTTACATTGTATTGGTAATTATGGGCTGGATGACTATTTATTCCGCTTCGTTACCAATAGAAGAAACTTCTATTTTTGATATTTCTCAAATTTATGGCAGACAAATGCTTTTCGTTGGTTTGACTATTCCTCTTATTTTCATCATTTTATTCACTGATGCTAAAATTTTCGAACGCCTTTCTTTTGTGTTTTATGGTTTAGGAATTATACTATTACTTGGTTTATTTGTATTTGGAGTTACCAAAAAAGGACAAACCAACTGGTACCAATTTGGAGGTTTTGGTTTTCAACCTTCTGAATTCGTTAAAACAGCAACCGCTTTATTATTATCAAAATATTTAAGTTATTCCCAAATTAATCTAAAGTATACCAAGCATCAAATTATAGGACTAGCAATCGTTTTTATTCCAGTAGCATTAATTTTGATGCAACCCGATGCTGGTAGTGCCATGATTTTCATTTCACTAATTTTTGTTTTAAACCGCGAAGGATTACCAAGTTGGTACTTTTTTTCGGGCATAATTGCCATTGCATTGTTCTTTCTATCATTAGTAATTCAACCTATTTATTTAATTGGGATTATATTTGTAATAATGGTAATTCATTACATATTTAATCGAAAAATATCAAGAAATCCTATTGTTTACGGATTGCTATATTTAGTTATGGCTGGGTTTGCTTTCTCGGTAAGTTATGTTTATGAAAGTGTCTTAGAACCGCATCAAAAAGATCGTATCAATGTATTAATTGGCGATGATGTTGACATGAAAAGAGAAGGTTACAACCTAAATCAATCGATGATTGCTATTGGTTCTGGTGGTTTAATTGGGAAAGGTTATTTAGAAGGCACACAAACAAAAGGAGGTTTCGTTCCCGAACAACATACCGACTACATTTTTACAACAGTAGGTGAAGAATGGGGATTCATTGGAAGTATAACCGTAATTCTATTATTTGTAGCCTTATTTTTAAGAATTATCTACTTAGCCGAAAATCAGAAAACAAAATTCAGTAGGGTTTATGGCTATTGCGTGGCATCTTATTTGTTTACACACTTCTTTGTAAATATTGCTATGCTAATTAAGTTATTCCCAACAATTGGAGTACCTCTACCCTTTTTCTCCTACGGAGGTTCGAGTTTATGGGCGTTTACAATATTACTTTTTATCTTTATTAAGCTAGATGCTAATAAAGTAAACGAGTGGTAATTTTAAAAACTCCAGCCTTTGTAATCTGATTTAGATTCTAATTGATTTTCAATTGTATCTTCTAATTTTGGATAAAAGTCAATCCCTGTCATTTTTTCAATTTCGTCTACCGAAACTACAAACTCATATAAAGGTTGGTTTGAATCTTCATGCGGCACTAAAAACCCAATCATTTTAGAACCATCTTTAGACAGCAGCACTTTATAAAAATAATTAGGCACCGAAACATCTTCTTTCCCAATTGTTTTTAAATTATCGCTCAAAACACCACCAGTTACTATATATAATCCATCACTTTTTACTGCCCAATATCTCACTTTTTCCTCTAAACGATTCCAAACACCCGAATTAAACTCATGCTCCTGCGGACTAATGTTAGACGTAAAAAAAGTTTCGTTATACTCATCAAATAAACCTTTTCTATCGCCAGCCGGACACAAATGCCCTTTATCGTAACCCGAATTTTTATAATTTCTCCAATCAGCAGATACAGATTCTACTAATGGATCTTGCTCAAAAAAAGGTCTGTCAAAATTAGTTGCCTTTACATCGTCTTTATCTAAATAATAGGCCACCCATTCGCTTTGTTCGTGCTCTTCAGAATAAGAAAAAACATAAGTATTACGGTTGTAAACTTCTTTAGTTGTTGATGTTGGCAAAAAATCAAAATCACCAGAAATCAAACTTTTTTCAACTGGAACATCGCTTTTATTAATTGAAGTATCTTCATCAATATTAAATTCTCTACAAGAAAATATTGAAACCACTATAAGGAGATAAATGAATCTTTTCATGCTTTGGCTCAGTTTTTGTTATCTTTGTAAAGATAATTTTTAAAATCCAAAATCATGAGAATAAAATTTTTAATTCTAGTAGGTTTGTTTAGTTTACAATCTGCTTTAGCCCAAGAAACTGTAATTGATAGTGTAAAAGTTAAACAGGAAAAATTAGTTCAAGAACAACAAAAAGCCGAAAAAGAAAGAATCAAAGCCGAAAAAAAACAGATTAATGAAAGTCAGAAAGCGGAAAGAGAGCGCCAAAAAGCACTGAAAGACGCAGAAAAAGCACAAAAAGACGCAGAAAAAGCTCAGAAAAAAGCAGAAAAAGAAGTAAAAAAAGCAGAAAGATTAGTTGCTCAAAGAGAAAAAGCAAAGAATAATGTTGAAAAAGCAAAAGATAAAATTGCGAACAACAAAAAAGACTTAGAAGAAGACAAAGAAAAATTTGAAAAGCTTAAAAGAAAAGGAAAACTATCTCCAGATGATGAATTAAAATGGAGAGAAAAAATTCTTAAGAAAGAAAATAAAGCTTTAGAATTACAAATGGACTTAGAAAAAGCTGATAATAAACTAAGAAAATTAGATTAAACAAAAAATCCCGATTCTCACGAATCGGGATTTTTTATTCCTTTTACTTAATTAATTCATACTTAATTTCTGAGTTAATCCTTTTCCTTTGGTTAATAATTTCATATCGGATATGACATTTAAAGTCTCTTCCATATAAATATCCTTTTGCATGTCTTCGTGCCAACGTTCTCTTTTTTGCTTCAATAACGTGTCCTTTTCAAACAAGGCAACTTCATCAGGCAAAGAAGTAAATTGATACTTATTTTTGTAATCTGAAATAGCTTTGAACTTTTTGATTTTTAAATCTGTCGCTGCAATTTCTTTATTAAATTCGTTTAAATTTAAACTGAAATCATTTTCATCTTTACGTTCAAAAATCCATTTTGCGTTTTCATCAATAAGATTAAAAGTTGGATTGGCAGCAATTCTTTTCTTACTATTTGCAATTACATTATCATAGTTAATATTTAACGGCTGGTATTTTGCTGGTTCAATTTTATCCCAAGGCAAAGCACTTTCTTCATCACGTTCTCCCATATCTAAATAGGCAAAACGATCTGGAAAAACAATGTCACTTTTTACACCTTCACGTTGTGTTGAACCTCCATTAATTCTATAAAACTTCTGAATTGTTGTTTTTAAAGCACCTAAATCACCATAAGAATTTCCTCTGATGAATTGATTCAAATCAATCATGTTTTGAACAGTTCCTTTACCATAAGAATGTTTACTACCTACAACAATTCCTCGCTTGTAATCTTGAATTGCTGCCGCAAAAATTTCTGAGGCTGATGCCGAGAAATTATTAATCATTACCACAAGTGGTCCATCGTACTGAACTCTTTTATCTGGATCTGGTAAAATTTCTGGGTTTCTTCCTGGAGCTTTTACTTGAACAATTGGCCCTTCTGGAATAAACAATCCTACCATTTTAACAACTGTTTCCAAAGAACCTCCGCCATTATCACGTAAATCCATAACAAGTCCATCGATGTTTTGTGCTTTTAATTTTTCAATTTCAGCTGCAACATCTTTGAAAGCATCACGATTTTCTTTGTTTTCAAAACTGATATAAAATTTTGGTAAATAAATAATTCCATATTTTTTACCATCCTTTTCAACTACACTAGATTTAGCAAACGTTTCTTCGGTTTCAACTTCATCTCTTATAATTGAAATAACTTTTATAGTGCCATCAACTTTTTTAACTGTTAATCGAACTTCTGTTCCTTTTGGTCCTTTGATTTTTTTAACAACGTCATCTAAACGCATTCCTGCAATATCAAGTGGTTCCTCTTTTCCTTGAGCTACTTTTAAAATTAAATCACCTGCTTCTAATTCTTTTCCTCTCCAAGCCGGACCACCAGAAATTAATTCTGAAACCTCAACTCCCGATTCTTTCTTTTGTAAACGAGCACCAATTCCTTGGAATGTTCCACTCATACTTACATCAAATTTTTCTTTATCATCTGGTGAAAAATAAAATGTATGTGGATCAAAACGTTCTACAATAGAATTTAAGAATATAGCAAACCAATCGTCTCTCTCTAACTCTTTCTCAATAAAATCAAAATATTCATTTAAAGATTTTAAGGAATTTTCACGAACTTCTTTCTCAATAACTTCAAATGATTTTAACTCGTAAGAAGCGTCATTTTTCTTTTTATCATCTTCAAGTTGTTGCTTATCTGTAATAGAAGAAAGTGCAGAAAGTTTTAATTGTTTTCTCCATCTGTCTACTAATTCCGATTTGTTTTTACTGTATGGAAGTTTTTCATAATCTACATTTATGCTTTCATTACTATTGAAATCAAAAGGCTTATCTAAAATTTCTTCATAAATAGCTCTAGATTCTTTCATTCTTTTCAACAAACGAGAATTAGTTAAATTAAAGAATGTTAAATCTTTATTTTTAATCATATTATCAATTGAAGTTTCATATTTACTGAATTCATCAACATCACTTTGAATAAAAAATCGTTTTGTAGGATCAATATTATTTAAATATTTACTGTAGACTTTTTTAGAAAAGTCATCATTTAATTCAACTGGACTATAATGCCCTTTTTCTAAAACAAAAGTTAGCAGTTCCAACAAAAGTTTATCTTTTTCTGGATCTTCCTTTTTTTCACTAGGAACAAAACTCCACAATATTGCTGATAAAGCAGTTACCAACAATATAACCTTATAATTTCTTTTCATAAATTCCACTATTCGTTTCATTGAAAAATTTTCAACTAAATTAAACAAAAAATCGTGCCACAAGTGTGCAAAATACTATAATTTTTTGTTAAACCAGCAAAAATTAGCATTCAAAAAAAAGGTTTCGGCATAAATTATTTAATTTAGCAAAAAAAGTACGAATAATGTCAAAACCACTTATACTGATAACTAACGACGATAGCATTGTTGCGCCAGGAATTCGCGCTTTAATTGAAGTAATGAAAGAACTTGGTGATGTTGTAGTTGTAGCTCCTGATAGCCCACAAAGCGCAATGGGACACGCAATTACCATAAACAACACTTTAAAACTAGAAAAAGTACATTTAGACAAAGAGCTTGAACAAGAATACAGTTGCAGTGGAACACCTGTAGATTGCGTGAAAATTGCCGTAAACGAAATCTTAAAAAGAAAACCCGATTTATGTGTTTCTGGAATCAATCACGGTTCCAATTCTTCAATTAATGTAATTTATTCTGGAACCATGAGTGCTGCAGTTGAAGCCGGAATTGAAGGAATTCCCGCTATCGGATTTTCGTTGTTGGATTATAGTTGGGATGCCGATTTTGACCCCATTAAATCTCATTTAAAACAAATTGCATCTGAAGTTTTGAAAAATGGCTTACCAGAAGGTGTCATTTTGAATGTGAATTTCCCGAAATTAAGCAAAGAAGAAATAAAAGGAGTAAAAATTTGTCGTCAAGCGAAAGCTATGTGGCAAGAAGAATTTGACAAAAGAACCAATCCGCAAGGAAAAGAATATTATTGGCTAACCGGCAAATTTGTCAATTTAGACAAAGGAACTGATACCGACGAATGGGCGTTAGAAAATGGTTACATTTCAATTGTTCCAGTACAATTTGATTTAACAGCGCATCATGCCATGCAACAATTAAATTCTTGGGAATTATAAAGGAAAAAATAATGAAATATTACATCATAGCAGGAGAAGCTTCGGGCGATTTACATGGTTCAAATTTGATGAAAGCTTTGTATGAAAAAGATCCATCAGCCGAAATTCGTTTTTGGGGTGGCGATTTGATGCAAAATGTGGGTGGAACTTTAGTAAAACACTATCGCGAATTAGCTTTTATGGGTTTTATTGAGGTCATCATGAACTTAAAAACGATTTTGAACAACATCAAAATTTGTAAAAAAGACATTGAAGCGTTTCAACCTGATGCGATTATTTTTATCGATTATCCTGGGTTTAATATGCGCATTGCGACTTGGGCAAAAGAGCGAAACATTCCAACTCATTATTACATTTCTCCTCAAATTTGGGCTTGGAAAGAAAATCGCATCAAAGCAATCAAACGCGATGTAGATTATATGTATGTAATTCTTCCGTTTGAGAAAGAATTTTACGAGAAAAAACACAATTTCCCAGTTCATTTTGTGGGTCATCCGCTAATTGATGCTATTGCAAGTAAAACGGAAGTTTCTGTTGAAATTTTCAGAAAAGAAAATCAGTTATCTGAAAAACCAATTATTGCTTTATTACCAGGAAGTCGCAAGCAAGAAATTTCTAAAATGCTTTCGATTATGCTTTCGGTAACCAATGATTTCCCAGAGTATCAATTTGTGATTGCGGGTGCTCCAAGTCAGGAATATGAATTTTACAAAACGTTTTTGACCAATGAAAATGTAAAATTCATTTCCAATAAAACGTATGATTTATTAAGTCATTCGCATGCAGCTTTGGTAACTTCTGGAACTGCAACTTTAGAAACGGCATTATTCAATGTTCCCGAAGTAGTATGCTATAAAGGAAGTTACATTTCGTACCAAATTGCGAAACGAATCATTACTTTAAAATACATTTCGTTAGTGAATTTAATCATGGATAAAGAAGTGGTGAAAGAGCTGATTCAGGAAGAATTGAACACAAAAAACTTAAAATTAGAATTGAATAAGATTCTAAATTCCGAAAGTCGTTCAGTGTTATTGAATAATTATACTGAATTGAAACAAAAATTAGGTGGAGAAGGCGCAAGCAAAAAAACAGCTGAGTTGATTGTAAATTCTTTTAATAAATAAAGAAGATTCTTATCGATTTATTAGAAACTTAACTGATTTTTTATATTTTTGAAACAAGAAGTCCCAACACCTTAAAACTAAATACTACTTCAAAAACAAAAGTGATTGAAAGTATTTAAGTTTCCTTTACTCACCATTACCATAAGTTTTGCAATAGGAATTATTGCAGAATATTACTTGCAATGGAATTTTTCGATTCTTGTAATTTCGTTATTGATAAGTTTAGGGATTTTTAGTTTTCTGTTTTGGAAAAGTAAAAAAACTTTACTTCAAAATTCTTTTTTTGGAATCGCCACTTACCTATTGGCTTTTATCTTAGGAATGATTAGTTTTTATATTCATTCCGATTTGAATTCAAAACATCATTACTCAAAAAAATCATTTGAAGAAACGAATTCAATTCGTGCAATCGTTTCCACCACATTAAAACCAAATGAAAAATACAATAAATATTTTATAACCCTTTCGCATTTTAATGATTCCATAGCTTCCGGACAACTGTTGCTTTATGTTCCTAAATCAAATCTTGAAAACCTACATTCTGGCGATGAAATTTGGCTAAACGCTGCTGTTTATCCTGTTCCAAAAGCATTTAATCCATACCAATTTGATTATTCGAAATATTTAGAAAAGCAAAACGTTTTTCATCAGATTTATACGAATGAAAATCAAATTAAAATCATTCAAACGCATAAAACTATTGATTTTTATATTGAAAAATTAAGAAACAATCTCAGCAGAAGTTTCGAAATTCATCATTTTGAACCCAAAACCAAAGCCATTATTGATGCTTTAATTTTAGGGCAACGATTGGAATTAGATAAAGAAACCATTGCCGATTATTCAAATGCAGGTGTGATTCACATTCTAGCAATTTCGGGTTTGCATATTTCTATCATTTACTTTTTTATTGTGTTCTTATTAAAGCCACTAAAAAGAGTTCGTTTTGGAGCCGAAATTCAATTATTGATTGTCTTAGGGATTTTATGGTTGTTTGCTTTACTTACAGGTTTGCCAGCTTCGGTAACTAGAGCCGTGACATTGTTTAGTTTTATAAGTATGGGAAACTATTTTAACCAACCAAAAGCGATTTATAATGCTTTAGCCATTTCTGCTTTTTTAATTTTATTGGTGAAACCAAATGCTATTTTCGATATTGGTTTTCAATTGAGTTATGCAGCTGTTTTATCGATAGTTTTGTTTCAACCTTTTTATAAGAAGTTCTATTTTACAGAAAACAAAATTGCTATTTACTTTACCGATACTATTTTGGTTTCCTTAGCAGCGCAAATTGGTGTTTTGCCTTTGAGTTTGTACTATTTCAATCAATTGCCTTTGTTGTTTTTATTAGCGAATTTGGTTATTATTCCGCTTTCGAGTTTGGTTTTGATAGCTGGAATTATCATTTTACCTCTTAATTATGTACTTCCATCTGTTGCGGTTTTCTTAGGTAAAATTTTAGAATTCAGTATTCAATTTATGAACGACTATATCCATTGGATTGCCCAATTCAAAAGCGGAATTATTACTAATATTTCGTTTTCAGGTTGGCTGACTTTTTCGTTATATTTAGTCATAATTGCTTTTATTTATTGGTTGTATCACACTAATGCTAAAAATGTAAAATATATTTTAGCAACCATTTTACTTTTCCAATTGAGTTACATAGGTGTAAAATGGAATGAAAACAACAGTAGTGAATTGGTCATTTTTAATGAAAAATCGACTTTAATCGGAATAAAAAATCAAAATAATGTAATGGCTTTTAGCGATATTCCGGAAAATCACAATACCACTTTAAATCATTACACCCGAGGAACATTTTCAGATTCGTTGCGCATTTTCCCATTGCAAAACACGATTTCATTTCAGAATAAAAGAATTTTAGTTGTTGATAGTTTAGGGATTTACAAAACCTCTATTCGACCTGAAATTATAGTGTTAACTCAAAACCCAAAAATTAACCTAACTCGATTAATAAACGAAGTAAAACCTAAATTAATTGTTGCGGATAAAAGCAACTACAAAAACACCGTTAAACGTTGGGAAGCCACTTGTAGAAAAGAAAAAATCCCTTTTCATGCTATTGCCGAAAAGGGATTCTATAGATTGAAATAAAATTATTTTTTCTGAATAATCTGATTAGCACCGTCAATCCAAACTTTTGGGCCACCAGCAACATAACCAGAACTTCCTAAAGCATTCAAATTTATCTTAGCCTCAGCCGTTTTTGTAGCGCTTACAAACCAAACCGTTGGATAACCTCTAACTTGAAGCTGTTGTTGCAATTGTGAATTTTGTAATTTAACTTCTTCTGTTTGGTTGTTTTTTCTTGGAAAATCCAATTCAACTAAAACAACATTTTCTTTTGCCCATTTGATAAATTCTGGCGTTTTAAAAACTTCTTTTTGCAAACGAATACACCATCCACACCAATCTGAACCTGTAAAGAACAAGAACATCGGTTTGTTTTCTTTAATCGAAATATCGGTTGCTTTTGACATATCGGTATGCCAAGTTAATTCTTCTTGCGCTTGCATTGACATACTTGCCAAAGTTAAAAACGCTATAACTAAAATCTTTTTCATATTTTTTTAAATTTTATAAAACAAAATTAAGCAAAATGAGTGCCAGAAAATGTTAACTACTTAACCTCTTGCATTAATTTTTTGACTAATGGTGAAATAATTATAAGTACTACCCCTAAAATAAGCGCATAAATTGCTAGTTGTTTGTAACCATCTGCGTACAAAACAAGTTTTTCTAAGTTAGAAGCATTTTCAGAAGCTTCAGCAATATTTGCACCTAAAATTCCTGCAAAATATTGACCATATGCACTGGCTAAAAACCACATTCCCATCATAACGGCTTGTGTTTTTTGTGGCGATAATTTGGTCATAGCACTCATTCCAATAGGGGATAAACACAATTCACCAAATGTAATCACTAACCACCCTAAAGTAAATATTCCTAAAGATGTTTTTCCGTTTAAATCAGCAAAAAATTGTGTGTAATAGAATACCCAAAAACCTCCTGCTAAAAACAAAAAGGCTAAACCAAATTTGATAATGGTATTAGGCTCAATTTTTCTTTTTGCCATCCACAACCAAACTAAACCAACTAATGCAGCAAAACCAATTACAAATAAAGAGTTTGCTGAATTATTAACTCCATTCGGACTTAATTCTACACCAGCAATGGTACTATTCAAATTATTGGCAGCAAACAAACTTAGTGAACCTCCACTTTGCTCGAAAAAAGCCCAAAAGAAAATAGAGAAAATGATGAAAACCAAAGCAGCTAAAAGTTTCTTGTTTTCTGAAACTGAAAAATTCTTCATTTCATATAACAAATATAGAATAGACGCCGGTCCAATAAACATCATAAAATAGTCGGTATACTTTGTATTAGCCACCATTATGATAATCACAGGAATTACTAATAATGAACCTAAGTACGTTGCAATTTCTAAAATTTTTCTTTTTGATGTTGCTACTTCTTGTAATGGGGAAAGTCCAATAGTACTTAATGTTTTTTGTGTTTGCGTAAACGTCAACAAACTAATAATCATCACAATTGCTGCAAAACCAAAACCAACATTCCATCTTAAATGTTCTGGAACCATTGATTGCCACATCGAGCCTTCTGCAACAGCAATACAAACGTAACCTCCTAATAAGGCGCCTAAGTTAACTCCCATGTAGAAAAATGAGAATCCAGCGTCACGTCTTGGATCACCATCTTTGTATAACTGCCCAACCATTGATGAAATATTTGGTTTGAAAAAACCTGTTCCTACAATGGTAAAGCTGATTCCTATGAAAAAGAAGTTTTTAGGATCAATTGCCAAAATAATACTTCCCAAAATCATCAGAATTCCACCCCAAAAAAGTGATTTTCTTAATCCTAAAATTTTATCTGCAAATAAACCTCCAATAAACGTAAAAGCATACACCCAAGCTTGAGTTGCTCCATACTGTAAATTAGCGGTTTTTTCATCCATAGCTAAATGATTCACCATGAAAACCACCAACATTCCACGCATTCCGTAGAAACAGAAACGCTCCCACATTTCGCTAAAGAATAAATACCAAAGTTGTTTTGGATATTTTCCTTTAAAATCCTGAATTTGTTCTATTGTTTGCATCTTAGTGAATTCCTTTTTCTTGCATTACTTTGTTTAGTTGTTTCAATAAAATGAACATCAACATTGTAGCAAACATTAATAATCCGAAGTTAATCCAAAAGAAGTCTTGCTTGTTGTCATAAGTATCCCAAAGACTTGCTAAAACACCACTTAATTTATTTCCGATAGAAGTTGATAAGAACCAACCGCCCATCATTAATGAAGTGATATTGGTTGGACTTAATTTTGAAACTACTGATAATCCCATCGGACTTAAGAATAATTCTCCAATGGTGATAACACCGTAATTAGCAACTAACCACCAAACACTTACTTTTTCAGAACCGTTTGCTCCCATGTTTACAGCAGCAATCATTACTAAAACGGATAAAGCCGAAATTAATAATCCGAAGGCGATTTTTGTTGGAGTTGAAGGTTCTTTCTTTCTGCTTCTTAAGAATGTAAAGAATGCCACTATCAAAGGTGTTAAAATAATCACCCAACCCGGATTTATGGATTGACTTAAATTGGTTGCCCAAAGCGAAACTGTTGCTCCTTCCTCAGGTAATTTATCTTTCGCTACGTTTCTAAAATAAACAGGATAATCCACTGTTTTTTGAACTTCTCCGTCTACTTTTTGAATACGGAAACTCGCATCGTATAATTCAACTGTGTCTTTTTTGTATTCTACTTCTTTGGCTAATTTCAATCCGTTGAAAACCGTTTGGGTGGTTCCTGTGATTTCTCTATCAGTATAACGGTCTGCCCAAGTGTTAAGTGCAGAACCATTTAATTTGAAAACTCCCCAGAATAAAATTACAACTGCGAAAATGGTTAACAATGCGCCGATTGGTCTTTTATCTTCCACTTTGGCTTTAAAATATAAACTTCCGTAGAAGAAAATTACTGGAATACAGGCAAAAATAAAGGCATCAGTACTATCCGAACCAAAAATATAACCATTCGGATTTGCTTCAGAAGTTACTCCTTTTAATAACCAACCAATAACTCCAAAAACTGCTGATGGTACTAAAATAAACATCACAATTTTCCAGAAAGGCATGTCGCCAGGTTGTACTCCTTTTTTCTCGGTTTGGTTTCCGTAGTGTTTTGTTCCCAATAAGAAAACTATAACTCCAATGAACATTCCAACTCCAGCTGCCATGAATGCATATTGCCAACCTAATAAAATTTGTAAAGCGGCTCCAAAGAAGTTACAAATGAACGCTCCAACGTTAATTCCCATGTAGAAAATGTTGTAACCTTCGTCTTTTTTGTCTTTGAATTTATCTTCGGTATAGAAATTACCTAAAAGGGTTGAGATATTTGGCTTAAAGAAACCGTTACCTACAATTACTAATGTCATGGCGATGTAAAGCATCGTAATGTCATGAATTCCCATCATGAAATAACCCGCTCCCATCATAATACCACCAATTACGATAGATTTTTTGTAGCCCCAATATCTATCGGCAACTAAACCTCCGATGAAAGGTGTTAAAAAGCGATAAAAGTTCCGTATAAATCGGATGCTTCTTTCTCGGTCATAGCGAATCCGGCTTCAACATCTTTAAGATATAAGGTAAAAATACCAATCATTAAATAGTAACCGAAACGCTCCCACATTTCAGATAAAAACAAGTAAGGCAATGCTTTAGGATGACTTTTCCACATAATTTATTGTATTAAAAAAACAAACCTACAAGGGTTTCTTGTAGGTTTGAAAGATATAAAAAATATTTTTAAATGCAATTAGGTCATCCCATTCATCATTTTTTTCAATCTTGGAGATAAAATAGCTAAAATAACAGCTGCAATTCCACATAAAACAACGAACACCATGAAGAATTCATACAGGTTATGAATTTCAAATCCTGCAAAAGAAGTATACTCAACTGGCAACTGTTCTTTTTCGAATAAGGCAACTTGCTCTGGAGTTAAAGTCACTTTTTTGTCTAAAACATCTTGTAGATTTACCCCAATTACTTCAGCTTTCTGAAACTTATCACCTGTTGCAGGAATAATTGCTCCTAACGAACCTGCTAAAGCATAACCAGCAGCATTTGAGATAAAGAATACACCATATAATAATGAAGCAAAACGTTTTGGAGCTAATTTACCAACCAATGACAATCCGATTGGTGATAAACAAAGCTCACCCATAGTTTGGATTAAATACAACAACATTAACCATTTAATAGCTAATAAACCTGAGTTACCTAGATCTTTAACGTTGTGTGCGATGATAAAATAACTTATTGCAATTAAAGCTAATCCCATTGCCTGTTTTAATGGCGACACTGGTTCTTTCCCTTTTGCTCTTAACTTATCCCAAAGCAAACTGAATGGTAATGCTAACATTACTACGAAAATACCATTAAAAATTTGCACCATTGATGGCGGCATATTCCATCCAAAAATATCTCTATCGGTTTGATTATCTGCAATAAAAGTTAACGAAGAACCCGCTTGCTCAAATGCAGCCCAGAAGAAAATAATAAAGAACGAAACAATATAAATTACCCAAATTCTTTGTCTTTCCACTTTATTTTCGGCAGAACTCATAATTAAGTAAGCTAAAGCAATACCTGCAGAATAAATAAATGGATAAATAATTCCTTTGATTAATTGACCCATTCCTACAGAAGAGAAACTAAATTCGCCAACCAATAAATATCTAAATATAAAAAACAAGGCTACAAACAATCCGAATGCAATTCCAATAGCTTTACCAGTGAATTTTGCTGTTTGCGTTTCACCTTCTTCAAAATCATCATTTACATTGTTCTTTGGTAAACCACCAATTGGTCTTCCCTCTGGAGTAACTACATATTTATTTTTTAATACGAAGAAAGTAATTGTACCAATTATCATCGCAATAGAAGCCGCTAAGAATCCCCATTTGAAAGCGAAAATATCTCTAACTCCTGTTTCTGCATCTTTAACATCACCTACCCAAGGACAAATAAATTGACCTAAAAAAGCTCCGATATTAATTCCCATGTAGAAAATAGTAAAAGCTGAATCTAATTTATTTTTTTCTTGTTTTGGATACAAACTTCCCACCATTGATGAAATGTTTGGTTTAAAAAATCCATTTCCAAAAATGATAATAAATAAGGCAATCCACATGAATAATTTTGCGCTACCTAAACTCGAATCAAAAGTTGATGCACTAATAAACAATAAGAATTGACCAATTGCCATTAAGGCTCCACCCAACATAATACTATATCTATTTCCAATATATTTATCAGAAATAAATCCTCCTAAAAGCGGAGTTAAATAACATAATGCTAAAAATCCACCATAAATAATGGCTGCATCTGCTTCTTTAATTAATAATGAATTTACCATGAACAATGTTAAGATTGCTCGCATTCCGTAGAAATTGAAACGTTCCCACATTTCGGTTCCAAATAAAACCCACAGTCCTTTTGGATGGCTTTGTTTAGCTGCTACTTCACTCATATAAATTAGTTTTAGTTTATTGGTTTATTATAATTTCTCTTTAATAAAATTCGTCATTTTTGTGTACAATTGTAAGCGTGTTTTTCCGCCGTAAATTCCGTGGTTTTTATCTGGATAAATTGCCCAATCGAATTGTTTGTTTGCTTGAACTAATGCTTCAACCATTTTCATTGTATTTTGCACATGAACGTTATCGTCAGCTGTTCCGTGAATCAATAAGAAGTTTCCTTTTAATTTACTTACGTGATTGATTGGTGAGTTGTTATCATAACCACTTGCGTTTTCTTGTGGAGTTTGCATGTAACGCTCAGTATAAATACTATCATAATATCTCCAAGAAGTAACTGGAGCCACAGCGATTGCCATTTTAAACACATCAGCACCTTGGAACAAACAGTTTGACGACATGAATCCGCCATAACTCCAACCAAAAATTCCGATTCTTGAAGCGTCAACGTAGTTGTATTTTCCAATTACTTTAGCAGCATCAATTTGGTCTTCAACTTCGTATTTTCCTAATTCTTTTTGTGTACATTTTTTGAAAGCAGCTCCTTTGAAACCTGTTCCTCTTCCGTCAACACAGGCTACAATATAACCTTGTTGTGCTAACATCATGAACCAATAATCATCTGTACTATTCCAAGCGTTATCTACTTGTTGCGAACCTGGTCCAGAATATTGATACATGAAAACTGGATATTTCTTATTTGGATCGAAATTTTTTGGTTTAATCATCCAAGCGTTTAACTGATGCCCTTTTTCTGTCGTTAACACAAAAAACTCTTTTGGAGTTACATCGTATTTAGCTAGTTTTTGTTCAACCGCTTCATTAGAAACAATTGTTTTTACAACTGCTCCTGTCTTCGAATTATTTAAAGTGTACATTGGTGCTGAAGTTGCACTTGAATACGTATTGATGAAGAATTGGAAATTTGGGCTAAAAGTTGCCGAATTTGTTCCTGTTTTTGATGACAATCTCATTTTAGATTTCCCATCAACCTTGATTGCATAAACATCTCTATTGATAGAACCATTTTCTACCGATTGATAATAAATCATTCCAGATTTTTCATCAAAACCATAATAGTTAGTTACTTCCCATTTTCCAGATGTGATTTGTTTTTTTAATTTTCCTGATTTGTCATAGTGGTAAATATGATTGAATCCGTCTTTTTCTGATGTCCAAATAAAGCTATTGTCTTTTAAGAACGTTAAATTATCGGTTACATCAACGTATGCTTTATCTTTTTCGTTTAAAACAATTTTTGTAGTTCCTGAGTTAGCATCTACAAAATGTAAATCTAAATTGTTTTGGTGGCGATTCATTACTTGAACGCTTAAAGTAGCAGCGTCATTCGTCCATTTGATTCTTGGAATATAAAAATCTTTGTAATCTCCCAAATTGATTTTCTTAGTAGTTCCTGACTTTAAATCGAAAATATGTAAGGATACAATCGCATTTTTTTCACCCGCTTTTGGATATTTGAAAACCGTTTGTGTAGGATATAATCCTTCGTTATACATGTCCATTGAAAACTCTGGAACTTCGGTTTCATCAAATTTGATGTAGGCAATTTTTGTTCCTGTAACGTTCCAATCATAGGCTTTTACGAATGCAAATTCTTCTTCATACACCCAATCCGTAATACCATTGATGATTTTATTTTTTTGTCCGTCTTGCGTGATTTGGATTTTAGCTCCCGAAACTAAGTCATGTACATATAAATTGTTTTCAAAAGCGTACGAAATTTTAGTTCCATCAGCGCTAAAAGTTGGTTCTTGAATGGCATTAGCTGTAAAACTGCTTACTGTTTTTGAAGGAATATCGTAAATAAAATATTCGGCAGTAAAAGAATGACGGAAAATAGGATTTGATTTGGTTTCAATTAAAATCTTTTTCTCGTTTTTGTCAAAAGTATAACCATCTATTGATGTTACTTCTGAGTGATTTTTAGTATCAAAAAGTGTACTTACTTTTTCTAAAGTGGCAAAATCATATAAATCGATTTGATAACTTTTTGAATTTCTGTCATAATTTAACACCGTATATTGGTTGGTGTTTTTCATGGCACTCAAAGCGTCCATTCCTTTTGTTCTGAAGGCTCCGCCCCAAATTTCTTCTAATGTGATTTTTTGTTGCGCTACAACTGATAATGAGCTCACTACAAAAAGCAATACTGCTAAACTGTATTTTTTCATAATAAATATGTTCTTAAAGACCCCAATTTTAGTGAAAATATATGAATTAACCATAATTTTAACTTCATTTAATAAAGTTTTTGATTTTTAAAAAATATTTAACTACATTTATGTTTGAAATGGCAACATAAATAAATGGCAGTAACACTACAAAATGGATTCTTTTTTTTTTCCAACATTTTCGTTGTTGCTAATTTGTATGTTTTACTTTATTTAATTTTACTTCTAACCGTTTTTGGGTTGTTTTTTAATTTTCAATTGAAATCATCTAATATTGATTTTCGAACGTTAAGAAATACTATAAACCATCATTCCAATGCACAATATCGATATTATTTTTTGTATCTCGGATTGATTTTTCCGGTTGCCGAATTGTTCTATTTGATTTTTAATGAATCTAAAAGCGTTAATTCCTATTTTGAATTTCTCATTGGTGCTTTTTGTGTTTTCATTTTCATAATAACATCAAAGAAAGAAATAGCTAGATACAGTTATACTATTTTTAGAATTTGCTTTTATTTACTGCTTTTATCTGTAATTTATGGTTTTTTTAAAGAAAGCATGAACTTTCTTTTGTTTTCAAAATATTTATTACTGCTATTTTTTGCTTTTGCAATTTTTAAACGATTTACTTCGTATCTTATTTTTATTGGTATTAACTTCATTCTGTTATTCATTCTTACCATTTTAAAAAACGAAGAAACATTGAATATCGTAACACTTATAAATGCTTTGTTTATTATTATGATTATTCATTTAGGGCAAATAATAAGAAACATTAAAGCAAATGAAAGGCTCATTTTTACTCAAGATATTATAAACAATACTAACTCTATAATTATTGCGGCAGACAATTTAGGCAACGTTCAATATTGTAATGATTCTATAACTAAAATTTTAGGATATACCCCAGAAGAAGTTTTAGGAAAAGCATTTTGGTCTTTAACCGAAGATACTGAATTTGAATCTGGAGATTATTCAAATAAATTCAAACCAAATGCTGTTTATTTCAGAAAATTAAAATGCAAAAACGGTGATTACAAATTCATTCAATGGACTGATTTCAAACACACTAACAACACCTATGTAGCTACAGGTCAAGATGTAACTTCAAAAATTAGTTTAGAAACAAAATATGCCAATTTGATTCAAAATGCTAAGGATATAATCTATGAAAGTGATCGATATGGTAATATTATTTATGCTAATAAATTTTCTATTCAAACATTAGGCTATCGATTAGAAGAACTCTTAGGAAGACACTTTAGCGATTTTATCAGAGACGATTTCAAAAGCACCGTATCAAAATTTTATACTGATTCCATCTCTGAAACAGATGAATTTGATATTTTAGAATTTCCTATAATTAAAAAAAATGGTGATGAAATTTGGGTATCTCAAAAAGTAACCATCAAAAGAGATGAAAATGATATGGTGTCTGGTTTTTCTTGTATTATTAGAGATATTACAACTACAAAACTTATTGAATTAGAAGAACACAAACGAGTTGAAGAGATTAGTAGATTAAACTCTATATCCAACAAACTATCAACATTAAATTTTTTAACATTTCCAAGCTTAGATACTTTAATTCAACATATTTGTAAAGAAACCGCTATCGGATTACGAATCGATCGTGTAGCACTTTGGGATTTCAATGAAGACCATATTGATTTGAAAAACATTTATGTTCAAAGTGAAGACAAACATTATGCGGATTTGAAAATTTTAAAAAATGATATTAGTACCTATATTTCAAATATTGAATCTCAACCTATAATTATTGCGTCAAATGTATATAAAGACGACTCCTTAAAGGAATTTACAATAGAATATTTTCCTAAATACGACATCAAATCGCTACTAGATATTCCTATTTACATTGGAGGTGAGCTTAACAATATTTTATGTATCGAATCTACACATGAATTCAGATATTGGACAAACGAAGACATTAATTTTTGCAAAACGGTTGCCGAAATCATAGCGCTTGCAATTGAAACTACCAAAAGAAAAAATGCTGAAAACCAAATCATTTACAAAAATGAAATTTTAACCGCAATTGCAAACGTAACCAGCAACTTATTAATTCACAAAGATAAATCTAAAATATTCGATTCGTCAATAGAGCAAATAGGAAAGGTTTTAAAAGTAGATCGCCTGTATTATTTTGAAAATGATATCAAAACAAATTTAATAAGTCAACGTTTCGAATGGGTTTCTGAAACCGATTTAGCAGAAATTGATAATCCCGATTTACAAAATTTTCCTCATGATTTGTTTTCAGATTTTATGGAAATTATTTTAAGAAAAAAACCCTATAATAGTTTAACAAAAAATATTCCCGAAGGGAATTTCAAAAAAATCCTAGTCGAGCAAGATATCGTTTCTATTCTAATAATACCACTTTTTGACAAAGACACTTTTTTAGGATTTATAGGATTTGATGATTGCAAAAAGGAACGTATTTGGACCGATGAAGAAATTAGCATTCTTCTTACTTTATCTCACAATATTTCTTCAACAATTATAAGAATTAACAATGAAAAAGCAATTGCTGAAAGTGAAGAAAAATTTAGACTATTAGCCAATAACATTCCGGCTTCCGTTTTTTTAGTTAAATACGATGAAGCGCGAACAAAAGTCTATTTAAATGACGAAATAGAAAAACTTACAGGATATCATCGTGATGATTTTATGAGTAATAAAATTTCATTACTCGATTTGTATCATCCTGAAGAAAAAGAAGAATTAAGACTCATTATTGACGAAGCGCTACATAAAAGAAAACCTTACAAAGTAACTTGTCGTATTAGAAAAAATGACGGTTCTTATGTTTGGATAGAAGAATATGGAGAAGGAATTATCATTAACAACGAAGTAGCCTATATTGAAGGTGTATTAATTGATATTACTGAAAGAAAAGTAGCTGAAGAAGCGGTAATTGCAAAAGAATTAGCAGAATCTTCTAATAAAGCTAAATCAGAGTTTTTAGCAAATATGAGTCACGAGATTCGAACTCCTCTAAACGGAATTATAGGGTTTAGTAATTTATTATTGAGTTCTGATTTAACCGAAATTCAAAAGCAACATTTAGAAACCGTTAATCAATCGGCTTCTACCCTATTAGATGTAGTTAATGATATTTTGGATATTTCTAAAATAGAAGCTGGAAAATTAATCATCGATAAAGAAAAAACGAGTTTACATGCCATCATCAACCAATCTGTGGACATGATGAAATTTATGGCGCATCAGAAAAATTTAGAACTCGTTGTAAACATCCATAAAGAAGTACATTGTGCCATTTGGGTAGATGAAATTAGATTGAAACAAATTTTACAAAACTTACTTAACAATGCTATCAAGTTTACTTTAAAAGGACAAATCGAATTAGAAGTTTCATCTGTAAATATTGACAATAACTCCTCAAAAATCAAATTTAGCGTTAAAGACACTGGAATTGGAATTAAAAAAGGAAACAAGAAAAAAATCCTAGAAGCTTTTACACAAGAAGACAATTCTACAACCCGAAATTACGGCGGAACAGGCCTTGGATTAACCATTACGAATAGTCTACTGAAATTAATGAATAGTAAATTAGAAATTGATAGCGAACCAAATGTAGGTTCTACTTTTAGTTTCGAATTAGAATTAAAATCAGAATTTTGTAATAACCATTTAAATACAAATAAGCACAACTTTAAAAAAGCTTTAATAATTGAGGACAATGAACTAGTGGCTTCAATTATTAAAAACATGTTACAAAACTTTACTATCGATGCGGATGTTTACCAAAACAACCTCGAAAATATTGCTGCTTTTGTTTCCAAAAATAATTATGATTTATTGCTTTTAGATTTGGAATATTTGTCAGAAGCAACAACAATTACAATTATAAACGAATTAGATGTTTTACCAACCATTTCCATAATTGTAATGCAAAATTCCAATTCGAAATTTAATGAAACTGGAACCAATAAAAATGTTCAAAGCATTATAAAACCTATAAAACATGATGCTTTACAAAATTACTTAAACCGAAAAAATTCAGAAAACAAACCACCAATCCTAAATAGCAAGGAAGAGGTTTTACATAACGCAATTAAAATTCTAATTGTAGATGACAACAAAATAAACATGCTGTTGACCAAAACATTAATCCTGAACAAAGTTCCAAATTGCATTATTTACGAAGCAAGAAATGGTCAAGAAGCCGTTGATTTAGCAGTAGAAAACAAACCCGATATTATTTTCATGGATATTCAAATGCCAATAATGAACGGCTACGAAGCGTCAACCGAGATAAGAAAAACAAATCCAAATACAATCATTATTGCCATTACTGCAGGAATCATTACAGGTGAAAAAGAAAAATGCTTAGAAGTAGGCATGAATGATTTTATCATAAAACCTGTCGATAAAATTTTATTTGAAACCACTTTATTTAAATGGATAAATAGTCTTCCTAATTAATCCAATTAGTATCTTTGCCTTCTATTTGAAATTAATTCAGTTGCTATGAATCAAAATGTTAAAGGCTTTTCAAAATTATCTAAAGAAGAAAAAATAAATTGGATTACCAATACGTATTTCGTAAATCCAGAAGAAGCAAAAGAAAGCATCACTAAATATTGGAATTCCGACGAAAATTTACAAAAATTACATGACGAATTCATCGAAAATACACTAACTAATTTTTATCTTCCCTACGGAGTAGCGCCAAACTTTGTCATCAACGGAAAAAGTTATACCATTCCTATGGCTATCGAAGAAAGTTCGGTGGTAGCAGCAGCATCAAAAGCTGCAAAATTTTGGGGTGAACGTGGTGGTTTTAAAGCTACCATTATCAATACCGAAAAAATTGGCCAAGTTCATTTTCTTTTCAATGGAAATACTGAAACACTAACCACTTTTTTCAATAAAATAAAACCAAAATTCTTTACTGAAACAGAAGAAATCACCAAAAACATGCAAAAGCGTGGTGGCGGAATTTTAGATATCGAATTGAGAAATAAAACCAATGAAATTCAAAATTACTATCAGCTACATGCTACTTTTAACACAAAAGACAGTATGGGTGCGAATTTCATCAATACGTGTTTAGAGCAATTTGCTAAAACATTAGAAAATCAAGCACAAGAATATACCGATTTTACTTCGGATGAAAAAAATATTCAAATCGTAATGAGTATTCTGAGCAATTTTGTACCAAATTGTGTCGTTCGCGTTGAAGTTTATTGTCCGATAGACCAACTTTCCGAAGATAAAAACATCGATTCAGCCGAATTTGCTCAAAAATTTGCAACCGCTGTTCGCATTGCCGAAGTAGAACCTTACCGAGCAGTAACGCACAACAAAGGTATTATGAACGGGATTGACGCCGTAGTTTTAGCAACAGGAAACGACTTCAGAGCCGTTGAAGCTGGAATTCACGCTTATGCTAGTAAATCAGGACAATATGCTAGTTTATCACATGTAAAAATTGAAAACGACATTTTTACTTTCTGGATGGAAATTCCGTTGGCATTAGGAACGGTTGGCGGTTTAACTTCGTTACATCCGTTGGTGAAATTTTCAATGGAATTATTAGGAAAACCTTCGGCAGAAGAATTAATGCAAATTGTAGCTGCAGCTGGATTAGCTCAAAACTTTGCTGCTTTACGTTCGCTTACTACAACCGGAATTCAGCAAGGTCATATGAAAATGCACTTAATGAACATTTTAAACCAACACAAAGCTACCAAGGAAGAAAAGCAACAGGTGTTGGATTATTTTAAAAATACTACCGTTTCTCATAGTTTGGTGGTCTATTATTTGGAAAAAATTAGAAGTTAATGGAAACCCAAACTTTTTACAGTAACGGAAAATTACTCATTACAGGCGAATACGTTGTTTTAGATGGTGCGAAAGCATTAGCATTGCCTACAAAATTCGGACAAAGCTTAATCGTGAAATCTGGAACTAACAACCAAATTAAATGGACAAGTTTTGATTCGGATAAAAGTATTTGGTTTGAAGACCTAATTTCGTTTGAAGAAATAAAAACTAAAATCACAAATGAGAACAATTCCGCTGTAAAAAACACTTTAATTGAAATTTTACATCAGGCCTTTGTTCAAAACCCAACTTTCTTAGAAAAAGAAGGATACGAAATTGAAACCCATTTGACTTTTCCTCGCCTTTGGGGATTAGGAACATCTTCTACTTTAATAAATAGTATTGGTGATTGGCTAAACATTGATGCATTTGAATTATTACAAAAAAGCTTTGGTGGTAGTGGTTACGATATCGCTTGCGCGAAATCTGATGCTCCTATTATATACCATCTTGAAAATGAAAAACCACATTTTAAGGCTATTCATTTTAATCCATCATTCAAAGAAAACATTCATTTTGTGTATTTGAATCAGAAGCAAAGCAGTAAATTAGCTATCGCTAATTACATGTCAAAACATCATCATGTGAATGCGGTGATTTCAAAAATCAACACCATTACTTACGATGCCATAGATTGTAAAGAAGGAAAAGAATTTGCTAAACAAATGGAAAAACATGAAATTATCATGAGTGATGTTTTAGAAATTGAAACCATTCAAGAAAAACTTTTCCCGGATTTTAAAGGCGTAATTAAAAGCTTAGGCGCTTGGGGCGGCGATTTTGTAATGGCGATTTCTAAAGAAAACCCAACAGCATATTTCAAAGAAAAAGGCTATCCAGTGGTACTTTCCTATAAAGAAATGATTTTATAATAAACTAAAAAACAACTTTCTTATTTATTTTGTTTCCATTATTAAGTGTAATAACTAAGACCAAAGCTTGATTACTTTTCCTAATATTATTAATCGAAACTCTTTCACTTAAAATAGATCCTCTAACCAATAATTCTCTTCCTAAAACATCGTAAACTTCAACTTTGTCAATTGAATTACCATTAGAAAAAATAGCAATTTCATTTTCTGTAGTATAGACAATTACATCTTCTAAAGAATTTTCAATTAAAGTTGGTCTTTTGTACACTATTTCAAAACGATCGTTAAAAATTCCTGGTTCAGATAAGAAACTATAAGAATTATCTTTCAGGTCAATCAAACTATTTGTTAATTTGTCTTTTAAATATATGGGCTTAGAGCTAAAAACGCCTTCAAAATTCTCTAATGAAATTGAAAAAAATCCTGACGTTTCAGATTTAAAACCTAGTATTACACTATCATCTTCATCAAAAGTTGGTCTTCCTTGAATTACATATTTTTCATCATCTATTAACGTATAAATCATAGGAATTCCAATCTCAAATGCTTTCCCATCAATACCTAAATCAAAATTATTACTTGCTTTATTTGTATAACCAATTAAAATTTGATTGTAAGCTTTGTTATCTCCTTTTAGATTTATCCTAAATACATCCTTGTTTTCAGCAAGTTCATTTCTAAAAAATTGAGAATTTTTCACATCATATCGCAAGGCATTATGAAACCAAGCGGTAGTATTTTCAGATGAATAAAGGTAAAAACCCTGACCAGGCTTAATAGTTCCATCAGGAATTTGACCACCCGCGGCAGCTGCCACACCTCCCAAATTAGTATATGAAGCAAAATTATTCATAGGATACAAGCCTCCTATAGCTTGGCTTGTATGAGTCCAAAAATACAAAGTTTCAATAGTTCTGTTTAAACCAATGAAATGACTCGCTTGTATGGTGGCAGGATATGGATTTCCTAACAAATTATATCCTAAATTTATTGGACTAAAATATTCTCCATTATTAGGAATACCTACAAAAGTTCCAAAATAAGGGCTTGAAATTGATGAAGACCAATTATTAGGACTTCTAATGACATAGCCTTTAGTTGCTAGAAAATTATTAAGTGATGGATTTATCGAAATATAAGCAGTTGACGGAGTTGTTCCAGAAGAAATATATTCATAAAAACGATTTGAAAGGGTATTTGGCGAAAATGCTAAAAGATTTTGATTGCTAACTGGAGCCGACCACGCGGTATAATCTAAGCGCAAAATAGGAGCACTTTCCCTCATTAAAGTTATATTTCCCGAATTCGAAACGTGATTTATTTGTACTAAGTTCGCATTATTTTGAATTGTAAAACTAGCAGTAGGATCAACATTTATATTTCTAACAATAGTAAAAGTGTGATTAGATTGTAAAATTACTTGCGATGATCCTGTTATAGAAAGCGAACATGCATTTAAATCGCCTGACGAAGTAAAATTTCCAGAAATAATAGCTTTAATTCCTTTATCAGGGACGCCATTACTCCATGAAAAACCATCCCAAATTGTTGTATTAGGACAGGATAGTGTATTCCAAGTATCAGGTGCTTGAGGTCCGCCCCATATTAAAGTAGCCAAATAAGGATTATCGATAAATGGATTTCTATTCCCTTGAATAGACTCTAAAACATTATTTCTAGTTCTTTCAAAATCACTAACAGGATCTTCTTCATTCCATTCTAAAAAAATATCTGGCATGTCTGAATTGTATGTTGTTCCACCAGAACCAACATTAATAGCTAAACATCGTGTATTATAGCGAACATACATATACATCATCATTCGAGCAATATCTCCTTTCCATTCATCACCAGGATACCAATATATACCAACAGGCCCGGCATCACCTTCACCATCTGCATAAAGTCTATTTCCTCTATCGGCATTAAATGTTACATCAGAAGCACGTATATGATGCGCATCAGTCCCTGGCCCAGGTGAAGAAGTTACTAAAGCAGGTGTTCCCAACGAAAGTGCATAACAATGCTCTCTATTCCATGAGCCTGTAGGACAAGTTGTACTACAAATATTAGTAACAGCATCAATTCTATCATTTTTAAAAATGGCATCTACGTCATTATAACCGTAAATAAGTAGCACTTGAGAAGAATTTAATGGGTTTTTATCACCCGACTGTAAGGCATCCCAAACATCTGTAGCAGTAGAAGTATATGGTAATTGATTTGTATGTGTAGTAGTGATTAAAGTTGATAATTGTGCTTTTAATGTATTACCGGATTGGGTAAAATCAATAGAGCTATAGTAAGTAGGTATTTGAGAATAACCTATTAGTGATAAAAGTAAAAAAAATAACTTTGACTTCATTTGTTTCAAATTTGGGAGTACCAAAATAGAAAAAAAAACACCAAAACAGATATAAACAATTCTTAAGATTTCATAAAAACAAAAAAACCTTAATTTCAAAAAGAAACTAAGGTTTTAAGTGGTACCTCCAGGGATCGAACCAGGGACACATGGATTTTCAGTCCATTGCTCTACCATCTGAGCTAAGGTACCGTTACAATTTAGAGCATTACTGCTTGTTGATTGCGGGTGCAAATATAGAACGATTTTTATATTTTCCAAAACAAATAATAAAAAAAATCAATTTGTATATTTGCACTTCATAAAACAAAACCATGCTTTTAACAATCGATGTTGGAAATTCAAGAATTAAAGTTGCTGTCTTTGAACACAATAAGCAAGTTGACTTTTTTATTTTCGAAACAAATGAAGCGCTTAAAAACTTTGAAAATATTTTTCAAAAATATTCCAATCTTCAAAAAATCATCCTTTCTTCAGTCGGAAAATTAGATGAAGAAGTGGTGAATTTCATTAAAAATAAGTTTCCAACAGAAATTATTGACCATAAATCAAAGTTTCCTTTTACCAATTTTTACGCTACACCAGAAACCTTAGGAATTGACCGAATGGTTTTAGCTGCAGGTGCTACATTAATGTATCCAAATCAAAACAGATTGATTGTTGATGCTGGAACTTGCATTACCTATGATTTCGTGAATGCTGAAAATCAATATTTAGGAGGCGCTATTTCACCAGGAATAAAAATCAGATACAAGAGTTTAAACAATTACACTTCAAAATTGCCGTTATTAACTATAAGCGAAGATTTCGAAATTATAGGAAATAGCACAAAAAGCGCCATTCACAGTGGTGTAATCAATGGTGTAATCTTTGAAATTGAAGGATTTATTTCACAATATTCTCTTAAAAATCAAGATTTAACAATAATTTTAACAGGAGGAGACGCAGAATTTTTGGCTAAAAGATTAAAAAGCACCATATTTGCCAATTCAAATTTCTTATTAGAAAGTTTGAACTTATTATCACTATACACACAAAAAAATGATTAAAAAACTTATAGTATTTGCTAGTATTTTTGTTTCAATAGCCTCTTGGGGACAAGACAACACCGCATCACCTTATTCTTACTATGGATTAGGAGAAGTGAAATTCCGAGGAACTCAAGACGCAAGAGCGATGGGAGGATTGGCAATTACAGGGGACAGTATCCAATTAGGACTAATGAATCCAGCCTCTTATTCAAAACTGAAATTGACCACTTTTGCCGTTGGAGGAACATCTTCTTTCACAAATTTCAGCACAGACGTAGAAAAAGAAAAAGCACAAAGAACTAGTTTTGATTATCTAGCAATAGGATTGCCATTAGGGAAGTTTGGAATGGCATTTGGACTAATGCCGTATTCAGCTGTTGGATATAAAAATGAGAATATTATTGTTGGAACTGAAGATACTCGTTACAATAAATCTCAAGGAAACGGCTATATTAATAAGGTGTTTTTGGGAAGTTCTTATTCTTTTAATGAGAACCTAAGTTTTGGTCTTGATTTTGCTTATCATTTTGGAGATATCACAAATGAATTTAGTGAAACCGTTTTAGATCCAGATTTCACTCAATACATCACACGTGAAAAAAACGTAACTGAATTAAATGGAGTTTCTTTTAATTTAGGAATGCTTTATAATACTAAAATCAATTCAAAGCTTACATTTCATTCAAGTTTGACATATAGTCCTGAAAGCAAATTAAGCAGTACCAATTCTAGAAACATTGCAACTGTTGTTTACTCTGCTTCTGGAGCAGAATTCTCAAACGACGATGAAGATATTGCTGTTCCCAACAAAGAATTAATTATTCCAAGTAGATTAAGTTTAGGCTTTGGTTTGGGTGAAAATAAAAAATGGTTATTAGGTACAGAAATTACTTTTACCCAAAATGAAAATTTAGTTAACAGATTTACTGAAAGCACTTCAGTTGCTTATGAAAACTCAACACGATTAGCGCTTGGTGGTTATTATGTTCCAAAATACGATTCGTTCTCTAATTATTTCGAAAGAATTGTTTATAGAGCTGGATTCAAATATGAAAATACTGGTTTAGTATTGAAAAATGAAAGCATAAATGATTATGGCATGAATTTTGGTTTAGGCTTACCACTAGGTTTCTCTAAAATCGATTTAGGTTTCGAATTTGGAAAAAGAGGAACTTCGTCAAACGGCTTAATTGAAGAAAATTATTTTAATGTAAGCGTTGGGTTAAATCTTGGCGCTAAGTGGTTTGAAAAAAGAAAAATTGATTAACAATTATTTATAGGCAGAAAAAATGAAAACGAAATTAACTTTACTATTTATTGCTTTAGCTGGTTTTTTTGTTCAAGCTCAAAACACTGAAGTTTGTACAGAAACCTTAAGTTTAATGGCTACTTCTGTAAAAGCAAAAGATGCAACATCTTACGATTATTTAACAACCTTGAGAAAAGATTGTCCATCTTTCCATAAAAGTATTTACTCTTTCGGAGAATTGGCTATTAAATTGAAAATTGAAAAAGCAACAACACCTCAAGATAAAGAAAAGTATGTTCGTGATTTATTAAAATTATATGACGAGCATGATCAACATTTTCCTGGAAATGGTGCTGGAAATAAAATGAAAAAAGGTTTAGCATTGTTTGAAAATAAAATTGGAACTTCAGATGAAGTATATCAATTACTGGATGATGCATTTAAAACTGATTATGCAAATTTCAAATATGCAAAAGCTATGTATGTTTACTTTGAAATTTTAGTAAACAACCACAAAGCAAATAAAGGAGTTGAATTACAACAAGTATTTGACAAGTATGACGATATTTCTAAAAAACTTGACGAAGAAGAAAAAGAATTATCTGAAGAAAATGATGGTTTTTTAACAAGAGAAGAAGCTGGACAAGTTTTATCTGACAAAGAAAAAACAAGAAAAGCTAGAATTGAAAATAGTTTAGAGATTTTTGGAAATGTTAGAAACGACATGGACAATATCGTTTTAGAATTATCTACTTGCGAAAAACTTATCCCATTCTATCAAAAAGGTTTTGAGTTAAACAAAACCAATGAGGAATGGTTAAAAAGAGCTGCAAGCCGTTTAGATGCTAAAGGATGTGATTCTGACCCAATATTCTCAAAAATATCAGAAGCGCTTTATAAATTAAATCCAAGTGCTGACGCTGCTTATCAGTTAGGTGTAGTAGAAATTCAAAGAAAAAACACTACTAAAGCTTTAGATTATTTCAACCAAGCGGCTAATTTATATACTGACAACACTAAGAAAGCGAATGTATATTACAGAATAGCTGCTATGTATAGCAAATCAAACAAGGTTCAAGCTCGTACTTATGCAAGAAAAGCATTAGCTGTAAAACCATCTTTCGGTAAAGCCTATTTATTAATTGCGCAATTATACGGAAGTAGCATTAATGATTGTGGAAATGATCAATTTGAAAAAAGAGCGATGTATTGGTTAGCTGCGCAATATTGCGACAAAGCTGGTGCAGTTGATTCATCAATCAAAGCAACAGCAAGTAAAACAGCTGCAAGTTATAGAGCTGCTGCTCCATCTAAAACAGAAATTTTCCAATCTGGAAAAGCAGGACAAAGAGTTGCGTTTAACTGTTGGGTTGGAGAAAGTATTGTAGTTCCAAGCTTATAAGATGAAGCTATTCATTAAAAATAATATTTTAAACATGGTCACGATATTTATCGTGACTATGTTTTTTTCATGTGAAAGTGACATCAAAAAGGTACAACAACTTAGCGAAACAAGTTTTATGCCTACTGGAGAAGCCGACACTTTAAATTTAAAATACACCGATTCCGGTAAAATCAAGTCGATTTTAAAAAGTCCAAAAATGTTGGACTATAGTAATATTACCAATCCTTTTACAGAATTTCCTAAAGGCATTCACGTTACATTAATTGATAATAATGGAAACACCACTACTGTTATTGCCAATTATGCCATTTCATACAAGAAAACCGACATTATTGACTTACAAGGTAATGTTACCATAAGCTCACAAAATGGTAAAAAACTTGAAACTTCTCAATTGTATTTTGACCAAAAAAATGAGTGGTTCTTTACAGAAAAACACTTTAAATACACTGATGAAGCTGGCGGTTATTTAGAAGGACCTGGAGTAGATTTCAGTAAAGACTTCAAAATTTTCAATATGCAACAAAGCAGTGGTGAAGTAAACACTTCTGACAAATAATTGTTTTGCATTTTCCTTTTTATTACATTTGATAAAATTATTTCACTATGGCTTATTTAAAATTCATCCAATATATCTATTTAATTTTTGCAGTTTTCTTCTTATATGATGCTTTTAGAAAATATCAAGAAGGAAAAGAATTAAGTGACATAGGCTTAAGTCTAATTATTGCTGGTGTTTCGATAGGAATGTTTTTCTTTAGAAGACATTTTCACAACAAATACCAAAAAAAGTAAATCTTAAATGGAGATAGCCATTATCGTAATTTGTTTATTGCTCTCGGCTTTCTTTTCTGGAATGGAAATCGCTTATGTTTCTTCTAACAAAGTATATTTATCCATTGAGAAAAGACAACAAAACTTTAATGCTTCTATCCTTAATAAACTTACCGAAAAACCTTCACAGTTTATCACATCAATGCTCGTTGGAAACAATGTAGTACTTGTAGTTTATGGAATTTATTCAGGAGATTTAATCATAAATTCGCTCAAAGATTATTTCATATTTACAGCTTTTTTTGGATTATTGCTTCAAACCTTAATTTCAACAGCAATCATCTTATTAACAGCCGAATTTCTTCCGAAAGTTTTCTTTCAAATTTATGCTAATTCTTTCATTAAGTTTTTTGCAGTTCCTAGTTATTTCTTTTACCAATTATTCTTTTGGCCTACAAAGTTTATCATTTGGATTTCAGATATTATCTTAAGAAAGTTCTTTAAAACTCCGGGCGACCAAGTGCAAGAATATTTCAGCAAAGTAGAATTAGGCAACTACATTACGGAACAAATGAACAATGTTTCGCATGATAATGAAATTGATTCCGAAATTCAAATCTTTCAAAACGCATTAGAATTTTCCGATTTGAAAGCGCGAGATATAATGACGCCAAGAACCGAAATTAGTGGTGTTGATATTTTAGATTCGATTTCAGAACTGAAGGATTTATTTATAAAAACGGGTTATTCCAAACTGCTTATTTATCAAAATTCTATTGATGATATTTTAGGTTATGTACATTCTTTCGAATTGTTCAAAAAACCAAAAACCATTAAAAGTGTCATGATTCCTGTGGAATATATTCCAGAAACCATTTACATTAAAGATGCTTTAGATTTACTAACCAAAAAAAGAAAAAGTATCGCTGTCGTTTTAGATGAATATGGCGGAACATCTGGAATTATAACTGTAGAAGATATTATTGAACAACTTTTTGGAGAAATTGAAGACGAACACGATTTAGACGAAGAATTGATAGACGAAATCATAGAAGAAAACACGTATTTATTCTCTGCCCGATTAGAAGTTGAATTCTTAAATGAAAAATACAACTTGCAAATTCCAGAATCTGATTCGTACACTACTTTAGGAGGTTACATTGTAAATCATACTAAGGAAATCCCAATAAATGAAGAAAAAATCATCATAGAAAATTTCGAAATTATCATCCATTCGGCAAGTAATAAAAAAATTGAATTGGTTCGATTTTCCATAAAAGAAGAAAAAAGATAAAAATCTTTAAAAATTTGAAGTAAAATATGACTTTACTATTTTATTATTAAATAGATAATTGTATTTTCGCCCTCTGAAAAAAATTAAACACAAATAAAAATGGCAGTTTTATCTAAAATTAGACAACGTTCATTCTTCCTAATTATTATCATTGCTTTAGCATTGTTTTCATTTGTATTAGCAGATGTTATTCAAAGCGGCACATTTAGCTCAGGAGCTAACGATGTAGGTTCGGTTAATGGTACAGACATTGAAGCACAACAATTTATGCAAAATGTTGCTATGATTGAAAAGCAAGGGCAAGGTACTAGCACAACTCAAGCTATGAATAGCGCTTGGGAACAAGAAGTTAGAAGAATTATCCTTACAGAAGAATTTGACAAATTAGGTTTAAAAATCGGTAGCGAACAATTAATCAACGTTATCAAACAAAATCCTAACTTAGCTCAAAATCCTCAATTTTTGAATGCTGCTGGTCAGTTTGACGAAAATAAATTCAAAGAATCTTTAAAAGGTATCAAAAACGCTCCAGACCAAACTCAATGGTTACAATGGAAAGAATTTGAAAAAAATATTGAAAGATATGCTGTTGAGCAAATGTATAACACTATGATTAAATCAGGTGTTTATACAACTAAAGCTGAAGGTAAATTCCAATACAAATTAGAAAACGATAAAGCAGATTTCGATTATGTAACGGTTGCTTTCTCAACTGTAAACGATGACCAAGTTAAGGTTACTGATGCTGAGATTATCGATTTCATGAAAAAATCACCTAAAAAATACAAATCAGATAATACAACAAGTATTGACTTTGTATTAGTAGAAAACAAACCATCAAAAGAAGACGAGCAAGCTATGTTATCTTCAATTGGTGAAGTTAGAGCTAAATTTGATTCAGTTGCAAATGTTGGAGAATTTGTTAATGCAAATTCAGACATTAAATTTGATTCAACTTATTTAGCAAAAAAAGATTTACCTCTTGATTATCAAGAAGCATTATTCAACTTACCAGTTGGTGGAATTTACGGACCATACGTTTTCAACGGACACCAATGTATTTCTAGAATGATTGCTAAAAAAGGAAATGCAAGCGCTAAAGCAAGTCACATTTTATTAGCTTACAAAGGAGCTCCTCAATCAACTGCAACTAGAACTAAAGAAGAAGCTCAAGCTTTAGCAAATGACTTATCAGCACAAGCAAAAGCTAATCCAGGAAACTTTGCTATGTTAGCGATGACAAACTCAGATGATCCAGGTTCAAAAAATAATGGTGGTGAGTATGACAACATTACTCCAGGTCAAATGGTTCCTCAGTTTAATGATTATGTATTTAATAACGCTATTGGTTCAATTGGTGTTGTTGAAACAGATTTTGGTTTCCACGTAATTAAAGTTACAGACAAATACGATGCGGTTTTAATGGGAACTGTTGCTCAAAAAGTTCAACCTTCTGAAGCTACAATCGACGCTGTTTACACAAAAGCAAGTCAATTAGAAGCAGATGCTAATGAAAATTCAGATTTTGCAGCTTTAGCTAAAAAATCAGGATTAGAAGTAATTCCAGCTACTAATTTAAAAGGATTTGATGAATACGTTCAAGGTGTAGGTTCTCAAAGAGAAATTATCAGATGGTCATTCAATAAAGATACTGAAGTAGGTGATGTTAGACGTTTTGAAGTTCCTCAAGGTTTTGTTATTGCAAAATTAAAAGACAGAAACGAAAGCGGTTTATTACCTATTGATATTGCAAAACAATCTGTTGAACCAATCATCAGAAATCAGAAAAAAGCTGAAATTATCAAGAAAAAAATGAGTGGTTCTTCATTAGAAGCAGTTGCTAAAGCATCTGGCGCTTCTGTTCAACCTGCTACTGGAGTTTCTTTAAAAATGCCAGTTCTTCCAAACATTGGTAACGAACCTAAAGTTGTTGGTAAAGCATTTGGTTTAGCTGCTGGTAAAACTTCTGGAATTATTGAAGGGAATTCGGGTATGTTCATGGTAAGAGCTAAAGCTGTAACTAAAGCTCCTGAAGCTCCAAGTTACAATACTTACATTACACAAGATAGATCACAAAATCAATCTTATGCTATTTCTAAAGCGTACACTGCTTTAAAAGACAAATCAGAAATTAAAGATAATAGAGCTAATTTCTAATATCGATTGATTAACATATAAAAAAGAGGCTGATTTAAGAATCAGCCTCTTTTTTTATTTCATTTGTTTGATAGCGTAGGTTACAATTCCCCAAATTATCAACTCGTTTTCTTCTTCTATTTTTATGGGTTGGTATTGCGAATTTTCAGGCATTAAATATACCTCTTCATTATCTTTCTTGATTCTTTTTACGGTAAACTCGCCATCAATAAGGCAAACTGCTATAGCATTGTTCCTCGGTTCTAAACTTCTGTCGATTACCAAAATATCTCCATCATCAATTCCTGCTCCTATCATAGAATTTCCACTAGCTTTAGCATAAAACGTGGCTTCTCTATTTTTAACTAATAAATGATCCAAACTTAATTTTAACTCCTCAAAATCAGCTGCAGGCGATGGAAATCCTGCTTTTATTCCGCCCGAAATAAAAGATGTTGGAATAGGATTTTCCAAATCGGGAATAAAGAATGTTATTTTAGGATTTACTTGCATTGCACCTCTATTAATTCATTAAAATTGGTTGTATATCGTTTCGACAAGTAATTTTGCTTCATTTTCCAAGTACGTTTCAAATCTTGAGTTGCTAATCGAATTTTACGTTCTCCTACTTTCTCGTGATAAGCATCCATTACCTCCATCAGTTTTTGAAACTTTGGATTTTCATCATCAAATAAATGAAACTGCTTTTGGTTAGCTGGAATAATTTCGGTTACAATCACGCCTGCTTTTTTGTAAATAGCACCTTCTTCATATAATTCTTTCAACATTTTTACAGCCAAACTACTAATTGAAAACGCAGTATTGCTTGGAAAAGACAACGTTTGCAAGCGATAAAAACTATATTTTGCTCCATCTGCTCTGAACCTATCTTTGCTCAAATATAAAATGACGCCATAACAGCACGAATTTTGCTTTCGCAACTTCTCGGAACAAACACTCGCAAAAGTTACTACACGCTCTTTAAGTTCATTGAAGTCGGATATGTCTTTTTCAAAACTACGAGTCACCGCAATATTTTTCTTGGCTTTTGGCTCTTCCATCTCCAATACCGATTTGCCTTCTAATTCGTATTTTAAGCGCATCCCCACCACTCCCATTTCTTTTCGAATAAACCATTCGTTGTGAGGCAAAATAAAGTCGTAGGCGGTTAAAATCCCTTTCGCTTGCATTTTCTTAGTCAAACGATAACCAATTCCCCAAACATCTCCAATTTTAGTCCATTTTAAAGCTTTGATTCGTTTCTCATCGGTGTCAATTACATAAACGCCTTGTGTTCTTTCGTGAAATTTTTTCGCAATTTTATTCGCAATTTTAGATAATGCTTTGGTAGGCGCAAAACCAATTCCCGTAGGAATACTCAACCACTTTATGATACGTTGTCGAATTTGCAAACCATACATGTGATAATCGATTATATCTTGACCTGAAAAATTCAAAAAAGCTTCATCGATGCTATATACCTCAACATTTGGAGTAAAATGTTCTAGTGTTTTCATCACGCGGTGACTCAAATCGCCATATAATGCATAATTAGAGGAAAAAACTTGAACATTGTGTTGTTTGATTAAATCACGAACTTTGAATTCGGGCGCACCCATAGAAATACCAAGTGCTTTAGCTTCATTACTACGCGAAATAACACAACCATCATTATTAGACAAAACCACGACAGGCTTACCATTCAAATGAGGCTGAAAAACACGTTCGCACGAAACGTAAAAGTTATTACAATCAACTAAAGCATACATCTTGTAAAGTTACTTCAACTTTCACAAAAAGAAAATGAGTCAATTGTTAATTTTAATAAATTATCGTTTCAAAGAAAAGTGCGCTTTAAAAATTTGTTTTGTCGTGCCATTCTGAGGTAAATACTCTACTGTGAACCAATAATCGGTAGATGGCAATGCTTCACCATTGTATGTTCCGTCCCAACCTGAACTCGCAGGCGACATTTGTTTTAAGAATTTACCGTAACGATCAAAAATATTAATCACTGCATCTGGCTGATGACTTAAATCCCAAATATTCCAAGCATCATTAACTCCATCTCCATTTGGCGTGAAATAATTTGGATAATTGATGATGTAAATTGGACCTACAACTGTTGGATTACATCCTCCTAAAATATCATAAATATTTACATAGTATTCCCCTGTTGGCAAATTAGTAAATACATTACTAGATTGATATTCGGTTACACTTCCATCCGGATAAACCAATTGATACAGATAATCTCCAAATCCACCCGTTAAATTTACAGTAATAAACGTATTGTTTTCAAATGGAGTACTCACCGTAAAATCAGCAACAGCTGGACCCGATTGTACAATAGTTACCGTAGTTGTGTTATAGTTGCAATTGGCTCCAACATCTGGTGTAAGTTTGATAAATTCAACCGTATAAACACCTGCTTGCGAAGCGGTATAACTTGGTCCCGTTCCCATCAAAGTTCCATTCAAAAACCAATTCACGGTAAAAAATGCAGGATTCAAACCTGAATTCATAGTAAATGTTCTTAACACATCGCCTGTTTGAGAATCTACACAAATAATTCCTCCTTGAATCGTAATGTCTAAAAGAGGATGCACTGTAAATGTAAACGAAATTTCATCATTACAATTTGGATTCCCAATAGCTGATGCATACACATAATACGTATAGGTTCCTGGAGCTGAAATATTCAAATTCGTAATCAAGTCAGCAGCATTTCCACCTGATTGCGAATAATAACCAATATTATAAGTTGTTATTGGTAATGTTGGTAAAACATAAGTTCCGCATTCTTCATTATCAAAAACCAAGCCCAAAGTGGCTAAGTTAGGTGTTTCGGAAACTATAATATCAAAACTATCTTCTTGCGTACAAATAATTCGGTCTCCATTTACTGCGTAAACATAAATTGTTGTAGTTGTATTTGGCGTATTGAAAATGGTTCCTGGCGGTACAGGATTTACTCCATTTGGATCATAAAAATAACCAATTGTGTAATTAAATGGTGTTGGCGCCACATGTGTTAATGCAGGTAATTGGAAATTTTCAAATTCACATACATTTACATTTTGATAATCAGGCAAATTAATACCGTTATAAGTAATAGTAAAAGGTAAATTAATTTCACAACCTGTTGAAGCAGCAATATTATATAAATAAAAAGTTTCTGTAGTTGTAAAAACTTGAGTTGAAGAAACCACCGTTCCTCCTCCACTTGGTCCACCTGAGGCCGTATAAATTGTTCCGTTTACTGGCGTTGGTATAGAATAAGGCAAACATTCTGTTCTACTATTGTAAACATCGGCTGGTGGAAATGGATTCAAAGAAATCGTAAAACTGGATTCATTTTCACAGTTATTAGCATCTAATCCGTTGTAAATATAATAAGTGCCAGGTGCTAGATTTAATCCTGTCAAATCAATTATTTCGCCAGCATTTAATTGTTGTTGACCAATTACTGTTGGTCCACCAGATAAAGTATAGTACGTACCATTCGTTAAAACAGGTAAAACAAATTCGCCACAATAAACATCACTTACTATTGTATCTACAGGTGGTAATGGATGAATTGTGATATTATAATTCAAGTTAGAAGTACAGTTAGGCAATGTTGTTGTATTCGTAAAATAATATACGACTTGTGAAGATGTAATATTCAAATCTGTAATTGGAGTGCCGCCACCATTAGGCGCTGTAAAATATCCTCCGAATGGAACCGCTGGTAACGCATAAACTCCACAACCTGAAACTGCGGTAAAAACAGAAGTATCTACCAAATCAATCAAAAATGGATTATCTAAAGAGCAACTTCCTGGCGCTCCCGAACTTGTTGTATGAGCCAACTGATTATAAACGTAATACGTACCTGGGAAATTAGGTCCGGATACACTTATTACATCACCCGCAAATAATGGAGTTCCTGAGCCATTTGGTCCAGAAAAATAATTTCCATTTACTAATGCAGGTAAAATATAATTATCACAACTTACAACATCTGCAGGATCATCTGCTAATGGCAATGGATGAATAAAGAAAATAAATTGGTCATCTCTACACAACACACCATTTACTTCTGCATAATAATATAAAGTTTCTGTAAAAGTTGTGGCTGTTGCATTTAAATATTCGGTTCCTGCTGGAACAATAACTCCAGTTCCTGAAGGGCCTCCTGGTTGTGTGTAAAAATTTCCAATACTTGCTGGTGGTGTTGGTACAACAAATCTACCACAGTGGTCTAATTGCGGAACATATTCATCAATTAAAGTCAGATTAAAACTCTCTTCATTTGTACAACCATTTGCATCTGGACCCGCAAAAATATAATACGTTCCTCCATCTACTAAAATATCTCCAATATTAAATTGTACTTGCCCAGGTGTTGTTGGTCCGCCAGGCAACAGATAATACGTTCCATTCACAATAACTGGCAATGTAAATTGACTACATTCAATTGGATCTGGAATATCATCAACAACTGGTAGCGGATTAACCGTAATCGTTAAAGAAGTAACATCAAAACAAATTGGATTTGAATTGTCTTGAATTCGGATTCCAACAGTAACCGTAGTAGTTCCATTTGGAATTGAAACGGAAGTTATAGGATTTGTTCCCGAAGAAGCTTCTCCAACAGAATTATAATAAGTAACCGTATAATTTGCTGGCGATTGACCATTTAAAACTTCATTAGTTGTAATATTAGTAAAAGTATAAGTGGTATTTCCTTGACCTTCACAAACTGAAACTGGATTAGGTAGTGTTGCAACAACGGCATTCGTAACAATCAAATCGAAAGGATACTCAGCATCACAAAAATTACCAGTCACAGCATTGAATATTTTGATATAAATAGTCTGACTACCAGCACTTGGGTAAGAAGTTAAATTTCCATTTGGAATTGGATTATTCGCTGCAATATCTGCAGGCGTTTCATAATAAAAAACATCGTAAATAGTGGTATCAATTCCTAAAGCTACTTCATTATTGGTTGTTAAATTGAAATTATAAGAAGCGGCACCCGTATTACAAGTTAATAAATTGGAAGGATTTGTAACTGCTAAATCGGTAAATACAATAGTATCTGTAATCGTACAAGTTCCTCTTACGGCTTCAACTGTATAAGTTCCTGCATGAGTAACGGTGTAAGAAGGATTGGTTTCCCCAGGAATTGGAAATCCATTTTCGTACCACGTATAAGTAAATGTATTATCTAAATTAGTGTTCAATTGAACCGTATCACCAGTACAAATAATTTGATCTGGACCCAAATCTAAAGTCGTAGTAAAACTTCCTGCAGCAATAAAAACAGCAGAATCAAAACCTGAATTAGCATAATCACCAATTACTAATCGTATTCTATAAGGTGTATTTGGAATTACAACAGAAGAAGCATTCATAACCACTGTTTGCCCTCTCATATTTAGTGCCGAAGTTGGATTTCCAACATTATACGTTCCGAAAAAACCGGGATTAATTGATGCGCAATTATTATTTGGACTTGAAGGATCGTTGTAAATACTATTTCTAATTGTAGTTACCGATACCGGAGTACTTGTCCCAGGAATGACCGCTAAGTTATTTGAAACTCCAGAAGATAAATCGGTTAATACAAAAGCAAAAACATCACTGAACTCACATTGATAAAAACCATATTCGTTTGAAGCAAATAAGAAATTAAAACTAAAACTATTCGAAAGCGGAATAAAATCAAACTCTAAATATTCTGCGTTTACAATTGGACTTGTGCCGCCATTAGCATCGCTTAAATTTTGCAAAAAAGCATCTCCAGGAGCATTAACCGCGCTACTTAAATTAGCTCCAGTGTAAGGTCCTTGCGTAAAAGTAGCAACTCCATTTCTAATAATTATTCCTTCAGAAATTGGAAAAGACGAACCATTTTGATTAAAATAAGCAACCGATTGAGTTGATGAAACCGAAATATTAGAAACTTCAACACATGAATTTCCTAATAACAAATCAACTAACTGAGCTGGTGAATTTGTGGTATTATCTACTGTTATTGCTTGTGAAAACAAACAACTCGAATATAGAAAGGCGAATATAAAAAGTAAGTTTTTCAAGATTTATATGGGGGATTAAAATCATTGATATAAATATAATTAAAAAAGGCTAAACAGGATTATTTAAATCAAAAAAAGTTTGAACATTATTAAATATTCAAACTTTTTGTTAATTATATAAATTTTCGCTAATCGTTCAGCTTCAAAACAGCCATAAATGCTTCTTGAGGAATTTCTACGTTTCCTACTTGACGCATACGTTTTTTACCTTTTTTCTGCTTTTCCAAAAGTTTACGTTTACGAGAGATATCTCCACCATAACATTTTGCTGTTACGTCTTTTCTTAAAGCTTTAATTGTTTCACGAGCAATTACTTTTGCACCAATTGCAGCCTGAATAGGAATATCAAATTGTTGTCTTGGGATTAACTCTTTCAGTTTTTCACACATTTTTTTACCAATATGATACGCATTACTTTCGTGAATTAAAGCTGAAAGCGCATCAACTGGTTGTGCATTTAACAAGACATCTAAACGAACTAATTTTGATTCGCGCATTCCTATTGGATGATAATCAAAAGAAGCATATCCTTTAGAAACTGTTTTTAATCTATCATAAAAATCAAATACGATTTCCGCTAACGGCATATCGAAATTCAATTCTACACGTTCTGTTGTTAAATACGTTTGATTTGTAATTACACCACGTTTTTCGATACACAAACTCATTACATTTCCAACGAAATCCGATTTTGTAATGATGGTTGCTTTGATATATGGTTCTTCTACTCTATCTAATTTAGATGGTTCTGGTAAATCAGATGGATTGTTTACAATTAAAATAGTTTCAGGCTCTTTTTTAGTGTACGCATGATACGAAACGTTAGGAACAGTAGTAATAACCGTCATATCAAACTCACGCTCTAAACGCTCTTGGATAATTTCCATGTGTAGCATTCCTAAGAACCCACAACGGAAACCAAATCCTAACGCAGCTGAACTTTCCGCAGCAAATACTAAAGAAGCATCATTCAACTGCAATTTTTCCATCGAAGCACGTAAATCTTCGTAATCTTCTGTATCTACAGGATAAATTCCAGCAAAAACCATTGGTTTTACATCTTCAAATCCTTTAATCATATTTGTTGTAGGCGTTTTTGCATCGGTAATAGTATCACCTACTTTTACCTCTTTAGCTTCTTTAATTCCAGAAACTAAATAACCTACATCACCAGTTGAAATAACACTTTTTGGTACTTGATTTAATTTTAATGTCCCAACTTCATCCGCAAAATATTCATTGCCTGTAGCCATGAATTTAATCTTCTGCCCTTTTTTTATTTCTCCATTAATAACACGGAAAATCACTTCAATTCCTCTAAAAGGATTATAATGCGAATCGAAAATCAAAGCTTGTAATGGTTCTTCTGGATCTCCTTTTGGAGCCGGAATTTTATCAATAATGGCTGCCAAAATATTTTCAACACCAAAACCTGTTTTACCAGAAGCATGGATAATATCTTCTAATTTACATCCTAATAAATCAATAATATCATCACTAACTTCCTCAGGATTAGCACTTGGTAAATCTACTTTATTTAAAACCGGAATAATTTCCAAATCATTCTCTAAAGCCAAATATAAATTCGAAATCGTTTGTGCCTGAATACTTTGCGCTGCATCTACAATCAACAAAGCGCCTTCACAAGCGGCAATAGAACGAGAAACCTCATACGAGAAATCCACGTGACCTGGTGTATCAATCAAATTCAAAATGTATTGTTCCCCTTTGTAGGTATATTCCATTTGAATAGCATGACTTTTTATGGTAATACCACGTTCGCGTTCTAAGTCCATGTTATCTAGTAACTGAGCCTTTTCTTCACGAGCTGTAACGGTTTGTGTAGCACCTAATAAACGGTCTGCCAACGTACTTTTTCCGTGGTCAATGTGTGCAATAATGCAGAAATTTCTAATGTTTTTCATCTTTCAATGTAAAGTTCATGTACAAGAGGCATTTTCATCTTCCAAACTCTTGTTCGTTTAATCTGCAAATATAAGCTAAAGTTTTGGATTTTAAACCTGAGAATATTTGGAAACCCATTCGATTTAAAAAATTCTTATCTTTGCAAAAAATTGAAGCACCATGCCTAAAATTGGTAACATCATACTACCCGATTTTCCTTTATTATTAGCCCCAATGGAAGACGTGAGCGACCCACCATTTCGTCGTTTATGCAAATTACACGGCGCTGATTTAATGTACTCAGAATTTATTTCTTCGGAAGGATTAATTCGTGATGCGGTAAAAAGCAAGCAAAAGCTAGATATTTTTGATTACGAACGCCCTGTGGGAATTCAGATTTTTGGTGGTGATGAAGAAGCGATGGAAATGTCATCTCGAATTGTGGATGCCGTTCAACCTGATTTAGTGGATATCAATTTTGGTTGTCCAGTAAAAAAAGTGGTTTGTAAAGGTGCTGGAGCAGGCGTTTTGAAAGATGTAGATTTGATGGTGCGTTTAACCAAAGCTGTTATCAAAGGAACTAATCTTCCGGTTACAGTTAAAACACGTTTAGGTTGGGATGAAAGTTCCATCAATATTGATGAAGTTGCTGAACGTTTGCAAGATATTGGTGTGCAAGCCTTAACAGTTCACGCTAGAACAAGAGCACAAATGTACAAAGGTCATTCCGATTGGAGTCATATTGAACGTGTAAAAAATAATCCAAGAATCACAATGCCAATTTTTGGAAATGGCGATATCGATTCTCCAGAAAAAGCATTGGAATACAAAAACAAATACGGTTTAGATGGCATGATGATTGGTCGCGCTGCGATTGGTTATCCGTGGATTTTTAATGAAATTAAACATTATTTCGCAACAGGAGAAAGATTAGCTCCGCCAAGCATGAATGACCGAATTGAAGCTGCAAAAAATCATTTAATTTGGAGTATTGAATGGAAAGGTGAACGCTTAGGAATCAACGAAATGCGTCGTCATTATACTAATTATTTCAAAGGTATTCACGGTTTTAAAGAATACAAACAAAAATTGGTTACCACAGATGGTATCAATCAATTATTAGATGTGTTTACAGAAATTGAGCAAGTGTATGCGGATTATGTTTTTGAAGGGTAATTTAAATGTAAATAAACAAAAATGAAAAACATTATTGATTATTTTACTATTAAATCTACAATTAACGAGTTGGCAAAAACTGAAAATGTTGCTTTAGTAGATAAACTGCTCGACATTTTGAATAACAACAAAATTGCTAAACCTGAAAAACATAATAAAAAGGAAGACATAGAAACCAATCATTACAAAATAGATTTATCAAAAAATCAATTAAACGACATAATTGATTTACTAATGGATTTAGAAGTTGAAAGTCTAACAATAGATGGAGAATCTACACCATCAACAAGTCATTTTGCGTCTTTAGTTGACAAATGGTCATCTATAAAAGTTTAACATTATGTGATTTCTCCTTATGTCGAAATGACAAAAAAGAATATCATTACCCATGATACACCCTAGAAAACACAATTTTCCCGTCTTTAATTTCTAAAACTTCAGCTACTAACATATCTGCTTCACTTTCTACTTGACGTGTGTATTCCATGAAAACTCTGTCCGTATTAGCGGTTAATGAAGTTACTTTGTAGTGTAATGTTGGTAATCTATCAAAAGCATCTTGCCACCACACGCGCATGGCTTCTTTTCCTATGATTAAACCATTGGTTTCCGGCTGACGAATTTTTAATTTCGGACTGAAATGTTGGGCTTCGTCGTCGTATAATCCTAATAATTTCTCTAAGTTTTTGGTATTAAAAGCATCAAACCATTTAATGGCGATTTGTTGTAGTTGATTTGGCATAAAGTTTAGATTTAAACGCAAAGAACGCTAAGTTTTTCGCAAAGTTCACAAAGAATACTAAATAAAAAAAGGCACAAAGAAAAAATCGATGTGCCTTTATATTTTATAAAATGGTATTAAGCATTTTTAAGGTTGATAATTTCTTGTTCCGTTAAGAATCTCCAATCACCTCTTGGTAAATTTTTCTTTGTTAAACCGGCAAATGTTACACGATCAACTTTTAAAACATCGTATTTTAAGTGTTCGAAGATTTTACGAACTACTTTTACGTTAGATGTTTTCATTTTGATACCAATTTCACTTTTTGGTTGATCTTCGATGTAGGTGATTTCTTCCACAAATACTTTGTGGTCATCAATCATCATTCCTTTTTGGATTTTTTCTAAATCTTCGAATTTCAAATTTTTATCTAGTGTAACTTGGTATACTTTAGAAGAACGTTGGTTAGGAACCGTGAATTTCTGAACCATTTCAGTATCATTGGTGAACAACAACAAGCCCGTTGTGGTTTTATCCATTCTTCCAACAGGCAATAAATTCGATTTTGAAGCTCCACGTACTAAATCCAACACATTTGCTGAACCTGGAGAATCATCTCCTGCAGTTGAAAAGTTTTTAGGCTTGTTCAACAATACATATTCTTTCTTCTCTGGCGTAATATTTACACCATCAAACTGAACCACATCGGTTAATTTAACACGGTGACCCATTTCGGTGACAACAACACCATTTACTTTTACATTACCACTTTGAATGTAAATATCCGCATCTCTACGACTACACATTCCTGAATTAGAAATATAACGATTTAGACGAATTTCGTCTGGATTAGATGGTCTTTTTGGTGATTTTGGAGCTTTTGGAGCATCCGCTTTAGCTGCATCTGGTTTCGTTGCAAACTTTGAAGGCGCTTTACGAATTGGCGCATTTCCTCTTGAATTACTATCTTTCTTGTAACCTCCTTGTCTTCCAGAACCTGGACGACTTTTATCATTATCTTGATGACGTGACATATTATAAACAAATTTCTGCAAAGATATAACTAATATGTTGAAACACACACTTTAGTTTTTTAAATCCTAAAATGTTAGTTGAAACATCTAATAAATAGATATAGAATGAGTTAAAATTAGTTTTTTTCCATGAAATAAAACAGAAGGTTCTATCAAAACAATGCAAAAAACACCCGAAACAATTATGAACTTCAATAAGAAATGAAGTTTCAAATATTCTGTTTTTGTGGTTGCTTTCCATAACATCATGCAAAAAAACAACAACGCAATTAAGCTCAAATAAAAGTAAATATCCATGTAACCCACATTGTAAATTTCGACTAAGAAATACACTGGTATTAATGTTAAAATAGTAAATATAGAAATGATACTTTTTGCTCTCTTTTCGCCAAAAACAACAGGAATAGTCTTATAATCAGCAATTAAATCGCCTTCGATGTTTTCTAAGTCTTTAATTAATTCTCGAATTAAAATCAATAAAAATAAAAACGTAGCGTGTGCAAAAATGACTTCGTAAAAGTTCTTGTAATACATTAAAATTCCGAAGAAAGGCAAAACAGCCAACACTGCTGCCGTGATATTTCCAATTAAGAACATTTTTTTCAACTTGTGCGAATAAAACCAAATCAAGAAAATATAAGTCGAGAAGAACAAAACAGCTCGCCAAGAAATGAAAAACATCAACAAAGCCACAATGAAATTAATCGTAAAATAGACTTTTAACTTGGTTTCCTGACTCACCAAACGATCAATCATTGCTTTTTTAGGGCGATTGATTAAATCCTTTTTGGCATCATAAAAATTATTGATAATATAACCCGAAGCAATTGTTAAAGTAGAAGCGACCACAATCAAAAACAAACGCCAATCGAGAATAATATCCAAAGCACGTTTTTCGGGAGCTAAAATAAAAATGGCAGAAAGATATTGCGCCAATGCAACCACCCAAATATTATATCCTCTAATTACAGAGAAAAAACTAAATATTTTTATGAGAACTAATTTGGTTTTACGGGTGAGCATGGGTTTTTGTTCAAAGTTTAAAGTTTAAAGTTCCCTTCAAACTAAAAACATTAAAAATTATAAACTACTTCTAATTTATAGTCAGAACCACATAATTTTAAGTAGTAGTCGTTCGTGTCGATTCCTTTTTGCCACACTTGGTGAAATTGCTCTGGAATCATCGGTTTAAAGTTATTCAAAACTACTTTTGATAATTGTTTGGTATTTTCTAATAACGATTTTACATCGCCGTGCAAGAAATTTTCCACACAAGCATCGGTATATTTTATGAATTGTGATTTTAACATCGTACGGAAACCGTTATCTTTTAAGTTTTCCATGAAAATAGAAACCATTGGAGCCGTTTCGCCCACAATTCCTGAATCAATTAAGAAAACCGCACCTTTTCCTTGTGTGCTTTGTGTTGGAATTCCAGTAGCTTCAATATTATCTTTCGAATTGATTAAAATTGGAATACTCAAATAACTATTCAAAGGGTCTAAACCTGAACTTTTTCCGTGGAAAAACGATTCCATTTGAGAGAAAATCATTTTTAATTGCAATAATTTTTCACGCGTTAAATTTTCTAACACTGTGATTTTATCATTTGCATATTTATCATAAATAGCAGCAACCAAAGCTCCACTACTTCCTACGCCATATCCTTGAGGAATGCTGGAATCAAAATACATCCCGCTGTTTACATCTTGTTTTAAAACTTCTAAATTGAAAGTTACTAATTCAGGTTGTTCCGCTTGTAATTGCTCTAAATAAACAACAAATCTTTTTAAACTTTCGTTTGATTTAATAGCACTTTCTGAAGGATTTTCATCTTTCTTTAAAGCTCCGTTATAGAAATTATATGGAATTGAAAGTCCTTTCGAATCTTGGATAATTCCATATTCTCCGAAAAGTAATATTTTTGAGTAAAAAAGTGGTCCTTTCATAAATTTCAGTTTTCTTTTTCAGTAAACAATGAGTAAATGTACAAAATTAATTTGACTTAGCACCAGTGCCTATACAATCGCAAATATACTGACCATTTTGACAATAGCCAACTAATTCATCTTGAATAAATTGCAATACGTTTGCTTTTACATTTTCGGGATACAAAACGTGCACATTTGCTCCTGCATCTAACGTAAAACAAACTGGAATTTGCGTTTCATTTCTGAACTTCCAAATCTTATTAATGATTTCCAATGTATTGGGTTTCATCAAAATAAAATATGGCATTGAAGTCATCATCATAGCGTGTAGAGTCAAGGCTTCGCTTTCTACAATTTTGATGAATTCTGCTACATTTCCTGATGATAAAATCGCTTTTATTTTGGATAAATTTTCATGAGCTTGCTCAAAACGTCTTTCCGCATAAGGATGATTGTGCATTAAATCGTGCCCAACCGTACTCGAAACTTGCTTCTCGCCTTTATCTACTAATAAAATCGTGTCTTGGTAGTTTTTAAAGTTAGAATGAATTTCCGAAAATTCTACTCCAAACAAATCCGAACTTCCGTTAATCCCTGCATGATTGCCCCAAACTACTACTTCACCTTTAATACTTCTGCACGCACTTCCACTTCCTAATCTTGCTAAAAATGAAGCTTTTGAATAGAAATATTCGTCAGAAATAGTTGGATTAATAGCTTTTTCCAAACTCATAATGTTCATTGCTAAAGCTGCCATTCCAGATGCCGAAGAAGCTATTCCAGAACTATGAGGAAAGGTGTTTTGGGTATCAATTTTAAAAAGATATTCTTTTAAAAACGGACAATATTGCTCTATTCTTTCGAAGAATTTTTGAATTTTTGGCTTAAAATCTTCTTTCGGTTTTCCTTCAAAAAGCAAATCGAATGAAAAACTATTGTTTTCCGATTTTTTAACTACTTCTAATTTTGTGATTGTTTTACAATTGTTTAACGTAAAACTTATTGAAGGGTTCGCTGGAATTTGGTTTTCTTTCTTACCCCAATATTTTACTAAGGCTATATTACTGGGCGCACTCCATTCGAAACTAGCAGATTCAATAGAATTATATGAGGTTGCGATAAAATCTTTTTCGGTAAGCATAGCTTAAAATTTTGACAAAAATACCTAATTTGATTGATTTGTTCCCTTGATATTTCGTTAATTTGCCTATAAAATTAAAAACATGAACAAATATCTTAAAATTATATACTGCGTTGCCATTTGTTTGGCGGTTGGTTACTTGTCGAGCAACGTAACACAATCGAGCATTACTACTTGGTACCCAGAAATTAAAAAACCGAGTTTTAATCCGCCAAATTGGGTTTTCGCACCGGTTTGGACCATGCTTTTCATTCTAATGGGAATTGCTGCAGGAATGGTTTGGAATAAATTAGAATCGAACAAAGAATTGGTAAAAAAAGGATTATTGTTTTTTACTGTTCAGCTACTTTTAAACGCTTTATGGTCGTATTTGTTCTTTGGATTGAACAATATTTTATTGGCTTTAATCGAAATTGTTCTACTTTGGTTAATCATTTATGAAACGTACCATATTTTCAAACAAATAGACAAAAGAGCTTCGTATTTATTGATTCCGTATTTAGCTTGGGTTGGTTTTGCAACGATTTTAACGGGTAGTATTTTTTGGTTGAACCGATAATGAAAGTTTTTATTTAACGATATTTTCAGCAACTATAAATCCGCCTGTCCAAGCATTCTGGAAGTTGAATCCACCAGTAATAGCATCGATATTTAAAATTTCGCCTGCAAAATAAACGCTTGGTAAAATTTTGCTTTCCATGGTTTTGAAGTTGACTTCTTTTAAATCGATTCCTCCAGCAGTAACGAACTCTTCTTTAAAAGTACTTTTTCCGTTAACGTGAAATTCGCCATTCGTAAGTTGTTCAATTAACGAATTCAATTGTTTTTTATTCATATCAGCCCATTTGGTTTCTTCTGAAATTCCTGCTGCTTTTACGAGGTTTTCCCATAGGCGTTTTGGCAATTCGAAATGTGCGTATTTTGAAACTAATTTTTTGGCGTTTTCTTCTTTGATATTTTTCAACAAATCAAGCGTTTCTTCAAAAGTAGTTTCGTTTAACCAATTGACTTGAATAGCAAATTGATACTTTTTTTCAGCTAATTCTCTAGCTCCCCAAGCAGAAAGACGTAAAATTCCTGGACCGCTCATTCCCCAATGCGTAATTAACAATGGTCCTGAAGCTTCCAACTTAGATTTCTTAACCTTCACTGAAGCAACCGCAGAAAGCCCCATTAAATCTTTAATTCGAGGATCTTTGATGTTAAACGTAAACAAGGACGGAACTGGTTCAATAATCGAGTGACCCAAATTTTGCAACAATTCCCACATTTTTGGATTACTTCCGGAAGCCATTACAATTTTTTCGCAAGTAAAAACTTCTTGCGTTGTGGTTACTTTCCAATGGGTCTCCGTTTTATATAATTCCTGAACACTGTGATTGGTTAGTACATCAATTTTTAACTTTTTAACCGCTTCCTGAAAACAATCGATTATCGTTTGAGACGAATTGGAAACGGGAAACATTCTGCCATCGTCTTCAATTTTAAGCTCTACTCCATGTTTTTCAAACCATTCAATCGTATCACCTGAACAAAATTGATTAAAGGGTCCTTTTAATTCGCGTTCGCCACGAGGATAAAATTTCACTAAATCATTCGGCACAAAACACGCATGTGTAACATTACATCGTCCTCCACCGGAAATGCGTACTTTTTCTAAAACACTTTTTCCTCTTTCAAGAATAGCCACTTTTAGGTTTGGATTTTTCTCTACAATGTTGATTGCTGTGAAAAATCCGGCAGCGCCTCCGCCAATTATGATGATGTCGTATTTTGAGTTCAAATGATTTGTTTTAATTTTAAATAAAAGTAGTTATTTTAAAATAAAAAAAGCCCCAACTTTCGTTAGAGCTTTTTGTGCGGGTAATAGGACTCGAACCTACACGCCTCGCGGCACCAGATCCTAAGTCTGGCATGTCTACCAATTTCACCATACCCGCGACAATTGGAGTGCAAATATAGATATTCGTATATATAAATCAAACAAAAAAGAAAATAATTTCATTAAAACTGATAAACCACTCCTACTCCTAGTAATTGTTTTAACTGAACCTTAGGTCCTTTGACAACTTGAACACCACCCTCTTCTTCTTTCGATTTAATATCATCATCATAAACAACATGCGTGCCGATATTTGCTTTAACATATTGATTTACTGTCATATCCAATTGCAATTGCCAATCTACATCGATATTTCCAAAATTATTTATGTAATCAGTATATAAAGCAATTCTGTGTTCAAAATTGATGTTTTTAAACACTTCTTTTTTCCACTGATTGGTAATCAAGATTCCTGTTTCATTTCTAACATTTTTACCTTCTCTTACTAAATTTCCAAATTCATCATAAATTGCTTTTTCAACCCCAAAAGCACCTTGATTGGCTAATCTTTGATCAAAAACCATGGTTGTTTTTTGTGTCAATGGAGAAATATATAGATTTAAATTCAAATCTTTTCTAGAATATTCAGCTCCAATACCTAAAAATGTATAGGCAGGTGCAAATGGTTTCGAAATTGCTAAATCAGTATTCGGATAAGCGTATCCATTAGCAAATTGCGTATTAAAATTAAATTTTCCAGCATAATACCAGTTAGAAATGGTGTCTGTTCTATAACCAAATGTAGAATTTAATTGAAATTGATCGTCTGTTTT